>Ga0307379_10000367_pt1 | contig 76923 bp, 83 predicted proteins | sample UN2MG_FD_202237 | JGI IMG/M metagenome (GOLD analysis project Ga0307379, IMG submission 202237) | Soil microbial communities from Risofladan, Vaasa, Finland - UN-2 | ecosystem: Environmental > Terrestrial > Soil > Coastal area > Acid sulfate soil | place: Finland: Risofladan, Vaasa | collected... | reverse complement strand
TGGTGGTATCGTCCGTGCCATCACCAACAGGGCGATCATGAAGAAATACGGGTCTGCTGAAGAAGAAGAGATCAGCGACTGGGACCTTGCTATCAAACAGACCGATGTTGCACCAAAAGAAAAGATTATAAGAACCGGACTTCTTCTTACCGCGGGGTTAATCGCAGGAGAGGCCCTGATGGGTGTCATTGTCGCGTTCCTCATCATCGGAGGATTAAACTTCACGATCTTCGAATACCCGCCGATCTTACCATCAGTGCTCGTCTGGGTCTTCATCGCAGCGCTCCTTGCCTACATCCCGTTGAGGGAAATTTACGCGAAAGACGAAAAGTAAAGGACTGCCGACGGTTGATGAGTTTCTTGTATACAAACCGATACGGTTAGATTTTCACTGGTCCACTAACGACGATGGCCTTGTCACGATAGTAGTTCCAAAATTCACCAGTAAGATTGGGAAATCCTTCTGTAGAGTACTGAAGAAAGAGAATGTTTTTGAAGCAAAGCTTGACAAGCTTGGATCAGCGATCTGGAAACAGTGCGACGGAACAAAGCCTGTCAAAGAGATCCTTGCAGTGGTCACCAAGGAATTCCCTGATGAAAAAAACATTGATCAACGGCTCTTTTTATTCCTGCAACAACTCTACGCTCTTCATTACATTCGATATTAGCATAGTTCAAGATGGGCTTTTTTCACCTGGAAAACACCGGAGTCTCGACTCCATTCTTTTAAGGACTCATCGATGACAAGCTTCTTGGAAAACATAGGCCCGGAGAGCACGAGTGTCTCGAATTCCCCTCCTTCACCAGCGATGTTAATCCCATTCTTTTTATTGAGGTATACCAGAGCATCAATGGTTTCTTCGTCAATGGTTTTGCCCAGCCACGTCTCGTCAAACCCCTGTGCGAACACGCCTACAACGATGATGTGAAACCCTGCTTTGACCTGGTCTCTGAGCAGAAGCTCTTGATTTTTATGCCATAAGGGGGTAAATGATTTGATTCCAAGTTCGTCACATATTCTTTCAATACGGGTCCGTTGATACTCTGAGGCGATCGCTCCGCTTATCACCCCATCAATCTCAAGGCCCTGCAGCAGATGTTTTAAATCTAACAGCTCTGTTTCTTTTTCACCGTTCGTTGATTTTTTCACAAGCGGGAAATTGAGTGCTTTCGCAAGTTGGTCGGTTAATTGGATATTGATTGAATGGAACATCCAGGAATCAGGTTTTTCTGGGAGAAGGGTGACGAGGTGGGAAACCTCCCATCCATACTGTTGTGTGATGTACACTGCGAAGACCGAGTCTTTTCCACCGGAGAATAACGCTGCGACTCTCATCGTCATAGGTATCTCTTTAAACAATTAAACATTTCTTGGTCTTGGTTGGGTTTATGAAAATTGGGATACTCTGCGGACATCAGATGCCGGATTTGATCATAAAACCGGAAAAAATCAACGTGGATACACCTTATGGTAACATCATCATGTATGCTTCAACTCTTGGTACTCATGAGATGTTCTTCATTCAACGTCACGGGGAGCAATCCAATCTCCCACCCCATCGGATCAATCATCGGGGGAATATCCAGGCCTTTGCCGCAAGCCATGTCTCCTGTGTCTTTTCCGTTGGAACCGTCGGGTCTATGAAAAAAACAATACAACCAGGGGACCTGGTGATTCCTCATGATTTCATTGATGTGACGAAGTCTCGTTCGCAGACGTTCTTTGATGATCGAAGGGTGCATGTCGATATGACAGAGCCGTTCTGCTCCTCCCTTCGAGAAGCTTTACTGAACAGCTGCAAGAAGACCAAAGAAGTCACGGTTCATGACAAAGGGGTGTATCTTGTCACGGAGGGGCCTCGGTTGGAGACTGCCGCGGAAATCAAATTGTATTCCATGGTTGCCGATATCGTAGGGATGACTATGGTTCCAGAAGTGGTCCTTGCTCGAGAAAAAGGCATGTGTTTTACTTCTCTCTGCTTGGTGTGTAACATGGCCGCTGGTCTGCAGAACCGATTGACTGCACATGAGATTGCTACCGTCTATAAAAAGAGAGAGCCGATGATTTCAAAGATAGTACAGCTGACAATTCAGTCTCTTGAGAAGAAACAAGTCTGTCATTGCCCTAGTAACGTTTCCAAGGCAATATTATGAAACAGTATGAATTAGTCGAACATACCGCTGACGTCGGCGTGAAAGCATACGGGAAGACTGTTGCAGAGGCATTCGAGCATGCTGCGCAAGGGATGTTTGATATTATTACCGATGAATCAACAATCGATTCCATCGGTGAATATGATATCCTGTTAGAGGCTCCTGACCTTGAGCAGCTGTTGGTTGATTGGCTCTCAAAACTCCTTTTTTTGAATGACGCCGAGGACCTTGTGTTTGGGAAGTTTGTGGTGACTATTACGGGAAACCATCTCTCCGCCAAGGTCTGTGGTGAGAAGTACGATACGAAGAAGCATAGGATGGGTATGGAGATCAAAGCAGTGACGTATCATATGCTCCAGGTTCATGAGAAAGACCCGGTTTTTGTACAAGTGTTATTCGATATCTGAGTATGAAAAGTGGGGTATAAATAGAGGAAATTTGTTTTCTTTGTTCATGCGGAACGGAATCGTTGCTTTTGTCGGTATGCTTGGTGTATTGATACTTCTCATTGTGGCATTCATGGGACCATGGTATACGATGAACGGGACCGGTACATTCGGGGGCGAATATACCGTGGGGTTCTATCTACGCAGTATTGAAGCGAAAGGTTCCATCACTGGTCAGGATATCTCCTGGTCAATGGGGTATGTGGAAGCAGAGGAAAACGCACAAATCGTTGGAGTGAACACACAGAGTTTTTCGACCATTGAAAACGCGATGTATCTAACAATGTTTGCGATGGCGACCGCTCTTATTTCCCTGATCGGGATGGCTGCGTTCGTATTTCGCCTGGGAACTTTGAAAATCATGAAATATATTGGTGGTGGTTTTGGGTTTCTCACATTCTTGCTTGCGTTGATGCCTGCGTTGTATGTCATGACGACGGGGTTCTCAGAAAGCAGTAGTGATTTTTGGTTCAGCCAATCGGTCCTGGGGGTCGCAATCACCGGTGGCCCTGGGTACGCCTGGTATCTGATGATCGTCGTTTCGATTATAGCATTGATTTCCTCTGTTGCTCTCCTTCATAAAAAAATAACTACTGAGGAAGCATTAGTTGAAAAAGCTGGCCCACCAGCAAATAAATAAAAAAAAAACACACATAAGACGTAGATCAATTGCTGAGAATAGTTTCAATCACCTGTTCTTTTTATTTAAATACTCAGAAGGCTGTTCATCATGTAGGAAGCATCTACCGGACGGGAAGCCTTCCAAGTTGAAGATTGCTCTTTTTGCCGGATCCCACCGTCCGGTTCTCCTCACCTTTGGATAATACGAACACTTATATGGGTGGTCTTTATTTCGGGGAAATACTTATAGGTGAAATCATGAATAAAGACAAGATTTCTGAAGAGATGACCATTAAACAGGTTATTGATACCTACCCTGAAACCGCGATGGTGTTCATGAAATACAATATCGGCTGTATCGGCTGTCTTGCCGCATCATTTGAAAAAGTAAAAGACATCGCGACAGTCCATGGCATCGATATTAAAGCATTGGTAAAAGATTTGAATCAGGCAGTTCAGAAAAAATAATCCGTAAGAGTAGTGCTAGCTGAACTTTCCTGTTCTGTTTTATTTTTTATTATATTGTACTTTAAATCTTATGTTTTTCGTCATTATTTTTTTTTTCGTTTCAGTGCAAGAGTACCCAGAAACACCCGGAGCAGGTTTGGATACTCGCTTTTTATTTTCCCGTTTCCGTACCCTATCTTGCTGATGTTCATCGGTGGCATTTCACCAAACGTTTGCGCAAGGGTCATGATGATTGCTGCACCAGTCGGGGTGACTGTCTCCTGTTTTCGGTCAACAGAGTACACTGGAATTCCCTTAAGCAGTTCAACGGTCGCTGGGGCAGGCAGCGGAAGGAGACCATGATCACAGGACACAAACCCATGGCCAAGGGGAAGGGGTGAACAATAAATCGTATCGATGCCAAGCTTGGCTATACCAATGACCGACCCGACGACGTCAATGATGGAATCAACCGCACCGACTTCATGAAAATGTACTTTTTCGATGTCAATTCTGTGTATTTTTGCTTCTACACGACCTAGGTTATAAAAGATGTTTTGACTCTGTTTTTTCACCTCGGGGGCTAAGCTGCTACGATTGAGAAGGTCAATGATATCAGAAAGGCTTCGATGATGCTGATCATCCGTAACAGTCACTGTAACATCTGTCGCAGCAATATGGTTACATTCAACTTGTTTTACTATGATGTCGTACCCGGTAAGATGAAGTTTTTGCAGTTCTTTTTTTAAAAACGGTACGTCAACTCCCAGGTCAATGAGGGCACCAAGAATCATATCACCAGCAATCCCAGAGAAACAATCAAAGTACGCGATCGTCATGGTTCCTCACCTGTTAATGATGCTGGCGAAATACCCGGCGCCAAACCCGTTGTCAATGTTGACGACTGCTACACCTTCCGCGCAGCAATTCAGCATGGTCAGGAGCGGTGCTATCCCATGGAAGCTTGCGCCATACCCGACACTGGTCGGAACCGCGATGACTGGTTTTGAGGCAAGACCACCAACAATACTGGCAAGGGCCCCTTCCATCCCTGCGATCACAATGATGACGTTTGCGTGAAAGATCTTATCTTTTATATCGAACAGGCGATGGACGCCGGCGACCCCAACGTCATAGACTTTCTCGACTTTGTTTCCCATAAGCTGTGCGGTGACGACTGCTTCTTCTGCGACAGGGATATCAGAGGTTCCCGCGGTAAGAATCAAGATAGTTCCTTTGTTTTGTTTGGGTTTATATCGTTGGATGACAATGGTTTTTGCTGATTCATTGTACTGTGCGATAGGATAGGATTTCTTGACGGAAGCATAGATGGTTTTATTTGCTTTTGTAAGAAGGATATTTTGTTCTCCGGGGAGTTTCTGAAGAATCTGAGCAATCTGAGATAGGGTCTTCCCTTGGCAGAAAATTGTCTCAGGAAATCCTTTTCGAACTTCCCGATGCGTGTCGATTTTTGCAAACTCTAAATCCTCGTACGGTAATGATCTTATTTTCTGCAGGACGGTTGACAGACCGACTTTCCCTGCCTTGTAGTCTTGTAACAATTTCTTCATTTCTTAAGCACCTCGTTCAAACTTCCGGTCCGATACCCTTCAAGGTCAAGGGTGCTGTAGGTAAATCCAAGTTTTTTAAAACGTTTTACAATCTTTTGAGCATGGGTAAGAATGGTTTGAAAATCATCTGATACCACTTCGATGCGCGCGATCTGACCATGATACCGCACCCGGCATTGTCGGATTCCTAAAGAGAAAAGAAACTCCTCAGCAGATTCAACCACCTTAAGTCGTTCTTTGGTGATTTGTACCCCGTAGGGGAACCGGGAGGCAAGACACGCAAACGCTGGTTTCTCAGAACTCTCCAAATGCATCGCGGATGAAAGGTCTCTAATCTCTTGTTTGGTGAACCCAACCTCTTTTAGCGGACTTATGATTCCAAGTTCTTTGCATGCTTTCGCCCCAGGTCGATAATCAATTATGTCATCAGCGTTCGACCCGTCAAGGACTGCATCAAGATGATGGTCCTGTGCAATCTGCTGTATTTTACGGAATAATTCTTTTTTACAATAGTAACAGCGGTCAGGAGGATTACCGGAGAACTGAGAAATATCAAGTTCTTCAGAATGAATAATGACATGGGGGATCCCTATCGTCTGTGCAAAGCGTTTCGCATCCTTTAATTCTCGCTGTGGGTAGGTTGAGGAGGTTGCGGTGACCGCGAGAGCGTTTGTGCCAAGTGTGTCGTACGCGACTTTTATCAAAAAAGTGCTATCGAGCCCGCCAGAATACGCTATCGCGCAATTCTTCAAATCTCGTATCATCTGTTGCAGCAAGGTCAGTTTAGCGAGTGGAGTTGTTTTCACAGGAGAATCAAGAAATGTCTGACCTATATAATGATTATCTGAGAATTCTTATTTGAACAACTGATTCAGTTTCTGTGGTTTCCGCTTCTGCCAAGAACCTTTATGGTACGCATAACTTACCACAAGAGGGAACGTTATGGTTGCTTCGCTGTACACCATTTGTTCATAGCCGGTGTCGACTTTCCCCCAGGAGTTCGCCTCCTTTAACGTCGAACCAGATAATGCTCCATCACGCTCATCAGCAACGGTGAGTTGTATCGCGTACTTATGCATGGGCGCATCGATTCCTAGGATATCTGCAGCGACGACCGTGTCTTGCACGAAGTTCTTCGGCACGCCCCCACCGATCATTAACAATCCGGTTTGTTTTGATTTGACTTTTAACTCAGTAAGTTCCCTGAAATCCTTCACCGAATCGATCGTCAGATAGTTATTCTTGCGTTCATGTTGATGGAACACCAAGCCAAACCCAGCACTTGAATCGGAAAACGCTGGGCAGAAAATCGGGATTTCATGTTTGTACGCTTCATGGACAAACGAGTCATGGTTCTTCCCCTGTGTGTGGAGGTACCGCCCCATTTCATAGATGAACTCCCGAGATGAATACGGTCGCGGGGGAAGCCCGTCAGCGATTTTTTTCGTCGTCATATCACAGATACGGAGATCATCCTCATCAATGAAGGTATCATAGATCCTATCAATGTGCATCTTCTGAAGCTTTGAGTCATCAACCTGTACTTCCCCTCGGTAATGCTGAAACCCAAGTCCTTCGAAGAAATCCTGATCGACGACGATTGCACCTGTGGAGACAATCGCATCCACCATATTATTTCGTATCATTTCGACAATGACGTTTTTTAATCCTGCGCTGACCAGTGATCCAGCGAGACAAAGAATAATAGAGCATTCGGTATCTTCAAGCATCGTCGTGAAGATTTTACAGGCGTTGGCCAGGTTCCTTGACTGAAAGGCCATATGATCAAAGGCTTCAATCAGCGGGATAGGGTTGAACGTCTTGATGTCAATGTGTTTGATTGGTTCTGACAGTACTTCCTTTTTTTCGTCTTTGACTTCGTATTTCATCGCGATAATCAGCAAGCAGTAATTCATCTGAGTTTTTCTTTTTTTCTGCGAAGAAAATAAAAACTACCAAAAAACGAAACAATAAGACAAAGCACTTATTAATTAGAGGAACGATGTAAGACCAGAGGCGGCTTTGATGGATGTCGACTGGGTTTTTATTCTGTATCTCGGCTTCGTACTTGGAATTTTTCCACTCGTCATCATCCTTTCGCTGTGGCGGTACCGGGCAATTAAACGACTCATGGAACACCAGGCGACAAAAAGAAACGGTACCGTCGTAGGAGCATTCCTGTTACCCCGGCTAAAACTTACATACAAGGAGGTTCCTGTCGTGGTAACATCCGTACCAGGAAGCAAATACCGTCATGCAAAAACCCAGGCCAATGTCACCTTACATACACCAGTCCCACAGGACCTTACCATCCAAAAAGAATCGGTCGGTACACGCCTAGGGAAAAAACTCGGTGCATCAGACGTTGAACTAGGGATCGATGATTTCGACCGGGAATATCAGATAAAAACACAGGATGAACTATTCGCACGAAATCTGCTTAATTTCAGCCTGCAAAGTAAACTATTGGAGATGAAACAGGATAAACCCCGGGTCAGCATCCATGGCACATGGTTACAGGTCGAGGTGCCCAGAGTAGTCAAGACCGAGACGGGTTACGATCAACTCCTAGACCTGGCATTTTCTTTCATAGACCGGATATTAGAAGTACACTAAGCTTTTGTTTTTGTCTCATCCTTTTTTCTCTGAAACTGCAGTGAGACCAAGTTCATACAATACCGCTGACCCGTCGGGGCTGGGCCATCATCAAACACATGCCCAAGATGCCTCCCGCACCGAGCGCACACCACCTCGGTTCGCCTCATCCCATGGCTTATATCAGCTTTGAGCTCCACTGCGTTTGGAGAGACCGAGTCAAAAAAACTTGGCCACCCGCTGCCTGAATCAAACTTCGTTTTTGAGGAGAACAACGGATTACCACATCCAGCGCACACGTAGGTTCCCTCCTCGGTCTGATGAACATACCGTCCACTGAACGGCGGTTCTGTCCCCTTCTTCCGGAGCACTGAAAACTCTTCGGACGTAAGAACCTTCTTCCATTCATCCTCAGATTTTTTCACTTCCTTTTTCTCCATGGCCGCTACCTCCCAGGCAAGAAACATCTCCTTCTATATAAATCTCTAAGATTACGGATACAAGAGGTTTGTGTTTCGTAACATTTAAACCATCACCTCCTGTATCCGGTTTCTGTATGCATGAATGGGCACTTGCTGAATCAATCGTCATGGCTGCCGTAGAGGCCGCACAGAAAGAAAAGCTAAAGTCAATCACAGAAATCACGGTTCACATCGGTGAATTACAACAGATAGAAAAAGAGATTTTCCTCTTCGCGCTCAACGAGATAGCAAAACAACAGAAGCTGACAATAAAAAACAACGCGTTTCATCTGAGGACAGAAAATAGCACGCTGACCTGTAAAACCTGTGATCATAGCTGGAAATACAGTGACATGAAAAAGAAATTCAAGGAAACAGAATCTGAGTCGATTCATTTCATCCCGGAGGTCGTGTTTGTTCATTCGCGATGCCCTAACTGTGGAAGCCCGGATTTTGAGATTACGAAAGGACGAGGGGTCTTGCTTTCATCCATCAAAGGATTGCGATAACCATGGAACCACGAACCAGTGTCATTGAGAAACGCTTGAAAAACATCAAAAGAATCATCGCGGTTGCAAGCGGGAAAGGCGGCGTGGGAAAAAGTCTAATCGCCTCAAGTCTTGCACTCCATCTCGCACATAAAGGATGTAAGGTTGGGCTTCTTGACCTTGACTTATACGGACCATCCTCTCATATCATCCTTGGCGTCAAAAAAGAATTCCCAACAGAGGACAAAGGGATCATCCCACCATTGGTACATGGGATTTCTTTCATGTCCATTGTCTATTTCACAGAAGAGAAACCATCTCCATTCCGGGGGATCGATATTTCAAATATCATCCTGGAGTTACTTGCGATTACTCAATGGGGGTCTTTGGACTTTCTGATTATCGACATGCCGCCAGGTATTGGTGATGAAACCCTTGATGTGATCCGGTACATGAAAAAAAGTGAGTTTCTGGTGGTAACGACACCGTCGAAGGTAGCGATGGGTGCGGTCAGTAAGCTATTAAAAATTTTAATAGAACTAAAAAAACCAGTGCTTGGTGTTATAGAAAATATGACAATGACAGACTCCTCGTTTATAGAACAGGAAGTTAAAAAATTAAAGCTACGGTATCTTGGGAAAATTCATTTTGATGAATCACTTGAAGAAGCAATAGGGAATGCTGATCATCTCGCCCGAACACAGACAATGAAAAACCTTACCGAGATTCTTAGAAAAATCAATCTCTAGGACAACGACTACGAAGATATAACATGACCAGAGAGAAGATAACTGCGGGCCTCTCCGACCGTAAACAACGACCCAGAAACACAGATCATGTCTTTTTGTTCTGCAAGACGTTTCGCATGATCGATTGCTCCAGGGATTGACGCTTCGACATAGATCTTTTTGTTTGGGTCAACGCTTTCAATAATCTGCTTTAATACTAATGGGTCAGATGTTCGGGGGTTTGTTGATTTGATAACGATGATGACATCGGAAAGAGGAGCTATTGCTGACACCATCGTTTTGATATCTTTCTCTTTCAACACACCAAGAATTAAGATGAGTCGATGGGAGGAAAAATCCTCCTTTATTGTTTTTGTTAGCATGTTCATCCCATCCGGGTTATGCGCCCCATCAAGCAGAATGAATGGTTTTTCTGAAACGATCTCCATGCGCCCCGGATAGGTAACATCAGCAACACCATCGAGAATATCATTATCACTGACGTACACACCGCTCATCTGTACCTGTTCAATCGCAGAAATAGCCACCGCTATATTTTCACCCTGATGCTTGCCCAGTAGAGAGGTTTTCACGGTATAATCTTTAAATGAACCATGAATAACAAAAACTTGGCAGCCCTCCTTAAAAGATATTCGCTTCCACATGGCGGGGTCAATACCTGTAAGCGGTGCGTTCCGCTGCTTTGCAACATGTTCGATGGTTTCACGTGCATCCTGCGTTGCTGCAGTAATTACTGGTATCTGGTCTTTGATAATCCCTGACTTTTCCAATGCGATTGATGCGATATCTTTTCCAAGGATATCGGTATGTTCTAGGGAAATGTTCGTAATCACCGATACCAGCGGTGTCACCACGTTTGTCGCATCAAATCTCCCTCCAAGCCCAACCTCGACGACTGCGTAGTCAACAGCACGGTCCTTGAAATAGAGGAACGCAAGGGAGGTAACAATCTCAAAAAAGGTTGGAGTATTATCGTTTTGTTTCATTTCCTCGACAAGTGGTCTGACCTGTGCAACAAGCATCGCGAGGTCTTCTTCAGGGATTTCCTCATCGTTTATGACAATCCGTTCTGAAAAACGCTCGATATGAGGCGAAAGATACAGTCCAACGGTGTAGCCCGCTTTCTGAAGAATGGAGCTGATGTACTTGCAGACTGATCCTTTCCCATTGGTCCCTGCGACATGAATGATTTTTAACTCTCTGTGAGGATTCCCAAGCTGTTCAAGAAGAAAAGTAATCCGCTCAAGACCGAAAATCCACCCGTACTTGTCAAAGCTGTACAGCCATTCAAGTGCATCCGTATGAGAGATGGTTTTAGTATCCTTCTGAATAGAGCACATCGGGGAGTACCTTATGTTTCTTTTTCCATGAATCACCAGGAAGGATGACTACGCCGCGATCTTTAACGAGGAGTCGTCTCTGTGCGTACAGTTGTATCGTACGGGGGAGTATCTGATGTTCAACAGCGAGAATGCGGGCAGCAAGAGCATCCCGATCATCATCAGGGAGTACTTTTACCGCTGCTTGTAGGATTATCGGACCATGATCCATTTCAGTGTCGATGAAATGAGTAGTACACCCAGAGAGTTTCACCCCATATTGGAGTGCATCACGTTGGCCATTGGTTCCTTTGAAGGACGGGAGAAGCGTTGGATGAATATTAATGAGTTTATGATGCCATTTTTTCACAAACACCGGTGAAAGCAATCGCATGTACCCAGCACCAACGACAAGCTCTACATGATGACTGCGAAGAACCGCATCGATTTCGTTTTCATGAGCAATGCGGTCTTTTCCTTTTGGATCAATAAAAAATCCTGGGATATGATGTGTGTATGCCCGGCTCAATGCAAATGCATCTTTTCTATCGCTGATCACCACAACAACATCTGCATCAATCATTTTGTTTTCTGCTGCATCGATGATGCTTTGAAGGTCAGTCCCAGAACCAGAGGCAAGCACACCAACGGAAAGCTTCTTTGGCGTCATTTTCATGGGTCAGTGATATCCTTTGTTATTTAAAAACTTCTGTGATGACATCAAGAGGAGCGTTTGTCTTAAATCCTGTTGGAGTACAATGGGTCTTGGTTGCGATAAAACCTTTGTTTCTCAAGTGCTCAAAGATATGGTCCATGGTCGGTGGCGATTGTTTTAGCAGGGAGGACAAGTCATTGGTCGTGTAGAAAAACGGTGGCGCATCCGATTCTTCTTCCAGGAGATATAAGAGGTTCCAGAGTATGTTTTTTGTGCTCAATGTTTTAGATGACATAATGGTTCGTATCTCTTGGAGTATCGGTTTTTTCTGCAGCTTCCCCATCCATAACGGTCCAACCACGGTGGTGTTTCCCTTGGAGAGAGGGATGTCTCTTGCAGGGATACTTAAAAACTGTGCCATGGATGAATTGGCAGCGTTTTTTCCGTTAATGATTTGTACATATATCCGTATATAATGATCAGTCGTGTAACAGAGCAGTGGTTCGATGCCGCGGTCGTATTTCGCAGCCTCACGACAGATAAAACCAAGGAGTATTCGTAATCCTATTTCATGCATTGAGGGGCTATGAAGCGGCCAGGCGCCGTACCGTCGATAACACACCTGGGGGAACACTCCACAGAGTGCAGCAGTATCTGTCGCGGTGCACGCAATGACTCCTTTGTTGTACACACTTCTTACAGCAGCGTCTAGAAAATACACTGGTGAGCCGAACGGGTCGATATCGATAGAGTTGTATCGACGCTCTGAGAGGAGGCTGTTGAGATCTCGTTGGAACATGGAGATGTTCTGCAATGAGCTTTTTTGGATGTTCTGCTGGATCAGTAAGAACGATTGGTCATTCCAATCATTGATCGTTACCTCAAAATCTCCTTCGAGCTCATGGGCAAGTCTTATACCTCTGATCCCAGATGCTGCCAGTCCGTCCAAGATATGAACCTGCTTTGTACTTACGTTCAGCAGCCATTGATTGACAAGGATGGATACATCTCGGTTTAACTCCATGGACGGGTTATAGAATGGCATCTGGTCTCGTGCGCTTGGTCCTTTTGCTGACGTCTTTTTTTTATACACAAAAAGCTCAGTGGTTCCTTCTTTGACAATATCCAGTGGCTTGTCGTTCATGGTTAAAACAAGGGCGGGAGTTTCTCAGCCATGATTTTTTCAATCTTATACGGGAGCAGATTCCGATTCACCGCAGTCACCTCAAGGATGCGGATATCATCACGTCGGCGGATATCCTGTAGAAGCGGGGTCCGTGATTTCTTATGTAGCGTCACCATGATTGGTTTGTCAGAATCAAGTGCCTCGATGACCATTTCACAGAACTTCTCAGAGAGCATCTCCATCTTTCCGATTTCATCAATGACAATGATATCAACGTTTTCATCGTTGATCGCTTTTTCTATCGCATGGACACCAACTCTCTCTAGTGCCGCGAGGTCAACACCGTATTTTCCCACCTTATCCTTTGAGTCCAAATCAAGACGGGCAAAGACTTCTTTTTCTTTGGTCTGCCAATCCTCTACATAAAAACCCACCCGTTTTTTCTTTTCAATGAGCGGGGTGGTAATCATCCCTTGAAGCTTATAGCCACTTTTTTCAATTTTCTCGATGATCTTAATCAGCGTCTGTGTTTTTCCAACGCTTGGCATGCCTGTAATGCCTATCTTTGGTATATCGTCCATATTACCAGTATGTAATGCAATTTTTGTTTAGAAATGTTTGGATTGAATTGGAGCGAAAAAAATCTTGAATGTAAGAAATATTTATTTCTTGAGGAGATTTCGCTTTTCTACCTCAAATTATTTATAATACACCAACCATAATTATACTGTTGTAAAGACGTTTGAACATGAAGAAAATAGCAGCCCTCCTCAGTATACTCTTGCTTATATTCCCCGTCTGGAGTTTATCTACCGTGGGTACAGGTGCGGTTATTAGAAAAGCAGAACCTACGTATCCTGGCGAAATTATTGCGTTATCCTGTTCTGATCCTTATCCAATGTTAGGTCAACCGGTATATCTCTTGGTCACTGTTCAGGGAAACGCAGGACAACGATTTAACGAGACAGTGGTAGTGACCGATGAGTTCAACGGCTTGGTCGCCACCACAGGTGAAATAACATGGTGTTCTGGGATTGTCACGGAAAAACAAATTAATATAACTGTGGGAAAATTACCACAGTACACCAAGAAAATAGCATGGTATCCATCGGTTGTTGGCAATCATACGTTCCATGTCGTCGCAGGTGCATTTCCTGAGAAACAACTGAATATCAGCGTTAGTTTTGATGTTGAAGGAATCATCGCCCCTTCCCTAGGATGTCCTTCGATTATAATTAAGAGCGATACAAATCAGATGGTTGTAACAATCTCAGAGGAACGAAACACTTCTGAAGAACTAGCCCAGATACTCCAAGTAGAATTACAAGATATCGATAGTAGCTCGTACTATCATGTCGAGAACAACTCTGCGCTGTGGCAGACCTGGATCAAAGCAGGGACAGACATCCTCGAAGACGAACTAATCGCATCCTATACCATTGACAGTATCCCTGATGGATTCTATAATATCTCGGTGACAACAACAAAAAGGAATTACAGTTGGCCACATGCGGTAAAAATACAAAACACCAAGCCAAGCGAGTATACGGTGGTTCAACTCACCGATATCCATATCGGGAAATACGCAAATTTCATCAACAAGAAAAAAGAGCTGATCCGCCTCTTCACCTACCTTAATGACAACCTCCGCCCTGATTTCGTTATCCTTACTGGCGATTCAGTGGATTGGTACAACCAGAAATCCAGACGGAATGTCTATGCTGATCTGCAAGAAGCAATTCTATCTAGCGACTCTCCGGTCTATACCACACCAGGGAACCATGAGCGGTACGGTAACAGCCTCCTCTTCTTGTATTTCCCATTTACCAATCTTACCCCATATCATCGTTTTCTCAATCCTTTAAGCGATTACTCAGTCACCTATGGAAATATGAACTTCGTCTTCCTTGATTCAGGCTATGAATACAGCAGATGGGAAATTAAACCACAACTCTGGAACCCGACACCAGAAGGGAGCGGTCTAACGTCAACCCAGATGTATCTTCTTGAACACGCCTGGGGCAATGATCAGATGAACCAGATTATTTCAATGCATCACCCCGCGGTCAATAATGAGAACGATACCGGTATCGGTGCGATACCAAACGACCTGCCCAGTGGTAATAACGAATGTATCGCGCACAATCGAGGCGCATTCATCACCTATTGTCTTACAAAGAACGTTTCTCTTGTTCTAACCGGGCATACCCATGAAAATCATGTGTTCACTGCTGACGGAAAAGAGACGAGTAATTATTCTGCATGGCCGTTGTTCGTTCAAACAGATTCTGCTACTTTGAGCGGACAGGAGAATGGAGGACGTGTCGTCACCATCAAAAACAGTACTGTTATCAGCTACGAGTATCTCCCGTTCCAGTAACAGGATTCTTTTTTTTAAAACGAAGAAGGATCGGCCCCAAAATAACATAACAGGTAAGCGCTGCGAGAAGGAGGAGCGGTGCGATGTTATAATAACTGCTGTTAAGCAAGATAGTGGCAATGATAAATAAAGCGGTAATCAGATCTATTTTCAAACCCAGTTTTGGGAAATGTATTGAAGAAATCATTGCAAGAGAAAGAAGAAGAACAACAGGGAGAACAACCCATATCTCTAGGTTTAAAAACGAGTTTAACACAAGGAATAACGCACTTACCGAAGTTGGCAGGCCAAGAAAGACATGGTTCTGCTTTAAAAGAGAAAATGATGAGAGACGAATGACGCTGCAGATCAAAGAAAACACCACTATGAAACCAAGGAGAAGATGCATAAAGGGTTGTAAAACCACCGCGTGGTAATAGGTTGTATAGAAAAGAGCAAGAGGTGCCACCGACAAAGAGATCATATCTGCGATAGCTTCAAGATGTTCCCCTATTTGTCCGTTTCCCATGCGTCGGGCCACGATCCCATCAAGACCATCCATGATAAGAGCCAGAAGAATCAATGAGGCAGCAAGTTGAATCTGGTTAGAAAAAACCATCAGCAAGGCTAGGAACCCCATTACCGCGTTCATCAGGGTGACTATGTCTGCTACAGACAGGAGTTTAATCATGGGTTTCTGCAATGGTATCTTCTCCTGCTTTTATGGTATCATGAACCTGAATCATGAGTGTTTTTATTGTAGTTACCGGTAAATACAGATCAACACGGGACCCAAGTCGGATCAGTCCGATCTTTCCCCCTTTCTTTAGGAAGGCTCCTTCGGTAACATATGGGACGATGCGACGTGCAACGGTTCCCGCGATCTGAACAATTTTCATTACCCCAAGGTCAGTATGGATGAGAAGAACGACCCGTTCATTGGAATCAGATTCTTTTTTGAACGCTGGCAGATGACCACCATCATAATGGGAGAGCTTCTCAATCGTTCCATCAAACGGCATGCGGTTCACATGCACATTATGGATGTTCATAAACGTAGAAACCATAAGACATTCTCCAACATCAGGATCCTGGAGATTCATAACCGCTCGTATCTTCCCATCGGCCACAGCCACAATCCCAGAGCCGTTCACTCGCTCTGGGTCTCGGAAAAAAACAATCAGAAGACAGGAAACTAAAAAGAAGAATATTGAAAGAGCGCAGAAAAAAATAAACAACAGACGAGTGGTGAAATAGCAAGCCCCAGCGAAGAGGAAGGTTAGGGCAAACGACGGAAGAACCCAAGGCCTTCCACCCTTAGCGATACGTATCATGTTTTTTTCCTCAGAAGACCCCCAAAGAAAAGCTCTACGGGTCCTTTTCGTTTCGGTAAATCGATGATACCGATGATCTCGTCATAGAGCTCGGGTAAGATTTTAAAGGTGATAAACAACAAAACGATCAGGGCGATCAACGATCCTGCTTTACCAATTACATTATGGGCAATCTCAAAGGAGAACATACCGCTCCCCACCATAAATACCACACTAGCGTTTCGAAGGAGATTCAAAAAATAAATAGGGACAACTGTTATCGCCAACCCCAGTGCTTTTCGTTTCAGAGTTACACGCGGTAATGCACCAATCATGCCAACAAACAGGACGATGGATTGGATCGCAGTACACGCAAAGATAATCGTTACGGGTGTGTTGTTGTAGACGATAAGGGACTGGGTTCTACTAGCATTGATTCCTAAGAGATGCAAAACATCCGTGGTTTGTGCTGCAACAAATTCAATTAACCAATCTTGCAATCCAGGGATAATGCCGTTCTCAATCGTAAAATAGATCATACCTGCAAGAAACGTTCCGCCAGCAATCCAATTCAAACACGAGACATGCTCGTTTGTTTTTATCGAAAGCCATTCATGGTACGCCATATAGATGAGCACATACACACCGATGACGCAGACAGCTGCGTTAAAGACATCACCACCCTCTGAAAAATACAGGAAACCCGGCATGGTAGCCCAGAAGGATGAAAACAGGCTCCACCCAATAATTTTTAACATACTTGCTGTGTTTTTTTTCCGATAAAAAAATCCGACGCCGAGGAACAATAAACCGAGAAACATTGGCACAAACGAAATCTGCCTTGCAAGTGTTGACGGTGGGTACGGGAATAAAAGATAGCCAACAATCAACATAACAGCCGGTATTACAAAAAAAGAAAGAACGACGATGTTGTTATTTTTTCCAGATGATACACCCATGCAGGACCATTTCCCGTATTCAACGCTGTATTTAAGAGAGTTATGCAGGGGTGAAGAAGTTCATGATGACGCTATCCCACATCACCAGAATCAACCCAAGCAGACTTGCAAGCGTAAGCGGTATCCAGTAGGTGTACACGATTTGATCGATTTTCAGTCTGGCGATTGCAACACGAATCAAGGTCACGGAGAAGAGAATAACGAGGAATATTTTGAACAGATAGAACGCGACATCAATGACGATTGCTTCATAGCTGCCAAGGCTAAAGAAAGAGGAGAGGTTGTACGGGAAGAATAACGCGACAACGATAGACGCCATAACGACGGTTTTCACCCCATCAATGAGATAGTACATCGCAAGGTTTCTGCCTGAATACTCGACGAGCAGCCCCCCAGCCAGTTCTGTTTCTGCTTCCGGGGAGTCAAAGGGTATCTTGGATAGCTCCGCTGGCGTCACTAGGAGTAGGACAACCAGGAGAATAGCAAAACCGATGAACCCAAGCGGTCCAGAAACCTGGTTCCAGACAGGCATAGAGGCAATCGTGGAAAACGAAAAGACCGGGGTTACTCCTTTTTGAAGGAGATTCCATGCGATCGTGATGATAAGGATAGCTAAGGGGAACTCATAGGCGATCATGGTCGCCATTTCTCGTTGAGCACCAACGATTGCGTAGGGTGAGCCTGAGGAAAAACCTCCAATGACTAAGGAAAGTGAGGGAATGATCAAGAGATAGAGAACCACAATGAGGTCTCCGCTTGTTGAAAACAACGGGGGGAACCCACCAAGAGGCAGATATAACAGGATAGAGGTGGTAACGATGAGTCCGATGAGAGGGATGAGATTGAATATCCAGGGGATCGCACTATCTGGGACAATGTTTTCTTTTACAAATAATTTCGCGACATCTCTGAAGGGTTGCCTGAATGGTGGACCGATACGGCCTTGCATGTGCGCAGAAATCTTTCGATCTATCCCTTTATATAAAAGACCGAAGAATATCCCGAATGCGGCGATACCAAGTGTACCAAAAATGATTCGTACGGAAAGTTCCGAAAGAGCTTGGAAATCCATTTTACATCACCCCAAAAATGAGGAAAAGAACCGCCAGAACAATGACAAACCAGAGGACATAATCGCTCGCGTTTCCTGTATGCATCTTTCGTAACCCAGCATACAAGGTTTTCATGCTGGTGGTAAACCCCCAGTATAAGTTACTTGCTTTGACATGCATATCCTCAGGAGCTGATTCTTTGTTTCCAGAGAGGAACGCTTTTGTTTGTTCAGTGCCTTTTTTGTAGATGCTCTTGCCAAATCCTCGAATCCCGTAGAAGAAAAGGAAGGCGATAAAGACGATAAGGACCCAGATCAGTGGGTTCCAAAAACCACTGCCGCTTTCAAGGGTGAACATGATTAGACCCCTCCAATAACCATCGTGATATATTGCGCATGATTCAACAAGGCGTCTGCCGCTGGTTTGACTAATGTATCAATGAACAGGTTAGGGAATAACCCGATGAGTATCGCAAGGCTAGCCAAAAGTCCCATCGCAAGCAACATGCTTTTAGGGGCTTCCTTAACGTCTTTTAAGGCAGGTAGTTCTGGTCCGAGAAACGCTGCATAAAGCACTTTAATGAAAATTGCCAGCATTAATATACTACATAAAATGGCTACGATGGAAAGGATCGGATTGAGTTGGTACACCGATTCGTAGATGAGGAATTTCGAGGTAAAACCATTGAGCGGTGGCATACCTGCGACCGCGAGCAAAGCAACGATAAAAAAGACAGTGGTGTATTTCATCGTCCGAGCAAGACCGCTTATATCATCCAGCGATCGTTTTTTTGTGACATAATAGATAGCGCCTGCAACAAGGAACAGTAACCCGATATCTATTGCGTCATTGAGCAGATGTAAAATACCACCCTGCAATGCAACAGTTGCATAGGGTGCTCCGAGCGCAGCAACGGTTGTCCCAATGGCAAGAAACATATATCCTACTTCAGCAACCGCAGTGTACCCGATCAATCGCATGAGATCAGATTGTATCAGTGCCATGATAACACCGATGAGAATCGAGACGATGGCAAGTACGATAAGGACCCATCCGATGATAACATGCAAGGGAAAGTCAAACCGCATGGATGTTGTAAGTACGTTTCCGTAAAGAGTGAAAATAACGCGAAGAACACCGTAGAAACTGGCAAGGGTCGCACTTATGATAATCAGGGTGACCGAGGGAGGCGCTCGTCCGTACGCATCAGGTAACCACATATGCATAGGCGCAAGTCCTGCTTTCATCCCCAGAACAACAAGCAACAAGATAAGGACTATTTTATCTAAAAATGTATACTGCAAGGCTTGTGCAAGGGTTGCGATATTCAATGCATCATATTGGGCGTAGAGCAGCCCAATAGCAAAAAGAACAAAGAGAGCACCAATCGCGCTGACAACAATATATTTAAACGCAGCTTCCAATGCCTCTCCTTCTTCAACCCAGAATGCAATGAGAGCACAAGACGCGATACAGGAGATTTCGAGGAACACGAAGAAATTGAAGATATCCCCTGTAAATTCCATGCCAAGAGCACTGGTCACCACAAGCAAGAGAAGCGTATAGTACTTGTCTAACCCATCCTGTTCATTCATGAATGACCAGGAGTATATCACTGCGATGATAGCAAGCATGATGGTGATAATCGCCATGAATATGCCTATGCTGTCAACTTCAAAGAGGATACGGACCAGTGGGAGGGTCAGATTCTTTGCACCAAAAATATAAACCCGTGGACCTGAAGCAAGAACATCGGTGGCAAGCAGCCAAATGAAACATCCGGTCAGACCAAGCATAACCAAAGCAAAAACATTCCGGAGTTTTGCATGGATGCGACTGACCAGGGGCATGAGAAAGGCACTAAGCAACGGGATTGCAATAATCAAGGCAGGAGAATGCTGAAGGAGGGTCTCTTCTAATGTCATTCCTTTAACCTCCTGATTTTTCGAACATCTAACGTGCCGTATTTCCTATAAATATGCATAACCAATGACAGCATCAGTGCTAAAACCGCGACACCAATCACAATGCTTGTAAGTGTCAACGCCTGAGGCACTGGAAGAACCATTTGCTCAGGATAGGCTGTTCCCGGCGGCAAGCCCGTATAGATAGGTGCGACGCCACCCTCACGATATCCTAAGGTGATCAAAAACAGATTTATCCCGCTTTCAATGATGGTAATTCCTATGACGATTTTAATGAGATTCCTACGGAACATAACTGCGTACAAGCCAATGAAAACCATGACGACAACCGCAATAAAAGGGATGAACTCGATCATTGGCCCCACTCCTTAACACTACTGGCATATGCCATGACAAGAACGATAACAAACAACCCGGCAATGACTTTTACACCCACAGCAAAATTCATCAACGGTAGTACCCCACCCGTGTTAAAATCCGCAAGGGTTGAACCGGTCGCTGGCGTTGTACCAAAGAGAAGGTTAGAGCCTGCAAGGAAATTACCGAAAAACACCATGCTAAATACAAGTCCTAGAAGAGCAACGGTGATAAACCCAATCGCACCGATGCTTTCGAACGTCGCGAGTCGTTTTTCTTTGATTCGTTTAAACACCCATCGTGAGCTATAGGCGACAAGCAGAAGCGCACATCCTGACGCAACAACCGCACCACCCTGAAATCCACCACCGGGGGTGAGATGCCCATGAGCAATGATATATAACCCAAAGAGGACGGTGAACGGAAAGAGGATGTTTGCTATGGTTTTTACGATCTTTGTCATTTCCGTCATTCTTTCACCCTCCGAAAGATCATTATTACTCCAGCAACAGCGGAAAATAAGATCGTTGCTTCACCCAGGGTATCAAATCCTCGGTAATCAAAAACAACAGCGGTTACACCATTATTTGTTCCTGTTTCGTTTTGGGTGTTTGCAATGATATGATTATCCATCTGAACTTGACCCAGATCACCAAAGGGATGAATCAAGAAGATGCTAAAGAAGAAAAAAACAGCAACAATGCTAAAGGCGAGAACCGCGGCAATCGTTCGTTTTTCCATGCTATTCATCCTCCATTCGTTTTGTCCCTTTGATAGCAATAATAATAATAGCAGTCGACAGACATGCTCCTACTCCTGCTTGTGCGATAGCGACATCAGGGGCTTGGAGGATATAAAATTCCAAAGAAAGCAGCAGGCTCATCGCTGCCAATGCAACCGCAGCAGCTAACAGATCCCGTAGGAGAATCGCGATGAGCGATGCAACGACAGTCAGGATCAAGACAAGGGTGTTTGCGATGAGAAATTCTAACGCCACCTCAGTCGCCTCCTTTTTGTTGGTTGATTTTTTTATCTATTGCCTGTGTTTTTTCCGTTGGTTTTTGAGCGAGTTCATCTATGACCGCACGTGCTGGTTGAACACCACTGCGGTGTGCAGCACGTGCTATCGCATGGGCTCCAACCGGATTTGTCAGAAGAATAGCGATCAATGCAAGTGCGGAATGAATAGCTAAGACAGACCCATTGGTATCCTTCTCCCACCACATTTTCAGACCAATGAGTATCACAGAACCGATGAGGAAAATGGACCCGAAGGTCGTACATTTCGTTCCCGCATGAAGTCTCGTATACACGTCAGGGAACCGTAGAAGTCCGACACCAGCAAGTACGTTGAAGAAGATGCCAATGCCGATGAGTGCATAGATGATAAAATCGAAGATCATCTAAAAGTCCCCTCCTTCGAGATATTTGGCGATAAAAAGGGTTGAAACGAATGATAACAGGGCGTACACGATGGCAACATCAATATAGATGACTTCTCTGAAAGCAGCACCAAAAGCAACCATACCGACGATCACAATGGTGTTAATCGTGTCAACACCAACAACACGGTCAGGTGCGGTCGGTCCTCGTAACACCCGGATGAGGGCAAGAATAACACAGAGGGCAAGCGCACTGACAACGATTAAATATGTTGTATAGAGATCGATCATTCTGCAATCCTCCGAACCCATTTCGGGAAATTTCCACAGATGTATTTACATTCGACGGGGCTGTGCTCTAATGCTTTGTTATCGACGTTTATCCAGTGGATGTATAAGTCATTGGTGTCTTCATCGATATCGACGCTGAGGGTTCCAGGGGTCAGCGTGATTGAGTTTGCAAGCATGGTAATACCAAGATCTGTTTTGAGCCCAGGAGAGATTCTCACGATACCTGGATTGATTTTCCCTGTAATGACCCTGTAGGCGACATCAAGGTTTGCCTTGGCAAGTGCTAGGAAAAATGGTCCGATGAGATAGCCAAGAAACAAGAACCAGCGAACAGGATTAAGCATCCGGTAGCTGTCTTTGACAAAAAGAGTTCGTGCGATAAATCCGACAATGAGGGCGAGTAAAATCCCAAAGATGAGTTCGATAAAACTCCATAACCCTAGGAAATCTGTTCCGCTACCTGTGGTTAAGAGTAGGTAGATAATGAATGAGACAATCGTTGTGACGATAAATGCCTTCATAGGAAAACCCCACATCGCTTATATTTAGCTTATACGGTAATTGGGATGGTTGTTAAAAACTTTCGGTTTATGCAAAGAAAAAAGAACTGTGAAAGACAGATGAAAATATTCATAAAAAAGATAGTTTATATCTTTAATTTCCTTTCGTGACTAAAAAATAACCAATGCATCAAAACACTTAAACTGTTCACGACATAAGGGGTATGGGGAACATCCATGAATGTGAGGCTCATAGGATATACGTCAAATCCAGAAAAACTACCTGCAATGGCTGCCACGCTCACCCATAGTAAAATAAAACCTGAGAATCTTGATACAATATCAGAGAAGGAACAGTCCGCAGTTCTAGAGCAGGTCTTAAAACTAGGGCATACCAGTGTCATCGAGCATGCCTCGTTTACGTTTACGATCAGTGATGTGAGCAGGTCATTAACTCATCAACTTGTACGGCATCGAATGGCAAGTTACTCTCAGCAAAGTCAGCGATATGTGAATCTAAATGAGCCGAACTATGTGATACCACCATCAATCAGTAAGAACAATAAGATGAAGAAAGCCTACGAGGAGACGATGATGGTCATCTGGGATCATTACAATAAATTACTGGAAATGAAAATACCAGCAGAGGATGCTCGATACGTACTCCCAAATGCGACATGTACGAATATCATGGTGACGATGAATGCACGTTCGCTTCTGAATTTTTTTGAGCTTCGTTGTTGTCTGCATGCACAATGGGAAATCCGACTGCTTGCAAATAAAATGCTTCAAGAAGTAAAAAAGGTTGCTCCTTCGATTTTTAAAAATACAGGACCATCGTGTAAAACGAAACGAATCTGCCCTGAGAAGAAAAAAAATTGTCCTTTATATCCACAGTGAAATGCTATGAAACGACCTCATGTTATCATTAATTGTGCGATGTCAGCGGACGGGAAAATAGCATCACCGACACGAAAACAAATGCGGATTTCTTGTAATGAAGATATAGAGCGGATGTATCGACTCCGCAATGAGTCCGATGCAGTGCTTGTTGGGGTTGGTACGATTCTGACGGATGACCCGAAACTCACCGTCAAAGAAACACACATACAACAGCCGAAACAGCCGTTACGGGTAATCCTGGATAGTACAGGAAGAACACCTGCAAATGCTCTTGCGTTAAACACGGTGTCAAAAACAGTAATCATCACAGGGAAAGGAAAAAAGAAGACATATGATGGGCCCCATATCCAGGTCATTGAGTGTAGTACTAATAAGGCAGGATTAATCGATGTGCATTGTGCTTTAGAACTTCTTTATCAACTCGGTGTTCGGAAACTCCTGGTAGAAGGTGGTGGTACTATTATTTGGAATTTCCTGAAACAGAAAGTCGTTGATGACCTCTATATTTTTATCGGCCCTTGTGTTATCGGAGGAAAGGAAACACCGACGGTTGCTGATGGTGAAGGCATAACAGTTGGAGAGGAAATCCCTTTGAAAATTGTTGAGGTGAAAAAAGTAGGATCCGGCGTCTTGATTCATTATCAGCCCATATGAAAAAAAATAGTCGTTTTTTGTGTTTTCTAACCAAAGTTTGAACGAAATGGTTATTTACTCATGTATTTTAGTCATTTGACCAAATTTCTCTGCATAACCTTTATTATTCTTAATATCCCTTCAGATTCTATGGGGAATTTATGAAGTTATGGCACCAATGGGGGTAAAATGATAAAAACTTTAAGCGGCGCTGGATTGGACTGTGGGAAACTGTTTGTCTTACGAAGGACAAATATGAAGCATTTTCGGGTTAATTTTTTCCCATTCCGCCTCCTTCTCCTTATCAGTTGGGATATCGGCCATAGATGCCCAGAACTTAGTTTTTATGTGTTCAGGCCGCATTCGCTTCTTTAACAAATATTTCAAATCATGTTACTCCCGGTGCTATATCTAGTAATAGGAAATTATATAGGGAGGTACGGTGCTACATTTTTTTGAGGAAAAGGGTTTATGAAAATACTGGTGTTCTTCATCGTAGGGATTCTGTTATCAAGTAGCATCGTAGCGTTTGGTCTGACTAGAGAAGAACACCTCCAGATGCAATCCTTGTCTCTTTCATTTAACGAACCTACTCTTGTCGATGATGGAGTAACTCTTCACGTAGTGATGAACGGTGCACCAGCATGTGTGTACCAACCAGGACAACCTGTTCTTCCGATGTATACCACAACGCTCCAGCTCCCATTTGGATCAACTATCAGGAACGTGACCATTCGTTGTGATGAAGTAAAAAAAATGATGTTACAGAAAAAAATCACACCAGCCCCATATCCGGTTAGCCAAGGAATCTCCAGTGACCAATCAGAAGTTGGCAGCATGACAGAAGCGTATAACACTCAGGAGTTCTACCCACTCCAATGGGTTGCATATTCCACTGGCAGTGGATTGGATAAGGATAGTAACCATGTGACATTTTTCACGTTACGGGTGTTCCCTGCGCGGTACTGCCAAGCATCTGATACGATACTCTATCTTGGTTCCTGCGATATCACCATCACCTATGAACCATTGGCACAGTCTCCATTCCCCAGTGCGGTAATAAATGATCTTATTATTATCTGCCCTCTACAGTTTGTTCTCCCGTTACAACGATTAGCAGAACATAAAAATATGATCGGTGTTCGTACACGTATTATACCATTAGCGCAGATTTATCGTAATTACCTAGGCTATGACCGGCCAGAACAAATTAAATATTTTATTAAAGATGCGGTGGAAAGCTGGGGAACACACTATGTTCTCCTCGTCGGTGGTTTAAAATCCCATCTCATTGGTAAACCTCGGGATAATATCAATACGGGTACACGTGATTGGCATCTTCCCGTGCGATATACGAATCTTTGGGACGACGATACGGTCTATGACCCCGGGTTTATCAGCGATCTCTACTATGCAGATATTTATGATGGTCAAGGGAGTTTTTGTAATTGGAATTCCTTTGACGATGGAGTGTATGGTGGATGGACACATGCAGAGAAGTCTGGTCCTCCGAACTATCCACCTGATGAGATTGATTTTTACCCGGATATCTATCTTGGTAGACTCCCCTGCAGGAATATCATTGAAGTACATACCATCGTAAAAAAGATTATCGCTTACGAAACGAACCCAGCAGAACAGTCATGGTTCAACAAAATGGTAGTCGTCGGAGGAGACCCGTATGATGATCAGGCGACAAACTATCGGGAAGGAGAAATCATTGGTGAAAAGGCCTTATCCTATATGTCTGGGTTTGAACAATGTAAATTGTTCTCGTCAAATCGTGACACGAATCCTGATTTTACCCCAGAAACACAAAATATTATTAGAGAAATCAACGAGGGTTGCGGGTTTTTATTCTTTGATGGCCATGGAGGGCCATCATGGTGGAATACGTTCTGGCCGGGTGAATTTGATACCTTAATTCAAAATGGGGGTATTTCAGTCTATCAATTTTCTCGATTGAAGAACAATGAGAAGCTTCCCATTTGCATTGTCGGAGGTTGCCATAACAATCTGTTCAATGTATCTTTTTTGTCTACAATAACCGATCCGCGAAATAAACATTTCATGTGGTCCAATGGGCTTCCGATTCTGGCCTGTTGGGGATGGAGTCTTACAGTGAAATTGAATGGGGGAGCGATTGCGACCATTGGGAACACGGGATTAGGGTACGAGGCAGGTGGTGAAGTAGGGGATCTTGATGGAAATGGTATGAATGAGCCTGATTGTGTCGAGTCGCTCTGCGGGTATCTAGAGACCCAATTTTTTAAAGGATATCAAGTGGATCATATTGGCATTTTAGGTAAAAATTGGTGTCAGGCTATTACGGATTACCTCAAAATCTATCCAGGGATGGAAAAATGGAGTGATGCAAAAACCCTTGAGCAATGGGTGCTGCTTGGCGACCCAAGCCTTAAGATTGGTGGGTACTCCTCGTAATATTTAGGCTTCAGGCATATAGTTCATTTTATGCAATTTTGATGCGTACACATATTTATATTTCTTTATAATGTTAGGGAATTTGTTAGTCAAGTCTTTCATTATCTCATGGAATTGTTCTAAGCTAAGCACATGATACTCCAGTTCCAGGTCAGAGATACCGACTGATTTGTCGATACGTACTAGATGAGGGTTGGTTTTTGCATAGTTAATTATTTTTCCTCGTTGTTTGTAATCCTTTAGATCAATATCTGCTTTGAAGAATTGATATCCAAGCTGTGCGAGATCCATATCAGACCGGAACCCCTGGATGACGCCTTCTTTGATTAATTTTTTAATCCGGTAGTTCACGACTGCAACGGTGGTGTTCAGTCGAGTAGCGATCTCTTTGACCGGCATACGTGCATGAGGCGCAATCAAGCGGAGGAGCCTGAAATCGAGTTCGTCAATCATCACTTGCGCTCCGCCACCTGTAATTTCAAATTTTGTCCGATCCGATTTTTTTACATCATCAAGAAGGTATGAATAACGATACGTGTACAATTGGATGTAGGCAGAGAATTGCTGCTCCATAAAATAGTCTCTAAATCGCTTTAACGTTTCTTCCCAAAAGGAGTAAAAATCGTTGATGTCTTTTACCCACATGATTAATGCTAGATCAAATCGTCCTTCTGCAGAGATCGTCCACCAGGTTAATTTCTGGCTGATGAAATAGTCAATGATTTCCTTTTCTTTTTGCTGTGTCATATACTGGTATACAAGGTAGATGCGAAAGCTGATGTACCCGAGTTTGAATGCATCAATTACGGTGTAGAAGGTTTTTATAATTCCGTTTTCAATAAGTTTATTGACGCGATAGGCGACAACAGTTTTCGACAGACCAACTTTATTTCCGATTTCGGCAAAAGATTGACGGGAATTAAGATCGAGCTGGTACAGTATTTCGCGGTCTTTTGAATCAATTTTTACCATGGATGTATGTTCCTAATAATAATTTAGTATAAAAATTTTTAATTTCGTTCAAAATAATGAGATTTTTTTAAAACGGAAATGAAGTATCCTCCTGTTCTTGGAGAGAAAAACAGATATTTTCCCCAAGAATAAGTGACTGTTGTTCACTGTTAACACAGAAAACTTATAAATAAGGTTGTTTCAATCACAGTTCGCACATGTGTGGCATTATCGGTATTATCGGGGGACGGCCTGTCTCACATCTCATTTATCATAGTTTATTTGCTATCCAGCATAGAGGCCAATCATCAGCTGGTATGCTAACCTACGATGGGAACATCCATGTCACAAAAGATTCAGGTCTTGTCCGAGATGTTTTTAACGAAGATAAAAAAATCAACAAACCAGGAAATATCGGTATAGGTCATACACGGTATTCAACCGCTGGGATGGATGATGACGAATCATTAAAAAAGAACGCACAACCAGAATACCTGGTAAATCCTTTTTTAGCGGCCGTGCACAACGGAAATATCTACAACTGTCCTGAGCTAACGACCATTACTGATAGAAAACCTCGTACCGATTGCGATATTCAATGGCTATTACTTCCCATGGCGGATTTACTCTATAAAAAAGAATTGAACCCTGAAGTAATTTTTACCGCCTGTGAACATGTTATGCGAAATGTCAAAGGGAGCTACTCGGTTATATATACCGCTGATTCAGGAGAAAAACCGTATCTTTTCGCTATGACTGACCCACGGAAGGTTCGGCCACTTGTCCTTGGAAAAGCAAACGGTACATATTGTTTAGCGTCAGAGACACGGGTGTTCAAAAAAATTAATTTTGAGTATGTGAAAGATATTGCAGGCGGCTCTGTCATTGTAATCGACCCGAAGGGAACTATCTATGAAAAACAGATCATAAAGAAACAGGAACTCTCTTGTATGTTTGAATTTGTTTACTTTGGAAAACCTGATTCACGTATTAACGGACGATCCATTCATACAACCCGTGAGGAACTAGGCCGTTTACTTGCACAGGAACAACCAGCAGACGCAGACCTTGTGATACCTGTACCAGAATCTGGTAGAAGGTACGCAATCGGGTATTCACGAGAATCTGGCATCCCTCTTGATGAAGGAATCATGAAAGATAAAGATGAGCGATCATTCATTCAACAAACACAGGAGCACCGAGAGAAAATTGTTGAGGAAGGACTGTCATATCTCCGTGCCGTCCTGGAGGATAAACGAGTAGTTCTGATTGATGATTCAATAGTACGGGGAACGAATATCCGTAAAATCATTAAAGGAATGAAAAACGCTGGAGCAAAAGAAGTCCATGTACGGATAGGATGCCCCCCGCTTATCGCACCATGTTATCTTGGTATCGATATGCGCAGTAAAAAAGAATTTATCGCACGAAATAGCGACGGAAATATCAAATCATGGGACCGGATCACAGAAGAAATTGGAGCTCAATCCCTTGGGTATATTAGTATTGAAGGGTTGAAGAAAGCAATCGGATTTGATGTCTGTAAAGGATGCATCGATTTCCCAGATGGGTATCCACCAGAAATGAGAGATGATGTAAGGAAACTTTTCAAAAACGATAAAAAAGGGATGCGGGCATACGAGTGCATATAACTGCATGGTTATCGTATGATAGAAATAACCATTGGATCCTTAGAAGAGAAAATCATAAAATTATTACAGAAAACCTACCCTATCACAACCATTGAAATCGCACAGAAACTCAGAATCTCTCGAAGAGAAACTGAATGGATTTTAAAAAAATTTCAAGTCAAAGGCATCGTAAAACTAGAACCACTTCCCAACATAACCTATGTAAGGTTGTTACGAAATGATTTCCAGTTTATAGGATCAAAACAACAACGAAGAATCATGAAGCATACCTCAAAAAATAAAAAAGAGGAAAACGAAAATTACGACGGCATTATGTACACCTAGAAGAGAACGAAAGGGAAAAAAAGATAAACTGTGCATTAGTTCAGAGTATCATCTTATTTACATAGCATTTTAGAGTTGGTGAAGGTGAATCAATGGAGACTTCAACTGTGGAAATAGACGCAGAAATGAATAATACGATTAAACCGACCGGGAAACCGAAAATCGCGTATTTCTCCATGGAAATTGGGATTGATGAGCATATTCCAACCTACAGTGGTGGTCTTGGGATTCTTGCGGGGGATACTTTGAAATCTTGTGCAGATCTCAACGTGCCAATTGTTGGTGTCACACTTCTCTCCGAGAAGGGGTATTTTTATCAAGAAATTGATATGGATGGGAATCAAATCGAACTTCCGTATAATTTTAATATCAATGATTTCTTGAACCTACTGCCCAGTAAAACGAGCGTGAAAATTGAGGGCAGAGACGTCAACATTCGTATTTGGTACTATCCGGTTAAGGGAGCAGGTGGTTATATCGTTCCTGTCTTTTTCCTTGATACCAATCTGGAGACGAACACAACCCTTGACAGAGAGATTACCAAGTACCTCTATGGCGGAGATAATAAATATCGTCTCGCGCAAGAAATCGTTTTAGGTATCGGTGGTGTTCGCGCAATCGAATCGCTAGGATATCGAACTATCGATAAATACCATATGAACGAAGGGCATGCTGCACTGGGTACTCTTGAGCTTTACGATCAAATTAAAAATGTAGAGAAGGTCAGAAATCAATGCGTGTTTACGACACATACCCCCGTTGCTGCAGGGCATGACCAGTTTGATGTACCCCTTGCAAAATCAATGATTGGCGATATACTTCCAGAGTCACTGATGCATGAGTTCACCTTTGAAAATAAGTTAAACATGACGAGGTTGGCGCTTTTTTTCAGCCATTATGTGAATGGTGTGGCAAAGAAACATGGGGAAGTATCACGACTGATGTTCCCTGGATACGCAATCGATTCAATTACCAACGGTGTACATACACCGACATGGGTTTCTGAACCATTCAAACGTGTGTTTGATAAGTATCTCCCCGGCTGGCGAACTGATCCGTACACGCTCCGAGCAGCGTTCGGTATCGACAAAGCAGATATCTGGGCAGCACACATGGAAGCAAAAAAGACGCTTATTGATTTTGTTAACAACAGGTATAATGTGGGAATGAACTATGATGATTTCACAATTGGGTTCGCTCGGAGACAGACTGCGTATAAACGACCGGAGTTATTGATCTCCAATGCAGATAAACTCGTAAGTATAGCAGAAAAAGCAGGGCCTATTCAAATTATTTACGCAGGGAAAGCACATCCGAAGGATGGATCAGGAAAGGAGACCATTAAAAGGATTTTTTCAGCGATGAAAAATATCAAGGGAAACGTAAAAATGGCTTACATCCATAATTATGATATGGCGATAGGGAAACTTATGACTGCAGGTGTTGATGTCTGGTTGAACACCCCGCGACGACCTCAGGAAGCCTCAGGAACATCAGGAATGAAAGCAGCACATAATGGTGTGCCTCAGTTGAGCACTCTTGATGGTTGGTGGATTGAGGGGCGTGTAGAAAACATCACCGGATGGGCAATCGGTACAAGAAAATCCAATGAGGGGGAATCTTCAGATGATAACGATCGGAACGATCTCTACAATAAACTGGAGACATGGATCATTCCAAAGTTCTACAACGATCGAGATAACTGGATACGAACAATGAGAAGTTGTATTGCTATTAATGCATCGTTTTTCAATACGAACAGAATGATTGAGCAGTATGTGTTAAACGCCTATTTCATGTAAGAGAAGAGACTCGTATTTTGGCATGATATTCTCAATATCTTCTACCCAGGTACGAAGTATTTCTGCGATACTCCATGCTTGCGTGATGCAACCTTGAGGAGCATAGGGCGGGTCTCCATCAAAGATTTCGTAGATAGAGCCATCCCAAGAATCACCGTAGACGTCAAGCATTGGTTGTAAGAAATTTTGAAACGCGTATCGTCTCTGTGCTGGATCATGGTTATGTACTTTTACAAATGCTTTAATGAACGGCCCCAGTAGCCATGGCCAAACCGTACCGTTGTGATAGGCAAGGTCTCTATGATGATTTCCAAGATAGGTTCCTTTATAACGAGAGTCCTGAGGGGAGAGGGTTCGTAAACCAAAGATAGTGACCAATGTCTTCTGTACCTCAGAAACAATCAATTCCTGCATTTGTTTTTCAATCATGGGAAAATCAACTGAGACAAGGAAAATTTGATTCGGTCGCATCGAGAGGTCCTTGGTGTCTATGACATCGTATGCATGATCATACTGGTGCCTGAAACTGTCTTTGATGTTCCCAGCCAATGTGCTATAGTCATTGCTTTTTCCTAAAAAAGTTGAAAGGGTGCTCATGATTCGTACAGCGTTATACCATAAGGCTTGGATTTCAACTGCTTTCTTTGACCGAGGGGTTGAATAGTAATCCCCGATTTTAACATCCATCCAGGTAAGTCCTTCGCCATGGCTGATAAGAAAATCATGATCCATGTGAATGCCAAAGTCTGTTCCATTTTTATATCGATGTACGATTGATTCCATTGTCGGCCAGAGCTTCTCAACAAGGTTCAAATCATTCGTATATTTGAGGTATTGATAGACACGATCCACATACCAAAGTGATGCATCAACGGTGTTATACACGGGTTGAGAATCCCGTTCTGTGAACACATTAGGGATCAATCCGTTCTTGCAGTAGCGACCAAAACTTTCGAGTATTTGCTTTGCATCATCGAACCGCTTCGTCACCAAGGTGATTCCGGGTAGAGCGATCAGGGTGTCACGTCCCCAGTCACTGAACCAATGGTATCCTGCAACAATTGATTTCCCAGATCCTTTTTTTACGACAAAGGTATCTGCTGACAACACAAGTTTTTTACATGCCCCGGGAAGCATTGCCTGTGATAGTAATCGTTGTTTCCGTTGTATCTCCCGATCATAGATATGGGATGGATTATCTGGATGGTCATCTTCGATGGTGAAAAGGAGATAATATTCTGATGATTTCTTAAGAGGTATCTGAAATTCACCGATATGAAAATTATGGTCCCTCCAAGAATCGTTCCTCTCTTTATCCTTTCTATAGAAGAACTCCTCCCAGTATCCATCAGGGAGATAAAATGAATTTTTCAAGAATATTTTAAGTGTTTTTTTGATGTTGCTCGGGGTGACGATCACTCCGTGATCCACGACATTCTGAGAAAACGAAGCAGACCCTGGTGAACTCATGTTATAGAAATGCCGAGAGTTGACTATGGGAATATGCGACAGAACCAGTGGCTTATTTGTATCAATAGTGTATTTGATGATGAAAGTATTTTTTCCATATTCCATGAAAAAGGTTTTTTTCAGACGTACCCCATCGATGTCATAGATGAATGAGGGAAAGTAATCAAACACGAACTTACCTTTGTGGCCTTTAAGAGAATAGACATGATCTTTGATCTGTATTCGATCGATGACATTGGAGACAAACATCCATCGTTTTGTCGGCGGTTCTAAACTTGCAACAAGCAATCCATGGAATTTGCTTGTGGTTTCACCGGTATGAGTTAAGGATGCGTAGCTTCCAAGCCCGTTTGTTACAATCCATTCTCTCATGTATAGCTCCTCACCAAAATGTATATACAACAACGTTGAAAAAACTTATCGTATAAATTCTTTGTAAATGCCAAGCGTTCGTTTGGTAACTGCATCCCAACTGAACTCTTCCAAGACACGTTGTCTGCCGTTCTTTCCCCATTGTATACCTTTATCCGGTGATTGAAGGACTTGGATGATTCCCCAGGAGATATCTTTTGGTTCAAAGGGGTTAACATGAATGCCACATTGTTTCTCACCAGAGGGAATAACCTGTTCTCGCATCCCGTTTGTTCCCCGTGCGCCGACGACCGTTGGTTTTGCCATAGACAATGCTTCGGTACATACGATGCCAAACGGTTCGTACAACGAGGGGAGTACGACAACATCTGCTGCAGCATAATGACGGATTCTTTCTTCTTCACTGACAAACTCCGCTCTGATAATCACTTTATCATGGATTCCTAACTCATCTGCGATGGATCGGATCTCCTTTTCCATATCACCGATACCAAGAATCAGTAACTTCACATTCGGGAAATCTTTCAGCACGAGAGGCAGTGCTCGTACCAGTTTATCAATCCCTTTCACGGTGACCAGACGACCGATGAAAAATAAAAGTATTTCGTGATCTTGAATACCGTATCTGCGACGTAACGCGAGTCGGTCTTCGTTTGAAACCCGTGATGGATCGTATTTTGATGGGTCGACTCCGTTCCAACATGGTCGGATTTTATCTTGCGGGAATCCTAGTTTGAGGAGCTCATCAGCCATCGCATTGGAGACCGTAATGACACAATCTGCGATTTGAGCTCCTTCATATTCAATATCTTTTATGGTATGCGACCCTCGTCCAATTGACCGGCCTACTTCAGTGGAGTGCACATGGAAAATTAAAGGGATATGAAGCTCTTTTTTTGCAACCATCCCCCCCATGATCCCAAGCCAATCATGAGCGTCGATAATATCAAATGACCGTTTATTTTTACGAACGAGTGAGTTGACAAGCTGTGACGCAGAGATAATGTTATAACTTAAGACATCAGCGAAAAATGTAAAATAAGGCCCCCATGAGCGCAGCTCATGATCGGCACAAAGGTAATATGGTTTACTGAAATCAAGTGTCTTAGGTCGGTACACCTCGACGCCGTTGATCTGATCAGAGGTCGCAAGGGCGTTATCCTTGTTAAGAGTAAAAACAGTAACGTCATGATCAAATTCTTTTTGTTTTTTTGATATCTCGGTTGCAAATGTACCAAGACCACCGTAAATAACCGGGGGGTACTCCCAGGAAAAATGCACAATCTTCATTGAATATTACGTCTCCTCACCGGTGTTCTGATTTTTCCTTTAAATCTTGTAAGATGTTCATGTAGTTAATAAACCCATCATAGGGGATGTCATACGGACTGAAATACGCATGAACATTACCGTCTTCAAAACCTTTCGTCGAGATATAATAAAGGTGATCTGATGTTTGTAGTAATCTCCAGATGTACAGGAGATCTCGATCTCCTTTTCTTTTTAGTTTTTGTCCAATGTCTTTTAGTTCATTGAAGCAGGCAATCTGCATGTCATTTCCTAGCCATGTCGAAACATTTCTGTCTTCATCTGCCCAAGAAATCGCCCAGGGGGAGTCGATGTCGCCGACCGTGTCGTACCGTTCTACTGCTTCGCTTACGGTGGCAAAATCAAGGTTGTCATGTTTCAGTACTTCGCCAGGGAGATGCTTTAGGAATTCGAAAATCCCTGTTTCCACCCATTGATGCTCCCCAAAGGTCTCATAATCCATGAACAGGTTAATGACGTCACCAAACGAATTCGACATCCAGTTCGCATATTTATCTGCGGTAAGCGGAAACCCAGGCCAGTTACGAGCTGAAAATCGGAACCCAACATCATCACTGAGTTTATAGTTACGCAAGAGGACTTTAAGGTTAGCATTGACTGGTTTGTATATAAAGTTAGGCGAACGCCATCCAAGGATTCGTTCCGCTCCTTCTGTGATGATGCCTTTATACCCAAGGTCAGCAATTTTTCGGGCGATTCTGTTATCGTAGATAGCCTCCGTGTTTCGAAACACTTTTGGCTTGTAGTTGAAGATCCGCCGGATCATCTGTCGATGCATCTTGACTTGATCCTCAAACTCATCTAACTCATCGTATAACCCAGACAGGGAATGAAAATAGGTCTCATCAATAAGGTCGACTGCACCTGTTTTAAAGAGTTCCTTAAAACTATCAAGAAGCTCAGGTAGATAATTCTCACAGTATTCAACGAATGTCCCAGTAAGACTATAGGAGATGCGAAATTTTCCGTCAGACTTCCGAATCAATTCAAGTAATAAATTATTGGTAGGGAGATAGCACTTGTGCGCCACCTTTTCAAATATCTTTCGGTTAAGTTGCTTATTAAAATACGTGGAATGGACATCTTTTGTATTCCCGATATTAAATACAGAAAAATGATTTAATCTAAATGGCTGGTGTACTTCGAAGTAGAAACATATAGATGGCATATTAGGCAAGGCCCCTGTAGACTTGAAGCGTCCGTTCTGCGACGCGGTCCCAGGTAAACAATTGTATCTCCCTATTTGAACTTTGTCTCATAGTGTCACGCAGGGAACCGTAGCGTAAAAGTGCGATAATTTTGTTTGCCATCTCATCAGTATCCCAGAAATCTACCTTAAAACAATTCTTCAATACCTCCGAGACACCTGCGCTTTTTGAGACAATTGTCGGTGTCCCCGCAGAAATCGCTTCCAGAGCGGTGATACCAAATGGTTCACTGACCGATGGCATGACATAGATACTTGAGATCTTATAGATATGTTTAACTTCCTCTTCCGTGAGTTTTCCAGTAAAAATGACTTTATTTGAGATCCCAAGGTGAACCGCTTGCTCAATTAAACGAGGAAGCATATCACCAACTCCTGCAACCACAAACCGAGCATCCTCGTAGTCTAATACTTTTTTTGCTGTTTTCAGGAAAAACTCTGGGCCTTTCTGTATCGTCAATCTGCCTAAGAACAGGACAAGGTTTCGTTTCTCGCCTTCTCCGATCGGATAGACTGCATTGTGAACCACGGTGATTTTATCCGGATGTATCCCGTATTTTTCCACGATGACTCGTTTGGTGAACTCACTTACCGCGATAATACGATCTGCTTTTTGCATCCCTTGCCGTTCGATATCGATGAACCATTGGTTAGGATAAATCCATCCAGATCGGTCATATTCGGTTGAGTGGACAGTCAAAACAAGAGGGATGCCCATTTTTTCTTTCAGAGCCACTGCTGCTTTCATAGTAAGCCAGTCATGACAGTGTATGAGATCGTACTTACCTTTCACCCGTTGAACCAGCAAATCATTGTATCGATAGACCGCATCGAAGAATTTCCCGCCAAGTGCTTTGTCATCAGGTCGATCGTACGGATATACCTCTGATTCGCCAACTTCAATAATATGAATATTCTTTTTATCACTCTTGACTTTTTGTCTGAGCTTCGGCATATAGAAGTCGATATGTACATTTTTATCGGCAAGACCATGGGTCAACCCATAACAGTGGGTTCCTAAACCTCCCACTTTAAATGGCGGGTATTCCCAGCCGATCATTGCAATCTTCATTCCTCTTCGTCCTCACCAATAGCACATGTTGTGTTTATTGATAATATCTACTCCCAAATAGCTTGTTATGTTCATCGAGAGCATACGGTATTTGAACTTTTTTTGATATGATGTGCGAATTTTAACCATAAAACCTACCCCCTTGTTATAAGCTTTTCGTTTTTATCTGAGTTCTTCTTTTTTCTCAAATAAACTTTAGAATTTTCCTCCATAATCAATAAAGATTTCACAGTTTATTGCTTATGAATGATATTGTTTTTTAGGTTATAATAGTATCTGAAATAATCTGTGAAAAATAAAGATTGTGCATAATGAGATGGTTGTTGCCAATGGTGTGAATTATCAGGACGATAATGAGTGTGTTGTCGCTGTCACCCAACACAAAATACTATGATGCATTGGGTGTGGTGACACAGCATTCTCCACAGTAAGCAGCAGCGGGAGAACACTGCAACGCTTCTCGCGACAGTTCTATGATATCGTGGTTATCCTCTTTTTCATTTCTTGACATTACGTCTGCTTGATCATAGAGGGACCCTAATCGATATCAATTGTTACCTTGAACTTGCTTCTCCAATCATGTGGTCATGGAGATCTTCGTATCAAGGATAAAAAAACATACCGTTATTGATTAATTAACGTTTCGCTCCTTTGTTTTTTATCGATATTTATTGATTTCGTTGCGAACCAACTCTGCTTTTCTACGCGATTGTTCTGCGAAATCCTGATGTTCACCAGCAAAGATGATTTCACGGGAGGAATTAATAAGAGTCATTTCACCTTGTGCATTCGTCCCGTTTCGTACGGTTTTTTCAATATCGCCTCCTTGTTTTCCAACACCAGGGATGAGAATAGGGATAGCCTCTCCCAAGATCGTTCGAACGGTTTTCAGTTCCTCCGGATATGTTGCACCGACGACCGCACCACAGTTATTATTCGTATTCCATTCGCGTATCTTCTGCGCAACGATTTGATATACGGGTGTAGATGAGACAAGAAGGTCCTGAAAATCACCTGCTGAGGGATTTGAGGTTCGACATAGGATAAAACTACACTTGTCCGTATACTCTAAGAACGGCATGATCCCGTCCTTGCCAAGATAGGGATTGATTGTTACCGCATCCCCCTTAAGGGTATCAAAGAGGGATTGGGCATAGTTCTTAGCGGTATTGCCAATGTCATTGCGCTTCCCATCAAGGATGATAACGATGTTCCGAGGGATATACTGGATGGTTTTTTCAAGTGCCTCAATACCTTTCCGCCCCCCTATTTCATAAAACGCCATGTTAAGTTTATACGCACAGACTAGGTCCTTGGTTGCATCAATGATTGCTTTGTTGAAATCCAACAATGGATTTTTACTAGCCTCAATCAGAAACTTTGGTATTTTTCCCTTATCGGTGTCAAGTCCAACACAGAGTAGACTATTATTCTGAGAGGTAATCGTTGAAAGTTTTTCTCTCCAGTTCATATGGTTCCCAAGTGAAATAGTGTTTCTTCTATAAATACTCGTGTTTTAGTTAGCTATTTAACGTCATGCAAAATACAATCCCTTATATGGAAATCATTTACGGAGTGTGTTCATGGGGTCTTGGACACGCGACACGATCCTTGCCGGTCATTCGAAAGCTCATCAAAGAAAAAAACAGCGTCACTGTTATTTCAAATGGACGAAGTTTAGAGGTACTGAAAAAGGAACTTGGGGAGGATGCATGCTATGTTGATATCCCTGATTACCCGATGTTAGTCTCTGAGAACACCAGACAGTTCCTTGCAAAAAGCATGGTGTACTGGCCGGTATTTATCAAAAGAATTGAGGATGGGTTAGCCCGGCTGCAGAAAATCCTTAACCAAAAACACTATGATTGTATCATCTCTGATGCTCGGTATGATATGTACAGTAAGAAGATCCCGTCGTTTTTCATCTCTCATCAGATGCGAATCATGAACCCGCTTCAGATAAAGATGTTTGAACGCACCATGGAGCGATTCAATCTGTTTTTTTTCAAACGGTACGTTGGCATCATGGTACCTGATTATAAAGAAAACAACCTCTCCGGTGATTTGTCACATAATCTAAAAAGAATCGATGAAAATGCAATTCATTACGTCGGAGTGCTCTCTGATTTTACGAAACGTCCAATGAAAAAGGATATCGAATATTTGATTTCGATTTCTGGCCCTGAACCCCAACGAAGCATCCTTGAGGAAAAACTCGTATCACAAGCCCATGAGCTCGAGGGAAACGTCGTCATGACTTTAGGTAAAGTAGAGAAATACTCCATAGTAAAAAAGAAACATCTGACGACCTATTCGTTTGTGACAAAAGAACTGCGGGAAGATCTGCTGAATAAAGCAAAGCTGGTGGTGTCACGCTCTGGGTATTCAACGATCATGGATCTCGCAGTGGTTGGTACAAAAGCCTTGTTCATCCCAACACCCGGTCAGATAGAACAAGAATATCTTTCAAAATATCATAACGAACTGGGTACGTTTTATTCAGTGCTGCAGGATGCAATCGATTTAAAATCTGATGTGAAAATAGCATCGGAGAAAACCGGGATTACTAGAGAATGCGACGTGAAAAAAACCGTAGAAAATATTCTCCGTATTGTCATGGAGAAAAGATAATCGGAAACCATAACAGCTTTAAATCTGATGGGTATTACCCATGAGGACGGATATTTTACTTATGAAACGATGGGGTTTTCTGAAATCATGGTACTTCTGGTTGTTCCTGGTTACAGGCATTGCTATCGTGGTACGGTCATTTCCCGCTTGGATGAACGCGGCATGGGGTGGTGATTTTGGGATTTACTATGGGTTAACCTCACGATTTGTCGAAAATCAGCAAATCTTCAACGAGTACAACGGCTGGGGTGGTATGTATAACTACTTCCCGGTGTTGTATATTTTCTCTGCGCTTGGTCATTGGATCACCGGGATTGATCTCCTCTGGGTGATGCCGAAGATCGCCCCGATCTTTGGTGGGCTGACTGTATTGATCTTCTATTTTATCGTCTATGAGCTTACGAAACGACGTGACCTTGCCCTGCTCTCATCAATGTTTCTTGCTGTCATCCCCTTCCACGTGTATCAGACCAGCCATGCTGCTCCGTTAACCATGGGGCATTTCTTCATGATGGTTTCAACCTACCTGTTCCTTAAATACATGAACGAGAGGAAATATCTGATGCCTCTGCTAATCTCCACTGTGTTTCTTATCATGTCGCATCATCTCACCACCTATTTTTTCCTTATCACCATCTTCTTTATCGTGATCATAAAAAGCATTGGCATCGATCTTCGAGATATGTATCGAGACGTCACATATGTTACGGTTGCTTCAGCGCTGAGCTTTAGCTACTGGGTGTTTATCGCTACACCGGTCTTCAGCACCTTTATGAACCAGGGACTTTCCATTTCCTCATATTTTGTGATTCTCCTTTTCTATGTGAGTTTATTTGGACTCCTTCTTGGTATTGCTGCATTGAAAAAAAATACACCAGCCTGGATGCATCAGCTTAAAAAAACACGTATGTTCGATCCTGCTTACTCACGGAGACGCGCGTTGATTTATTTTACAGCGGGGTTTGTGTTTATTTTATCTGCGGAAATCATGTTCTTATTTGTGAACTTCCCGGTAAGCGGCGTGCGGATGAAGCCCCTTTCGATACTGTATTCGATCCCTATGCTTTTATTCATCGGGTTTGGGTGCCTAGGTGTCGAGTATCTTAAAGAGGTGAAGAATCGCTGGTTTTTCCAGGCGTGGTTATGCGCGATCCTTTCATCATTTATTTATTCACTGGTGACGGTGAATACCACCTTGTTCCCTGATCGTCATGTCGAATACCTGACGGTCCCTGCCTGTCTTTTCGCTGCAGTCGGCGTATTGTATTTCTTCAGATACAGAGAACACAAGGTATCGTTATCATTGAAAAAACAGTTGTCATCTCCATCGATTCAGGTGTTGTTCGTCCTCGTCGTTTTCGGCTTGGTTTTTTCAAACGCAGTCGCTGTCTACCCGGTGTACACGTCGTTGGAATGGATGGATGAAAGTATCCCGAATGAGACTGCGAATACTATCGACTGGATACAGAACAATCTTGATAGAAACACGACTATGATTGCCACCGATTTGCGGTTATCCAAGATGATGTGGGCAGAAGGGATAAACGCGACATTTGAGGGGACAAATGAGTCCTGGACGTGTGACACTTGGGTAGGATGTGTTGCTGATTTCGATGCCAAGGGAAACAATCCTAGGGTGACTCATGTGCTCATCGATGATGTGATGCGGGACATGTCCGTGAATGTTCAAGTGCTTCAGAGTTTCTATATGACCAATGAGTCATATCTGAAGTTCAAACAAGAGCCGTTTGAACTTCTCTATCGGAATGCCACCGTTAATCAGGACAACGAAGAAGTTCATTGGGCTGAGGTCTATAGCGTTAATTGGACGTTTATTGATCAACATCTCATAGTTAAAAAATAACGAATCATTTGTTTTTATATTGTTCAAGGACTTTTTTATAGACCTGTTCGTACTGGGATCCGACGTAACTCATCGAGTGTTTTTTACTAAGCGTAAGACTTTTCTTTTTCATGGTGTCTCTGAGTTTTTTATCGGAGAGGATGGTGATGATGTTGGCAGCAAGCTGGCCGCTATCTTTTGGCTCAAAGACCAATCCATTTCCTGAGATGGCAAGTTCAGGGACCGCTCCTTTATTGACGACCACGGGTGGAACCCCGGAGGCGATCGCTTCGAGGGTGACAATGCTTTGGAGTTCTGACTCAGCGGGCATGACGAAGACGTCAGCTAGGGGGTAGATGTTCGGATAATCAGCCCAGTCAAGGAAATCGATAAACGTCGTGTGAGCATCCACACCTAAGTCCTGTGTTAATTTCATCATCTCTGGTTTTAAACCACCGGACCCGCAGAAGAGGAAATACGCGTCTACTTCCTTAAGGACCAGGGGGATTGCTTTTACAAGCACGTCAACGTTTTTTTCTTGGTTGATTCTCCCGGTGTAGAGGACCAGTGGTTTTTTTGGGAGGTTGAATCGTTTCTGAAGATACTGGCCTTTGTTGTCTGGTTTGAACAGGGTGGTGTTCACCCCATTTGAGATGGGAATGATTGGTGTTTTTAGTCCTTTTTCTTGATACATGGCTGCTCCGGTCTTGGTTGGGACTGTTGCCCAATCCACTAGGTTGTAGAAGTAGATGAGATAGGACCAGGTGTATTTCACCATCGTTGGATACCACGAGGAGGCAAAGAACGGGGCAAGGATGTTCTCAGGCAGGATGTGGATGGAGCCGACGAGTGGGATGTTTTTCTTTTTCGCCCAGATAATTGCGCAGATGCTGATTGGATACGGGGAGCAGACATTGATCACATCTGGTTTGAAGGTATCAAGGATCTTTTTCACATACAGAAACGGCAGGGGAGCGAAATGATATTTATTGTTCATGTAAAAGGGAAGGAGAAATGCTTTCGGACGATAGATTGTTGATCCGTTATCGTCTTCGATCGTGTTTTTGAAGGAGAAACTTGGGGCGATCACCCGGACGTCGTGTCCTTTGTCAATGAGCTCATGGACGATGCGGTGTTGTGCTATTGCACCACCGTCAATGATCGGGTAATATGATTCTGTGGTGAAGAGTATTTTCATGACAACCAAGTCTCGTTGTGTTGTATAACCACAGATTGCTACATAAGAGTTACCAAAAAAACAGTAGAGGGTTTATTTCAGGATGTAGGGGCTAATTGAGGAATACAGGGAGCGAGGTGACGCGAATACGTCGGTGGCAAAATACTGGTACCACCCGCAGCTGCGTTTGCATTCATTCATGGTGGTCCGTGCTTTTTTTGCTTCTGATGTTTTCAGAAATTCCATAAATGAGCCTTCCGTAAAGTTGTAGAGATGGTTTCCCACGGTCCGACAGGGATAGAACAGGCCGCCGTCTGAGTCTATGATGACTGAGGATGTGGAGCACCCATGTGGTTTGTTGATGTTATCTAAAAATCCTTTTGGTGTGGTGATGGTGTTTGGGTATGTCTTTTTCAATCGGAGTATTTCTGCTCGGAAGTCTTGTGGGTCAGGATAGAAATCGTCTGTTCCGTCAAGGTGACAAGCTGGCATGATGACGGTTCGTGCATTTACATCATAGACTCGTTTGACTTTTTCTTCAAGTGCAGGGAGTGTTTCCTTTGTCACAACGATTTGGATGCAGATCTCTGGTCCGTAGCTTTGGAATTCCTGCAGTCGGTCAAAGAAAGCAAGGTTGCCATGTCCCTCATCGATGCTGATATGGAGATAGTCGATGTGTTTCCCGTACTCGTTCATCGGTCGTTTGTCAAGAAGATGGCCGTTGGTGGTGAAAAAGAGGTAGAATGGTTTTTTATGGGCGTATTGCAGGATTTCTCCAAGATCCTTTCGTACGAGCGGATCTCCTCCTTCAAGGCTGAGGACAACGATGCTTGAGTTCGCGATATTATCAATAACCTTGAACACCTCTTCTTTTTTAAGATCCGGTGTTTTCTCTTTCCAGACATTACAAAAGCTACATTTCAGACTACAAACATGGGTGACCTTAAAAGAGGCGTAGAACGGATAGATGCATTCTTTTGTAACATAATTTGTTGCTGCGTAGCGCATGGTCTTAAGGTATTTACTAAAGGGTAATTTTTTCATAGAACCACACTAACAAGGAGTGTAATCAATGGGGGGACATAAGGTTTTTTATCAAGGTACTGTCGAATAAACCACAAGAGACTTATAGCGTCTTGAAAATAACCTTTTTTGTTGACGAACGAGAAAAAGAAATTCAATAAAACAAAAATCTCCATTTTCGTAAGTATCGCACTGAGTTTTGCAATCATTGTGTTGATCTTGTATTTTACCATCGATGCGCAAACAATCCAATATCTGTCGAAAGTGTCGTTTCGCGCTGAGTTCTTTTTATTCTTTGGTGCCGCGGTGTTATTGAACGTGTTATACTGGTTCATCTGGGGTGCACGGATAAAGGTTCTGAGTCATGTCATTGATCCAAACGTGCGGATCACTCTATGGGAAGCAACAAAGATTGTAATCGCAAACCAGTTTCTCGCAGGTGTGACCCCATCCCTTGCTGGGGGCGAGCCCGTGCGTATTTATTTGCTCAATAAAGACGGGCTTAGTACTGGTAGTGCGACTGCTACAGTTTTTGGTGAACGACTGATTGATGCAATCTTTATATTGATACTTGTCCCCTTTGGTTTTTATGTCTTTAAAGATAGGATTGAAATACAATTGATTAGCTATGGACTTACCATAGGTGTCATCATATTTATCACGGGCATTGCTTTGTTTGCGCTAGCATTAAAATACCCGGATAAAACTAAGGAATTGACGATTTGGATAGGCGAGCGTATCAGCCGTTTTTCGAAGAAAAAAGAGCGGAGTACGAAGGTGGTCAATCGAATTGGTCGAGAGATTGATAACTTTCATAACAGCATGGTGCTTTTTTTGACCGAGGGAAAGAAATCATTTCTGGGCGCAGGTGGGTTAACGGTGCTGATGTGGTGTACTGGTTTTATGATCCCTTCGATGATTTTACTTGCGTTGGGTCTTCCCCCGTTTTTTATCGAATCCTATGCTGCACAGGCATTGTTATTGATCATTGTGATGCTTCCGACGACGCCGGGGAGTTCAGGGGTTACAGAGCTGGGGATGGCCGCGTTGTACGGGGTGCTGCTTGGCGCGTCCAATCAGTATCTACTTGGCGTCTTTGTCTTATTATTCCGCTTTATCACCTATCATATGAACGTGATTTTTGGAGCGATTTTTCAGTACCGGATTTTTAAATCAATCACCTCGTTTTCTTTAGAAACCGTGAGTAAAAAAGAAGGGTAATACTCCAAGAAAGTGGGGCGTCAGGTTTAAAAATAGGTAGGGTATACAGCTTTCCCTATGAAAAAAGCTGATCGATGCATTTCATGCGGAAAAGGCTTACTTGAACAAGGCTCGACAACGTTCCAATGCCCAACCTGCGAAGTCGTGATTGGACGATGCTCAAACTGCAGAGAGCAAAGTGTTGTTTATATCTGTCCGAAATGTGGATTCAGAGGACCATAGGAGGATGTGTTGATGGGGGAAGTAATCGCGCTTATTCGTCTCATGCCTGATGGTGTGGTAAGTGATAAGGATATGGACTCGATTTCTGCTGAGGTGAAGAAAGTAGTTCAGAAACCAGCTCGGCTCGGCCGGGTGGAGATAAAGGAAATCGCCTTTGGCCTCCGAGGTCTTGATGTGACCGTCGCAGTCCCTGATGTCGAGGGGGGACTGGATCCCATTGTGGAAAAACTTGGGAAAATAAAGAAAGTCGATAACGTAGAAGTCGTTGATGTCGGCAGGATCTAAGCTGCCTTTCCAACGGTTGTTTTTAGGTACTCGGTATAGTTATCCATGAATTGTCTTCCTATTTCTGTGGGGTAGTAGATAGGGTACGCGGAGTTGCTGGTGTCTCCTTCGATGAGCTCAGCTTCGTAGAGTTTGTTGATATGCCATTTGACGACATGGTGGTTGATGGTAAGAGCATGGGCGATCTCGAGGAGGTGTTTGCCTGGGTGGTCTGAGAGGTAGGCCATTATGTCTCTTGCGTTTTTGTTCCGTAGGATTGATTCTGCGACCGCTCGTTGTTTTACTTCGATGCCACCTTCGACGAGGTAGTAGACTTTTTTTCCGCCGATTGCTCTGCTTCGGACCAGGTTGGTTTGCTCTAGTTTTCTAAGATGCCAGGCCGCGTTGCTTGGTTTGAGGTCAAGTTCTCTAGCAATTTCACGGAGATGGCTCCCCGGGTATTCGTCGATATACTCGTAGAGGTTTTTTCGTATCTCGGTGTCTAGCACGTTTTCTGGGGTAACGTATTTGACGCCACCCATGAGGAAGAAGAACGCGAGCAGTAAGGCAACGACGGTGATGATGACTGCTATCGTGGTCATATTTGCTTCTGGTTTGATGTCTGGCGCAGCAGTACACGTCGTGACTGCGATGCTTACAAATAAAACTAGCGTTATGACTATATTTTTAAGGAATCGCATAGTTGTTCCCATCCTTTTATTTTGCATCCCTGCAAGGATATGAAATCAGGTTAGTGCTTAAATACCTTGCTTCAAAAGAGAGGGGTGAGAGGGGGATGTTGTTTTGTATCTCCAAAGATTTATATAACGTAAGGTTCTTTATAATTCTGTAGAGGGAGGAAACAGATGAAGAAATATCCTCTTATTGGTGTTTGTATTATTGCGGTGGTTCTTCTTGTTCTGGGTTCATTGAGTAATGTGGTTGGGTATCAAACAGTCCAGACCTCTCAACAGAATCTTATCAAAGAGAGAATCAATCAGAGAGAGTTGTTATTCCAAACCATCATTGATATTGCCAACAACAAGGAGATACAACGAATCATCCTCGAATCCCAGATGAGTAGAGGGATATTCCCAGTATCAGAGATTCCTGTTTTAACAAAGAATCAACTCAAGCAGCTGTATTTCATCGGTCTTATTCTCTCAAAGTTCATCAGTAAGTCAAAGATGCAATCAATGGTTCGGCAGTATCAATTAATTAATCCAGTGACACAACAGGAAATATCTGCTGTTATTGAAAAGGATGCAACACTCAATGGAGAAATAACTCAGTTACAGAACTCTGAGTGTGATTGCGAAAATGAAAGTACAATAGATTCGCATTTCCCAATTATTTGTTCAATTTTATTTCAATTTGGATATTTAGGCAATATACTTTATTGGAAAAACGATGCCTCTTTATTAAATTTTATGGGAATGATTATTTTTACCATTAGTGTCTTTTTTGCATTCATTTTAACCTGTTCTTGGATTCTTCCTTGATAGAATATAAGACCTTATGATAAATCAAAAAAGGACATATTAAATTGAAGAAGTAGGTAAGTTAAATGAAAACGAAATGGTTGGCGATTGGAATCATTCTCTTGTTCGTTGGAACCTGTATTACACCAACGATTGCACAAGATACTGAGAAACCACTACCAGCATCAAGAGGGACCTGGTTGTATGTTGGTGGGAGTGGTCCAGGGAACTATACAAAGATCCAGGATGCTATCAATGACTCATCAGATGGAGATACTGTTTTTGTATTTTCTGGTACATATTATGAGAGATTAATACTCAATACATCTATTAATTTGATAGGTGAGGATAAACATAGTACGATTATTAAATCGAATGAATCTTATTATGGTGGAGATAAACACATTGCTACAGTGTTTGCAAGTGGGGTTACAATTAGTGGCTTTCGAATCCAAAATGGAGAAGACGGAATCGAGATTAATAGATTTGGTTTTCCAAACACTTCTCACAGTAACAATATATCGGGAAACATCTTTGAAGGATGTGGTGGGTGTGCTGTCAGGGTAGTAGATTCTAATAATAACACTATCTCAAATAACATTATCAACAACACGGACAACGGAGGTTTAGATATCGGTGGTAATGATAACATTATTAGTGGAAACAAAATCACCAATCTTATTTGGTATGCTATACGAATTATACATGATCCGCAGGGTAACTTAGTTACAAATAATAATATTTCAAATTGTGTTTCTGGAATTCAACTACAATACTGTAACAACAATACAATTTCCAAAAACATTTTAGTCGATTGTCTCTATGGTTTAATTTTCCAACAGAGTCGTGATAATATCATTTCTGATAATTCTTTTCTGAATAGTGGTCTTTTTGTATTTGAAGATGCACTTTATAATACTGTCAGTAATAACACGGTCAACGGTAAATCACTGCTCTATTTGGAATTTAAATCTAACCAGGTTATTGACGAAGATGCTGGGCAAATCATCGTTGTTCACTGTAATAACATCAGTGTTAAAAATCAGGATATTTCAAACACTACAGTTGGTGTTCAACTCCTAATATCTGATAACTGTAGCATAACAGAGAACACCTTAACAGCTAATTTGTATGGGTTATTCATTCAAAGTTCTTTTAATAACGTCATTTCAGAAAACAACATCAGTGAGAATAAATACCATGGTATTACATTTATTTCCTGCTATGACAGTATTATCTCTAGAAACATTCTAAAAGGGAATAATCAATTGTATTTCCTTTTTGATGTTTTGTTTGTATTCTTTGGGTATAATAGTTCAGCAGGTATCTTCATAGTTGACTCTTTCCGTAATACTATCATGGAAAATTCAATTTATTCGAATAATTATAATGGTATCTCCTTGATTTTATCAGGGAGGAATATTATCTCTAATAACTCTCTGAGATTAAACAATCACACTGGTCTCTTGCTTTTTGGTTCCCTATTCAATCGTATTTACAATAATACATTCCTTGACAATAAAAATGATGCATTTTTCAATATGTGTTTCTGCAATAGATGGAAGGGGAATTATTGGAATGAGGCAAGAAGACTACCGAAGCTGATACATGGAAAGCTTCTATTTAGATCTTGGATTAATATAGATTGGCATCCAGCACAAGAACCCTACGATATCCCTAGGATGAGCTGAAAAGAGAAAGAATGAAATCATCGATTCAGATTTAGAAATCACATGCAAAAACAAGCTATGATCATCGGAATTCTTTTTCTCCTCATCATTGCGGGTTTGAGTGGATGCAATCAAGTTGACAATGAGAGAAATAAATTTATTGGAACGTGGATATCGGAACTGAAACAAAACCCAATGGGTGATAATACGTATACGGAAACCAGGATCTTCTACGAAAACGACTCCTACGTTACCACGAACATGGGACTGAGTCGTATCCCCGGCACCTGGCATCTTGCCAATGACATATTGGTCATTGACACGTATTTCCCTGGGAAGTACGACTATATTTTTTCCCAGAACAACAGCATTCTTACTATCACGTCTGTCGCGGGAGGATTTACTGAAAATCTTACAAAACAATAAAAAAAATTTATTTATGTGTGAAGATGCCGATGAGGTCGTTCTTCTGTTTTTCAAGTCGTACGAATCCAACGCGTTCAAACTGGACGATCTCCCCAACAGGAATCTCAGAAACCGCGGTCTCTGCATACCCCTTTAGCTCAGAAAGACTATCAGGGTTGTAGGTCTCTCCTTTGAAAATAAGCCCAGGGACAATAACCGTAAGCAGGATATGATCATCCGTTGTCCATTGGATCTTCGCAGTCTCTGGGATGAGTTCTTCTCCGGCGTAGGTCCCGGTAAGCACAGTACCAGTTTTTGTTATCCTCACATTGTATAATCCTTTCAACCGGAAGATGTCTCCTGTTTTCATCTTCTGCGCATCGTCTCTTGGTATGAAAAACGATGAACCGGTATGGATACTTCGATCACCCATGGTTGCATCAGGGTGCAACGACAGTTTTACGGTTTTATTCGGTGCACCAACAACTGAGAGTTGTACAGGATTTGGGACAAAATAGTATCGTTTCACCCGGGGATCAAGATATTTCCGATTCACGGATTCAACCAAACTGAAATCAACAACTGATTCCACCTTTGAAAACCCTTGCTGAAGTACGAATTGTTTAATCGCCTCAGGGACAATCCCCCGTCGCTTCAAGCCACGTAAGGTTGGTAATCGGACGTCATCAAACCCGGATACCATTCCGTGCTCGATGAGTGGTTTAATCTTACGTTTGGACACCGGCATCCCCTCAATCGAAAGCCGGGAAAACTCCATCAGATGAGGCGCCCGCAGGTTCAACAGACTCAGAATACGGAAATACACGGGGTCTCGTAACTCGTACTCCTTGGTTCGGAACGGATGGGTCACCCCACTGATGCTATCTTCTACAGCACCAGCGAAATCATACGTCGGCCACACATGGTATTTATCACCGGTCAACGGATGCTTCGTGTCAATGACTCGAAACAACGTCGGGTCGCGCATCGCGGTATTATCACTAGTCATCTCACCACGTAACCGAAGAATCCCGTTTACCCCCCGGGTGGTAAGCATCTCCTTCCACAGATCCAAACCAACAGGCCCGGTGAGATCCTCCCGACACGCACAGGTCTTTGCATTAAACCTGCCATCTTTGATCACCTCTGAGGTACATTTGCATAGATATGCATCCCCTTGTCTGATGAGCTGCTCAGCAAATTTGTAATGAGTCGGGAGATGATCAGAGGTATGGTACTCGGTATCCCATTGGATCCCAAGCCAGCGTAAATCCTCTTTCTGCGCATCATAAAACTGGAGGTGTGCGTTCTCAGGGTTCGTATCATCAAAACGCACGATGAACTTCCCGTTATACATCCGGGCGTACTCATAATCAATGATCGCTGCTTTCGCATGACCAATATGCAGATACCCGTTCGGCTCAGGGGGAAAACGCGTCACCACTTTACCGTTCTCAGCAAAAGGCAACGGGGGGAGAGAAAAATCCTTCTGTTTCTTTTCTTTTTGTAAGAGCTCAGGAGCAAGTGCGGTAAGTTCAGCGAGCTGATCAGCAACAGACATAGCATTTATTTCTGCAACAACCCTAGTGATAACCGGGATAATCTCTGCGGGCGTCACCCCGTTATTCTTCAACGCTGCGATCACCTTTCCGGCAACCGCCTTTTCATTAGCTTTCCCGTTGAATGCCACCGCATTCTGCAACGCGAACTTCCGAGCCTCTGTCTGAATTTTCCGAGTGAACATGGTTACTTTTCTCGTTGAACTGTATACTCGATAAGTTGATACAAGAGTTCTTTCGCATCGGACTGCGGCAGTACCGTTATGGCAGCTTTCGCTTCGTTGACATACTGTAACGTACGCTGCTGCGCATACTCCACCGACCCAAGTTCCCGGAAGAGACCATAGACACTCATGACATCATGATCTGATGCGGTGCGGTTCCCAAAAACATCATCAAGCAGTTTCTTATGTTTCCCAGACGCCTGAGACAGACTGTGTACTGCGATGAGTGTCTTTTTCCCATTTCTGATATCATTGCCGATATCCTTGCCTAGTGTTGTTGTCGTACTGCTCATATCAAGGTAATCATCCCAGATCTGAAACGCGAAACCCAGTGCCATCCCGTACGTCTTCAACGCCGCAACCTCTTGTGGGTTCCCCCCACCAATCAAACCGCCACCTTTTCCAGCTAGTTCAAATAACGCACCGGTTTTTTTACTAATCATTTCCAGATACTCTTGCTCTGTCACTGTTTTTCGTTGTTCAAATTCCATATCCAGTTGTTGGCCTTCGCAAATAGCAATGACGCAGTTGATAAAATCCTGCTGTAATTGTTTAAAGATTGAAAAATCAACAGCGGTATTCAGGATTGCTTCAAAGGATTTCGCAAACAACAAATCCCCTGCAAGAATGGCAGCTTGTTCACCGAACTTGACATGTACTGCAGGAAGGTTTCGTCGAAGCTGGGACCGATCCATGATATCATCATGAACCAACGTGAAATTATGTATCAGTTCAAGGCCGGCGGCAAACGGCAGAGCCTTCTGTGCATCACCAGCAACGCTTTCACAGGATATCATGGCCAGAAAGGGTCTGATGCGTTTCCCACCAGCAAAGGGGAGATGTTGAGATGCCTCGTACAGCATTGTAGGTTTTTTTAATGGTAAGTACTGCTGCCAATAGGTATTGAACACCGTGCTTCGTTTCAGAAGTTCATTCTGTAAGTCCATATTTTACTTCCACGGTTGATAACTTTTCAATGGTGTCAACACCTACAAGAAACATCGCAATCCGTAACTCCCGGGTAATGACATCAAGTTCAAGCTCCAGGGATTTTTTATCCTTCAACGCTGGTTTCAAGAGCGCATGTGCCATGCCTGCTGCGTTTGCACCAAGAACCAAGGCTTTTGCGATATCAAGTCCATGGCGAACTCCACCGGTGGCAATAATAGGGAGTTCCCAGTTGGTCGCTTTTCCAGTCTCAAGGATGCAGGTTGGTGTGGGGATCCCCCAGTCCCAGAACGTCTGCCCAGCTCGCATGTCACGCGCGTCTCCTTTTATTTTTGCACGGTAGTATTCTACTGCTGAAAAGGATGTGCCTCCAGCACCTCCGACGTCAATGCCGGAAATCTTTGTCTTTTTTAGTTGATGGGCAACCTTGCCAGAGATTCCGGCACCACTCTCCTTGATAATAATCGGGCGACCAAACTCTCGTGAAAGCATATCAATGGTCGCAAAGCAACCTTTTGCATGTGTCTCGCCTTCCGGCTGTATCGCTTCTTGTAAAAAGTTTAAACACACCGCAAGCACATCTGCATCAATCATTTCAACGATCTTTCCTGCGTTCTCAAGGATCTGTTTTTTATCCCAGAGAACCATTTGAGATGCACCGATGTTGGCAATCTTTAACGGGATATCATAATTCTTGATGACACTGAAGGTTTCCGTAAGTTTATGATTTTCCAACGCAGCGCGCTGTGAGCCAACGCCCATACCGATTTGGAATTTTGACGCAGCAGCAGCAAGATGCTCGTTAATCTTTTTTCCTTCGGAATACCCCCCGGTCATTCCGGAGATAATCAGTGGTGCTTTGAGTTTCTTTCCGAACAACTGGGTTGATAGTTCTATTTCGTTTTCGTTAATCTCTGGCAGCGCGTTATGGATAAGCTGGACATCATCCCAGTAATTATGATGAGCGGCAACATTTTCCTTTAACGAGATTTGCACGTGTTCACGTTTCCTTTCCTCTGTCTGGCTCATATTTTATCTCCATACACGATCGTGGACCGTACCTTCTTCCCTTGTAAGGTATCATATAATCGGTTATGTATATTCCCATTCAATAAAATAGTGTCTACACCGGTTCTGGCGATCTGTTTAATGGTGTGGAGTTTTCCGTCCATGCCTTTTGTCACATCTGCATGTGCATCCAGATGTGTTGTGAGCTGTTCTAATTCTTTTACGGTGACTTTTTCAAGGAAGGTGGCTTTTTTATCGGTCTTTGGATTGGTTGAATACAACCCATCCTCGTCAAGGACGAAAATGACTTTTTCTGGTTTGAACTCTGCCGCGAGCAGCTCGACGAGTAGGTCACCAGAGCAAATCGAAAAACCCAGGAGATTATCAATGGCGACATCGCCAAAACTCACTGGCATGAATCCTAAGGCCAGATACTTTTTGAACACATTGTAATCCATTCGCGATAGTGTATGATTTGAAAGGGAAAGGACTGCATGTGGGGGGATGGAAACGGCAGGGATCTTGTGGTTATGAAGTGATGTCAGGACTAGGTTGTTTAACTGCTGAACCATGGCTTGTGTACGGGCAAATCCTTCGATTTGATTTTTTTGTTTGAACCCGTCATTTAATTTGTATTTTTTCGCAAGTATATGACCAAACGAGCCTGCGCCATGTACTAAAATTACTTCTTTGTTTGCATGTCGTAGTTCAGCAGCAAGTCGGTCAACGATTTCTTGTTTGAAACAGCATTCTTTTGCTTTATTGGTAATGACACTGCCACCGAGTTTGATGATAAACATAGTGTACCAGCATGAGACTAGCTATAAAAAAGGATTTTGATACAGTTTTGTTCGTGTATTGGAGATAATCATTATTCTTTTCGTCTTGAGAACGGTGGTTTGTTCTTGTTTTGCTCTTGGATTAACCATAGGGATATCGGCATCCCCGAGGCGGATGGGCGCATGGTGCTTTGGGACCAGTCCATAACCTCTTGTTCTGGTGTGTTTGTACGGCATTCCTCACAGATGAAAAATTTATCATCAAAGACCAATCCGCTTTGATGCTCCTGGAGATGGAACTTATGTTTACACATCTCACATATTTTTTCTGAAATAGGTACTCCTCCTAAACCACTTCCAATTTTTGGGTTGTGATTACATATCTTTATTCATTTTATATATAAAACTCTTTTGGATGAAAAGAAAAAAAGAGGAGAGAGATAGGATGGGATGCAATCGAAGAGAGAACGTGGCAGAAATGCCAGTTCAGTTGGACTGGCATGTCCTCCGTATCTCAAAGTCAATTAATCATGTAAGGACCGTTCTGGCTTATATAACTCCACAAGGGGTGAGTGAAAGTATTCATTCGGATAGTCTCAAAAAGAGTGGTGTGAGCATGAGCGTGATTTTATTAACCAAGTACCTATCACAGAGAAACCACGGAGAGGAATCTGCCTATGACGCTGCCCTTACGAGAAAAACTAAACGAACTCTCATCAGAGATCTGTAAAACACTACAGGTAGTCTTTTGGGAGAATGTATACGCGACGAAGGCAATCCAGCATACAATGAAACGTCATCCGGAATGGGAGGATGACACACGAGCAGCATTCTCCGAGACGGTCTATGATATTATCCGATGGTGGAGACCATTGTGGTACATCATCGGTCAAGAGCCATCAGCAGAAGAAAAAGAGCTTGAGAAACTTATCACCATCTATCTGTTTTCAAAAAAAGGGGATATCACCGCGCTTCAGAAAAAAAGAGGACTCGATGTATCACAGGTGCTGCAACGAATCGAAAATACAAAGACATCAAGAACCCTACGAGAATCACTACCAGATTGGCTGGATATCAAAGGAGAAAAAGAGCTGGGCACGCGATGGGATCCAGTAATTGCTGCATTAAATAAAAATCCTGATCTTACCATCAGAGCAAACATGTTGAAAACAACAGCAAGGGAGCTAACGGTGATCCTCCGGAAAGAAGGAATCATCGCTGAGCCAATCCATGGGAACCCTGATGTACTCTTAATCAGGGAAAAAACAAATGTTTTCAAATTACCAAGTTTCAACGCAGGGCTCTTTGAAGTCCAGGATGCTGCATCGCAGATGGTCAGTCGGATTCTTGACCCACAACCAGGGATGCGCGTCTTTGACGCCTGCGCAGGGGAGGGCAGCAAAACATTACACCTCGCCGCACTGATAAAAAACAAAGGTAAAATCATCGCCTTAGACACCCAGGAATGGAGGTTACGAGAACTTCGAAAACGGGCGACAAAGGCAGGTGTTGACACCATTGAAACACGGTTGATTACCTCCTCAAAAAAATACAAAAGGATGCAAGGCACTGCAGATCGGCTCCTTCTGGACGTCCCCTGTTCAGGGCTAGGGACGCTACGGAGGAATCCTGATATTAAATGGAAACTGACTTCAGAGGATTTGGACCGACTTAAACATGTACAACACGACCTTCTCGAAAGGTATTGTTCGCTACTGAAACCGCTGGGAACCATGGTCTATTCCGTCTGCAGTGTTTTGCCTTCAGAAGGAGAAACTCAAAGACAACAATTTCTGAAGAACCATGATGATTTTCGTCTCTTGCAAGAAAAACGATACTGGCCTGATACAGACCGGACTGATGGGTTTTACATCGCACTCATCCAACGCACAGTATAACAACCTATTCGAAACCATATAAAGGCAAAAGGAAATACCTAGTTTCTCCACAAAGAAGAGAGGGGGCATCAGCTGATGAAACTACTATGCTGGAACGTCAATGGGATTAGAGCTGCAGAGAAAAAAGGGTTTTTTACCTGGTTTTTGAAAGAATCCCCAGACATTTTATGTCTTCAGGAGATAAAAGCAACACCGGAGCAGCTTTCACCGCAATTGAGAAACATGCCAGGGTACCATACATTCTGGAACCCAGCAGAGCGGAAAGGGTACAGCGGTGTTGCAACATTTTCAAAAAGTAAACCACTGTCGATCACTAAGGGGTTTGGGAGAGAAGAGTTCGATAGCGAAGGACGTATCCTTATTACCACGTTTCCTTCATTTACGTTGTTCAACATCTATTTTCCTAATGGGAAAAAAAACAAAGAACGGCTCCAATACAAGCTTGATTTTTATGACGAGTTTCTCAGCTACGCAGACAACCTAAGAGAACAAAACCACCATATTATCGTCTGCGGGGATTTCAACACCGCCCATAAAGAAATCGATTTGTCGCGACCGAAGGAAAACGAGCACATCTCCGGGTTTTTGCCAATTGAACGAGCATGGATTGACACATTCATTGACCATGGGTACGTCGATACATTCCGATTGTTCAACACAGAGCCGAATCAGTATTCCTGGTGGGATCTGAAAACTGGTGCACGAGCACGCAACGTTGGCTGGAGAATCGATTATTTCTTTGTCAACAAGGAATTTCTCCCAAAGGTGAAAAACGCGTTCATTTTTCAACAGGTGACTGGGTCGGATCATTGTCCGGTTGGCCTTGAGATTAACATATAATTAAGGAGAGAATACTATGAAGGAATCATTGGATTTCATCTACAAGGAACAAAAAGAACTGTCTCATTTTGGTGGTATTGGTGCACTGCTGGGGTGGGACCAGATGACCTATATGCCGCTGAAAGGCAGTGAAGAACGAGCAGAACAGCTTTCTCTTATCTCACGATTGGTTCATGAGCGGGTGACTTCAGATACTTTCTATAACCATCTACAAAAACTCCGCGATGCTGGAGACCAGCTTTCAGAAAAAGACCGGATTGTTGTTACCAAGTTACATCGTGATGTTGAGAAAGCACGAAAGCTTCCTTCAGCGTTCATCGAAAAAATGTCAAAAACAACTTCACTTGCGTTCATGGTCTGGCAGGAGGCCCGAGAACAAAACAAGTTCTCCTTGTTTAGACCCCATCTTGAAAAAATCGTTGAACTGGAAAAACAATACTGTGAGTACGTCAAACTCCCCGGTCATCCATATAACAGCTTGCTTGATGATTATGAGGAAGGAATGACTGTTGATATCTTACGAAAAGAGTTTTCCTTCTTGCGGGCTCAGCTGGTGGAGATTTTAAAGAAAATTACGTCGAGTACCATCTATCAAAAACAACAACCAGTGGAGATGAAACTTGATGTAGCACAACAGACGGAACTCTGCCACATCCTTCTTACCCATATGAATCTCCCGTTTGACAGAGCACGTCTTGACGTGTCCACCCATCCGTTTACGACATCAATGGGAGATGACGATGTACGAATCACCACGAACTATGAACGTGAGGGATTTTTGTCTTCTTTTTTCTCCACCATGCATGAGGCTGGTCATGGGCTCTATGAACTCGGTCTTCTGAAAGGAGAATACAAAGACTCGGTAATCTCAGATGCTCCTTCGCTGGGGATGCATGAATCACAGTCCAGGTTCTGGGAAAATATGATTGCGAGAAGTAAACCGTTTTGGACGTTTTTCTCACCAGCGTTTCAGAAAATCGCACCGGACTCCTGCAAAGGCATGAGTAATGAAATCTGGTATCATGCTGTTAATCAAGTCAGACCATCGTTGATCAGAGTGGAATCTGATGAATTAACGTACTGTCTTCATGTGATCTTGCGTTTCGAATTGGAACTTGACCTTCTTGACGGGAAGATCACGGTCGCGGAGTTACCAGAATGTTGGAACCAAAAAGTAACTGATTTTTTAGGGATTACACCGAAAACCGACCGGGAAGGAGTATTGCAGGATATGCATTGGAGTGGAGGAGAGTTTGGGTATTTCCCTACCTATGCCATTGGCACCATCTACGCATCACAGCTCTTTAGACAATTCTCAAAGGAGCATGCGATGTTTCAGGATGAAATCGCTCAGGGTACTTTTACCTCGATTGCAAACTGGCTTTCCGAACATGTGTACCATTACGGTTCGTTGATGACTGCGGATGAAATCATTAAAAAAACCTGTGGCGAGGGGTTAAATTCTAAAGTCTTTATCGCATATCTGAAAGAGAAATATTATCCACTCTATGAGGTATAAGAAGGTGATGAATCTGGCAACAATGGTATTGGTCAGACATGGGCAGTCGCAATGGAATTTAGAAAACCGGTTCACTGGCTGGGTTGATGTCCCCCTCTCGGTAAAAGGACGGCGGGAGGCAACAGCAGCTGGAAAGAAACTCAAAGACATGCGATTTGATGCAATCTATGTCTCTCATATGATGAGAGCGATTCAAACCATGCATTACATCTTGCTTGAATTATCAGATACACGAACCCCGATCATTTATCATGAGGAAAAACGTATTCATGAGTGGGAGCAGTATAGCGGTGACCGGAACAATGAGATCCCCATCTATCAATCCGTTGATCTTGCAGAACGATTCTACGGTGATCTCCAGGGGTTGAACAAGGCAGAAACCATGAAGAAATATGGGGATGCTCAGGTGCGTCTCTGGCGACGGAGCTATGATATCAACCCGCCCCATGGCGAAAGCCTGAAAGACACCTGTGAACGAACGATCCCCTATTATAAGAACCATATTGTACCGGAGCTCCAGGCAGGGAAAACCATACTTATCGTTGCCCATGGAAACAGTCTGCGGTCCATTACGAAATATGTTGAAAACATATCGGATAAGGAAATCCCGAACGTCGAGATTCCTACCGGTGTACCAATCATCTATACCCTTGATTCCCAGACGAAATTACAAAAAAAAGTACTTCTTGAGTAGGATAAAGCCTAAATACCTGTTTTTAATCACTGGTATTTAATTTATACTCGAGTATTATAAGAGATTGACTATGATAGAGCAGCGATTCAAATGTCCGAACTGCAAGGAAATTGCTTCCTTCTACGGTAACCCAGGGGAACGCCTCGTCGTTTTCTGCCCAGCCTGTCATTTACAAGGTCGTATCGCCATCCCGGGCCAGGAGCAGAATAATACTATTGCTATCGAGGTTTCCCATCTGACAAAAGTCTATGAGGATCTTACCGCAGTAAATGATATCTCCTTTACCGTGAAGAAAGGAGAAATCTTCGCTTTCCTAGGGCCAAACGGGGCAGGAAAAACAACCACGGTCGAAATGATAGAATCCATTCGAACACCTACCGCTGGTAATATTAAACTTCTTGGCACGGACATAAAAACAGGATTCAACCAAATCAAAGAACGCATTAGCATATTACCACAGGAATTTCATTCCTTTGAACGATTTACTGTTCGTGAGACGCTGACGTACTTTTCAAAACTGTATAAAAAACGGGCGGACATCAATGAAATCATCGATGCAATGGATCTTCGGTCCCATGAAAAAAAACTGTATCGAAATCTCTCTGGTGGGCTGAAACAACGGGTAGGTGTTGCTCTCTCTCTTGTGAATGACCCTGAAATCGTCTTCCTTGATGAACCAACAACAGGGTTAGACCCGAAAGCTCGTCGGGAGGTCTGGCAGGTGATTGCCAACCTACGGGATAAGGGAAAAACCGTCTTTCTCACGACGCATTACATGGAAGAAGCTGAGCATTTGGCAGATCATATCGCAATCATCCATAAAGGAAAAATCATCGCAGAAGGATCACTGCAAGAGCTGATCACTCGATACGGTGAAAAAACGACCTTGTCGATAAAAAACTGCCAATCACATGATGCACAACGACACTTAGAAGAGAAAGGATTTGAGGTTCACTCGAGCGGAAATGGAGACATTACGGTAAAAATCGATTATAAAGAAAAAGTCCTTGAGGTCCTCTCAGAGCTTCGTCATGAGTGTATTGAGTACGATGGTGTCGATATCAGAGGGTCTAACCTTGAGGAAGTGTTCCTCCGGTTGACGGGGGCACGACTCACGGAGGATGTTGAAAAATGAATTTGAAAATAGTGTGGCTTGATTTCATCTATAGCATCCGGAGCTGGTCGCGCAGCAGAGGGACAGTGTTTTGGTCCTTGCTTTTTCCCATTATGCTGATACTTCTTTTCGGTGCGATTTTCTCAGGTATGGGCGAAAGCAAATACACGTTGTACGTTCAAGATCTTGATAATACGGATATGTCACAGAGTTTCGTTAATATCCTGGACAAAACCGGTGTCCTTACCATTAAAAACGTTACGACAAATGAGACGATTACGAATTACATCAAAGAGCACAACATCAAAAATCTGATTGTCATCCCGCAGGGATATAAAAACGATATCACCCGTTCGTTTGTTGATCCGACAGTTAAAGTGAACATGACCTATTATTTTGATCCAACCGAACAGCAGACCAATCAGGTTTTGCGCAGCGTTATTTCAAGTGTGCTGGAAGGAATTAACATGGAGATCTCACAGGGGAGATCTGTCGTTGGGATCCAAGATGAAAGTACCGTTACTGAAAATTTCGGCTTCATTGATTTTTTCATCCCCGGGATGATCGGGTTTACCATTATGCAGCAGAGTATCTATGGTAGTATTGAACGGAACACAAAATACAGAAAAGATGGTATTCTTCGAAAGCTGCTTACCACGCCAATTACCCGGTCAGAATGGATCCTTGCGAAAATGTTATTCATGTTGTTTCTGGCTTTTATTTCAACGTCGGTCGCAATCGGTGTTGGAATCCTGGCGTTTGGGATCAAAGTAAATATCAATCTGCTTACGATAGTCATCATCATTGCCACGAGTTTTCTGTTCTCAGGTATTGGGATGATCATCGGTCGATTTGTCAAAGAAGAAGAAACAGCAGATATGGCTGCAGGGGCAATCAGCTTCCCAATGATGTTCCTTGCAGGTACTTTTTTTGCTGTTGATGCGATGCCTTCGTTTATCCAGGTTATAGCTCATGCACTCCCTCTGTTTTATGTCAATGAGGGGTTACGGAACGCAATGATTTACATGAATCAAACAGAAGCACTCATCAACGGTGGCATCGTGCTTATCTTTGCTGCAATATTCTTTATCGCAGGGGTTATATTGACCAAGTGGAAGGAAGATTAATCAGAGAGCGGAACTGAAATTCGTATTTTTGAAAAAAGAGAAATCAAGGTTCCCCCAGTCGTTATAATCTTGCGGTCCATGAGACCCATCGGAAAAATCCATGAATGAATAGGTGTACAGATAGCTCAGTATGCTCTTATAGGGAAGGTATATCCAGAATTCTTTGTAGACGGGGTTGATCGTCATACGGTTATCAATGCCTTTATATTTCGTTACCACAAGACCAAAGGTATGTCCTGTCTCATGCATGGAAGCTGACATCGAAAGCCACCCTCGGGTATAGAATGGATATACTTCTGCTAAGAATTGCGCCCCAACGATAAATGCGTTCAGGTGATCCCATCCGAATACTGAAAATCCAGGTCCTTCTGAGTAGTCGCAGATGATGCCATAATGGAAGATGCGTTGTCGAGGGTTGTTTAAATCATTATGAAGGAAATAATCCCAATACAGGGTGATGATCTCTGCAAAGGAGACATATGCTTGAGAGGGGAGTTCTTCTCCGCCACCCAGTTCGCCGCTGTCAACATGTAGGGTGATGTTATGCCGAGCGAATGCATCGATCATTTGTGTCACCTCTTTTACAGGTGGCTTGTTGGTGGCATTCTCCTGTATGGTTTTTGTCCAATCGAACTCAAGAAACACATCTTTGATGAAGGGATTAGAACCATAGTAGTCCATGTAGCATTCTTCGATGTTATTTAATGAATCATTGTCGGGGTCAAGATGCTGATGATCCTCCCGCACAGTCGGGTTGTACCCCCATTTTACTTCCCACCAGTCTGGTGCCCCGTCGCCGTCGGTGTCAAGATCAGGGAAGGTGATATGCTCAGGCCAGGGGTTGGAGTAGGCTGGTTTCTGGAATGTTTTGTCAAGGTCCCAGTTTGGTCCGATATCTGGCATCGGAAACGTAAGCCAGGCTGCATAGGTGATCTCGCGTGGGCTCCAGGTGCCACGATCTGCTTTGGTTAGACCGGTGTGTGCTGGCCCATTCTTCGAACCCCACCAGTTATAGCTGGCGGTAATAGCTGATGATTTTGCGTACAACCCGTAGTTTTCGTTTTTGTAAAGATTGCTCCAGGAAATTGTGAATGCACTGTTCTCAGAATAGATGCCGTAGCGGAGATTCTTTGCAAAAATGCAGTTTGTCAAAATAATACTAGATACTGCTTCTTTCAGTTTGCAGGCGAAATGGGTGTTGAAGGAAAAATTGCACCGGTCAATGTAACATGCTGATGAATTCACGAGGTTAACACCAACACCGTTATTGACTAGATAGCAATTGATGATGTTTACATAAGAACAATCTACGAAAAACATCCCGCCTTCATTATCGTCGTTATCACGGGCAGCTGATTCTGATATATGGATGTTTGAGGATCGTTCGCAGAGGAATCCGATACCGTTTGTGTCTGTATAAGAGTTCGTGATGGTGATGCAATACGTTTCATAAAGATAAGCACCAATGCCGTTGTGGTAGAACATGCAATAATCGATAGTGACAAATGCGGATGCGGAGAACAGAATACCGTAGCCGTTGGTATGGAATCGACTCGAGGTGATGATGGTTTCGCTCTGATTTTGCACCAAGATGCCGGTACGTGTCCGATAGATGGTACATTCAGTGATGGTAGTGGTATTTGAAAAAACAGCAATTCCTGCGTTTCCTTCATATCCTCCTGAGTTTCGTATCGTAAATTTCCTGATGTTCACATTGTCGCTGGTAACGGATATGACCAAGCCAGTATTTTGTCCGTCGATGATAGTATTCTCCTGTTGTTGTCCTCGGAAATAAATTGATTTATTGAGAAGGATTGTTTCGTTATAGAGGCCGTTGAACACATAGACCGTATCCCCGTCTGTTGCATGCAGGATTCCCTCGGTGATGTATTGGTAGGGATGCTCATAGGAACCATTCCATGGTCCTTGGGTGTTGGAGTCATCGACGTAGATCGTGGTTTTTGTTAGTGGTCCGAAGGTATCGTCTTTCTGGCTTTGCGCGAGAGGACGAGCACCTACGAGAGAAGAGGTAAGAAGTATAATAAGAACAATTATGCAGAGGTAGCATCTTTTCATGGAATTTTCCCTTGTGAAGACAAGGACGATTCTAATACATAAAGATATCTCTATAAATATCGAAAAAAAGAGAAAAGTATTTGAATTTATAATTATAAATATATACATTGTATAATATTATCATGACTCATTATTTATTACGGAAGAGGACGTGAAAAAAAGATGTTGGTCGTCGGAACCGTTTCAAGTAACGAAGAAGAACGCGAGGTGCGATACATCGCAGAAATAGCGCTCGTCGGAGAACGAATCAGATATCTTGCACGCCAACACAAAAACAAATAAAAAAAAAAAAAAAAGTTCATGGCTGTGCATTTTCTTAAAAATGAAGAAATGTTTTTGTATTACCCAGATAAGCTCTGTGTCCCAATCAATGTTTTTGAATCCATCACGCCTTGGATCGCCCGGATTTTTTTAATCACAATGCCACCAATAGAATCGATATCCGATGCTTCAATTTTTACGAGAATATCGAATTCCCCAAACAGTGGATGTACCTCGACGATTTCTGATATTTGGGTCAGCTTCTCATACACGGTTTTTTCATGAAGGGGGCTTATACTTAACAACGCAAATCCAATTGCCATGAGAGAGGAAATAGTCTCACACCATCTTATAGTTTTCTTTCCTTTTGCAATAATCAAAAGAAAATATTAATGCACCCGTAGTACTATCCTTCTTCAGAAAAGATCTCGTAACATAGGTCGAGAAACATGGATGTAAAAGAAGCAATCCAAAAAAGACGTGCGTACCGATCCCTTGACCCGATAGAAATTACCAAGGATTTGATAACAGATCTTGCAGGATGTGCTCAGCTATCTGCCTCATGTAACAATAATCAATCCTGGAGATTTGTTTTTGTCTATGAGCAAGAGATGCTTGCAAAAATGTATGAGGTGCTTTCAAAGGGGAACGCATGGGCGAAGAGTGCTTCGATGATCATCGCGGTTCTGAGTAAAAAAGACTATGATTGCATCATTGATGATCGAGTCTACCATCACTTTGATACAGGGATGGCGACCGCGTTTCTCATTCTCCGGGCTACTGAACTTGGTTTGGTGGCACACCCTATCGCAGGGTACAGTCCGCAAAAAACACGAGAGGTCCTTGGCATCCCTGATGATATCGAGGTCATCACGTTAGTTATTGTCGGGAAACATGCGAAAACCATAAACCCGATCCTTTCTGAAAAACAAATTGCATCAGAAAAACAACGCCCTGAACGATTCCCCCTTGAGAAATTTGTTTTTTTGAATCGTTATCAGGACAAATAGTAACGGTTTTACCCGTACATCTGTGGTGGGAGTTGCCCTGTAGACGGCGCGGACGGTTGCGCTTGTTTAATATATGCTCGTATCTTTTTTTCAATGTCTTCTGCTTCTTTATACAGTGGCTTGGTGTCAATCTTGATTTCAGGAAGCATTTTATCAAGGGCTTCCACAAGTAACGCTGCACCCCGAGAGTCTGGATAGGAGGTATGTGCTTCGGCAAGAAGACAGAGTACATCACGTTTCAACCGTACACCCTCATAGAGTAATACCCCGGTGATACCAGTAATCATTCCGTCCTGTGTTTCATCGATGTTGTGTTTCTTGAGGATGTCTTTCATTTTCTGTGTAGTTGCGACTCCATGGGTGATTGTTTTTTTAGGATCCAAACCGTGTGTTCCTTCCAAGGTGACAATAAAGTCACATTTCTTTTTATCTGCCCAGTTAAGAATAACCTCCGCTAACGGTTTGATAATATCGACAGAAGGCATGAACTCAGAGATGATGACAACGACTTGATCACAGGAGCCGGTCTCTCCACAGACCTTCTTTCCAGCGTAAATCCTCACGGGCGGAGACGGTACAGTATTATGGATGACTGCTGCAGGTATGAAATAGCGGGAACTGATGGTCCCAATTTCTTCAAGTTTTAATTGATCAATGAGGAAATGCCCAGCAATAGAACTGACAAGCCCAACGGTAGGGAACGCTTCTATCAGTATGGCATTTGAAATGTCGACGTCCTTATATTCTATAATATTAATTTCTTCCTCCATCATAGTACCAACTCTAAGTGAATCTCTTAAGTTATTTTTAATTATTGCTATTGATACGAAAAACAAGCAAGAATCACTTTTATTGTAAAAGATCCACCAAATCTAGTATTCTCTGAATGGTGATGTCTGCAGGGATGTTCAGACCAACGACCTTGCATCCTGCTCTTCTTCCTGCGAGGACATCACTTTCGGTGTCTCCTATTAAAATGACTGTTGTCGGGTCAACACCGAGTCGTTCGCATGCTTTGAAAACGATCTCAGGGTCAGGTTTTGCTCTTACGACATCATCACTGGTGATAACTTCCTCGAAATACTCTTTGATTTCAAACTTCTTAAGAATCTGTCTTGCGCACTCAGTAGGTGTATTGGTGATGACCGCTTTTTTATAAGAGGCAAGCTGTTGTAAAGTTCTTGTGGTATCAGGATAAATATGGATATAATCAATGTGATTCCCATAGGTGACATTGCAGAATTGAGCAACCTCAGGATTTAATTGCAAGCGTTTGAGGTTCTGCTTAAGGTCATGACCCCAATATGTCTTGATGAATTCATCTCGTGTAATCTCTTTGTGTTTGAATATCTGTAAGGCACTGTTTAGTGCTTTCCACCAAGAATCGAGTGAATCGACCAGTACGCCATCCATATCAAAGAGAATCGCACTCGGGGTTAGTTTCATGGTTTTCTGGGAAGGATTAGCTTGGCAGGGTACAAAAATGTTTTCTCACCATCACGTTTTAAATAGAAAAACATTGATGATTTCTGTGATGAAAGAACTTCACATCTCATCTGACCAACGAAACCAGATGATCGATATCACTGATGATGTTGAAAGGCTTGTCAAAGAAGAAAAAATCAATGAAGGATATATTATCATGTACGTCCCCCATACGACCGCAGGGATAACCATCAACGAAGGAGCGGACCCCAGCGTTCAACAAGACATCATTGAAACGCTACAGCACCTCATACCAACAAGAAGCGATTACAACCATACTGAGGGAAACAGTGACGCACACATCAAGGCAAGCCTACTTGGTTCATCGGTAACGGTACTGATCGGTAAAGGAAAATTGGTACTAGGGACATGGCAACATATTTTCTTCTATGAAGGAGATGGACCACGAAACAGAAGGGTCTACATCCACTTGAACAAAAACAGGTGATTATGAAAATCCTTTGATTGCTGCAACACATTCTTGACAGATTTTCTTTGGTTTTCCTTTGACATGAATATGTTTTATTTTTTCTTCTTTAAATTCACAACTACATACATCACATTTAACCATACCGTTTCACCTCCATTTTCTTAACTTCCACCGCGGAAATCATCACACGGTTCATCATCAGCCATCGGTCGAGAATGTTCAGCGCTATCCGGTTGAAGGCAGATATCAACCGATATTTTCTTCATCGGTTTCCCACAGCAGGAGGGTTTTTCTTTCTTATCAGTTACTATTGTCTTTTTCTTACAGCTCTGACATTGATAATAGTCAACAGTCATTCTTCAACCTCATGCATCATATTGGTTTTTGATATTTAAAAGTAGTTTTTCAAACAAGCATAAAGCTTTTAGAGCCCAGTGGAATATGAAAACAATGAAACTGGAAGTAGTTCCTGGGAAGAAAAAAGCACATCAGGTGAAAATCTTTACCCTCAGTACCTGTGGGTGGTGTAAAAAAACAAAAGAACTCCTCAAGGCTCTTGATATCGAATATGAGTATGTCGATGTCGATACACTCACAGGAGACGATATCGTTAAGGTAAGCGAAGAAGTGAAAAAATATAACCCGTACCGTACGTATCCAACGATCGTCATCGATAAAGGAAAACATGTTATTCTCGGCTTCAACGATAAGGAAATTAAGGAGAAACTTGGCAAATGATGACCAAACAAGTGATTATAGATTCAATGAGAAAAAATGCAAAAGAAAACGGGTATTACCTCTGCCCTGACACGCAACTCTTCAAAGACCTTATCAATGGTCTGGCGACGAACACGGGACGGTATGGGTACGGGTCGTGTCCCTGTCGAGTTGCCAGTGGCATTAAGAAATACGATGTTGATATCATCTGCCCCTGCGAGTACCGTGATGCTGATGTAGATGAGTTTGGTATGTGTTACTGTGGATTGTTTGTCAACAAAAAGATACAACAGAATCCATCTCAGATGGGACCGATCCCGGAACGTAGACCTCATGAAATTATGGATGCTGCTCTTGCCGCTGCGGGTGGAAAACCCACTAAAAAAGATAAAACAATTACCGGCAACAAACCAGGGAAAAAAGGACAGCCCATCAAGGTATGGAGATGTACTGTATGCGGATACCTCTGTGCAAGAGAAACCCCACCACCGATCTGCCCTATCTGTAAGGCAAAAGCGGAGCGATTCGAACCATTTACCTTCGGGTGACGCAGGTATTACGAGACGATTTCACGAATTTTTTTTATAATTTCTTCTTTTTGTGGTACAGTTAATTCTTGATCGAGTTTCGGATACAATGATTCTTCCTCAAATGTTTTATGCGCCATAATTAATTCTTTGAATTCATAATATTTCACAGGCTTGTTCCATAGCAGGTCTTTTCGCATGACCTGCATTCTATCCAGAATGTCGTTATGTTGTTGTATCAGTTCTGGAACCATCTTATACCCTTCAAGAACGTTCGTTGGATTATACGAGGTAAAAATGGCTTTTTCTTCAATAAAAATATGTTTTTCCAGCCCCCATTCGAAGGTACCAAACACCTTCATTACAGACACAAGCTCCATGCCAATGCTTTTTTCAACATCACGTAATAGTTTTAGGAGTCTTGTATGATCCATGGTCATCAGCTCAAGTATCGATGTTGATTTCATTGTCTTTTAACCCCCGGTGTTTCTTACGGTGATGAGATAAGGTACCTTATTAATAAATATAGGTTTTTCAGAACCAGGCGTATAGGTTTTCCGATATAGTAATGTCTTTAAGTCTTGGTTGTTTTCTAGGTTGCGAATTTCCTATGGATCTCTATGTGGCCACGTTTCAATCTGTGATTATTCTGCTGGGTATCGGTGTGTTTGGTTTTTTGATTGTCCGTCGAAAGCTGGTTGCGGAAAATGCACTTGGTGCTCTTTCGAATCTTGCGTTAGACCTTGCCTTACCCTGCCTTGTGTTCGTGAACATCGTGTCGAATTTTTCGCCACACGAGATACCTGACTGGTGGGTGCTTCCCCTCTGGTGGGTTGCTTTTACTGGTGCTGCTGCGATATTGACTGGACTTTTTATGTTCCTTTCAAAGAAGACGACTCGGCGAGAGTTTGCCATGAGCCTATTCTTACATAACGGTTTGTTTTTCCCGCTTGCGATTCTGACCGGTATGTTTGGTGGTTCTTCACCATATCTTGTTTCCCTGTTTTTGTTTATGCTTATTTATCCTGCGTTTCTTTTCAATATTTATCCTTTTTTCTTTGGTAAAAAGGAGAAGATCATCAATTGGAGACGTACCTTTAATCTCGTTTTCATCGCAACGATCATCGCTCTTTTCATTCGATTAGCTGGGATACAGACGTATGTGCCAAGTGTTGTTCTTACGATTTTTACGATGCTTGGTGCGATGACTGTCCCTTTGTTAATGTTGGTAATCGGTGGAAGTCTTTCTCTTGATTTTGAGCGAAAAGGGAAGATTTATAGCCGGGAAGTAGCGAAGTTTGTTATCATCAAAAATGTTGCGTTCCCGTTGATATTTTTAGGGTTGTTGTTGATAATCAGACCGTCGTATCAGATAGCCTTGCTTCTGGTATTGCAAAGTGCGGTGCCACCGGTTACTGCTATTTCGATTTTTGCCAAGCGTGCTGGTGGGAATGAGTCTATTGTCAATCAATTTCTTCTCGGGAGTTTTGTTTGTTCCTTGGTAACAATCCCTGTCATGGTTTCGTTGTTTACTTTGTTTTTTTCCCCGTAATTACTTATTTATCAGGTGGGCAGGAGTCGCATGTGGTTTGAAAAATTCCTTTTGCCCTGAATAGCTTACAGATGCGACAGGTTTCTTCGACGACATTTGCATTGGTGTTGTTCAGGATTCGTTCTGCGGTTAAATCGATTTCTTTGATGAGTTCTTGGTCATCTACGGTGATGTTTCCTCGTTTATGTGAGAGGTATTGGCAGACTGCTGCAGGTGTTATTCCAAGTCGCTCTGCTGCTTCTTTTTGGTTTAACCCGAAATTGGTAATCATGCGTTCTGCGATTTCTTTTCGGATAACTGGTAGACCGTTCCACATCACATATTCACAAGGAGTGCGTTTCATCAAAGGGTACAAGTGTTATTTTGTACTTATAATTACTGTTTGTATTTTTTTAAAAAAATAGTCAGAGAAAGATATGGAAGAGAAGTTATGTATCAATAAACCCAGATACGGGGGTGTAGAAATCCTCGATGATTAAATAAATCAAAAAGAGAGGATTTCTTGATTTTCCTAATGTAATCAGGTTTGCAGCAAAAATACGAATGGCAAGATATCGTCGTCGGTTGTAAATATTTTTTCCAGGGATGAAATCCCCGAACCTGTGTTTTATACTGGAGTTTTTCGATTCAATGCAGTTTCTCATCCGTTTGTACCGCAAGTTCCACTGATCTGGGTCATGTTGTTTCTTTCGGTAGGTCTGTTTTCGATAACGTCCACGTTTCGGTCTATTTCTGATATCGACATATGAGTGTGCTTTCCGATTTACCACAACGTATCGTTGGTTTTTCTCTGAGTCAAATCCCTTGTCACTACAGATTTCATCGAGTGGGAGAGGGATTTCATCAAGTAAGGGGATGAACCAAGGTGATTCATGGCAATTACCATGAACGCCCTTATGGGAGAGTATCAGCCCATCATCCGGGTCGATAACAAGGATGATTTTGAAGAAATCACGTCGTTTGATTTCTCGTCCTATCCTTTTTATGTACGAAAAACTCGCTTTCGTCTGCAAAAGACCAGTGCCGTCAATCACGGCATTGGCTCGTGATTTGACTAAGGTGATCAGTTGTTTGAGAAGCATTTTGTACCATCGTGGTGGAAATCGCTGAAGACATTTCTGTGGTGTCGTGAAATGTGGTACTTTAGTTAATCCCAGTGCTTCTTGGAGTTGATTGAATTCATCGAAGAAATCTCTACAATCTCTGTAGCTTTGTTGTTGTATTTCTTTGATGCTCAGATAGAGCAGATGTTGGTGTATGGTATAGGTCTTCTTGGAGAACTTACTGCTATATAGTGGTACCTGCATTCGTTTTAAGACTATCATCCCATCCTGAATTATACTGGTGAGGCGCATCCCCGTCTCACCTCCTTTCGGTGGGATGATAGTTATTTTATAAATAAAGGATTTCTACAACCCCCCAGATACGAAAGTTTTAAATAGGGTAGGTGCATTAACAATTGTTAATAGGGGTATATTGGAGATAAGCAAGAAAGAATCTTTATACTTACATTAACACCGCGTGGAGATGTAAAAACAAACGGGGGAATATATTTTTTCATCCCATCCTTTCCTCCTCTCCTCACCAACCTAATACCTCCGTTTGTCTTACATCCTCCACGATATTTTTCTCATACAAATTGAAGCGGAGAGACCATGAACCAACTGTTTCAGAAAATTCAACTGCTAAAAAACAGCGACGTACGCGCCAAAGTAGAGAAACGAATCAAGGAATTCAAAACGATAAACAAAAACTCTACAGATGACTTATTCACAGAAATGTGTTTCTGTATTCTAACCGCAAACTTCAGCGCAGAACGAGGCATGCAGATCCATTCTCAACTCAGCAGCTGTTTCCTTACCGATTCACAAGAAAGACTTACCCAGAAACTACAGAAAAGCGGCTATCGATTCCCCAAGACACGGGCAGACTATATCACCAGTTCAACAAAATCGAAAGATGCTCTGAAAACGATCATCTTGTCTCTTCAAGGAGAAGAACGACGAGAATGGCTGGTAAAAAACATCAAAGGCCTTGGGTTTAAAGAAGCAAGTCATTTTCTCAGAAACATCGGATTTGATGACTATGCGATCATCGATTCCCATATCCTTGATCTGCTCGAACGATACAGATTCATCAAAAAACCAAAGACGCTGACGCGAAAAAAATATCTGGAAATTGAAAAAATACTAGAAAAAATCGCGATAAAAACCAATCTCACCCTCGCTGAACTCGACTTATATCTCTGGTATATGGAAACCGGAAAAATATTCAAATAAGAAACGATACAAGAGACACAAACGGTGATACACGTGCACTACGAAGAAGTTATCAAAAAATTACACTTACTTGCAAACCCAGAAAACGTCAAGGGAATGGCACGCTATGGGATCAGTCAGAAAAACAACCTCGGGATTTCGATTTATCTCTTACGGCCACTGGCAAAAGAAATAGGTAAAAACCATGCGCTCGCGTTGAAGCTGTGGGGCTCCCAGATCCATGATGCACGGTTGCTTGCCTGCTTTATCGATGACCCAGAAAAAGTAACCACGGATCAGATGGACGCATGGGCGAAGGATTTTGATTCATGGGATATTTGTGACCAGGCATGCACCAGTCTTTTCGATCTTACTCCCTTTGCCCATGAAAAGGTACACCAATGGGCAGACCATAAAAAAGAGTTTGTCAAACGAGCAGCGTTTTCGCTCGTCGCAGGATTGGCAGTCCATGATAAAAATGGCTCAGATCAGGTTTTTGAGCAGTTCTTCCCTCTGTTAATCAAACATTCTGGTGATAACCGCAACTATGTGAAAAAAGCGGTGAACTGGGCGTTACGAAATATTGGTAAAAGAAACCCCGCGCTCAACAAGTCTGCGATTAAGACCTCTAAAGAAATACAGAAAATGAATTCATCATCAGCACGATGGATAGCATCTGATGCGATCAGAGAGCTAACAAGTGAAAAGGTTCAGCAGAGATTAGAAAGGAAAAAGAAGGAAAAATAAACGATTTTTTCCATCAGAGGCTGAGTGCTTGCACCGGGCATTCATCAACACAGGTGCCACAGTCGATACAGGTTTCTTCGTTGACCTCTGCTTTTTCAGTTACTTTTATCGCCTCTACAGGACAAGCTGTTACGCATGCGCCACATCCGGTGCAGGTTTCTTTATCTACTTTTACTGCCATACTAATTTACCTCGTTGCACCCCCCCTGATACAAGTATTCCTATTTATCTTTTACCGTTCGGAAATAAGGAGGGATGAGGCGATAGATTACATCATAAAATATAAAAAAAACAGAGGGGGTTTTAATATCTCAATAGATGCCGGAGTATTGGGAATGCGTGTGGGAATTGCTCGAGAATTTTAATCCAGAATTGCATGAATGGTACATCATACGAGAAAGGCATTTTCACCGATAGTGTACCCCAGCCGCTTTCATTTCCATAGATATCTTTTGCTTTAACTTGGATTGTATATGTCCCCTTATTGCTCCAGATATGATGTAGGATTTGTTCTTGACCTGAAGGAAAAGAACCTAACCATCCTGTGTTTGTATCATCACCCCAGTCAATATAATGCCAAACATCTTGAGACTCTGGATCTGTGGTCACAAATGAATAATTATAGAGATGATTTGCCTTACCTTCTGTTGGACCCGTAATGGTTGGTTGATGAGGGGGGTCTTGGGAGATTTTAATTGTAAATAGATCAGACCATTCACTTTCCACATTAAAAATATCTTTCACTTTTGCTTTAATGAGAAATGAACCAATATCATACCAGGTATGGTTAATGGACAATACATCACCAGTGATATACGGTCCAATCCATTCTTCATACGTACCATCATCCCAATCAATATAACAATAGAGACATTCAAAGTCCGAGCTTTGTACCATAATTGTGAAATCATAATCTTGCCCGATTTTTCCAGATATTGGGCCAGTAATTATAGGATTATAAGGCGGATAATTTGTACCATTGTACCAATGTAATATGAAAGGATAATGATCTTGATTAATACCACCAGGAATTACTATGGGAATATCACCAATGCCATCAGATCCAGGGATATTCTGCCCAGGGCCACTATAGTAATCATGACCAGAATAACCAGTCCAGTAGTTACCACCATCAATTAATGGATTAAAAGGATCAACATATCCATTATCCCAAACATTGTTATCTTCATCATAAGCATTTCCTGTATTATACATGAAATTATTATGAAATATCAAATTATTATCACACGAAAGTCCAGGAGGATAGCTCGGACATTTTATGTAGATACCATAACCATTGTGAAGGAAGTGATTCCCCTGAATGATATTATAATCAGTATATGATGCCTCTGCCTCTGTGAGATAAACCCCATTATAACTATTATCCAGAATGGTATTCCCAATGATTTTATTGTACGATCCTTTAATTAGAACACCATGACCCCCATTACCCATTATGAGATTATTAGAAACAGTCGCATTGTTATTCGTACTATACGAACTTTCTAATACTATCCCGTCTGCACCATTATAGCTGATCGTATTGTTATAGTATTTAATATTGGAGGAAAACATCATATAGAGTCCTTTCTGTTGATTAAAATGAATTTTATTGTTTCTAATGATAGAATTTGATACATGATACGCGTAGATACCATTTCGGCCATGAAAGATAATGTTATCCTGGATGACCAGAGACCCTGACCACGAAATTATCATGACGTCATTAAGCCCATTATTAGAGAGGGTAAATCCGCTAATATTTGTTTCACTCCCACTCTGAATATAAATAGCGTCACCAGTGGTACCATAAATGACGGTAGTATTCTTATTTTCACCAACCAGATTGATACCTTTATTGATCAGAACTTCTTCGTAATACGGTGAGCTATCATCATAAACAAAAACCGTATCACCACTCGTTGCATCATCTATCGCATCCTGAATCCTTGTATAATTCCCAGGTCCAGTACCACCAACATAGAGAATGGTCACCCTTGATGGTTGTGATGATGTTATACTATCAGAATATGCAAACGATGGAAGACACATCATAACAAATAAGAGAATAATACAAAGCGATAACCCTTTTGTAATGGATGGATTTTTATTCATGATTTTTCCCCCATTTTATAATTTTATATTACTCTTCTTCGTTCATTATGTATCTTTCCTCACGAGGTACACCCAAGCAGATATCGGAGGAGCGGAAACGTATTAGGGAGGTGCTCAAGTAATCGTATCCAGAACTGCGTGAAGGGTATCGTATATGACGTTGGCATTGTCACCGAAAGGGTGCCCCAGTCGCTTTCCGCATAAATGACATCCTTTGCTTTACATGTGATTGAATAGGTTCCTTTTTCAGACCAGGAGTGTCCTTTCGTTATCTCTTCGCCTGAGAGATACGGACCAATCCATCCAGTATCTGTACCATCGCCCCAGTCGATATAATAGAATACAATTTCTCCTTCAGGGTCACTTGCGACAAAGGTATACGGATACAATGTCCCAGCTTCTCCCTCCTCTAATCCTGCGATGCTTGGGGTGCTTGGTGGTTCAGTGAAAAAACCTTCTGCGTCAAGGGCATGATTCAACCCTGTTTTTTCCCAAACGATTGTTCCTGCAGGGTCAACTTCAAAGACACGTTCATATTCTGTGATCAGGGTGTTTCCATTTGGGAGACGTTCTGCATCTAAAGGATAGTTCAACCCTGTTTTTTCCCAGACGATTACCCCACCGGGATTCACTTCAATGACACGATCAACGACTATTTCTGCTATAAGAGTGTTACCATTTGCAAGTCTCTCTGCATCTGTAAATGCAACCTGCTCTGGTACGATTGGGTATTGCCAGACGATTGTTCCTGCGGTGTTCACTTCGATGACACGGCCACCGTAATAACCAGGGCTTTCGACAATCATGGTATTTCCATTTTCAAGACGTTCTCCATCCATGGGTTCATATAATCCTGTTTTTTCCCAGACAATCGTTCCTGCTGGATTAACTTCAATCACACGATCATATTCTGTGATCAGGGTGTTTCCATTTGGGAGACGTTCTGCATCAAAAGGTTCAGAACTCGTCATCTTTTGCCAGACAACCGCCCCCGTGATATCGACTTCGATAACATTGTATTGATTTGTCATTAGGACATTGCCGTTCTCCAGTTTCTCTGCATCTGTAGGAATAACACCTGTTTTTTCCCATATGATTGTCCCTGAGGTATCAACTAAGATAACACGAAGTCCTTCTTCTTCAGCAATTAACACGCAACGTTCTGATTGGTTGGTATTCATCAGCGACTGTGAATTAGGAATTTCTCTCTTTATTTCAATTGCACCGACAAAAACGAATGTTCCAAGCATCAACATGCAAACAAGACAACTTACCATTCTCGTTTTCATAATTTTTCATTCCCCCTTTTCAATTTTATAATACTGTTCTCCTATAAATAGGTTCTTTCCTCACTTATTAATCAGGGATTCGTTCCAGGGATTCAAATCCCCCACCACCACATCATTTTTATTTCATTTGTCAACAAATACCATCTAAAAAAAAATAATGAATAAACCAGAGTATTGCTGAAGAATAAAATATATAAAATTATAGGAGATTAAATCTTATGAAATAATAAGGTTGGGGGAATTACAATACGAAAAAAAATCATGATACTCGTTATGAGCATATTTTTAGTAAGTATTACGCCTGTCAGTGGCTTTTTTTCCCAAATTCCTGAAAACATCATCAATGACGCTCCTCTTGAAAATGAGAGAGATCTCCCTTCGAAAACAAATAATCAAGGAGGTTTCATAGGGGATTTTGATCCTCTTATCGATATTGAAGTAACGGCCGATATTATTTCCATTCGAACATTAGATGACGATAACAACCCTGATTTTTTTGTAAAAGTCCTGATTAACTCAGAAGAATTTTTATCTCCTATTTGGCAGGATTCCCCGTATCTGGATAACATCCATTGGACAGCAACAGCAAATGTCCCTGATGACATTGAATATGTCGACATTGTTATTGAATTATATAAAAAAACGACAAGTGGTGATACTCTTTGTGATATCTGCAAAGAACAAAACACAAGAACAGAAGGATATACCGCTGAAATGTCCTACAGTATTAAAACAGGTCATTGGACTGGTGAGGACTCGGTAGGTGACCTGAGTGGATATGGACGATTGAACGGCTGTGATGATGGAAGTACCGATGGATATGAACAGGATTGTGAACTTTGGTTCAATATCGATCAAAATGATTATGATGGTGACCATATCCCCTACTGGACTGAGGTCTACATCTATGAAACAGACCCCACGTTCGATAACACCGGAGAAGACCTTGATGGAGACGGTCTCCCTATTGAATGGGAACATACATGGATGTATACTCCTACGAAGTGGGATGACCACGCTCGATTAGACAGAGATAATGATAGTTTGACCAATGCCGAGGAATACCGAGTGTCTTCCTGGGGTTCTGATCCCTATCGGAGAGACATCTATGTCGAAATGGACACTATGGCAAAGGGACCTCTTGGACAGAATAGTTCGATTTCACCTCATTCAAAGGAACTGCTCAAAACAGCCTTTGATCGACGAAATATTGTATGTCATCTCGATGACGGTTGCATGGGTGGCGGTGGAGAAATCATACCCTTTGATCGACACACCTATCGTAGTGAACTTAAGACGTTCTATAACACTTATTTTCTTCATAATGATTCAGAAAACTGGCGGAGAGGTGTGTTTCGCTATGCAATGATTATCAATGATTTTGCAGCAGCAAGTGGTATGGCGTATGTAGGAGCACATCCATGGCTCTACTGGCATGCACAAGGCAGTAACACCTTTGTCATTAATGCACAAACCATGCATAAGATGTCAATAAAATTATTCAAACAAATAGATTTTGTGTTTGCCAGTGCAATAATGCATGAATTCGGGCATATATTCGGTATTGATTTTATGTTCCCGATGGGATGTGACATGAAGCGAACCATTCACCCGCGAAATCTTGCGTTTTGGCTTTTTGGTAGTTATAAAAGCTGTATGAACTATCGATATGTGTATTCAATTCTTGATTATTCAGATGGATCCCATGGATTGTTTGATTATGATGACTGGTCAAACCTTGATTTTTCTTTTTTTGAGAAAAAGACGGTCAATTCATGGTAAACCAGAAAAACGGTGATGATTTCAATAGTCAGTTGTGAGATATTTTACCACATTGAGAATAATTTCACCGGTGACGTTTACATCTTCTGGGTCAAAATAT
>Ga0307379_10000366_pt1 | contig 77012 bp, 66 predicted proteins | sample UN2MG_FD_202237 | JGI IMG/M metagenome (GOLD analysis project Ga0307379, IMG submission 202237) | Soil microbial communities from Risofladan, Vaasa, Finland - UN-2 | ecosystem: Environmental > Terrestrial > Soil > Coastal area > Acid sulfate soil | place: Finland: Risofladan, Vaasa | collected... | reverse complement strand
AGGCCTGTGGAAATTGTGGATAACCCTTGTGCCCCCCTCGGGCGCCCCGGAGGTGCATGACTTTAACATCGAGGCGACTTGACAATTTTATTCATAGGAGACGCCAAGAGCGCCAAGGATTATTTTTAAACACGATTTTAAGAGGGCTTGGGTGCGAATGTTTCTGGCTTGGCGCTCCCGTCGGCCGGTTCGCCAAGCCGGTTGGGGCCAACGTCATGATTTACTTGGCGATCCTTGGCGCTCTTGGCGTCTTGGCGGTTTTCTTACGGCCTATTTTGGACAAGAGTGGATTTACAGGATTTTCCGGAGCGAGTAAATGCTTATTTTCTTTCATCCTGTTCATCCTGTTAATCCTGTCAAAAATTATTTTCTGAACAGCGAACCGGGGAGATGACATGGAAAAACGGACCTTGATAACCGGGATCACCGGACAGGACGGGAGCTACCTGGCGGATTTCCTGCTGGAGAAGGGCTATAAGGTGTTCGGGATGATCCGGCGTTCGTCCACCGAGACCCTGCTCCGTCTGACCCACATTCTTGACCGGATCGAGTTCATTCAGGGCGACCTGCTCGACCAGAACTCGCTGACCCATGCGCTGCGGGAGTCGCGTCCGGCGGAGGTGTACAACCTGGCGGCGATGAGCTTCGTGCCGACGAGCTGGAACCAGCCGGTACTGACCGGCGAGTTCACGGCGATCGGGGTGACGCGGATGCTGGAGGCGGTCAGGCTGGTTGATCCGGAGATCCGGTTTTACCAGGCCAGCTCATCGGAGATGTTCGGGAAGGTGCGCGAGGTCCCGCAGACGGAGTCCACGCCGTTCCACCCGCGCAGCCCCTACGGCGTGGCCAAGGCCTACGGCCATTACATCACGGTGAACTATCGCGAGAGCTACGGCCTGTTCGCCTGCTCGGGGATTCTGTTCAACCACGAGTCGCCCCGCCGCGGGCTCGAGTTCGTGTCGAAAAAGATCACCGACGCGGCGGCGCGGATCAAGCTGGATCTCGCGCGCGAGCTCAGGCTCGGGAACCTGGAGGCGCGGCGGGACTGGGGCTATGCCGGCGATTACGTCAAGGCCATGTGGCTCATGCTGCAGCAGGAGCGGCCGGACGATTTCGTGATCGCCACCGGAGTGCAGCATTCGGTCCGCGACCTGTGCCGGATCGCGTTCGAGCACGCGGGACTGAATTATCAGGAGTTCGTGAAGGCCGACAAGTCGCTGCTCCGGCCGGCCGAGGTGGACACGCTGGTGGGCGACGCGGGCAAGGCCAAAAAAATCCTGGACTGGACCCCGGAGGTGTCGTTCGAAGAGCTGGTCAGGATGATGGTGGACGCGGACCTCGCGCGCCTTCAGGAGAGCGGCAAGAAGTGAAGACGCTCGTCACCGGGATGGGCGGGTTCGTGGGACCGCACCTCGCGCGGCTGATCGCCGGCCAGGGAGGGGAGGCGGTCCCTTTTTATTTCCAGGAACGGCGGGTGGACCTCACTGACGCGGACACGGTGGGCCGCGCGATCAAGGAGATCAGGCCGGGCCGCGTGTATCACCTGGCGGCGCTGTCCAGCGTGGGCCAGTCGTGGCAAGACCCGGATGCCGTGTTCGCGGTTAACGTGGACGGGACCCGGAACCTGCTCCAGGCGTTGAGCGATCATGCGCCGGAGGCGCGGGTGCTCATGGCGAGCAGCGGGAGCGTTTACGGGCCGGCCGCGGAGGGCCGGGTGTTCAAAGAGGACGATGAGCTCAACCCGCAAAACCCGTACGCGAGGAGCAAGGCGCGGGCGGAGGAGGCGTGCGCGGAGTTCGCAAAGCGCGGGCTGGACGTGCGGGTGGTCCGTCCGCTCGGGCATACGGGGCCGGGGCAGAGGCCCGGGTTCGTGGTGCCAGACCTGGCGTCGCAGGTCGCGGCCATCGCGCTTAAGAAGACCGAGCCCCTTGTCAGGGCCGGGAACCTCGAGGTCGAGCGCGAGTTCGCGGACGTGCGCGACGTGGCGCGGGCGTATGAGATGGTGATGGAAAAGGGCGGCGCGGGACCGGTTTTCAACCTGTCCATTAATGAGCCGCACAGTATACGGGAGGTGGCGCTTACGCTGATGGCCGCGGCGGGGGTGGAGGCGGAGCTGATTTCCAGCGCGGCGCTCGTCCGCAAGAACGACGAGTGTTCGCCGCGGCTCGACGTGTCCAAAATTTCCGCGCTGGGCTTCCGCTTCGAGATACCGTTTCAAAAAACCATGGCCGAAGTGCTCGACGAATGGGTCCAGAAGCTCGGGGGCCGGCCATGAATCCCTCGGACCCTCCATTCATTTTTTCCATCCACTCTCTGGTGCGCGGACGGGTGCGCGGCCCGGCGGCGCTCCTTGGACCGGTCGCGCGCGAGTTGCAATTTTTCAGAGACGACGCGGGGCCGCGGGAAGAGGCGCTCGATCTCGATATAATCTTAACTGAGCTCGGCAAAAGTGGTGGGGCCGACACTCCTGTCGGCCCAGGAAACGGGGACAATAGTGTCCCCGCCACCCAATGGGAAGGCCGGCACCTTATAGCCCGCTGGCGAGCGGCGCTGGGCCCGGCGGGCGGCGCGACCCGCGAGCTCAGGTTCCGGGGCAACTGGGCGTCGCGGTTCATCGTGTCCAAGTGGATCGTGGAGCCGGCGGTCAGGGTGGTGATGGAGTCAAAGGGCGCGGCCATGCTGCACGGGGCCGCGCTTTCCGACGGCGGGCGCGCGGTGCTGGTGGCGGGAGCGGGCGGCGCGGGCAAGACCACGTGGGCGCTTAACTGGATCGCGGCGGGGAACCCATATCTCAGCGACGATTTCACGGTGGTGAAGAACGGCCAGGCCCTGCCCTATGTCACGCCGCTTAGGCTCGGGCTCATGAACCTGATGATGGGCGATAGGCTTTCCAGGTTGCCCGTCGCGGCCAAGGCCGAGATCACGCTCCGCACCGTGGTCCGGCGGGCGAGCCTGGGCCGCCTTAAGCTCTATTACAAGGCCATGCCGCAGGCGGCGGCACCGGGGATGCGCATCAGCGGCGAATCCCGGATTACGGGCGCAATCTGGATCGGACGCGGGTTACAAACCCGCGGCACTGACCGTAATAGCGCCAAAAAGATTTCGGGTGACGAGATGGCGGCGCGGATGACGGAGGTTGACCGCGCGGAGATGCACGGGTTCGGAGGGGATGCGGGCGGGGAAGGCGGGGCATTATCCGATGATTTCTGGAGCGCGCATGAATCGCGCCTGGCCGACGCGCTCATGGGCAAGCCCTGCTTTTACCTGCCGGGCCGATGCCTGCCGCCGGCTGCGGCCGTCTCCTCCGTCGCCGCGCTCATGGACTGGGCGGAGAAGATGGCGACCGGAGGACGATGATGGTGATCTCGGGCGGGCAGAAGAGGCGGAAGGGCCAGCCCACGGTTCCAGTGCCGCGCGTGACGTAGAGCGTGTGCCCGTCAAGATGGTACAGGCCCATGGCGTGCGGGAAAGTGAAGTCGGCGATTCCGGGCCCGCCAAAGGGGATGCGGAACTGGCCACCGTGGGTATGGCCGGACAGGGTGAGGGCCACGTTCGAGCCGGTCAGCTTTTCAGTCCGGGGCGGGCGGTGCGCGAGCAGGATGACGGGTTGGCCGGGCGGGCACTTTTCCACGGCCCGGGGGGTCTTGTTCTCGGCCGGGTCGCCGCTGGTCCAGCTTTTCCCCGAGTCGTCATAGCCGGCCAGGGACAGGCGCGCTCCCCTTCCCTCCAGGCCCACGCACTCGCCCCGGAGCATGTGGAATCCTCGCTCCTCCATGCGGCTCGCCACGGCCTCGCGACCCGTGTACACGTCGTGGTTGCCGATGACGGCGAATTTTCCGAGGCGGGGCTTGACCTGTTCGAGGCCGTCGGCGACCGCGTAAACGTAATCCGGGTTGTGATCCACCATGTCGCCGGTGATGAGGAGGAGGTCGGGGTTGTGGGCCGCGGTGAGGTCTCCTATCTTTTGCAGCTCGGCGCGCGAGTTCCACCAGGCCGCGTGGAGGTCGGAGAGCTGCGCGATGCGGAGGCCGTCATCTTGAGGGTCCAGGCCGGGCAAGAAAATCTCCACGGTCTTGACTTCCGGCGGATAGATGGTGCCCCAAAGGCCGTAAATAGCAAGGACGCCTGCGGCCGCCGAGATCCCCAGGACTCCCCACCGCAACACCGTGACCACGGCTTCCGACCCTGAAACCAGCGCGCCCAGCCGGACCAGGCCAATCACCGGACCCAGAAACACCAGGAACGTGAGCCAGTTGAACTGCCAGGAGAAGAATGGACGCACTACCAGGGCGGCGAGCAGGGACGAGGGCTGGCGCGCGCCGGTCTGGAGCCAGAGCGCGTAAGGCAGAGGCAGGTTGAACACGACGAACGCGGCGATGATCCAGGGCACGAAGCGCACCGGGACCTTGAGGCCCCGCACTAACAAAAAGGCCTCCAGCGCCTGAACCACCAGTATGAAAAACGCGATGCCCAGCTTTTCCGGCATTACCCGATCCCTGCCTTGATTGCGGGCTAGTGTAGTGTACAGGCGGCGGATTTACAACCGGCGTCTTGCAAGCGTTGCCTGCTTGCAATAAAATAATCAAGTTTGGGCGGAGGATGAAGCATGGGCAAACGCAAAAAAGTGGTGTTGGCTTATTCGGGCGGCCTGGACACCTCGGTGATCCTGCGCTGGCTGATCGAGACGCATGACGCGGACGTGGTGGCGGTGGCAATTGACCTGGGCCAGCAGGAGGACATGGAGGCCATCCGGAGAAAGGCGCTCACGACGGGCGCGAAGAAGGCGCTGGTGGTGAAGGCGCAGGACGAGTTCGCGCGGGACTTTGTTTTCCCGGCGGTGCGGGCGGGGGCGCGGTACGAGGACACGTACCTGATGGGGACTTCGCTGGCGCGCCCGCTGATCGCCAAGAAGCTTACGGAGGCCGCGGCGCGTGAAGGGGCGGAGTACATCTCGCACGGGGCCACGGGCAAGGGCAACGACCAGGTGCGGTTCGAGCTGACGGCGGCGGCGCTGATGCCGTCGCTCCAGGTGATCGCTCCGTGGCGTGACCCGGCGTGGAAGTTCACGTCGCGTCCGCAGATGATCGCGTACGCGAAGTCGCACGGCATCCCGGTGGCGGCGACGGTGAAAAAGCCCTACAGCTCGGACCCGAACCTGATGCACATCAGCTACGAGGGCGGGATTTTGGAGGACCCGTGGCGCGGTCCGGACGAGGACATGTTCCAGCTCACGGTGTCGCCGGAAAAGGCGCCGAGCAAGGGCGTCGAGATCACGGTGGATTTTGTGGAAGGCAACGCCACGGCGGTGGACGGGAAAAAGCTCGCGCCGGCGAAGCTCCTGGGCCGGCTCAACGAGATCGCGGGCCGGCACGGGGTGGGCCGCGTGGACATGGTGGAGAACCGTTACGTGGGCATGAAGTCGCGGGGCGTGTACGAGACGCCGGGGGCGACGGTGCTGCACGTTGCGCACCGGGCGGTGGAGAGCATCACGCTGGACCGGGAGCAGATGTTTTTAAAGGACACGCTGATGCCGCAGTACGCGCGGCTCGTTTATTTCGGGTTCTGGTACTCGCCGGAGCGGGAGGCGCTGCAGACGCTCATTGACCGGACGCAGGAGCACGTGACCGGCACGGCGCGGCTCAAGCTGTACAAGGGGAACTGCATGGTGACGGGCCGGAAGTCGCCGGAGAGCCTGTATGACAAGGCGCTGGTGAGCTTCGACGAGGCCGGCGGCTACGAGCAGAGCGACGCGACCGGGTTCATCCGCCTGAACGCGCTGCGCCTGAAGACGTCCTCCCGCCGGGCGGCGGGAAAGAACAAGAAATAAACCTGAAAAATATCGCGGCTGAATCCGCCCGCGGCGCGCGGGCCTGAAATATTGAACGCATCCGATTATATAGGAGGAAATTGAGATGAAGAAAAAGTACCTGTTGACTCCCGGCCCCACGCCGGTGGCGGAGAGCACGATGGCGGCGATGGGTGTCCCGATCATCCATCACCGTCATCCGGAGTTCCAGGGCATCCTGGGCGAGGTGCGGGGCCTGCTCAAGGAGCTGTTTCAGACGAAGCAGGAAGTGCTGATTCTGTGCAGCTCCGGCACGGGCGCGATGGAAGGTACGGTGGTGAACTGCCTGAGCAAGGGCGACCGGGTGGTGGTGGTCCGGGGCGGGAAGTTCGGTGAGCGGTGGGATGAGATCTCGAAGGCTTATGGCCTGGAGGTTGACAGTATCGAGGTCCCGTGGGGCCAGGCGGTGGACCCGGGGGAGGTGAAGAAGCGGCTCGCGGCCAAGCCGGCCAAGGCGGTGATGGTGCAGGCCACGGAGACTTCCACCGGGGTGGCGCACCCGATCAAGGAGCTCGCGGACATTGCCCGGAACACGGACACGCTGCTCATGGTTGACGGCGTGACGGGGGTCGGCGTGTCGGCGATCCCGTTTGACGAGTGGGGCATTGACGCGCTGGTAACGGGCAGCCAGAAGGCTCTGATGCTGCCGCCGGGGCTGGCGTTCGCGTGCCTGTCGGACAAGGCGTGGAAGGCGGCGGAGAATTCGGACCTGCCCAAGTATTATTTCAACTTCAGGAAGGAGCACAAGAAGATCAAGGAGAACAGCACGAACTATACGCCGGCGATCACGCTTATCATCGGGCTGCGCGAGGTGCTCGGCCGGGTCAAGGCGATCGGGTTCGACAAGGTGTACGCGGAGAATGCGCGGATGGCGCGGGCGACGCGGGCGGCCGTCAAGGCGCTCGGGCTCGAGCTTTACGCGCCCGACTCTCCGTCCAACGCGCTGACGGCGGCCAAGTCTCCGGCCGGGATCAACGCCCAGGAGATCGTGAAGATCATGCGGGAGGACCACGGTGTGACCATCGCGGGCGGACAGGCTGAGGCCAAGGGCAAGATCTTCCGCATCGCGCACATGGGCTTTATCAGCCCGTGGGACCTGCTGGTGGCGATCGGCGCGCTGGAGACCACGCTCGGGAAGCTGGGCCACAAGTTCACGGCGGGGGCGGGAGTGGCGGCGCTGCTTCAGGAGATGGCGAAGGAATAACGGGATCAGTGAGAGGTGCGGGACAGGAGTGGCCCGCCTCACATCAGCAAATAAGATGAGGCGTAAAACATGTACAAGGTAATGCTCAGGGACGGCATGGCGCCGCTGGCCAAGGAGATCCTGGAGTCGGGCGGCCAGATCGAGGCGGTGATTGACAACGACAAGGCGACGAATGACCCGAAGGCGCTGGCCGGTATCATCGGTGATTATGACGGGCTGGGGATCAGGAGCGGGACCAAGGTCACCGCGGAGGTGATCGAGAAGGCCCAAAAGCTCAAGGTGATCGGCCGCGCGGGCATCGGCGTTGACAACGTTGACGTGGCGGCGGCCACGGCGCGGGGCATCGTGGTGATGAACGCCCCCGGCGGGAACACGGTGACCACGGCGGAGCACGCGATCTCGATGATGCTGGCGCTGGCGCGCCACATCCCCCAGGCCACGGCGTCGCTTCGGGCGGGTCAGTGGGAGAAGAAGAAGTTCATGGGAGTCGAGATCAGGGGCAAGACGCTGGGGATCGTGGGCCTGGGGCAGATCGGGCGGGTGGTTGCGGACCGGGCGCTGGGTCTGAAGATGCAGGTGGTGGCGGCGGACCCGTTCGTGTCGGACGAGGCGGCGCAGGCGCTCGGTGTGGAGCTGGTGAGCCAGGACGACCTGTTCGCGCGGTCCGACTTCATCACTCTGCACGTGCCGCGTCTCCCGGAGACCCAGAACCTGGTGCGGAAAGAGACGATGGCGAAGATGAAGAAGGGCGTGCGGATCATCAACTGCTCGCGCGGCGACGTGGTGAACCTCGACGACCTCGTGGCGGCGCTGGACTCCGGAGTGGTGGCGGGCGCGGCGCTGGACGTGCTGCCCAAGGAGCCGCCGGACCCGGCCACCCCCATCCTCCAGCATCCGAACGTGATCCTTACTCCTCACCTCGGCGCCAGCACGGGCGAGGCCCAGGAGAAGGTGGCGGAGATGATCGCGCGGCAGATGGGCGACTACCTGACCACGGGCGTGATCACCAACGCGGTCAATTTCCCGTCCATCTCGCGGGAGATCATGGAGCAGCTCCGGCCTTACCTGAACCTGGGCGAGCGGATCGGATCGCTGATGGGCCAGCTCGTCCGTCAAGTCCACGACATCACCATCACCTACAGCGGGGAAGTGACCAAGCTCGACACGCGGCCGCTCACGCACGCGGTGCTCAAGGGCCTGCTCGGCGCGTACACGGACCAGCCGGTGAACTACGTGAGCGCCCCGGCCATCGCCCGCGACAAGGGGATCAAGGTGCGGGAGACGCTCTCCAGCGATTCCAAGGACTACACCTCGCTGATCCAGCTCAAGCTGGAGGGACACGAGGAGAAGATCAACGACGCCTGGGGCACCATCTTCGGGAAGAAGAACCCGCGGATCGTGCGGCTGGGCCGGATTTACATGGACGCCATCCCGGAGGGGCCGGTGCTGGTGATCCAGAACCACGACAAGCCGGGCGTGATCGGGAACATCGGGACCACGCTGTCCAAGCACGGGACCAACATCGGCCGGTTCCAGCTCGGCCGGCGCGACGGCCAGGCGCTGTGCCTGGTGAACATTGACTCGCCGGTGGATGAGAAGGTGATCGAGGAGATCCGCGGCCTTCCCAACATCATCTCGGTGCGGCAGGTGCTGCTTGACTAAAGGGCGCGGCGGGAGGAGGGCTAATGCCGTTAGTGGTAATGGTCGGCGCGCAATGGGGCGACGAGGGCAAGGGCAAGCTGGTGGACTTTTTCAGCTCCGAGGCCGAGGTGGTGGTGCGGTTCCAGGGCGGGAACAACGCGGGCCACACGCTGGTGGTGGAGGGAGAGCAGACCATCTTCCACCTGGTGCCGTCGGGCGCGCTCAACCCGCGGACCAAGTGCGTGATCGGCAACGGCGTGGTGATTGATCCGGCGGTGCTGCTCGAGGAGATCGAGTTCCTGAAAAAACGCGGCCTGCTGGACGACCCGGGCCGGCTCCTGATCAGCGACCGGGCGTCGCTGATCATGCCCTACCACCGCGTGCTCGACCTCTCCAACGAAAAGCGCAAGGGCAAGTCGGCCATCGGCACCACCGGCCGCGGCATCGGCCCGGCCTACTCCGACAAGATCGCGCGCACCACCCTGCGCATGCACCACCTGCTGGACAAGGAACGCATGGAGCGGAGGCTCGCCGAGGTCCTTACCGAGAAGAACCTGTTCCTGTCCCGGGTGCTGGAGGAGAAGCCGTTCGAGATCAAGGAGCTGGTCGAGGAGTTTAGCGGGTACGCCGAGCGGCTCCGGGGCTTCGTGGGCAACGCGAGCGGAGCGATCGCGGCGGCGCTGGACGCCGGGAAGAAGGTGCTGTACGAGGGGGCGCAAGGGACGCTGTTGGACATTGACCACGGCACGTATCCCTACGTCACCAGCTCGAACACCATCGCGGGCGCCGCCTGCACCGGCACCGGAATCGGCCCGACCCGGATCGGCCGGGTGGTCGGCATCTCCAAGGCCTACACCACGCGCGTGGGCGGGGGCCCGTTCCCCACCGAGCAGGACAACGCCCTCGGACTCAAGCTCCGAGAGATCGGCGCCGAGTACGGGGCCACCACCGGCCGGCCGCGAAGGTGCGGATGGTGGGACGGATTCGCCATGAAGTACGCGGCGCGCGTCAACGGCATGACCGACCTCGCCATCACCAAGCTCGACGTGCTCGCCGGCATCAAAGAGATCATGGTCTGTACGGGCTACCGCTGCCGGGGAAAGGCGCTCGACGACTTCCCGCCGGACCTTGACGACCTGTCGGTCTGCGAGCCGGTGTACGAGTCCCTGCCCGGCTGGACCGAGGACATCTCCGGGGCCAGGTCCATGGACGACCTGCCGAAAAACGCGCTCGCATATCTCAAGCGCATGGAGGAAATCACGGGAGTCCCGGTCAGCGCCGTGTCGGTGGGCAAGGACCGGGAGCAGACCATCGTCATCCGCTCCCCCTTCAGCGGGGACTAGAGAGGTTCTTCTTTCGGATGATCCAGCCAAGGCCCGAGCCGGCCCGTATCGCCTTCCCGGCCTTAATGCCTTGATCACGGAACCATCGCGGCAACGACGCGGCGACGGTTCCCGCTTGGCGGCGGAAGCATTGCGCCGCCTGGAATTTTGCCGCCATCTATTTTATTCTGAAATGGATTAAGGCGAAGACGTGGTCATGGTAACAGCATCGGACCGGGCGGCGGCCGCGGTCAGGAAGTACCTGGAGGGGATCGCTCCGGGCTTCTCTCCGCCGTCCTGCCCGGAGGCGGTGGTGGAGGAGCGGGCATTGCCGGCCATTTATTCGCCGGTCGCCGCATACCTCATCAACAACGAGTGCCGAGCCCTGTTCATGACCGGGGAGTACGACTTTGACGACGCGCGCCTCCTGGCGGTTGCGGCCCGGTACAAGACGCTGGTGCGGCCGCTGAGCCGGCTCGAGTTCCTGACGGTCCCCTCTCCGGGCAAGGAGGTCGAGTGGCTGTGCGAGGCCACGCCGGCGGCGGCGCTGTGCGCGGCGGTTTACCACGCGGGTCAGGATGATCCGCTCAACCCGGCGTCCCTGGCCCGGGCGCTGGGGGCGGCGGTGGAGCGTCTGTTCCAGGTCCGGCTCAAGCGCATGGGCGAGGGGCTTGGCCAGATGGACCAGGTCCTGGAAAAACACCTCCTTCCGGTATGGACCCTGGCGGCGGAGGGGCGCGAGCTGATCCGTCCCCTGGTGCGTGCGCTCAACCACCTGCTGCGCGCGGCGCTGGACGAGGCCCTGCCTCCGGCGGAGGACGATCCCGCCGAGAGGCTGATGGCGGAGCGGGTGCGGGTGTGGAAGAAGGACAAGGTCTGGTTCCGCTTCCAGAGCTATGAATACGTCGAGGACCTGTTCATCAAGAAAAGGGCGGGCCTCCTGGAGGCCTATCAAGGGCTGTACGCGCTGAACCAGAGCCCGGAGGCCAAGGTGGACCGGGTGCGGCTCCGGGTGCTCACCGCGCATGAGAACGCCCAAGTCCCTGGCAAGAACCCGTTCGCCGGCGGCCGCTCGAGCATGACCAGCGTGCGCGGCGAGTTCATGTTCGCGCGGCGGACCTTGGTGGAGCAGCACGGGCTCAATGTCCCGGACATGGCCTGGGCGGTGGCGGAGTGCCAGGCGTGCCAGACGCGGAGCCGCTTCCGGAGCGAGGAGGACCCGCTCACGCTGTACCGCGCGGCGCAGGCCATGGAGCGCATCAAGCAGATGCTGGTGGGCGGGAACCGGATGGCGACCTACCACTGCTCGCGCTGCCGCCAGCCGCTGGGGTTCGAGCACCTGATCCTCGCCGCCTATGCCCACCACCTCGCGGACCAGGGACGCGACATCTATTTCCTGAACGAGCGCCGGCCGGGCCGGCGGCGTTCCTTCATCCAGTTCATGAGCGAGGGCGAGAACCAGAGCCACGCCATCGCCATCACCGACCAGTCCATTGCCAAGCTGGCGGGGCGGCCGCTGTCAGTAGTGGACTTGTGGCGCGAGCTTCTGCAAAGGACGGTAAAAAAGCCGGAGTGGAAGGAGTTCGGGCCTGGGTTCGTCGGGCTCGCGCTGCCGCCGATGAGTCCGCAGGCGGCGTCATCCACGGTCAACAAGTTCCACGACCAGTTGGTGAGCAAGCGTCCGGGGTTTTGGCCGGTGCCGCTCACGGGCCCGGACCCGTCGGCGGGGGAGTGCGTCGCGCATGAGTATCCGGCGTGGCTCGCCGATCTTTCCACGAAGGTGAGCTGCGACGGGGGCTACAGCCTTTGCGCCTTCGCCGACATGGACCGGATCGAGGCCCTGTTCAGCCGGGCCGCGCAGAAGCTCGGGCTCATGCCGCGGCGGGCGTTCGACGGGACCCTGGAGGTGCACGGGCCGGAGATGAACCTTATGGTGGACCTCAGAAATCCGGTCAAGCTCGCGGTGCTGCGCGGCCATTTCCCGGGAACGTTCGCGGCCAGGGAGGCCGGCTTGCAGGCCAAGCGCCTGGCCCACGCCGAGAGCACGCTGCAGGCGGTCCGCGCTTACCTGGGCCGGGGCTTTTCCGTGCAGTATAACCCCACCACCCGCGAGGTGGTGATGGAAGGCCGGAGCGGACCGCCCTTCGGCATCCCCCTCGACGAGCTCGTGCGCCAATGGAGTGACGATCAGATCAAGACCAGGCGCATGATCATGGCCAAGGTGGGTGGGTGAGCAATAGTGAGTGTTGGGCGGAGGAGTTTAACCACGGATGAACACGGATTAACACGGATTTTAAATTAGGTTTTATCGGTGTTAATCCGTGTTCATCTGTGGTTAAAGAAATCCCCCCTTCCCTTCTAATTCTATTTATCAACTGCGTTGTTGTCCGGCCGGCCCAGGGTCTCGACAAAGGGCGGGTGGTTGTGGCCGTACTCTTCCCAGAAGGCGCAGCGCGCGTCCACCCCGGCCTGCTCTATATGGATGTTGGTGTCGAGGACGAGGAGATTTCGGGTGGATGTATCGTAGCGGGGCCATTCGGGGAGGCCGGGGCCGTTGGGGTCGCCGGTCTTGGCGAAGTTGGTCCAGTAGCCCATGACAACGCGCGAGAGCTCCTGGGCCGGTCCGATGTTGCGGCGGTTGTAGAGGCGGCCGTAGCCGCTGCCGTCGAGCGAGCCGAACACGAACGGGATCTCCATCGAGTGCAGCGCGCCGATCATCTTGCCCAGCCTCATCTCGTCGTAATCGAAGCGGTAGTAATACACGTCGGTCTGCTGTTCCGCGACCGCCTGCACGCCAAGGCAGGTCGGACAGGCGATGCTTGCGTCCGTGAACATCTTGCCGAAGGCCTTGCCCGGCCGGCCATCGTAGGCGCTCAAAGGATAAAGCTCGAGCGCGGCCGTGACCTCGTCCGCCGAAAAGCCCAGCGTCTTCTCCATCCGCTTCGCGTACTGCGCCGGCATGGTGTTGTTGAGGTCCGGCAGCAGCTTGATCATGAAGTCCACCTCGTCGCGCGTGCTCCCGGCCAGGAAGGGCACGCGGTTGTAGGAGCCGGAGCGGATGAGCGAAAGCGGCGTGTCCGCGAGCAGGTAGCCGTCGTGGTGGGGAAAGTAGGAGATGCCGTTGGGGAGGATGCTCTGCTGGCCTTCATTCAAGAGCTTGAGCGCGTCGAGCCCGCGCAGGCAGGCGAGATCGTCCGCGCCGCACCCAACGGAGGCCGCGATCTTTTGCGCCTTTTCGTATCCGGTCTCCATGCTCTCGGAGGCCTCGCAGCCCTGGCTCTCCATGATGGCGCGCGAGAACAGGCCGCGCGCCAGCGGCGTGGCGAGCATGGTGCAGACGGCCCAGCCGCCTGCGGACTCGCCGAACACGGTGACGTTTCCGGGATCACCCCCGAACGCGGCGATGTTGTCGTGGACCCACCTAAGCGCCGCGACCTGGTCCAGCGACCCGTAACTCCCCGCGCTCTTGTTCCCGTCCTCGGCCCGCAGCGAGGGCAGCGCCAGGTAGCCGAACACGCCCAGCCGATAATTGATCGTGACCACCACCACGTCGCCGAACTCGGCCAGCCGGTCGCCGCGGTAGCCCTGACCGCTGCCGATCACGTAGCCGCCGCCGTGGATCCACACCATGACCGGGAAGGGGCCCGACTTCTTCGGCCGGTAAACGTTCAGGTACAGGCAGTCCTCGGACATGCCGTCGAGGCGGCGGACCTTGCTAAGCCCGCTCGAGGCCTTCTGCATGCACCGGTCTCCGTATGCGATCGTCTCGCGCACGCCCTCCCACGCCGGGATAGGCGCCGGCGCCCGCCATCTCAGCTCTCCCACCGGCGGCGCGGCATAGGGCACGCCCAGCCATTCGCACACGCCCGTCTCCGGATGCGCCATGCCCCGCACCAGGCCCGAGGCGATCCGGACCGGGTCCGAGCACGACTCCATGGCCCGCGCCGGCATCGCCGCCGCGAGCAACGAAAACACCATAACCGCAATGATCTTTTTCATGGCCCCTCCATCATCCCGACTCGATTCGCGACGCGGACGATTATAGCAAATTTGTTGCGGCCGGTCTCGAATTGAGATAAACAAATAGCAGATCGAGTCCGGACAGGGGGTGAAGGAGATGCGGGCAAAGACGGCCATGGCGTGGTTCCTGTTTTTTTCCGTGCCGCTGGTATGCGGGGCGGCCGCGGAGGGAGGCCCAAAGGTGAGCCGGCCGCTGGCGTACTCGGGCTATACCTTCGCCGAGTACCAGGGCTTCACCAAGTTCTCGCAGTACGTGCCCATGCGCGACGGGGTGCGGCTGGCGGTGGACGTGTTCCTGCCGTCAGACGGCCCGGAGCGGGCGTCGTTCCCGGTGATCCTGCAATACACGCCGTACCAGCGGGCCATGATTGACTTGAAGCCCAACCCGCTCAAGAAGGCGCTGATGAAGGGCTTGCTCGGCGTATCCGGCCCCATCATAGACATCTCGGGCAACGAAAACGTGAAGCTGTGGCTCAGCCACGGCTACGCCTGCGTGGCCGCGGACATCCGGGGCTCGGGCGCATCGTTCGGGTGGAAGGCCGACCTGATGCCGCTGATCGGCCTCGACGGCCGGGACCTGGTCAACTGGATCGCCGACCAGCCCTGGTGCGACGGCAACGTCGGCATGTACGGATTGTCCTACCTGGCTTACTCCCAGTTCGTCACCGCCGCCAACCACCCCAAGGCCCTCAAGTGCATCCTGCCCTGGGGGTCGCCCTTCGAGCCCTTCACCGAGGGGACCTACCCGGGAGGGATCTACAGCCAGGACTTCACCGACTTCTATTCGTCCACGACCTATGCTTTCAACATGAACTATTACCGCCTGCCCCTGGCCCGCATCCTGCTTACCGGCCAGCTCCGCGGCATCAGCCTCCCGGCCGCGCCGGTGAAGGACGAGGACGGAGACGGCGATCTCCTCGACGAAATCCCGGTGGACAGCAACCACAACGGCTCTTTCCTCGACGAGCTCTATCCCCCGCAATACCCGGACCATAAATTCCGCTACAACAACTTCTATTACAACGCCACCATGGAACACTACCGCGGCAACATCATCCTCCAGTCCGCATCAGCCCGGACATTCTTCCTCGACGTGAACCTCATGGAGATGTTCCCGGGAAGGACCCTGCCGGGCTTTACGGCCGATACCCTCACCGTCTACGACCTCGGACCGGCTGGCGAAACCAAACGCATCATGGAGTCCGGCATTCCGGTGTACAACTGGGGCGGATGGTTCGACGCCCTGGTGCGCGGAACCACCGAGTGGTACGCCACCCTGGCCGACACCAACCCCTCCAAGCTCCTCATCCTCCCGGCCTACCACGCCGGGCCCGGTCCCTTCGCCAAGTACCTGGGCCTGGATCCAAAGCAATACCAAAAAGGATTGATGGACGAGGCCCTCCGCTACTTCGACCATTACCTCAAGGGCGTGGCGAATGGCATTGAAACCGAGCCGCCGGTGACCATCTACGTGATGAACGGAGAGGGCTGGCGATCGGAAAACGAATGGCCGCTGGCCCGCGAGCAGCACACCGACTTCTACTTCGCGGCCGGAAACCGCCTCGCCGCCCAAGCCGGACCGGACGGTGGGGACCCCTATCAATGCGACTTCACCCACGACGCCCGCTTCGGCAAAAACCAGGGTAACCGCTGGGTCGGGCTCGGAGGCCGGACACCCTCCGGCCTGCCCATCCGCACCGGCCTGGAACGCCAATGCCTGTCCTATACCGGCGAGCCCTTGGACCACGACCTCGAAGTCACCGGACATCCCCTGGTTAACCTATGGGTGTCGTCATCCGCCGACGACGGCGACTTTTTCGTGTACCTGGAGGACGTTGATGAAAAGGGAGTGGCGCTGCTGGTGAGCGAGGGCCAGCTCCGCTCCGGCTTCGCCCATCTTTATGACAACAACGAGATGATCCACTCCGGCGACCTGGGGATCGAGGTCCTGCCCAAGCTCCCGTGGCACGGCTACGAAAAGGCCGAGTACATCGCGGGCATTCTGGCGGGAAACCGCGCGGTGGAGCTCACGCTCGACCTGATGCCCACGTCGTGGGTCTTTCGCAAGGGCCACCAGGTCCGGGTGTCAATCGCCTGCGCCGACTGGCCCACCTTTCAACTGCATCCCGGGCTCGCTCCCGACAACATGCCCCGCGACCGGGCCAACGTCATTCCCATCATCACTGTTTACCGCGACGTGCAGCGGCGGTCGCGGATCCAGCTGCCGGTGATACCCCGGTGAGAGGAGGAAGGGTCATGGTCAAGTTCGACGCACCCCACGCCGTGATCACCGATGTCATGGCCGGACACGCCAAGTGGCGCCCGCGCAAGACGGCGCTGGTGTGCGGTGACCGCAGGGTGAGCTGGGAGGAGTTCAACCGCGGGATCAACCGGGTGGCCAACGCGCTCCTCGCGGCGGGCCTTAAAAAGAACGGCAAGGTGAGCGTGCTGTCGTCGAACCGGGTGGAGATGGCGGAGGTGATCTTCGGGACGCTCAAGGCGGGCGGGGTGATCGTGCCGCTGTCCGCGATGATGAGCGCGGAGGGACTGGCGGCGATGATCCAGGACTCGGACTCGGAGTTTTTGTTCTGCGACGCCCTGCTGGCGCTGTTGATCTCTCCGTTCAAGGAGCGGATGACGAAGGTTCGGCCGGACGGGTTCATCGCGCTGGGGTTCGAGGCCCCGGGCTGGAGATCGTACGAGTCGTTTACAGGTGATGCGCCGGAGACCGAGCCGGCGGTGGAGCTCGGGTTCGAGGATGACTGCAACGTCATCTACAGCTCCGGCACCACCGGGACCCCCAAGGGCATCGTGCACACCCACTACGCCCGCAGCCAGTTCGCCCTGGCCCTGGGCCTCGACTTCCGCATGGACTCGAGCTCGGTCCCGATCGTCACCACGCCCATGTACCACAACGGCACCTGGATGATAATGCTCCCCGCCATGATCGCGGGCGCGACCCTGGTCATCATGGAGAAGTTCGGGCCGCGCGAGTTCCTGGAGCTTGTGCAAAAGGAAAGATGCACCCACACCTTCATGGTGCCGACCCAGTTCATCATGATCCTGGCATTGCCCGACCTGGACCAGTACGATGTGAGCTCCATGAAGATCATGATCTCCGCGGCCGCGCCGCTCCGCCGCGAGGTGAAGGAGCGGATCCTGCAAAAGCTTACGCGCGGACTGATGGAGCTCTACGGCCTCACCGAGGGTGTCGGCTCGTCGCTGAAGCCCGAGGAGATGGAGGGCAAGCTCGGGTCCGTGGGCACCCCCATCTTCGGGATAGATCTCAGGATCATTGACGACCAGGGCAAGGAGCTGCCGCGCGGCCAGGTCGGCGAGATCATCGGCTACAGCCCGGGACTGCTCAAGGAGTATTACAAGCGGCCCCGGGAGACGGAGGCGGCAATCTGGCGCGACGAGCGCGGCCGGACCTTCCTGCGCACCGGCGACGTGGGACGGTTCGACGAGGACGGGTTCCTCTACATTCTGGACCGGAAAAAGGACATGATCATCTCCGGCGGTATCAACGTGTTCGCGACGGACATCGAGGAGGTGATCGGCCGCCACCCGGCGGTGCTGGACGTGGCGGTGATCGGGGTCCCGCACGAGAAATGGGGCGAGTCGCCGCTGGCGCTGGTGATCCCGAAGACCGGCGCCGAGGCCAAGCCCGAGGAGATCAAGGAGTGGGCCAACGCGAAACTCGCCAAGTTCCAGCGCGTCTGCGCGGTCGAGCTCCGCGACCAGCTCCCCCGCAACGCCATCGGCAAGGTGCTGAAAAGGGTGCTCCGCGAGCAGTACTGGAAGGAATAGAAAGATGGTGATGGAAAAAACTCCCATCATGCGCCGCGCGGCTCCAGGGCTGATCATCCTGGCCCTGCTCGGAACTTCGCGGCCACTGGCCGCGGGCGGGGCGGACCCGCTCATCAGGCAAACCGCGCACGGGAAAGTGGAGGGCATGGAGGCCCAGAGCTCCTTCGGCGGCAAGGCCGTCGGGACGTGGGCATGGCTCGGAGTGCCCTATGCCGCGCCCCCGGTCGGAGACCTTCGCTGGAAGGCCCCGCGGCCGCCGGCGGACTGGGACGGGGTGCGGCCGGCCAGGGAGTTCAGCGCCATCTGCGTCCAATACTCCGGGCTCATGAACAGCATGGATTGCGAAAACATGGGCCGGCTCATCGGGAGCGAGGACTGCCTGTATCTCAACTTATGGCGGCCGCGAACCGACGCCAAGGGCCTGCCCGTGTTCTTCTGGATCTACGGCGGCGGCAACACCGTGGGCCAATCATCCCTGAACCTCTATGACGGCTCCAACCTGGCCGGCCCTCAGGACCTGGTCGTGGTCACCTTCAACTACCGGCTGGGGCCCCTGGGCTGGTTCGCCCACCCGGCGCTCCGGACCGGCGACGCGCTCGACGACTCGGGAAACTTCGGCACCCTTGATATCCTTGCGGCCCTGAACTGGGTCCATGACAACATCGAGGACTTCGGCGGAGACCCCGGCAACGTCACCATCGCCGGAGAGTCCGCCGGCGGCATCAACGTCTTTTCCATGCTCGCGTGCCCGCCGGCCGCCGGGCGTTTCCACCGGGCCATAGTGCAGAGCGGCCTGCCCTTTTCAAACGAGCTCAAGAGCGGCGAAGCCAAGGCCGGCTCGGTGCTTACGCAGCTTATCATGAAAGACAAGCTGGCCTCGTCCAGCAGTGATGCCGAAAAATACATTCATGATCAAAATAATGACGGGATCGCCGATTACCTCCGGAAAAAGAGCCCGCAAGAAATCATGGGGTGTTATCGGAGAGTGCCCTTCGGCAACCTCCTCGATTCGAACATGATCTTCGTGGACGGCCGCGTCATTGCGGGAAAGCCGGGAAGGTTGCTGGCCCGCGGCGACTACAACCGCGTGCCGATCCTGGCGGGCAACAACCGCGATGAGGCCAAGTTGTTTCTGCCCCTGCTGCTGTCGGACCTCGACGACGCCAAATTATGCACGATGATCCAGGACATGGACCCCGATCATCCTCAGGTGTCCCTGCGCGACTACATGGGTCCCTTTGACCAGATCGTGTATAATCCTCTGGCCAAAATCGGCACGGCGGGGTTCAAGCTCCTGGGAGTCAATGTACCGGCCGGAAAAATGTCGAGAAGCCAGAGCGACATCTTCATCTACCGCTTCGACTGGGACGAGGAGCCCGAGCCGCTGGATTACGTGATTGGCGCGGGCCATGGATTGGACCTCGCCTTCGTGTTCGGAAATTTCCTCGGCTCAAAGGACAGCACCTTGAGGTTTGCGTGGAACCAATCGAACCAGGCCGGCCGCATCGAGCTCTCCGAACGCATGATGGCCTACTGGGCAAACTTCGCCCGCACCGGCAACCCCAACGGCGATGGTTTCCCGGAGTGGAAACCGTTTCCGCAAACCATGATCCTTGACACTAAATGAGGGAAAACCGGACAGGAAGGAAGAAAAATAAAATGGGCGTGATGTTGAAAGACAAGAAAGTCCTGGTCACCGGCGCGGGGATGGGCATCGGCAAGGCCATTGCACTGGCGGCGGCGCGGGAGGGAGCATTCGTGATCGCGGCCGACCTCGAGGCCTCTTCCGCGGAGTCCACCGTCCAGTTAATCGGCCTGGCCGGCGGCGAGGCGCTCGCGCTCGCGCTCGACGTATCGGACTTCGCTGGCGTGGAAAAAGCCGCGGCCGCGCTCGGGGCCCATGAGCGTCGGCCCGACGTTCTCGTGAACAACGCGGCGACCTGGACCATCAAGCCGTTCCTGGAGACGGGGCCCGCGGACTGGGAGCGCGACCTCAAAGTGACCCTGCTCGGAACGCTCATCTGCTGCCGCGTGTTCCTCCCGCGCATGATCGAGCGCGGCCACGGCTCCATCGTTAACATCGCCTCCGACGCGGCGCGGGTGGGGGAGACAGGCTGGGCGGTCTATTCCGCGGCCAAGGGCGGGGTGATCTCGTTCACCAAGTCGCTGGCGCGGGAGGTCGGCAAGTCCGGGATCAGGGTGAACGCGGTGTCGCCCGGGACGACGCGCACGGAGAAGGTCAAGGCGTTCCTGCCGGAAGAAAACCAGTCCAAGGCGGCCAGGATGTATCCGCTGGGGCGGCTGGCCGAGCCGGAGGAGGTGGCCCAGGCCGTGGTCTTCCTGGCGTCGGAGCGGGCGTCGTTCATCACCGGGCAGGTGCTCTCGGTGAGCGGCGGGTATACCATGGCGGGGTGATAAAAATGGACCGCAGGGAATTCGTGAAGAAGTCAGGGGCGGGCGGCGCGGCGCTGATGCTGGCGGGAGCGGGCGGGGCGCGGGCGGCCGGTCCGAATGTGCTGCTCTTCATCGTGGACCAGATGCGCGAGCCGCGGTGGTTCCCGGAGGGCGCGCGGCTGCCGAGCCTCGAGCGGCTTAAACAGCGCGGAGTCGCGTTCACCAACCATTTCGTGAGCGCGGTGCCTTGCTCGCCCTCCCGGGCCTGCCTCATGACCGGGCTGCACATGGACCAAAACGGCGTGTTCAACAACATGAACCGCGCCGAACAGCCGCCCCTTGATCCCGGGATCCCCACCATCGGCCGCCTGTTCCGGGACGCGGGCTTTTCCACGCCCTACTTCGGGAAGTGGCACCTGGGCCAGCCGCTCGATAACAGAGAAAGAGGCGGCCTCGATGCTTACGGCTTCGAATGGCTGATGTCTCCGCCGCGCCGCTTTGCCTTCCCGGGCCTGCTCGGAGACGGATCGGTCGCGCGTGGGGCCGCCGAATGGATCAAGGGCCACGCGAGCCGCGGCGCCCCATGGCTTCTTACCGTGTCGCTCGTCAATCCTCACGACATCTGCTCGTATCCTCGGCTTGACGTTCCCCCCGTGCTGGTGCCGGACGTGACCGAGCGTCTGCCCGAAAACTGGGACGATGACCTCGCCGGCAAGCCGCGCTGCCAGCGGGAATATCAGGAGGCCTATGCCGCGGCCGCGGGCAAGATGGATCTGAACGATGAAAAGACGTGGCGGCATTACCTGGACTATTACTTTTATCTGACGCGGCGGTCGGACGCGCTGCTGGGAGAGGTCTTGGACGCGCTCGCGGCGAGCGGGCAGGAGGGCAACACCATCGTGGTCTTCACCTCGGACCACGGCGACATGGGCGGGTCGCACCGGCTGCGGTCCAAGGGCCCGTGCGCGTACCGCGAGAACGTTAACGTGCCGCTGGTGATCGCGGCGCCGGGGTCCGCGAGCCAGGGCAAACAGTGCGCGGCGCTCACGCAGAACGTGGACCTGTTCCCGACGCTGGCCGGGCTGATCGGCCGGGGCGTGGCGCTGCCATCGCCGCTTTCCGGCCGCGACCTCGCGCCCGCGCTCGCGGACCCGGAGGGCCGGCCGCTCTCCGACCACGTCCTCTTTTCCTTCACCGACAACATCAACGTGCGACTCTTTAACCAGAGGCTCGGGAAGCCCGGAGTCACGGGCCCTCACCACATCCGCGCCATCCGCGAGCGCGACTGGGCCTATGCCCGCTACTTCGACCCCGCATCCGCGGAGCAGGAGTTCGAGCTTTACGACCTCAAGAACGACCCGCTGGAGCTGCACAACCTGGCCGGCGACCCGGGCCACCGCGCAATGGAGAAGGAGATGGCGGACAAGCTCGGGGAGGCGGAGGAAATTGAGATGAGGTGCCCAAGGCCGGCGCGCGGCTAATCGTCCTCCATGGGAATGCCGGCGGGAGGGATCGGCTCGCCTTTGAGGAAGCGGTCAATGATGCGGGAGCTCGGGGAGAGGTCCAGGTATCCGGTGAACTTGTAGCCGTTCACGATGAAGGTCGGGGTGCCCTGAAGTTTGATGCTGTCACCGGCGTTGATGTCTTCGAGAATCTTTTGCCTGGTCGCGTCGCTTTTCATGCACTGCTGGAAAGCTTTGGGGTCCATGCCCTCCTCTTTCGCCATGATGAGCAGCGACGGCAGGGAAAGGTCTTCCGCCTTCCACAGCCTCTCCGAGTATCTTTCATACTCTCCCATGCGATAGGCGCACACCCCCGCGGCCGCGGCCCCGCACGCATACGGGTGCATCTTACCGGGCACGCCGGGATTGCAGCTCGAATCAAGGGGGTAGTTCTTGTGGATGAGGCGGATGCGGCCGTCGTACTTTTCGAGGAGCTGGGCGACGGTCTCGTGCATGTGGCGGCAGGCGGGGCATTCGAAGTCGCTGAACTCGATGATGGTGACGGGGGCGCGGTAAAATCCGATCATGGGGTCGTCGGAGATGTCGAATTGGATGTACTCCGGCGGCCCGTAAATCGTGCGGCTGGACCGGGCATAGAGCACGGAGAGGCCGGTGATGGTGAGGACCAGCACGAAGCCGGCGAGGCCCAGCCGGAGCGGCTGCTGGACCAGCCACTTGAGGTCCCGCCCCCTCCGCTCCATGAATCCTCCGAGCGGCGCGGCCGCGGTGAGTCCGGCCAGCAGCAGCCCGATATTGGCGGCGTAGAGCCCGGCGCATAAGGCGCAAAAGGTTTTAAGGACAAAGGCGGAGACGTAGGCGAGATAGGCGGAATAGAGCACGGACCAGAGAGCGCCGATCAGCAGGTAATCCGCGGCGTGGCGGGCCGGCTCCTTCCTGGCCCTGAGCCCGATGACCGCGAGCGCGGCAAATACCAGATAGGCGGCGAGCGCCCAGATCGGGACGGGGACGCTGAGGAACAGGGCCTCGCGGCTTCTGGCCACGGCGGTGCAGTCCACGGCCTGGTTCACGCGGCAGGCGAAGTCGCGGGACACGTCTCCCTTGTCAACACTGAGATGGACGCGCAGCAACTCCCCTGAAATTGCCAGGCCGAACAGGCAGAGCACGAGCACGAAAAACAGGGCACGCCGGCCAGCCGGCGTCGGACCGGGGAATTCATCGCTCTTCTTCTTGGTCTCTGGAGCCATCACAAACCCATTAATATAGCGCGCCCGCGTCAGTCCCCGTCACGCATCCAAGGCGCGCTTCCCTATAAATATTAACCCGGAGACGGCACTCAAGCAACTCGCGGTCCCGCCTTGCGCTCAGAGCAGGAAACACAGGGCCAGCTTGGTCAGCGCGCCCGCCAGCGGCGCGGCCACGTTGTCGTCTATGTGCGCGAACGGGATGGTCTCGAACACCGCCGCCGCCACCGTGGAAAGGGCGCAGATCAAGATGACCTTGTAAAACGCCATGGCGTGAATGGTGGTCAGAACCAGCGTGCCGTGCCACAGCGGGCTCGAGGCCGCCACATTGGGCAGCGTGAACCAGAAGAAAAAGGTGGCGCCGATGTTGCCCATGACAAAGAACGCGGTGATTCCCGCCAGTGTCTTTTCCTTGTTCCAGGGCAGGGGCCGTTTTCCCATGAACCTGCCGACCAGGGTGGCGAAACCGTCGCCGAAGCTGAGCGTTGCCCACTGCGACGCCGCGATGGGGAGCGGAAAGAAGAAGATGAGGATGAGGACGATGGCCGGATAGGAGAGCATGCCGCGCGAGTATCCTGCCCGCTCCTCGTCCTCGCGGAAGGTGAAGCGGAAAAAGCGGGGCATTCCGTAGCCGTTCCAGACGCCGGCGGCCGCGGCGAAAATAATTCCGTACCACCATCCCCACCAGTGCAGGGGCAGGGCCAGGACGACCACTCCGATGTGCAGGGACTTGCGGACCAGCTCGCGGGCCCAGAAGGGAAGGTCGTCCGCCACGGAGTGCAAAAACGAGAAAAAGCCGCCGGCCGCCGGCTCCGGTCCGCTTCCGGGCTCTACCGCTTTTTCCGCCGCCAGAGCGGTCCCCTGGTCCTCGCCCACGCTGCTGTCCTTTTCCATCCGATTCGCGCCGCCGGCAATGGCCGCGCACTCTATTTGACCATTTTTCAGCCGCCGGGTTTCCGGCCACTATAAAAAAAATGGAATGGCCGCGACGGCCATACGCTATCAGTGTAGGAGAAGGACGGGAATTGTCAAACGGACACCCGGTGAAACGCTCAAATTGCACATGAAAGCTGGTTTTTTTCTTTAACCACGGATGAACACGGATTAACACTGATAAAAGAGAATCCGTTTTTAAACTGTGTTAATCCGTGTTCATCTGTGGTTAATTTTTCTTCCCGCCTTTTTGAGCGCCCTGAAATAGAAGACGGGCAGGACTGATTGACCCTGGAATGGCAATCGGTTAGCATAAGCAGGAATCCGAGGAAAAAATCAGGGGCCAGTCCCCCGGAAAGGAGCCTGACCATGAAGATCGGCGACAACTGCGTGGTGCGCCTGAATTACTCGATCCGGATCAAGGACGGCGAGATCGTTGACCGCAACCCGGATGACGAGCCGCTGTGCTTCACCACGGGCCGGAGCGAGGTGATCCCGGCGCTGGAGAAAGGGATCCTGGGGATGGAGCAGGGGGAGAGCGGGTCGTTCGACGTGGGGCCGGAGGACGGCTTCGGGATGCGCGATCCGAAAGCGGTGCGGATCATCGGCCGCGATGACCTGGTTGACCACGGCAACGACCTCGCGGAGGGCATGATCTTCCGGATCAAGGACAAGGAGGGCAACGGCATGGCGATCACGGTGCTGTCGCTCGACGATGACGAAGTGGTATTCGACTTGAACCACCCACTGGCCGGGGCCACGCTGACCTTTGACGTGAAAATCCTGGAGGTCGGGCCGGTCCAATAACCATTAAAGATTTTTTGAACCGCAGAGACGCAGAGTACGCAGAGAATTAATAGATTAAAAAAATTCTCTGCGTTCTCTTAAGTCTCCGCGGTTTATTAAATCCCTTTATTGCTTGAAGAGGTTGGGGTCGTCGGTCATGAGGCCGTTGACGCCGAGCTTCTTGAACCACTTGATATAGGCAGGCTTGTCCACGGTCCAGACCATGACCTTGCGGCCCATGCGCTGCGCCAGCTTGATCTCGAGGGGGTTGGCGAACGGATAATAATAGGAGGCGTAGTCAATCCCGTACTTCTTGAGGTAGTAGCGCATGCCGAGCATATTGGTGGGATAGACGGCGGTCACCAGGTCGGGCCGCATCTTCTCGATCATGCCGGCGACCTTGGGGTCGGGCGACTCGAAGATGGCGCGGCCGGTCAGGCCGTGGGACTCGACCAGGGCGATCAGCGCCTTGGCCCGTTCCGGGTCGGTGATCTTGATGTCAATGATGAAGCCGATGTTGTTTTGCTTGAGCCATTCCAGCACCTCCTCGAAGGTGGGCGGAGTGTAGCCGCTCCCGGTCTTGAGTTTTTTGAACTGCGCGAGGGTCATCTGGTCCACCCGTCCCGTGCCGTCGGTGGTGCGGTCCACCGTGTCGTCGTGCATGAGCACGAACACGCCTTCCTGGGTCCGCTGAATGTCGAACTCGACCCAGTCCACTCCGAGCTCGGCCGCGAGCTGCAACGACTCCAGGGTGTTCTCGTCGGAGAGCCCGCGCGCGCCGCGGTGCCCGATCTTCAACATGCCCTCCCCTGCCCACGCCGCGGAGCCGACCAGCGCCGCGACCATAATCACCACCAACATCATGCTCTTTTTCATTTTCCGTCCTCCGAGATTTTAATCGCCGAGCGCCACGGTCAGGTGGCCGCTCCATCCTGAGAATTCTTCATCCCGTAAATCCTGTTGATCCTGTCTTATAGCTCTTGCTTACCTCTTCCCGACCCTTCCGGCCGGCCCCGGCTTCCCGGTCCTGGCGCGCTGTATGAGGAGCTGGTCGCAGATGACGAGGAGCATCATGGCCTCGGCCACGGGCACGATGCGGGGGCAGAGGCAGGGGTCGTGGCGGCCCTGCACGCTGATTCCGCTCTTTTTCCCGCGGATGTCAATGGTGTCCTGTTCCATGGCGATGGACGAGGTCGGCTTCACGGCGATGCGGGCGACGATGGGCTCGCCGGTGGAGATGCCGCCGAGGATGCCGCCGCCGCGGTTATTCCGGGAGCGGACGCGGCCGTCACCGCCGAGCTCGAAGGGGTCGGAGTTCTGGCTGCCCCGGCGCCCGGCCACGGCGAAGCCGTCGCCGATCTCCACGCCCTTGACCGCGCCGATACTCATGAGCGCGCCGGCGATCATCGCGTCGAGCTTGTCGAACACCGGCTCGCCCAGCCCGGCCGGAACTCCGTGGGCGATTACCTCGACCACTCCGCCCACCGAGTCGCCCGCCTTCTTGGCCGCCTCCACCAGCGCGAGCATCTTTTTCGCGGCCTTGGCGTCGGGGCAGCGGAGCGGGTTCTTCTCGATCTCACTAATGTCGCGCGCGGTTGCTCTGATCTTCCCGACCTGGATGGTGGCGCCGCGCACGGAGACGTTGAATGGCGCGAGCACGGCGCGGGCCACGGCGCCGGCGGCCACCCGCGCGGCGGTCTCGCGGCCCGAGGCCCTGCCTCCGCCGCGGTGGTCCCTGATGCCGTACTTCAGGAGATAGGTGAGGTCGGCGTGGCCGGGCCGGAACTTGTCCTTGATCTGGTCGTAGGCCGAGGGGTCGTGGCCGCGGTTCATGATGAGGAGCGCGATGGGCGTGCCGGTGGCCTTGCCCGCGAAGACGCCGGAGAGGATTTCCACCTGGTCGGTCTCGGCGCGGGCGGTGGTGGCCGCGCTCTGTCCGGGCCGGCGGCGGTCGAGGTCGCGCTGCACGATCTCGCGGTTGATCCGGACGCCGGGCGGACAGCCGTCCACCACCGCGCCCAGCGCCACGCCGTGCGACTCGCCGAAGGTGGTCACCCGAAAAATATTCCCGAAGCTGCTGCCCGACATCCGTGCCCTCCCCCGCCCGTCAGTCTCTTGGGCGATGCTGTAATTATAGAGAACGGAAGGGCCGCTGGCAATGCCGCGTTCTTGAATTGCGTCCGGGTGCTGATAGAATGTGCAAGGGCCGGCGGCACGAGGACCACCGGTTGTAAGCCGGTGGCACGTAAATTGGAGGGAGAGAGATGGAGATTAAAAAGGTGTGCGTGGTCGGGCTCGGGACCATGGGCTCGCAGATCGCGGTGGTGTTCGCGCGCGCGGGCCTGGCCACCGCGGTGGTGGAGGCGGACGCGGAACGGCTGAAACAGGGGATGGCGCGGATTGACGCGTTCCTGGCCCGGCAGGAGCAGAAGGGAAAGATGACGGCGCAGGAGCGGGAGGCCGCGCTGAACGCGCTGGTCCCCACTATGTCCCTGGAGAGCGGAGCGGGCGACGCGGACTTCGCGCTGGAGGCGGTGTTCGAGGACGCGGAGACGAAGAAGCGGGTGTTCGCGGACCTGGACCTGGCGAGCCCGCGGCGGGCGGTGCTGGCGACCAATACCTCGACCATCTCCATCACCGAGATCGCCTCCGCCACCGGCCGGCCGGAGAGCTGCATCGGCGCGCATTTCCTGATTCCGGCGGCGCTCACTCCGCTGGTCGAGGTCACTCGGGGGGTTGCGACCTCGGAGGACACGGTGAAGGCCACGGTGGCGCTGCTTGAGCGGTGCGGCAAGGACACGGTGGTGGTGAACGACGCGCCGGCGTTCGTGATCAACCGTCTTTACATCCCGCTCTTGAACGAGGCGTTTTACGTTCTGGGCGAGGGGGTGGCGAGCGCGGAGGACATTGACAAGTCGTGCGTGAAGGGTCTGGGCATGCCGCTGGGCCCGCTGGCGGCGGCGGACGCGTCGGGTCTGGACGTGGTGCTGGCGTGCGTGGAGACGCTGCACCGGGAGCTGGGCGACAAGTACCGGCCGGCGCCGCTGTTGGTGAAGCTCGCGCGGGCGGGGAGACTGGGGAAGAAGACCGGGCGGGGGGTGTATGAGTATCGGAGGGCGTAGGTCGGAGGGCGAATGTCGGGAGGCGGTTCTTATACGCTCTACGCTCTGCGCTCTACGCCCTACGAACTACAACAGATCATGTGAGGAGGGGCCATGAATTTCGAGGACATAATATTTGATAAGCAGGACGGGGCCGCGCGGATCACGATCAACCGGCCGGACAAGATGAACTCGTTTAGAAACCGGACGCTGCTGGAGCTTAGAGAAGCTCTGGGGGACGCGGCGGCGGATAGTGGTGTCGGGGTGATCGCGATCACGGGCGCGGGGGGCCGGGCGTTTTGCGCGGGGGGTGACGTCGCCGAGATGCTGGCGCTGGACCGGGCGCGCGGCCGCGAGTTCCTGAACACGTTCTCGAACCTGTTCCAGCAGGTCCGGCGGGCGCCGCAGCCGGTGATCGCGGCGGTGGACGGTTACTGCCTGGGCGGCGGCAACGAGATCAACATGGTTTGCGACCTGACGCTGGCCACGGAGAAGTCGGTGTTCGGGCAGGTGGGTCCGACGGTGGGGAGCATCCCGGTGCTGGCGGGCACGCAGTATTTGCCGCGCTGCGTGGGCGACAAGCGGGCCAAGGAGATCATCTTCCTGTGCCAGCGCTACAGCGCGCGGGAGGCCATGGAGATGGGATGGGTGAACAAGGTGGTGGCGGACGGCACGCTCGCGGCCGAGCTCCAGGCCTGGATTGACCGCATCCTTTCCATGAGCCCGCAGGCGCTACGCATCGCCAAGCTGTCGCTCAATTTCGAGGGCGACCTGCTCTACCCGTCGTTCACCCACGGCATCGAGCTGCTGTCCATGACCTACGGGTCCGAGGAGTTCCAGGAAGGCATGAACTCGTTTTTGGAAAAGCGGAAGCCGGACTTCATGAAGTTCAGGAAGTGAATCTTTCTGGCTTGGGGCTTGAGGCTTGAGGTGATGCTGAGGCTTTTGCCTCAAGCCTCAAGCCCCAAGCCTCAAGCCCAGCGCCTCTAATAGGAGCGGCAAGGCAAGATGGCCGAAGAACAGAACAAGAACGTAAGCCGGGCGGTGAAGCGGGAGGACGAGGTGGTGGTCGAGCCGCGGGCTTTGCGGATTGATCCCAGGATTTACGATCCGGTGATCCTGTGCCCGGTGGGGCCGCTCACCACGATGATGGCGCGGATGCACAAGGCGAGCAAAAAGTTCATGCCGTTCGAGCCGGCGCGGGTGTATACGATCAGCTCGAAGGGCCGGAAGGCGAGCCTGGTGGGCCCGTGCATGGGCGCTCCGGCGGCGGGCTATGTTCTGGAACGTCTGATCGCGAACGGGGCGCGGCACGTGGTGATGCTGGGTCTTTGCGGCTCGATCAACCGCGAGGCGCGGATCGGGAGCCTGGTGGCGCCGATGGGGGCGCGGATCGAAGAGGGTGTCAGCGGGCACTACATCACGGGTGACCGGCGGTCGTTTCCCGGGAAGCAGGCGCTCGCGGCGGTCCGGGAGGCGGTGGAGGGCTCGGGCCGGAGCTACCACCTGGGCCCGGTGTGGACCACGGACGCGGTGTTCCGTGAGACCAAGGCGAAGGTCGCGGGTTTCGGCGAGAAGGGCCTCCTGGCGGTGGAGATGGAGGCGAGCGCGCTGTTCACGATCGCGATGTACCGCGGCATCGAGCTGGCCGCGCTGCTGGTGGTTTCCGACGAGCTGTTCGACCTCACCTGGCGCACGGGCTTCACGCGGCCGCGCTTCATCACGGCGCTGCGCCACGCGTGCCACATCGCGCTGGACGCTGCGTTCCGGATGGCGGCCGGCGCTCGGGAGGCGGTGGCGGCGGTGGAGGAGCCGGCTGAAGACGGTCCCGGACCCAGCAGGGAAGAAGGGGAGGCGGCGCCATGATCGTTGAGATCGAGGCCGAGCAATCGGCGCGGGTCATCCGGATGCGGAGCGGTGACGAGAACCGCTTTAACCGGGGCCTGGTGGACGCGCTGAACCGGGCGCTTGACGAGATCGAGGGGGAGTCGTCAGCGCGGTCGGTGGTGTTCACGGGCGCGCACGAGAAATATTTTTCGAACGGCCTGGACCTGTCGTGGCTGATCAGTCAGCCGCATCAAATCTGGAGCGACTTTCTGGTGGACTTTGACCGGATGCTGTACCGGGTGTTTACGTATCCGAAGCCGGTGGTAGCAGCGATCAACGGTCATGCGTTCGCTGGCGGCCTGTTCCTGGCGCTGTGCGCGGACTGGCGGGTGATGCGGGAGGACCGGGGATGGATGTGCATCCCGGAGATTGACCTCGGCCTCGACCTGCCGCCCGGCAACATCGCGCTGATCGAGCAGGCCATCGGAAGAAGGCAGACCGAGGTCCTGAGCCTTTCCGGCACAAGGCTCTCCGCGGCGGAGGCGCTGAAGATCGGGATGATTGACGAGACCGCCCCGGCCGACCAGGTGCTGCCGCGCGCGCTGGAAACGGCGAAGAGACTCGGGGCCAAGAAGCCCGCGCAATACGCCTCTCACAAGAAGGGCCTGCGGGCGGAGGCGGCCCGCATCCTTGACGAGGAAGACCCGCCTTTCATCCGTTCGCTGGTCAAGGCCAGGCAGGGAAGGTGAGGAAGAAAGAGGAGGAGTTAATTAGCCGCAGATGAACGCTGATGAACGCGGATAAGATAGATCTGAAAAAACATCCGCGTTAATCCGCGTTCATCTGCGGCTAAAATATTTTTTCCAATATGTCCTCACGAAAGCTGTTCCAGAAACGCCTCGATGCGGGTCATGGTGCGGGGGTCGAGGGTACCGGGCCGGTCGGCCTCGATGGTGAGGACGGGGACGGGGAGTTTTTCGCGCAGGAGGATGGCGTCGAGCTGGCGGTGGCAGAAGGTCTGGGCGTAGTGGATGATGCCCTGGAGGCCGCGGCGCGTGATTTCCGGGCCGATGTCTTCGTGGACGCGGCGGAAAGTTTCCAGAGGATAGGTATAGTCAGCGTATTGCCCGGCGAGGTTGGCGGCGCCGGTGATCATGGCGAACTGGCGCTGGACCTCGTTGAAGACGACGCGGGCGCCGCGTGATTCGATGAACTGGTAGAGGCCGTCGCAAATGGGGGGCACTCCGACGTATCCCAGGCGGATGAAGTCGCGGGCGCTTTGCCGGGCGCGGGCCTCGTCCAGGAAACGCTGGAGGCCGCGGGTGAAGCTCTGGGGGTCGCCGTTGAAGTCGCTGGCGCTGACGAGCCAGAGATGGTTCTCGAAGCCGGTGACCTTGCCCTCCCTCCAGGTGAGGTCATCGAGCTCGCGGAGCATGGCGCGGACGGGAGCAAGCTCGCGCCGCTTGGCCTCGGCCGCTTCGAGGCTGGTGCCCAGGAAGCCCGCCAGCAGACTGAGCTCATTCCTCATATTATCCTGTTGACTCGCCGGCGGGTATGAGAACGGGATGCAGTTCACTCCCTCATGCTTCCAGATTTCCACGAGCTTCTCCGTGCTCGAGCAATCGCCCCGGACCACGCCGATGATCCTCTTGATGTCCATGACCCTGGCCGCGGCGTAGATGCCCTTGATCCAGGCGCAGAGGTTGGCGGGAAAGCCGCGGGCCTCGGCCGAGGCGATCATGGCGGCACGGTCGGGCGCGGTGATGAAGACGTTGTTGAGGTCCACCGGGATCAGCCCCGCGGCCAGGACGACCTCGACCGGGACCGTGGTGGTAAGTCCGATTCTGCCGCTCATCTTTTCCATGGTCTCACGTGATAGTCTAGCGGGAAGCAAAGGCGGGAGCAACCAAGGGGCCGGCGGCGGATCCCGGGGATTTACTTTTCTTGTCCTTGTCCGGCGGGTGGCGCAAGGGGCCTCCCGGACGCCGCGCAATCTCGGGCCGCGGCGGCGGCCGCGATGGATTCGTTATGTTTATTACGCTTAATCCGGTGATATTGTTCTGTAAATTTAGATGGTTAAAGCATAATGCCCACTCCTGGCCCGGGATTTGCCTTTTTTGCTTGCGTTTGCCCGCAAATTAGTATAGGTTATAAATGATAATGAGGGCGCGGGATCGAAAACGGATTCTGGTAGCAGACGATACACTGCCCATGCGCATTATGCTTCAGGACGTGCTCTCGGAGGCTGGTTACGAGGTTACTATCGCTGCTGACGGTGAGGAGGCTTGGGGCACGCTCCAGACCGAGGGGGAAGATATTGACCTTTTGATTCTGGACCTTCTGATGCCCCGGATGACCGGTTTTGAAATCCTCGAACGTTTCCACGAGCTGGATCAGACCCACCCCAAGAAAGTCCTGGTTATCACCGGCATCTTCAAGAGCCAGAAAGAGGTGCAGCGCTTGCGGGAGCTGGGCGCGAACGGTTACATCACCAAGACGGCGCTGGTGGACGAAATTCTGTTCCGGGTGAACCAGGTGTTCCACCTGGGCCAGGAGAACTCGCGGAAGTTCCCGAGGCTCTTGATGTCGCTGCCCATAGATTACAAGGTGCGGGACGGTCAGTACTCGAATTTCACGTCGAACCTGTCGGCGGGGGGCGCGTTCATCCGGACGATTGACCCGGCTCCTCCCAATGAGACGCTGGAGCTCACGTTCTGCATCCCGGACACGAACATGGCGGTGAGCGCCACGGGCCGGGTGGTGTGGACCAATGAATACGAGACCTACCGCAAGAAAGCGTGTCTGCCGGGCATGGGGGTGGAATTCGTTGACCTGTCCCCTGACCTGAAGAAGCACCTCTGTGAATACGTGAGCCAGAAGCTGGTGAACGAGCCGGTCTGGCTCGAGACCTGAGGGCCGCTTTGGGGTGCGCCGGCATGACGGCGCTTTCATTAGCGTTGCTATCCATAAGCATCTACAATACCGCAGAGACGCAGAGGTCACAGAGAAAATAATGAAAATTCTTTCTCTGCGTCCTTTGCGTCTCTGTCCTGAAAAGGAATGGACAGGATTAACAGGATTTACAGGATGGAAGAAAAAACCGAGCATTGGTGTTAATCCGGTAAATCCTGTTAATGCTGTCCGATAATCTTCTTTTCATGAACTTAGGGTGCCGCCTCGCGGCATGAATGACTGCGGTTAATTGCCACTTTCCAGGACTCCCATCGCCAATGAAAGCGGCGTCGTGCCGCTTGCAGCGGTGCAACCGCCGCACTCCCAATGACCCCGTCTGCGCCGATAGTGTTCCTTCCCCTATCCCCTCGATTCGAGTAAAATGGATTAATCATGTCCAGTAGTGAAAACGCGGGTAAAAAGACGATCGGTGGGCGGCTTCGGTCCGCGCTCGGCGTGATCAGCGGCCGGTCGGCGCGGTTGGAGGCGAGCAAGGCGCGTGCGGCCGGCTTGAAGCAGATGTACGAGAACTTCCGTGAGATCCTCAACCTCAACGATTCCATGCTGCAATTGATCGCGGACATCGAGGACCGGCTGTCGGGGCGGGCGCCTTTTTCGCTCAACATGATGATCCACCGGGTGCGGCGCGGGGTGATGGACACGTTCTCGATGGCGAAGTATTTGAACCAGATCGCTGACGGCCGCTACAACGACCTGTTCGACGCGCTCCGGCGGGTGAACGCGGAGATCGAGACGGAGTACGCGGGCCGGCGCGCGGGCGCGGTGGGTCCGGCGGTGATCAAGCTCGCGGACCTGCGGGCGGGCGACGACGCGCTGGCGGGGACCAAGATGGCGAACCTGGGGGAGGTGAGCAACGCGCTCGGGCTCGCGGTGCCTGACGGGTTCGTGATCACGACGGCGGCGTTCACGCGTTTCATGACGGCCAACGAGCTTTGGATCCGTGGAGAGCGTCTGGAGGAGGTGCTGGAGGCGTTCGGGAGCAAGGTTACGGCGGAGGCGTGCCGGGAGGTTCAGGCGGCGATCATCGCGGCGCCGGTGCCGATCGAGGTCGAGACCGCGATCCTGGAGGCGTTTGAGGCGCTGGCGCAGGGCCGGGATACGCTGGTGGCCATGCGTTCGAGCGCGAGCGGTGAGGACCGGGCGGCGTCTCACGCGGGGCAGTATTACACGGAGCTGAACGTGGGGCGGGGGTGGCTGCTGGACGCGTACCGGTGGGTGATCGCGAGCTCGTTCGGTCTGGAGCCGGTGTCGTACCGGCTGGAGCATGGGCTCACGGCGGCGGACGCGCAGATGGCGGTGGGGTGCATCCGGATGCTGGAGCCGCGGGTGAGCGGGATCATGTTCTCGCGGAGCTTCGAGGACATTAAGACGGACCAGATCGTGATCAGCGCGACGCCGGGCCTGGCGGACGGCCTGACGCGGGGCTCGTCGGCGGCCCAGGAGATCCTGCTCGCCCCGGGGGAGGAAGGCGCGAAGGCGTCGGGCCATCTGAGCGCGGACGACCTGGCAATGCTGGTGAAAGCGGCGCGGATCGTCGAGGCGCATTTCAAGGCGCCGCAGGACATCGAGTGGGCGATTGACGGTGACGGGAAACTGTTCATTCTGCAGTCGCGTCAGATGGCGGCGATGCCTTCCGCCAACCGCCGTCTGGTGGAGGTCTCGGAGCCTCGGGAGGCGCTGCTGGCGGGCGGGCTGGTGGCGTGTCCGGGGGTTGGTTCGGGCCCGGTGTTCCGGGTGCGTCAGGACGAGGACCTGGACCGTTTTCCGGAGGGCGGGGTGCTGGTGGCGGCGCACTCGTCTCCCAAGTTTTCGCGGGTGATGACGCACTGCGCGGCGATCGTCACGGACCGTGGGTCGCCCACGGGTCACATGGCCATCCTGTCGCGGGAGTTCGGGGTCCCGACCATCGTGGGACTGGAGCAGGCCACCAAGTCGCTGGCGGACGAGCAGGTGGTGACGGTTGACGCCACGTCGGCCCGGATCTACGCGGGCGTCGTGCCCACGGTCGAGAAGGCGGGTCCGGAAGGCGCGGCGCAGCCTGACTCGCCGGCGGTGCGGAAGCTTCGGCGCATCGCGAATTCGGTGACGCCGCTCAAGCTCGTGGACCCGGCGTCGCGTCATTTCACTCCGGCCAATTGCGAGTCTCTGCACGACATCACGCGGTTCGTTCACGAGAAGGTGTTCGAGGTGATGTTCCGGTTCAGCGACCGGTCGAACTACGACGAGCGGAACTCGTTCAAGCTGGAGGGGAACCTGCCCTACGACGTATGGGTGCTGGACGTGGGGGGAGGGTTCGCGGACGGGGCCGGGAACTCGGGCCGGGTCGCGCCCACCGATATTTTGTCGGTGCCGTTGCAGTCGTTTTTAGAGGGGCTGTTGGACCCGCGGATCAAATGGGCTGAGCCGCGGGCGGTGTCGGCGCGCGGGTTCATGTCGGTGCTGGGCGAGAGCATGGCGGGCCCGCCGGCTGAGGTGCAGGGCGTGGGGAGGGCCTCGTTCGCGATCATCTCGGACCGGTATATGAATTTCTCGACCAAGGCCGGCTATCACTTCAACACGGTTGACACCTATTGCGGGAAGAGCCTGAACAAGAACTACATCCATTTCCGGTTCGCGGGGGGCGGCGCGGCCAAGGAGCGGCGGGCGCGGCGGTGCCGGTTCCTGACCATCGTGCTCGAGGGGCTGGATTTCAAGGTCAAGTGCAAGGCCGACCTTTTGGTGGCGCGGCTGGAAAAATACGACCGCGAGTTCATCTCCAAGCGGCTCGTGGACCTCGGCCGGCTGACCCTGTGCTCGCGCCAGCTCGACATGCTGATGGACACGGACCAGAGCCCCGAGATCTTCGCGCGGGCGTTTTTGGCGGGGAAGCTGGATAAATTTTAACTGCATCCGTTGCCGTGCAAAACATTTCCCCGAAGGGGAACAATGTGAGTAGCCGGGAGGTGAAACCCCCGGAAAAGCGCCCGACACCAGACCCTGAAGGGGTCGCACCTCGCCGCCGCTTTCAGTCCAACCCTTTCAGGGTTGACGGCCGGGGGGCGCTGTTCCGTAGGTTGCACCCACGGCTACTCATGTTCCCACCCCTTACGGGGTGCGGGAACGGAGATGCGGAGAGGGAAGTTATATTTTTACTTCTCCGCGTTCTCTGCGTCTCCGCGGTTTAATCAAACGCCCGGGGAGTATCAACGCCAATGAAAGCGCGGTCATGCCCGCGCAAAGCTGGGCTTAGTGCCCTCCTCCTCCCTTGAGCTCGTCCTGCTTGGTCAGGTTCATGACGCGGATGGCGGTGAGGTTTCCGGGCTGGCCGCGGTAGGAGAGCCTGAGCTCGTCGCCGGGGCTGGGCTCGGCGCCGACCTCCGCGCCCTGCAGGGAATAGGTCTCTTCCTGTCCGTCCAGGCCGCTGTCCTTGATGACCAGGGTCTTGGTGTCCGGCTGATAGCTTACCACAATGCCCTGCGTCACCTTGGGCGGCTCACCGCAGGCGGCGGCCATCAGGCCGGCGGCCAGGCACAACATTGCAATCCATGTCAGGGCTTTCATTATTTTCCCTCCAGTCCGCCCAGGGAATCCTGGCCGGACTGTTTTTTAGAGGCCCGCTCGCGGACGATGCCGACGATCAGCCATCCGATGATGACGGAGCTGATGGCGATGCCGGCGGTGAGGATCAATATTGATGAAGCGAGCTGGAACTTGAGCTGTTTCATGAGCACGGAGGCGCAGGCGATGAAGATGGTGATGGCGAAGAGGAGGCGGATGGAGTATCCGCGGACGTACTTGACGGCGACGGTGCCCATCTGGGCCCCGACGGCGGCGCCAAAGAGCATCCAGATCGCGGCGACCAGGTCCACCCTTCCCTTGATGCCGTAGGTGAAGGCGCCGTAGGCCCCGGTGATCATGACCTCGAACAGGTCGGTGCCCACGGCCACCAGGGTGGGACATCCGACCAGATAGATGAGGGCGGGCATGCGGATGAAGCCGCCGCCCACGCCGAGCACGCTGGCCACGATGCCGGTGGCGAGTCCGACCATGACGGGGAGCCAGAGCGAGCAGGTGATCTTGGAGGCCTTGAAGTGGATCATGGGCGGGATGTTGATGCGCTGGAGCTTGTGGGCGAAGGTCTCGTGCTGGACGGTGGCGGGCTCGCCCGCCTTGGCGGCCTTGCTTTTCTTGAAGACGTAGGTGATGTAGTCGTAGAGCACGTAAGAGCCGATGAGGAGGAGGAAGACGACGTAGAGCTTGCGGATGTACGATTCGGCCAGCCCCATGCGCTCGAGGTACATGACCAGGCGGGCGCCGAGCTCCATGCCCACGGTGGTGCCGATGATCATGGAGAGGGCGAGTCGGACGTCCACGTTGCCGAACTTGCCGTGGCGGATGGTGGAGACAATGGACTTGCCGCCCATGTGGGCCAAGTCCGTGCCGATGGCGTAGGGCATGGGGAAGCCGAAGATGTTGAGGGCGGGGGTGACGATCCAGGCGCCTCCAATGCCGAAGAAGCCGCCGCAGACGCCGACGGTGAAGCCGATGAGGAGCAGGAGCAGGACATTGAACTGCATGCCCGCGATGGGCAGATAAATATGAAACATGTCCATGGCCGGGTCCCTCCCTCGTGGGCTACTCGCGGTGGTCGAGCTTGCCCAGGTCAATGCCCGAACGGCTGATGAGCCAATCAAAGCCGAAGCCCAGGACTGCGCCCATCCCGGCCATGACCACGACCACCAGGAGCCCGTAGAGCCACAGGTTCTCGTTGTACACGTTGGCGATCCAGAGGGCCGGCCCGGACTCCATCATCCGGGTGTCGGCCACATTGACCAGCTTGGTCGCGGGCTTGCCCCCCGCGGCCAGGGCCGGGGAAGACATGAGAAGAAAAATCAGGACGCATCCCCGCCGGTAGAGCCCGCAAAGCCTCGGCCAGGCCCCTCCTGAAAACACCTTGATCTTGTGCATTACTCACCTCCCCGCGCCGCATGGCACAATCGTTCCTGCTTAACAAACAAAATTTCAGTTTCCCGGATTGATAAATAGCAACGGCCATGCCAAGAACCGAACAAGCCAGGTTGCGCGGGATGGCAGGGCGGGAGGGGCAGCGAAGTTAGGGGCGGGAAGCGCAATTAGCAGGGCCCTCAACCCTGGCGGCACGATTAAAAGCCCTAATCATGCTGATGGCTTGCCCCCTATAAGCATGGTCGAATCTGTCAGAATTTCTTACAGGATGTAAAATAAAACGGGATGGAGGGCGAACGGAGGCCCGGTGTCTTAGAGTTCCTTAATAATCAGGGCGATTTCCGGTTGCTCTTTGGGCGGAGTCATTGTTAGGAGCGGCAGCGCGTATCGCTCGGAGAGTAGCGCGTGCCGGAGAAGCAAGCCAAGCCCCTTCTCCGCTACGCTCTTCGCGATGCTCGCTGCGCGCCGGCAGGGTCGGATATGTCAGGAGGCCGTTTTTTCGTCAATGGCCATGCGGAGCCGGTCGGAGAGGTCCTTGAGCCCTCCCATCAGGCTCTCGATCTCCTTGACGCCTTTCTCGACTTCCCTGGCGACCTGCTCGACCTCGCGGATGGAGACGACCATCTGTGAGGTGGCGGTTGACTGCTGGCGGGTGATGAGCCCGATCTCGGATGCGGAGTGGCGGGTGGTCTCGACCATGTCCAGGATGTGCTGGAAGTATTCGCCGGTTCGTTTCACGGACTCGGCCCCGGTGACGACGGCCTTTTGCTCGTTCTCGGAGAGCATGACGATGGCGGAGGTCGAGCTGCGGATGGCGTTGACCATCTTGCGAACGGACTCGGTTGATTCGAGGGTGCGGTTGGCGAGATGGCGGACCTCGGCGGCGACAACGGCGAAGCGTTTACCGGAATCTCCGGCGCCCGCGGCCTCGATGGCGGCGTTGAGGGCGAGGAGGTTGGTCTGCTCGCTGATCTCCTCGATCAGGTCAATGACTCCTCCGATCATCTGGGCCTGCTCGGCGAGGCTGACGATCTGGGTGGTGCCCTTGTTGACCTGCTCGGAGATTTGTTCCATGTCCTTGATCGAGCTCTCGACGAGCTCCTTGCCGTGGACGCTGGCCTCGGTGGCCTTCTGGGAGGCCTCCTGGACGGAGGCGGTGGAGTCGGCGATGCGGCTGGCGGTGGATGCCATTTCCTCGGCGGTGGAGACGACTTCCTGGACGATGGCGGCCTGCTCGGTGGCGCCGGCGGCCTGCTCGGTGGTGACGGTGAGGAGCTGGCCGGTGGTTTCGGTGAGCATCATGATGGCCTCGGCGATACGCTCGATCATGGCCTCGGCGCGTTCGGTCTGGTTCTTGATGTTCACCACCATTTCGTTGAAGGTCTGGGTAAGCAGTCCGATCTCGTCGGAGGATGTCACCTCGACCCGGGCATCGTACCGTCCCTGTCCGATCTCGCGGGCGGCGGAGGCCAGGCGGTTGATGGGCGGCAGGATGATGCGGAGGGTAACCAGGATCAAGCCGCCTCCCATGACCATGACCGCAACGATCAGGGCCACGCCGAACTGCCAGGCCCGGTTCAGCTCGCGGTTTAACTCTTGCACGGAAATCCCGATGCGGGCGTAGCCCATGGGGGTCTTCTCATCGGCGGGGGAAACGACCACGGCCCAGAAGTCGCGGAACGGCTCTCCGTCCAGGGACTTCACGTCCTGGACGATGATCTTGCCGGGCGCGGGCGGCGAGGCGGAAGGAAAACGGAACTGGGCTGATTTCAATTGCCCCTGGAACCGCTCCGCGATCACCTTGGACTCCGTGTCATAGATCACGGCATAGGAGATGGTGGTGTCCGCGAAGAGCTTGTCCATCTCGGCGGTGAGCACGTCGTGGTTGGCGGAGAGGATGCCCAGGATGATGTTCCCGGAAAAGTTTTTGAGCATGGTCTTGCCGTGGATGTCATAAATCAACAACTCGGCCCGGCTGCGGTCCCGGGTGGTGTAGTAAACGTAGTAGATCATGAACAGGGCGAAGATGGATACGCCGATCATGAGGTAAACGGCGATCTTGAGGCCCAGTCTGGTTCCGGAAATTTTCGGCATGATCAATACCCGCTGAAAATCGGACAACGCCCTAGTTGATCACCTCGTCGGCCGTGGCGGCGACGTCGGAGGGGAACGCTATTTTAAGCATGGCCGCGCTCTTGAGATTGAGGACCATTATACCCTTGGGATAGATGACGGCGCCGGCGGCGGGGGCCTTTCCCGAGATGATGCCGGCGGCTTCCCTGGCGGCCTTGCCTCCGGTATCGGCGAGGTCGGGGACGAAGGCGGCCGTGGCTCCGCCATGGGCCAGGTCGGCGTCCCCGCAGAAGATGGGCAGCCCGGCGGAGATGGCCTGGAGCACCAGGTACTGGGTGCTGTGGCTGGAGAGCACGGCGGGGTCGGTCAAGACCCAGAGCATTTCCACCTTGGGGATCAGGGCCTGGAGTTTCACCGGCATCTCCTTGATCGAGGCCAGGGCCACGATTTCCAGGGTCCGTCCCTTGGCGGCGGCGGAGGCGGCCAGGGCCTTTTCATCGAGGCGGGCGTATTCCGGGCAATAGACTAGGCCGACGTGCTTTTTCCCGGGGAATAGCTTGATGAGGGCGCTGAGCTGGTCGGCGGGGTCGGTCTCGTGATATATGCCCACGGCCTTGCCCTGGGTGGGCGAGATCATGGGGGCGCGGACCGAGTCGCAGTAGACGATGGGGACATCGGGAATGTACCATTTGGCCATCTGCACGGCCATGTCGCCCACCACCACGGCGGCCGCGGGCGGCGCGGCCTTGAGCTCCTCCCCCGCCTTGCGCTGCTTCTCCTCGGAGCCTTCCAGGTTGATCTCGCGCAACGGCCCGTGAAACGAGCCCTTGAAGCCGGCGGCGACGGCCTGGTACTCGGGGCTGGAGGAAGAGAGGACGAGCACGGTCTCGGCCGCGCGCGCCGCGCCGGAAAGAAGCGCCAGGGCGATCAGCCAAAAAAATATGGACCGGGTTGTTTTCATTGCCATCCTCTGCTTTCCTCGATCAAGATCAGAAGCATCATCGCATTATCTTTCCGATAGTCAAAGCCGCCCGGGCAGGCCTGGGCGCCCATGTCCCTCAATGCCGCGCTCAAGCCCGCCCCTCATGACGGGCGGCCCTCCACCCCGCGCTTGACGCCGTCCAGGACGGCGCGGGCCCGGTCCGGGACCTCGGAGATCGAATACAAGAGGTCCAGGGACTCGGGAGCCTCCCGGTCGGGCATCTCAAAAGCAAAGACCAGTTTCAGCTCGCTGCCCGCGCCCTTTTTCCGGAGCTCCAGCCGGGCGCTCATCAAGGTGTCGAGCGCGATGATCCAGACGTGTTGGGAGCAGGCGGCGCCCGTGCCTTTCTCCCATCCGCCGCGGCTCAGCGCGGTGGCGTCCAATCGCACGGCCCCCGCCTGATAGGACGACGGGCAATAGATCAGCTCGCCGGGGCGGGACCAGAGCAGTTGCTTATCCTCCCCGCATTCGCCCTCGAAGGTCAGGTTCGGGAAGAGCTCGGGCAATTTGCCGCTCTCCCTGATCCAGCGTATGACCTGGCGCGGCGGCGCATCCAGGCGGATGGAGGCCTCATAGCCCTGCAGAAATCCCCGGGACAATTCTCCGCGCAGCCCCTTGCCGGGCCGGCGCCGGGCCGGAAGATCGGGATTGAACTCGGATTCGAAGAAGGCCGCGGCCTGGTCAACCTTGGCCGCCACCGCCCGGACCAGCGGCACCACCTCCATTACGTAACTTAAGGAAGCTGAAGGCTGGGCCATGATCCGGATCTTGACCCTGGTCCCCTCCGGCACGGCGTCGAGCCGGTAGCGGAACAAAAGCCATGAGCCCTTGGTGTAGGTCATGGTCCAGAGCTCGCGGTCCGGCAGGTACTTCAGGGCCGTGTACTGGCAGGGGAACTTGATGCCCATGATCCGGATGTTGAAGTCCATCACCTGGCCCACGTCGGTCAATTTCATGCCGGGCCGGAGGCCGGTCAGCTCGATGCGCAAGGTGGACGAGGTCTTTTCGAACCAGGAGAGGTCGCGGGCGAAAGAGTCGAGCACGGTCTCGGGATCGGCATTCAGCGTGAACGTTGCTTCATATATATAAACCGGGATGGGGAAGGAATTGTGCCCGGGCGTGGACGGGGCCCCGGGCGACGGCGGCTTTTTCACCGCCGGGCAGGCCGCTGGGCCGAAGCCGGCGGCGATGGCCTGGTATTCCGGGCCGGAGGAAGAGAGGACGGGCACGGTCTCGGCCTCACGCACCGCGCCGCAAAGAAGCCCCAGGGCGATCAGCCCGAAAGACATGCACCGAATTGCTCTCATTGCTGTCCCCTGCTTTCCTCAATCAGGACCAGAAGCATCATCGCATTATCCGGCCGATAATCAAAATGCACCGGGAAAGACCCGGCCCGGGTCGCTGGATCCGGCAGGCCCGGCGCGTCATATGCCCTCCACCCCGCGCTTGACGCCCTCCAGGATGGCGCGGGCCCGGTCCGGGACCTCGGAGATCGAATACAAGAGGTCCAGGGACTCGGGAGCCTCCCGGTCGGGCATCTCAAAAGCGAAGATCAGTTTCAGCTCGCTGCCCGCGCCCTTTTTCCGGACCTCGATCCGGACGCTGGTCAAGGTGTCCAGCGTGATGATCCAGACGTGGTGGGAATAGGCGGGTCCCGTCCCTTGCTCCCAACCGCCGCTGCTCATCACGGTGGATTCCAATCGCACGGCCCCCGCCTGGTAGGACGCCGGGCAATAGATCAGCTCGCCGGACCGGGACCAGAGCCGTTGTTTGTCTTGCGCGCATTGGCCCTCGAACCTCAGGTTCGGGAAGAGCCCGCGCAAACGGCCGCCCTCTCCGATCCAGCGCATGACCTCGCGCGGCGGCGCGTCCACCGGGACGGAGGACTCGTAGCCCTGCAGAAATCCCCGCGCCAACTCTCCGCGCAGTTCTTTTCCGGGGCGGCTCCGGGCCGGGAGATCGGGATCGAACTCGGATTGGAAGAAAGTCCCGATCTGATCAATCCTGGCCGCCACCTGTCGGGCCAGCGGAAAAACCTCCAGGGTCGCGTCCAGGGAAGGCGAAGGCTGGCCCATGATCCGGAGCTTGAGCCTGGTCCCTTCCGGCACGGCCGCGAACTCGTAGCGGAACAGAAGCCATGAGCCCCTGGTGTAGATCATGGTCCAGAGCTCGCGGTCCGGCAGGTACTTCAGGGTGATGAGCTGGCAGGGGAACTTGATGCCCATGATCCTGATGTTGAAGTCCACCACCTGGCCCACGCTGGTCAAATCCATTCCGGGCCGGAAGTCGGGCAGCTCGATGCGCAAGCTGGAAGAGGTTTTTTCGACCCAGGAGAGGTCGCGGGCGAAATAATCCTGGAGCTTGTCCGGAGAGGTGTTGACCACGAAGGTCGTTTCATAGGTGTACACGGGAATGGGGAAGGAATTCTGTCCGGCCGCCTTCGGGGTCCCGGGCGAGAGCGGCTTCTTTTGCGGCTGGCAGGCCATGAGGGCCAGGCCGGCGGCCAGGGCCATAATCAGACAGCGGGTGGCGGGCGCGGTTTTAGTCATGGTATTCCTCCCGGGTCATCCTTTCGGTTCGACCCCTTGCTTGATGATCATGAGCCGTTCCTGCAAAATCCCGGGGATTCCGGAGATAAAGAGCATGAGGTCCGGCTGCGGGGCTTCGACGTCCACCGTGTTTTCATAGCCGTTGAGGGGAATGGTAAAAGACCGGCGGGTCATGCCCTCCGGTGCGCGCTTCACGAAGATCTTCCTGATTTTTTCGCAGCCGGGCGTGGCGAGGGTGGAGAGTACAATCAATAAAATGATCCGGACGTGCCTGGACAACGCGTATGCTCTCATGGTTCCTTTACTCCCGGCGCGATTGTGATCGCTTGAATCGAGGACTCTTGAAGCGCGCGGCTCGATGAGCAATCAGGTAATATGTTAAGCAAAGAACAGGACGCCTGTCAATGGCCCCCGCTCCTTTAACGGCTTTGGCGTTCCGCCCCCTCTTTCTTGGCCATCACGGATTCCCCCGGCTCGTCGGGAATGCCGGGCATTGCGGCCATGAGGTCCATCTTGTTGGGGCCCGCGCCGTCGGGGATCTCGGTGAGCAGGATCTCGCTGATCCTGGCGCCGCGGGCAAACCGGGAAAGGGGGACCGGGCGAGGGGCCCCGGGCAGTCCTGGCCCCGCGGTCCGCGCTGTTGAATCACTTCCGCGGCCAGGCTTCAGCCGATGACCTGGAAGTCCTTGACCCGGAGCTTGAGGCTCTCCTGTCCCTGATAGCTGTCCAGGATGGGGGTATAAGCGAGGTCGAGGCGGTTGCCCGGCTCGGGGATGCGGTGTCCCAGCCGGAAGCCGACCGCGGGCAGGGTCAGGTTGTTCTCCTGCACGCCCATCATCAGCGTGTTGTTCCTGGCCTCTCTCGCCCACTTGACCAGGACGCCGCGGGCGCAGAAGACCGGCTCCGGGTTGCCGATGCCGTGGGGCTTCAGGCAGGCGAGGTCGTCAATGAGGCGGCGGTCGCAGCGGGCGATGGGCCACTCCGCGTCCAGATTGAGCGCGGGCTCGAAATTGTGATCGGGCGACTCCGCGGCCACGGCCTCGATAAGGGCCGTGACGAAGGCGGGGATGTTCTGCTCCTTGATGGAGATGCCCGCGGCCTGGGGATGGCCGCCGAAGGTCTCGAGCAGGTGGGACAAGCGGCAGAGCGCCTTGAAGATGTTAATGCCGGGCACGCTGCGCAGCGAGCCCTTGCCCATTCCCTGGTGGACGCCGATGACGGCGGAGGGGCGGAAGAAATTTTCCGTGATCCTTCCGGCCACGATCCCGATCACGCCGATGTGCCAGCCCTGTCCAAAGGCCACGATGGCGGGCGCGCTCTCCATGCCCGGGCTCGACTCGATCTGGGCCATGGCCTCGGCCATGATCCGCCCCTCCACGTCGCGGCGGGTGCGGTTCATTTTTTCCAGCTCCTCCGCCAGCAGTCCGGCCTCCTTTTCGTCGTCGGCCAGCAGGAGCTTCAAGCTCGGCTCGCCGCTGTCGAGGCGGCCGGCGGCGTTCAATCGCGGCGCGAGCTGGAACGCGAGCTGGCCCACGCCCACCGGCCGGTCCAGGATGCCGGCCACCCGGCGGAGCTGGATCAGGCCCGGCCGCCGGCCCGCGTTCAGCTCCTTCAACCCGAAGTGCACGAGCAGGCGGTTCTTGCCGGTCATGGGCACCACGTCCGCCACCGTGCCCAGCGCCACCAGGTCCAGGAGCTCGCCCAGGTGCGGGCCGTTGTCCTTGAGCTTGCCCGTCTCGCGCAGGTGCGCGCGCACGCCCGCGGCCAGGTAAAACGCCGTGCCCACGCCCGAGATGTCCTCCCCCTGGAACGGGCAGTCGGGACGGTTGTGGTTAAGGATGGCGATGGCCGGCGGCAGCTCGTCCGGAACCTGGTGGTGGTCCACCACGACCACGTCAATCTTGAGCTCATTGGCGCGCACGATGGCCTCGCGGTCGCTCACCCCGCAGTCCACGGTAACGATCAGAGAGGCACCCTGGTCCGCCAGAGCGTCCACCCCCAGCGGCTTCATCCCGTAGCCCTCCCGCTGCCGGTGCGGGATGTGCCAGACCACGCTCGCGCCCAGTGCCCTGAAAAAACGGATCAGCAGCGCCGCGCCCGTGATGCCGTCCACGTCATAGTCGCCGTGAACGCCGATGGTCTCCTTCCGCTCCAGCGCCAGCGCGATCCTCGCCACCGCCTTATCCATGTCCGCCATCGGCTCCCGCGGCTCCAGGCCCCCGAGCTCCGGGTGCAGAAACGCCCTCCCCGCCTCCCCCTCCTCGATGCCCCGGTTCAACAGCACCCAGGCCACCACCGGAGACACGTTCAAAGCGCGGGCCAGCTCAGCCACCCGCTCCTTGTCCTGTTTATGGATTCGCCATTTCATGGATAGCATCTATTATTGAAGAGCGCGGCTTCAATCTTCGCCGAGCCGTCGGTACCAAGTGTAATACAAAATGACGGCGGAGGTAACGGATACGAAGAGCCAGGCCGAGGTCTGGAGGTACCAGTGGCCGACCAGGTACATGGGCGCGAGGTAGAGGCCGGTGATGCCGGCGACCGCGATCAGGGTGTTGAGCACGGGCCGCCACGCCTCGCCGCCGGATTCGCCGCCGCGTCCGCCATCGGGCACGGCCGCTACGTCCCGGCTGATTTTCCCCCACGCCCCGAACGGACGCACCTCGGCGTAAAACGACTTCAGCGTCGCGCGGTCGGTAGGCTCGGTGAGATACGACGCCGCGACCACCGCGAGGAGCGATCCCGCGCAGATCACGGGGAAGGTCAGGTACACCGGGAGCCCGGGCCGGACGAGCGGCAGGATGGAGAGCAGGATGCCGGCGGCCATGCCGGTGGCGTAGCCCCATCCGTTGATCCGCCACCAGTACCAACGCAGCAGGTTGGGCACGATCACGGCGGCGCCGAGCGCCATCATGATCCAGCCCCAGATCGAGGCGATGCTGTCCGCGAACCAGCCCACCACCATGCCCGCGACCACGATCGCGGCGGTGGCCAGGTAGCTCATCCGGACCAGCGAGCGCTCGTCCGAGGTTTTGCCGAACAGCGGCTGCCAGATGTCCTTGATAATGTACGACGCGCCGCTGTTGGCGGTGGAGCTGAAGGTGGACATGAAGGCCGCGAGCAGGCCCGCGATGACCAGGCCCCGAAGCCCGGCGGGCAGGTACTCGCGCAGCACCGCCGGCATCACCATCTCCGGGTCGCTGACCTGCCCTACCCCGGCCAGCGCCAGCATCACGATCGCCGCCACCATGGCCCACCGCACCACCAGAAAAAACGGCCACGCCGCCGCCAGCTTGGACGCGTCCGCCGGACTCCGCGCCGCCAGGTAGCGCTGGAAGTCGTAGAGCTGGCCCGGCCCGCCCGCGTTCAGGAACAGGCCCTTGATCACCCAGACGATGGTGAGCAGCCCGAACATCTCGTAAGAAGCGTTGGGCGTGCCGTGGAACTCGGGGATGCGCCACACCGGCAGCCATGACGACCAGCTCGATGGCGCGACTTGCGCGGCCACCTCGGGAGTGACTTTTACGAACGCGATGCCCACGATCAGTATTCCCGCCAGCGTCAGCACCACCGTCTGGATCACGTCGGTGACGACCACGCCGAACAGTCCGCCCATGATGACGTATAATGTGGTGATGCCGAGGACGAGCACGGCGAGCGTCTTGGGCTGATAGGTGGTGACCAGCGGCTTGATGACGGGCGACCAATCGGCCAGCAGCTCGAGCGGAATGTAAACGGTGGCGAACTTGCCGATGCCCTGGAAGGCGTAGCCGATGAAGCTGGTGCAGGTGATGACCGCCATGACCGCGTACATGGCCCGCGCGGCCTTGCCCCCGCCATCCTCCCCGAACCGCGTCTTCATCCATTCCGCGCCGGTGATCACGCCCGACTTGCGCACCCACTTGGCCATGTAAGCCAGCCCGAACGCCGGCAGCATCACGCCCCACATCCAATGGTGCCACCACGACTTCATGCCCAGCAAATACAGCACCGACACCATCCACATGGTCCCGGTAACGTCGAAGTTCGACACCGCGCCCGACATGGCCAGCACCAGCCAGTGCATCTTTTTGTCGCCCAGGAAATAAGAGCGCAGGTCGCGGGAGGCCTTCTTGGAAAAGTAAACGCCGGCGCCGATGACCACGGCGAAATAAAGCGCGATGACGATGACGTCGAGCAGGGCCATGGCGCTCGTCACCCGTTCCGCACGGCCTCGAACATGGCGATGATGTTCGCGGGCTGGACCTCGCTCATGATGTTGTGCACCTGCTGGAACACGAACCCGCCGCCGGGCGCGAGAATCTCCACCTGTTTTTTCACGTGCGCACGGACCGCGGCCGGGTCGCCGCCGGGCAGGACCGCGTGGGTGTCGCAGCCGCCGCCCCAGAGCGTGAGCCTGTCGCCGTACTTGTCCTTGAGCGCGCGCGGGTCCATGCCCTTGCAGCTTATCTGGACCGGGTTCACCGCGTCCACCCCGGCCTCGATCAGGTCGTCGAGCAGCGGCTCGATGCCGCCGCACGAATGGAGCAGCACCTTCACGTCCGCGAGCTGCTTGGCCCGACGCCACAGCTTTTGGTGGTACGGCTTGTAATAGCGGCGGTACATGGCCTTCGAGATGAGCGGCCCGTTCTGGCCGCCCAGGTCGTCGCCGAACAGCACCACGTCTAGGTACGGCCCGACCGCGGCCATCCACTTTTCCAGGTTGGCCGCGTACATCTCGTATAACACCTCGGACAGCCGGTCGCAGGCCTCCGGGTAGAGCGCCATGTAGGTGAAGTACTTGTCCATGCCGAAGAGGAACTGCGGGGCCTCGAACATGTTGCCGCCGAACAGGCCGATGATGGCGCGGTCGCTGGACTCGCGCAGCGCCCGGGCGCCGGCGGCCAGGCGGGCGAGCCCGGCATCATCAAGCGCGAAGTGGGCGCCCGGCGCGGGGATGCCCGTCCACATGGACTTGTTAAAAATTTCCGGCAGGTCCTCGAAGGCCCCGGGCTCGAAGGCCCGGCCGGCCATGGGCCAGAAAACCTGCTCGAAGAAAACGCTGCCCGCCTTTTGCACCGACAGGTCCCGGCCATCCTCCGCTTTCAGGAACGTGTCGCCGCCGCGCCTCTCCAGATGCACGTATCCGGGAATCTTGCAGGCCGTGCCGTCGGGAAGGGTCCAGTCCTGCCATTCCGCGTCATCTTGCATGAACCCGCGCCCCAGCTCGATGCAATCCACCCCGAACGCGTCCAGCACCGCAGGCTCCACGATCGCGAGCTGCTGCACCATGTCATACACGTACACGTGTCCGCTCGTGATGCCCAGCGCCTTCTTCAGCCGGCCATAAGCCATGGCGTTGATCCCCGACGACCGATGGCCCCCGAAATCAATCGGCGCCACGTCCGGCTCCCGGTGGTCAAGCGCCGCCAGCACTCTTTCCCTTGGTTTCATTACCCTCTCAAATTCAGCTCATTAAAAAATTTGCGTGATGATGACCGCCGCCATGGCGACTCCCATGGTGCCTTTGACCAGGACGGCGCCGAGTCGGCCCATGAAGGCGCCGATGCCTGCCTGTCGAGACTTGGTCAGGTCTTTTTCCAGGTAGTAGGTGATGAGGAATGCGCCGAGGTAAACGCCGAGGAAGGCGCCGATGAGGGCGCCGATGATGGGGATTGCCATGTTGACGAGGATGGCGCCGATGAGGCCTCCGGCGAGCGCTCCGGCGATGGCCTTTTTGGAGGCGCCGTATTTCTGGGCGCCGTAGGCGGTGAGGATGAACTCGGCGAGCTCGCCGGCGCCGGCCATGATAAGGAGGGCGAGGAGGTCATACCATCCGATGCCCTGATCGAAATGGGTGATCAAGGCATAGACCAGGGCCTCGGCCAGTATGATCCAGGTGCCGGGGATGCCGATGACGATGGAGAGCAGGGCCAGGGCCATGATGAGGAAGAAGAACACCAGTCCGATGATGGAGAGTACGCCGAGCCAGGTCATGAATGTTCTCCTGTAAAAAGGGCGGCCCGGAGGCCGCCCTTTGCTTATTTGGTTTCCGGCGCGACCGTTCGTTTCTTGGCGCGCAGGCTTTCGAGCCAGACCACGAAGGCGCTGGCGACGTAGATGGTTGAATAGGACCCGACGACTACACCGACCAGCATGGCGAATGCGAAGTCGTTGATGACTCCTCCTCCGAGCAGGAAGAGGAAGAGGACGACGATGAAGACGGTGAATGAGGTCAGGATGGTTCGGGACAGGGTCTCGTTGATCGAAACGTTGATGATCTCGCCGAAGGTGAGGCGTCGCATCTTGCGCTGGTTCTCGCGGATGCGGTCATAGATCACGATGGTGTCGTTCAATGAGTATCCGATGATGGTGAGCAGGGCGGCGATGGTTGTGAGATTGACCTCGCGGTGGGTCCAGATGATGGCGCCCAGGGTGATGGTGACGTCATGGACCAGGGCGATGACGGCGCCGACGGCGAAGCGGAACTCGAAGCGGAGCGTGATGTAGATGAGGATCAGGAAGTTGGCGACGAAGAGGGAGAGGAAGCCCTTGTTGCGGAGCTCCTTGCCCACGCGCGGCCCCACGAAGTCGGTCTTCATGACCTCGAAGCTGCCTTGCCCGAAGACCTCGGCGAGCTTGGCCTCGACCATGGAGGCGCTCTTGCCGCTGGCGCCGGACTCGGCCGCGCCCGCGGTGTCTCCGGCCCGCGGCTCGGGGTTGCTCTCCATTTCCGCTTCATCCACGGCGAGCTCTTCCATGCGGATCAGGTACTTGTTGCTCTCGTCTTCTCCGATCTCCATCCAGCGCTGGACCTTGACCTCGCCCAGGCCCAGCGACTCGACGGCCGAGCGCAACCGCCCCATCTCAATGGGCTTGTTGAATGAGACCTGCATCTCGGCGCCGCCGGCGAAGTCAATTCCCCAGTTGGGCCCGGGCCAGACCAGGATGCCGATCAGGGAGATCAGGATGGCCAGCCCGGAGATGCCCACCGCGTGGAGCATGTAGCCGATGAAGTTGATTTTTGTGCCCGGTTTAATAAGTTCCATTGTTACTACTCCCTCAACCTTTACCGCTTCTGCCGCCGCTTGCGGCGGGGGCCAGCTTGATCCCGATGGATATGGTGTGCTTCTTCTGGATCAGGAAGAGCAGGTCATAGATCATGCGGGTGACCACGATGGCGGTGAACATGCTGGAGGTGATGCCGATGGCCAGGGTGATGGCGAATCCCTTGATCGGCCCGGTCCCCCATTGGAGGAGGACGAGGGCGGCGATCAGGGTGGTGATGTTGGAGTCGAAAATGGTCCAGAAGGCCTTGGCGTATCCGGCGTCAATGGATGCCATTGGTGTCTTTCCGGTGCGGAGCTCCTCGCGGACGCGCTCGAAGATGAGGACGTTGGCGTCCACGGCCATGCCGATGGTAAGGACGATGCCGGCGAGTCCGGGCAGGGTGAGGGTGGCGCCGAAGAGGCTCAAGATGGCCAGGATGAGGACGACGTTGAGGGCCAGGGCGACGTTGGCGATGATTCCGCCCAGGGAGTAATAGACCATCATGAAGAGGATGACGGTGACCGATCCCCATACCAGGGCGACCTCGCCCTTGTGGATGGAGTCGGCGCCGAGGCTGGCGCCGACCGAGCGCTCTTCCTCGATCTTGACGTTGACGTCGAGCGCTCCGGAGCGGAGCACGTTGCTGAGGTCGGTGGCCTCCTCCGCGGTAAAGCCGCCGGAGATCTGGCCGCGGTTGAAAATCTTGGAGCGGATCACCGGGGCGGACACGACCTGTCCCTCCAGCACGATGGCGAGCGGCTCGCCCACGTGGTCGCCGGTGAGCTTGGAGAATCGCTGGGCCGCGGACATGTTCCACTCGAAGTTGACCACGGAGGCCTGGAACTGCTCGGGATCGTAGCCCGGCCTCGCGTCCTTGAGCTCCTTGCCGCTGATCACCTGGTCCTCCATGAGCAGGTAGCAGGAGTCGCGGTTTTCCGCTCCGGTCTTCTCGACCCCGAGGACGAGGCGGCGGTTGGCGGGCACCGGCCCGGCCTTGACGCCGACGCTGTCCGGAAAATAGCATTCCAGCTTATTGGTATCGTCATTGGGGTCGGTCCAGGCGGCGAGGGTCATGCCGGCGGGCGCGGCGCCCTTGTTCTCGGCGTCCATCGCAACCCTGCTCTTGCCGAGGGCCTGGACCAGGGCGAATTCGAGCTTGGCCGAGCGCTTGATGAGCACGATGATCCTCTTGCGGTCGCTGATGCCGGGGAGCTGGAGCCGGATCTGGTTGTTTCCCTGCACCACGATCTCCGGCTCCTTTAGTCCGAACTGGTCCATGCGTCGGGCCAGAACGTTGCGCACCTGTTGAATGGTGTGTTTAAGGAGCGTGGCCTGGGCCGAGTCGCGCATTCCGTAGTACGGCTGCAAGCTATCGCGGCCCTCGACGATCACCAGGTCCTGGAAATACTTCTGGATGTAGGTCTCGCCCTGGCGCATGGCGTCGGCGCTGGGATAGTCAATCAGGATGCGCTTCCTGGCCGGGTCCAGCTCGATCTTGTTGACGGGGATGTTTTCCTTGCGGAAATACTCCTCGATGCTGTCCTTTCTGTTGCGCAGCTCGTTGACCACGGCCTCGTTCACGTCCACGCTCACCACCAGGTCCATGCCCCCTTGCAGGTCCAGGCCCAGCGTCAGGTTGTTCTGCGGCAGCACCCGCGCCAGCGCCGATTCCGTCCACCACTGGGGCAGCTTGCTCTTGTTCGCCCGGTAGTCGTAGAGAGTGGTCGGCACCAGCGCCAAGAGCGATACCACCAGCACCGCGGCCACCAGGATGATCCGATACAACAAATTTCTTTCCATTCCCCGCTCCTCTAGATATGCATTGCCTTAATGAGCATCCTCCGCCTGTTGTGGCGCGGGCCTCCAGCCTGCATATCCCGGAAGTTGCAGGCGAGACGCCCGCGCCACAATTTTAAAAACGCAACACTAATTGTCCTTGTCTTTCTTGCCTTTCTTGTCGGGCTTGTCCGAGGTCTTGCTCTTGTCATCGCTCTCGGCGCCCTCCTTGGCGGTGCCGCTCACGAACTGGCGCGCCACCTTGATGCGGACGTTGGGCGCGATCTCCAGGGTCACGTTCTTGTCGGTGAGCGCCGTGATCTTGCCGTAGATGCCGCCGGTGGTGATGACCTCGTCGCCTCGATCCAGGCTTTTAAGCATTTTCTCCCGCTGCTGCTTGCGCTTCTTCTCCGGCATGTAGAGGATGAAATAGAACATCACGCCGATGATGATGATCATGGCGAAGGGGCTGCCGAGCAGCCCGGCCGGTCCGTTGTCGCCCTGTCCCGGGGGGGCCATGGCCACCAGCCCCAGGATCGAGATCCAATGCGTCATTCACTCCTCCTCTTCATCCGGCGCTTCGTCCCGGCGCCGCCGGTAAAATTCGTCGCGGAAGCCATCAAAAACACCGCCCCGGACGGCCTCGCGCATCCTGGACATTAGCGTATTAATATAACGCAAATTGTGGATGGTGTTCAACTTTGAAGAGAGAATCTCGCGCGCCACGTACAAATGGCGGAGGTAGGCGCGCGAATAATTGCGGCAGGTGTAGCAGTCGCAGCCCGGCTCCACCGGCAGCGGGTCACGGGCGTAGCGGGCGTTCTTGATGACCAGCCGGCCGCTTGCGGTCATGAGATTACCGTTCCGGGCGTTCCGGGTCGGCATCACGCAGTCGAACATGTCCGCCCCTCGGGCCACGGCCTCCACCAGGTCCTCCGGCGCGCCCACGCCCATCAGGTAGCGCGGCCGGTCCTCGGGAAGCCGCGGCAGCGTGTGCTCCAGCGTCCGGATGCGGTCTTCCCTGGACTCTCCTACCGAGAGCCCGCCGATGGCATAGCCCGGGAAGTCCAGAGCCGTGAGCCGCTTGGCGCAGTCCTCCCGGAGCTCTTGGTCCAGGCCGCCCTGCACGATGGCGAACACCGCCTGGTCCGGCCGCCGCGCCGCTTCCCTGCTTTGCCCGGCCCAGCAGACGGTCCGCTCCACGGCCCGGGCGATGGCCTCGTGCGGAGACGGGAGCTTGGGGCATTCGTCCAGCACCATCGCAACGTCCGAGCCTAGCTTCTCCTGCGCACGGATCACCAGTTCGGGCGTGAAGAAATGCTCGGACCCGTCCAGGTGCGAGCGGAAGAGCACGCCATCGTCCCGGACCTCGCGCAGGTCGGCGAGCGAGTAGACCTGGAAGCCGCCGGAGTCGGTGAGGATGGGACCGTGCCAGTTCATGAAGCGGTGCAGCCCGCCCAGCTCCGCGATCAGGTCCACGCCGGGACGCAGATAGAGATGATAGGTGTTGGCCAATACCATGCTGGTCCCGGCCGCCACCAGGTCCTCGGGCAGCATCGCCTTGACCGTGCCCTGCGTGCCCACCGCCATGAACACCGGAGTCTCCACCGCCCCGTGCGGCGTAAGCAGCCGGCCGGCGCGGGCGGAGCCGGAGGAGGTGATGACGCTGAATTGAATGGGTCGTTGCATTATTAATGTTTCTTTTCGGATGCAAGATTTTTTTGACGGGATTAACGGGATTTACTGGATGAAGAAGAAAAGCAAGCAGCCCATCTCCGGTAATCCTGCAAATCCTGTTAATCCTGTCAAAGAAATCTTCATGTTTCCCAAAATGGCAGGCCCCATAACACCGCTTATTTTTTTCTTGCCGGCATATCATAAAATCAGCGTGGCGTCTCCGTAGCTCAGGAACCGAAAGCCGCTGTCGAGCGCGTATTGATACGCCTTCATGATCAGCTCGCGGCCGGCGAATGCGGAGACCAGCATGAGGAGCGTGGACCTGGGCATGTGGAAGTTGGTGATCATGGCGTCCACCACTTTAAACGAGAAGCCGGGGAAAATGAACAGGCCGGTCTCGCCGGCGGCCGGCCGGACCGTGCGGGCATCGGCGGCGCAGTGTTCAAGAACCCTGACCACGGTGGTGCCGACGGCGACCACCCGTCCGCCGCGCTCGCGGGCCCGGGCGACGGCCAGCGCCGTATCCTCGGGCAGCTCGAACGGCTCCGGGTGCATGACGTGGTCCTCGATATTCCGGACGCGCACGGGGGCGAAGCTGCCGTAGCTCACGTCGAGCCGGAGGCCGGCGGTCTCCACTCCCCGCTCGCGCAGGGCGTCCAGCAGCCCGGGCGTGAAGTGGAGGCCGGCGGTCGGCGCGGCCGCGGCCGCGCCCTGTCGGGCGTACACGGTCTGGTAGCGCTCGCGGTCTTCTCCGGCGTCCTGGCCGGGCACGCGCCGGATGTAGGGCGGCAAGGGAGGCAGGCCGGATGTTCGCAGCGCCTCTTCCAGGTCCGCGCCGCTGAATTTCACGATCCACAGCGGAGCGCCCTCCTCGGCCGTGATGCGGACCAGGGACTCGGACCCGCCAACAATCTCGGCGCTGAGCCCGCTATCCAGATTGATGACGGCGCCGGGCTTTAAATTGCGGGACTTGATCAGGCACTCCCATTGACCGGAGGCGAGGCGCTTGACCAGGGTGATCTCGGCGCGGGCGCCGGTGGGCTTGTGGCCGGCCAGGCGGAGCGGCTTGACCCTGGTGTCGTTGACCACGATGAGGTCTCCGGGCTGGAGGAAGCGGGGCAGGTCGCGGAACAAGGCCTGGTCCAGGCTGCCGGTTTTCCGGCTGATGACGAGGAGTCGGGAGCTGTCGCGCGGGGTCAGGGGATGCTGGGCGATGCGGTCCTGGGGGAGTTGGTAATCAAAGTCCTCGAGGCGCATCAAGAGGTTCCCTGGGGCTTGTCATTGGGTACCTTGGTGCAGACCTGGTTCCTTCCCTTGGCCTTGCCGAAGTAGAGGGCCTTGTCGGCGAGGTCGAGGAGCTGGAGGGCATCGGTGGTGTCGTCGGGCATGGCGGCCACACCCACGGTGATGGAGAATCCGGCGCGCGGGAGATTGGGCGCGTCCTCGTTGAAGTTGACCTCGGCGACGCATTTGCGGAGCTTTTCGCCGACCAGGGCGGCGCTGTCCTTGCAGGTTTCCGGGAGCATGACCAGGAACTCCTCTCCGCCGTAGCGGGCGAGGATGTCGGCCTTGCGCAGGCTGTCTTCCAGGACCTTGGCCAGCTTGCTGAGCGCCTTGTCGCCGCGGAGGTGGCCGAAGGTGTCGTTGAAATGCTTGAAGTGGTCAATGTCAATCATGAGCATGGAGAGAGGGTGGCTATAGCGGGTGGTGCGGTAGACCTCGCGCTCGAGCCGCTCGAAGAAGTAGCGGCGGTTGTACAGGCCGGTGAGCTCGTCGCGGTGCACCATCTCGCGGGTGAGCTGGAAGGTGATGGCGTTTTCGATGGCGACGGCCACCTGCTCGGCCACGCCCTTGAACAGGCGCACGTCCTTTTCCTTGAAGCCGAAGGGAAACGGCTTGTGGGCGTTGAGCACGCCGATGGCCTTGCCGTCGCGCTTGAGCAGGGGGACGCCGAGGAAGCTGCCCTTGGTGATCCCGGAGTCCGGGTAGTAGAAAAAATTTTCCTCCTTGGAGATGTCGTCAATGAGCACGTGGTTTCCGGAGGACGCGACCTTCCAGGACACTCCGTTCTCGACGCAGCTCTCGCCCTTGGCGGTGATGTCCTCGCCGAGCCCGTGGCTGGCCTGGATCACCAGCTTCTCCGACTTTTCGTCGTAGAGCATGAGGCAGTACTGGTCGAGCTCCAGGCTCTGGTTCAAGAGGTTCATGGTCAGTTCGAACAGCTCGTTCACCTGGAGCGACATACTCAGGGTGCGGCTGATGTTGTAGAGGGTATAGAGCTCGAGCACACGCTCGTTGAGGGCGGTGTTGGCCTCGGCCAGCATCTCGAACTCGGCCTTGAGCTTTTCGTACTCGGCCTTGTAGTCCTTCTTTTCCTTCCCGGTCATGTCATGGCCTCCTGATAAATCAAAGTGTCCTCAGGTTCGGTCACCTCAAGTCAACTCGGGCCTCTGCTATTTCAACCCCAGCCGATCATAGCTCCGCACGACGGCGCCCGGAAAATAATACCCCAGAATCCTGGCGGATGAAAACCCGGCCTGGGCCATGCCGCACGCGCCCCATTGGCACAGGCCCGCGCCGTGTCCGGAGCCGGAGCCGCGGAACACGAAGCCGGTCCCGTCCTTCTCCACCTGGAACGCGGTGGACCAGATTTTATCGTAGCCCATGCGCTTTCGGAACTCCTGGCCCGTGAACTCGGCGTTTCCCGTCCGGGCCTCGGCCAGTACGCTCGCGGCGCGTCCGCTCCGGGTGCGGGAGAGGACGGTGAGGCCGGTGACGGCGCCCTTGAGCCCGAGCATGGCGGAAAGCTCGGCGCTGTCCAGGCTCCCTTTTTCGGGGAATCTCCAGAAGTAGCGCGGCGCGTCTTCGCAATAAATGCACTCCACGGATTTCTGATACGGCCGGTCCTGGCCGCCCCAGACCTCGCTGGGGAACGCCGTGCGGCCCCCGCAGCAGGAATGATATAAGCCCGCGGCCAGCTCGTTGCCATAAGTCAGGACCAGGCCGCGAGTGCGGTTGACGGCGGCCCAGGCCAGGTCGTCCTCCGCCGCGGCCCCGCCATAGACCTGGTCGTTCACGGTGCGGTCCAGGTCAAAGAGCTCGCCGCGCCGCTCCTCCCGCCGCGCCAGCGCATAGGTGCGGGCCAGGATGACCTGCGCGTCCAACGCGGCCTGGGGCCAGCGCGAATCAATCTCCTGGTTGATCACGCCCGCGGCGTACGATTCCACGTCCACCAGGTTCACGACCAGGGGCACGGAGGAGGCGATGATCCGGACCCGGCCCCGATATTGCACGCCGTCAACGGAGATGAACGTGCCGCCGGAGACGGAAATGGGCAGGGCCGCCTTCTTCCCGTCCACCCGCGCGGACCCGCCGTCCCAGACCACGGAAAAATCATCGCCGCGGCGGAGCTTGCCGGCGGACTCGAGGGCGAGGCCGGGGCCGGAGATTTCCAGGGACGAGGCCAGGTCGCCGATCTTGACGCGGACGAGCGGCGGCGGATTCGCGCCGCTCCCCGTCAAGGCAAGCGCGGGGGGCAGGGCCAGGGCCGCGAGCAGGATTATTTCGATGGCGCGGCGGGGGGTCCGCGTTCCGCGGATGATCTGAGGGCTGCCGCGCTTCATTTTTTTTCGCTCGACTCCTCGCAGCGGGATTTTTCGCCGGCAGTGTCGGTGATTTTGTCGGGGTCCTGGTTGAGCCCGAGCTCGAGGATGTCCTGCTTAAAGGCCTGGACCATGTTTGCGGATATGATCTGGTGGCTCTGCTCGAGCTTTTGGAGGCGGTCCTCGTATTTTTCCAGGAGCTTCATCCAGGTGGCGAGGACCTCGATCAGGGGGTCGGGCAGGTCGGCGTGCTGGAGCTTGTCGCGGAACGGGTCGTCGGACTCATGCCCCGCGTCGTGCTGCTTCTGGCGGACGATCTTGCCGGGGATGCCGACCACGGTGACTCCGGGCGGGACCGACCTGACCACCACGGAGCCGGAGCCGATGCGGGCGCCGTCGCCGATGGTGATGGCGCCCAGGATGCAGGCGTTGGAGCCGACGACCACGCATCGTCCCAGGGTGGGGTGGCGCTTTTTCTTCTCGCTGCTGGTCCCGCCCAGGACCACGCCCTTGTAGAGCAGACAGTCGTCTCCGATCTCCGCGGTCTCGCCGATGACCACTCCCATGCCGTGGTCAATGAACACGCGGTGGCCGATGGTTGCGCCGGGATGGATCTCGACCCCGGTCAGGAAGCGGGCCAGGTGCGAGACCAGCCGGGCCGTCGTGAACAGGCGCCGGCGGTACAGGGCACGGGCCAGGCGGTGGAACCACAGCGCGTGCAGGCCCGGATACGTGAGCACGACCTCGAGGCGGTTCTTCGCCGCCGGGTCATTATCGAAAACCGACTGGATGTCTTCCCTGATGCGCTCCAATACCATATTGAGAATTACCCCTTTCCGCGCCATTTACATTGGACCATGATCTTAACGGCATGGCCGGCGCGTAATGTTAGATTGTATTATGAAACGCTCCCGTTCGCCAGCGCGATGACGTATCCAGCCGCCGCGGGCCGCGCCGCCCCCCTCTCGTACTTGTTTTCGCCGTATCGAGATATTAATCTGGAACCGGCCCCGGCTGGCGCCCGGGCCGAAACATGCAATGAGGGGGGATCAGGGATGTTGATTATCGGGGAACGGATCAATGCGACGCGGAAGGGGATCAAGGCGGCGCTCTTGAAGCGGGACGAGGGCTTCATCCGGGAGGAGGCATCGGCGCAGGCGGGGGCGGGGGCGGATTACATTGACGTGAATGGGGGGACCTCTCCGGCGGAGGAGCTTGAGAACATGGTGTGGCTGTGCGAGGTGGTTCAGGGCTCGGTCCCCCTGCCCTTGTGCCTGGACAGCGCGAGCCCGGAGGTGATCGAGGCCGGTCTGAAGCGGCACCAAAACGGGAAGGCGATCGTGAACTCGATCAGCATGGAAAAGAGCAAGTACGAGCGGATGCTTCCGCTGGTCAAGGAGTACGGCGCGGGGGTGGTGGCGCTGGCCATGGACGACTCGGGCATTCCGCGGACGGCGGCGGACCGGCTGCGGGTGGTGGCTCGGGTGGTGGCGGCGGCGTCGGGTCACGGGATCGCGCTTTCCGACGTTTACATAGACCCTCTGGTGATGGCGCTGTCGGCGGACAACGGTTCGGGCCTGCTGGTGATCGAGGTGCTGCGGGGGATCAAGGAGCAATGGCCGGAGCTCAAGACCACCTGCGGTCTTTCCAACATCTCGTTCGGTCTGCCCAACCGCCGCCTGGTGAACCGCGTGTTCCTGGCCATGCTCATGGCCCACGGCCTGGATTCGGCCATTATTGACCCGCTGGACGCGAAGCTCGCGGCGGCGGCCATCACCGGGCGGGCGCTCCTGGGCCGGGACGAATACTGCATGGAGTACCTGAAGGCCTACCGGGGCAAGCGCCTGGAAGTTTGAGGCGCTCGGTCAGGGCGGGTTTCCGGCGGCGGCGGCGAGAATGGCCTGCTTGTCAAAGTTCACCGGGGTGGGCCGGTCAAAGTGCACCTTCGGGTAATTGATCCGATGGTAGTTGTCCAGGAAAAGCTCGATGTTGGTCCGCGGCACCTGGTCCAGACGCAGCCGGTCCCAGTGGTCAACCAGGGAGTAGTCCTCCTGGTGTTCGCGGACGCCGGTCACGATGTAGAGCCGGTCGCGCAGGTCGGTCAGCCGCTTCAGGTCCTCCGGGGATGGCTTCTCATGGTCCAGGTTGTACTGGACGCAATAGAGGGCGGCCTGCATGATCACCTTCTTAACCCAGACGAACTCCTCCTCGGTCATCCCGTTAGCCACCTGGCTGCGCAGCGTCACCACATCGTAGAATGGCTGGATCATTCCAACCATGGCCAGGATCCGGAAAATGCCCGGGTTGTTGCCGATCTTGCGCTGGCGGAAGTCTCCAATCTCCTTGGCCGCGTCATAATAAGTCTTGAGAAACCGGTCCAACTCCTCCGGCGTCAGCCTCGGGTCGGCCGGGGCTTTAAAGGGCGGGAGTTTATCGTATTCCTCCTGGAGCCTCTTGTAATCCGGTTCCAGCGACCGGGCCACCCTGACAATATCGTGGCTCTTGTACTGGTCGGCCATCATCTCCGGGTTGTCACTGGGAACGATGGGCAGGAATTTCTCTTCCTGGCCGTCCGAAGCGCTGCTTTCCAACGGCGCGAGAGTGAGCAGGTGAAAACCCAGCATGACCATCGCCACGATCACCGCGGCGCCCGCCGCCGCCCCCAACCTTCCACTTTTTTCCGGCTGCATTTTTTCTCCTCGACCCCGCGCGGCTTGCCGCGCGAGGCCAGACCTTTATAATATGACTCCGCCGCCGCGTCAAGGTTCCCGGCCGGACCGGTTCGGTAATTGAACCGCCAAAGGCGCCAAGATTACACGGAGAAAAGAAATATTTTCATTTTGCATGGTCTGCTCGGTGTCTTGGCGGTCAATTCTCTATTGGGGTTTTCAGGATCGGCGAAGTGGGGAGGTCATGGCGCGGCGGGATCGCCGGTATCGGGGCCGGGCGCGAAGACGCTCAAGTATTGCATGGGGTCAACCTGCATTCCCCTGATCCTGACCTCGAAGTGGAGATGGGGTCCGGTGGAAAAACCGGTGCTGCCTACCTCGGCGATCTTCTGGCCTTTTTTCACGCTCTGTCCGGGCCTGACGAACAGGGCCCGGGCATGAGCGTAGTAAGTGGAAATTCCGTAGCCGTGGTCAATCTCCACGGCGTTGCCGTAGCCGCTCGTCCTGCCGGCGCTGACCACGACTCCGGGCGCCACGGCGTAGATGGGGGTCCCGGGATCGGCGGCGATGTCTATTCCCTCATGCCTCTGGAGCTTGCGGGTGATGGGATGGACCCTCACGCCGAAACCGGAGGTGATGCGCCCGCCGTTAAGGGGCCAGATCGAGGGGAAGACGGCGAACACGGTTTTGCGGTCGTCCCAGACGTCCTCCAAATCCTGGAGCGTGAGCTCATAGGATTGGATCTGCCTGTCGAGGCGGGCGAGCCGGAGCTGAATGTTGTTGACCTGCTCGATCTGGGACTGGTCCATCTCCAGCGGCTTGGCGGCCTTGGCCGGGGCGGGGGCATCACCTTCATTCTCGCCGCCCCCGATGGCGCCGCCGGGGAGCCAGTGCTTCAAGTCTTTTTCCATGCCGGCGATGATGTTGCCGGTGCGGCGGCAGCTCGTGGTGAAATTATTCTCCAGGGAGTCCACGCGGGCGCGAATGGCGTCGAGCTTCTGCTGGGAGGCCCGGCGCTGGGAAGACAGGCGGGCGAGGTCATGATTTCTGCTGCTCAAGAGGGCACAGCGGATGCCGGTGCCGAGCAGGACGAGCGGGATGAGCAGTAATATGGAGGCCGCGATTTTGAGCGAACGCACTTCGAGCATGAATTGCGCCGGCGCGGAGGTAGCGTCCTTCATCACCCAGATGGTGATGGTCCGTCCCCGCTGTTCTGGTTTCCTCTGGTCAGCCATCATCCGATAAGTCTATCAAAATTTTTGCCCGGCTTGACTAATGCCTCCTTCTTGCACTTCCCCGGCCGGAAAGCGGTTTTTCGGTCCCGCTCCCCGGCCGCCAATCCGGCCCTGCACAATTTAGCCTATTATGCCCTTATTATGGCATCAGCTACAAATTGATGTCAAGGGGAAAATTATATTTTTCCGCCCGGCCGGAAAGCGGCGCGGTCCGCTTAGTTGTCCAGCCCCGCCGCCGGTACGGCGGTCCCCGGCGTCTGGCCGCCGGCCGCGGCCTGGGCGCCGCATGGCTTGATCACGGCCATGACGTAGGCACTGGGCTTGATGTACTTGTCGGCGGCGGCCCGCACGTCGTCCGCGGTCACGGCCTCGATCTTCGAGGCGTATTCCTGCGAGGCCTGGTAGCCGATGCCCTGCAGCTCGTCAAGGGCATAGTGTCCGGCCTGGGTGGCGTAATGCTGGAGCCGGATCTCGTAATCGCCGATCAGGACGCGCCGGGCGCGGTCAAGCTCGTCCTTGGAGATGGGCTCGTCGCGCACCTTGCCGAGCTGGACCATGATTCCGTCCTTGGATGCGGTTTCCTTGTCCGGGGCGGTGCCGATGTAGACGCCGAAGGTCCCGGGGTCAACGCCGGGCTGGCTGAAGGCGTAAACGCTGTAGGCCAGGCTCTGCTCGCCGCGCAAGGTGGTGAAGAGCCGGCCGGACATTCCGGAGAGCACGGAGCTCAGGACCTCGAGGCTGTAGCGGTCCGGCGAGGTCACGCGCGTGCCCTGGAATCCGATGACGATGTTGGCCTGGTTCACGTCCTTGCATTCAACGGACTCTCGCACCGTGGGCGGGGGCGGCTCGAGGGGGACGGGTTCCGGGGAATAAGGCTCCGCCACCCAGTCGCTGAACAGGTCCTCCATCCGCCTTTTGAGGTCCGCGGCATTGACGTCGCCGACCACGGCGATAACCAGGTTGCCCGGCACGGCGAAGCCCTGGTAGTAGTCCATCAGGTCATCGCGGGTCAGGGCCGGCACGCTTTTCTCGGTCCCCAGCGGGTCGAGCCCGTAGGGGTGGTCCTGGAACAGCTCCGACTGGAAGAGGCGGAAGGCCAATGAGCGGGGCTGGTCGAGCTGGCTCCGGATGTTGGAAAGGATGATGCCGCGCACGCGCTCCACGTCGTCGTCGGGAAAGGTCGGATACCTGAGCACCTCGTTGAGCACGGGCAGGCAGGAAGTGAAATAGGCGCTCGGCGACTCCAGGGTGATGCCGATGGAGGAGCGGCCGGCGAACCCCTCGATGCTCGCGCCGCGGGCCTCGATCATGGAATGGATCTGCGACGACGAGAAGCGGGCCGTTCCCTCGGTCATGGTCTGGGCGATGAAATTGTTGATGCCGTTGTCGTCGCTGGTCTCCCGCCGCACTCCGCCCTCGAAGGCGGCGCGCAGGGCCACCAGCGGCACGGTGTGGCTCTCGCGGATGATGAGGCGGATGCCATTGGCCAGGTCGTACTTGACCGGGTCGGATGCCACCGGGGCGTTGGGGGCCCGGGAGGGCGGCGGCTGGGGAGCGGGGACCTCCGGCGGCGTGATCGGCTCGGCCTCGGCAAGGGACCCGGGCTTGTAGTCCAGGTCCCAGCCCTCGGCGTCCTTGATGACCCAATAGATGGTGGAATCGTCCACGGGCTTTTGCTTGCCCTTAACGGAGCTCTTTTCGGGGAAGATGCCCACGGCGGTGAGGTTCCGGCTGACCAGGTATTTCCGTGCGACCCTCTTGATTTCCTCGGGGTTCAGGGCCTGGACTTTTTGGAGGTATATTGGGGTATAATCCGGGGACCCGGTGAGGGTATAGTTGTATCCGATCTCGCGGGCCTGTCCATCCACGGTCTCGCGCGAGTAAATCTCGCTGGTGAGGATGGTCTGCTTGGCCTTCTCGACCTCCCATTGCTCCACCGGCTCGTGCTTCAAGAGATATATCTCCTTGAGCACCATGCCCAGCGCGTCCTGGGTCTTGTTCTCGCTCAGGTCAAATCCCACCAGGAACAGGCCGGGATCGCGGGGGGTGAAGGAGTAGGCCCAGATCTTATTGACCAATCTGCGCTCGGTCCGGACGCGGTAGGCGAGCCGCGAGGTCTCGCCGCCGCCCAGGATCACGGAGAGCACGTCCAGCGCCGCCATGTCCTCCGCCGCGAAGGGCGGGACGTGGAAGCAGAGGTACATGTAGCTCTCCGCCACGTCTTCCCGGTGCACGTCCACCCGCGCGGATTTCTGCGGCGGCTCGAACACCGCGCGCGGGCTGTCCTCGTCGGAGGGTCCGGCCGCGGCGGGCACTTGGCCCAGATAGGTCTTGGCCGCCTTGAGCACGTCGCCGGAGTCCACGCTCCCGGAGACGACCAGGGTCATGCGGCCGGGCACGTACCATTTTTTGTAATAGTCCACGATGTCCTGGCGGGTGAGTCCGCGCACGGTCTGGTCGAACCCGATCACCGGGCGGCGGTAGGGGTGCTCGGTGTAGGCCTTGGCGAACAGGTATTTGTAGATGCGGGAGCGGGGGTTGTCGTTGCCGCGGCGGAGCTCTTCGAGGATCACCTCCTTCTCCTTGTTGAACTCGGCCTCGTCGAACACCGGGTTGGTGACCAGGTCGGAGAGGATGTCGAGGGCCTGGCCAAAGTAGCGGCTGGCGATGGTGATGTGGTACACCGTGTGGTCGTCGCTGGTGAAGGCGTTCAAGTCGCCGCCCAGCGACTCCACGTCCTTGGCCGTTTGGCCCATGCCCCGGTTCCTGGTGCCCTTGAACATCATGTGCTCGATCACGTGGGAGATGCCCGCCTCCTTGTCCGTCTCATCGGCGGACCCCACCTTCACCCAGAGCTGCACCGCCACCACCGGCGCGGAAAAGCTCTCCTGTGACACCACCGTCAATCCGTTCGGCAACTGCTTGATCACCGTCTTCGAGCTCCTTTGCTGTGATAGGTTTAACCTGCCGGGACGGCCCGCTTCCGCCGCCTTCGTGAGCGACTCCTTGGCCTTCTGAAACACGGAACAGCCCGGGGACATGATGCCCAGGGCCAGGGCCAGAACAGCCACGCTCGCCATACGCTTCATTTATCAGCTCTCCTTTCCAACTTTGCCCGCCCGCGTTCCTTCCACCACCCAGGCTTAGTGGGAGCGCCCTTCCGGGCGCGAACACCGGCGGGGGCGATTGCAGAACCCGGAAGCCGGCCCGCGCGGCTCCGGGAAAATGTAATCTCTTTTCCCGCGGCCTCAAGTCTCCGTGCCCCACAACCTGCGGTAAACGGCCTCGGCCGCCCGCCGCGAGGCCCCGCTCCCGCCCAGCGCGTCCCTCACCTTGCCGAGCTCCGAGCGCATGCGGTCCCTCTGCTCCGGATGGTCCAAGAGCTCGTCCATGGCCCGGCCGAGCCGCTCCGGGTTCATCTCGCGCTGGATCAGCTCCGGCACGATGGCGCGGCCCGCGACCACGTTGGGCAGGCTGTAGTTGGGCACCAGGGCCATGGGCTTCACGATGGCGTAGGTCAGCCACGACACCGCGCCGAGCACGATCATGGGCGTGCCCACCACCGCGGCCTCCAGAGTGGCCGTTCCGGAGGCCACCAGGGCGAGGTCGGACGCGGCCAGCACGTCGCAGGCGCGCCCGGAAATTATGCGTACGACATCTCCCGCATTCCCCAGGTTCCTCCGGATCAGCTCCTGGTCCAGCGTCGGGGCCTGGGCCAGCAGGAACCCGGCGCCCTTGCGCGACGCCTTGGCCCGCTCCACCACCTTCGCCATGACCGGCAGGTACGTCTCGACCTCCGCCCGCCGGCTGCCGGGCAGCAGCGCGATCACCGGGGCGGCGGAATCCACCCCGAACCCGCGCCGGAGCTCGCCGGCGCTTGAGGAGGGCCGGGCCGAGTCGCGCACCGGGTGGCCCACGAACTCCACGTCAAATCCGGGCGCGCGCTCCTTATAAAACTCCACCTCGAAGGGGAAGAGCGTGAGCATGGCGTCAACGCGGGCCGCGATCTTCCTTACGCGGCCGGGCCGCCAGGCCCAGACCTGCGGGCTGATGTAGTAAATGATCCTGGTCTCGGGCCGGACCTTCCGGATTTTCCGCGCCAGCAGCAGGTTGAACTCGGGAAGGTCGAGCAGCACCACCCCCCGGGGGGCCCGCTCCTTTATACTCCTTACCAGGGAGCGATAGGCCCCGTAAAACCGCTTTAGCTCCGGCAGCGCCTCGGAAATGCCCACCACCCCCGCCCGGCTCAAGTCCAGGATCAGGTCGGCGCCCAGGGCCTTTAGCGCCGCGCCGCCCACGCCGTAGACTTCGAGGCCGGGCCGGAGCTTCCCAAGCTCCGTGACCAGCGCGGCGGCGTGAGCGTCGGCCGAGGCCTCTCCGGCCACCACCATGATGAGGTCGTCATGGGCCATATCAGTAGGGAGGCGAGGCGATCATCCAGCCCCCGTCGGGTCCCAGCTCCCAGTGCATGACGAAGTCCTGGGTCTGGAGCGTGACCGAGGCGGGGGCGACAAAGGAGCGTGAGACCACCACTGCGGCCTGGTTGCCGGCCGGGTTCATCTCGACCTTGACGATGGAATAACTCTCCAGGGTATAACCTCTTTGCATCCGCTGGGCATAGGAGACGAAGTCGTTTCTGTACTCGCGCTTGATGAGGAGCGAGGCCGCGTCGTAATCGCGGAGGGTGATCAGCTCGTGGTACATATCCACCCGCTCGCGCAGGGCCGGCTCCTTGCCCTTCACTCCTCTGCCCGCATGGTCGGCGCAGCCGACGGCCATTATCAGGGCCGCGAGCGTCCACCAACCGGCTGTTTTCCGCATGGCTCTTCCTCCTTCACGCCGCGAGGGCTGAGATGATTATAGGGTATGAGGCGGGGGCGGTCAATAAAATGGCGCGGCGGGGCGGGGCCGGCTCAGATGGTAAGGGCGTCGCCGTCGGGTCCGGGGGCGGAGGGGCGGAGGCCGCCGCCGGCCGACATGAGCGCGGCGTCGCCGATGAACTTGTCCATGACCTTGTAGAATTGCGCGACCTGGCGCAGGTCAACCCATTCGCCGGAGCCGTGGATGTGCTCGCCGCCGGGACCGAAGGCCGCCGCGGGGATCCCGGCCTCCGTGAAATGCCGCGCGTCGGTGGCCGCGTGCTTGCGGCAAAGGCCCGGGTCGCGCTTCATGGCCTCCGCCGCGCTCTGGCGCAGCCGCACCAGATACGGGTCGGCGGGGTCGGTGTAAAAGACCGCGCCCTGCTCCACCACCTTGACCGTGAGCTCCGGCGCGGCCTTCATGATCCTCTCCACCAGGTCCTCCGGCCGGTCCATGGGCACGTAATGGATGTCCAGACGACACACGCACCGCTCCGGAACGCGGCCCATGGCGTCGCCCGCCGTGAGCACCGATGGGACCATGGTCGTCCGCCAAGCGCGCGGCTCGGGCTCGCCGAAGATTTCCCAGACCGCCGGGAACTGGCGGAAGAACGAAAAGATCGCGTTGTCGCCCTCCCACGGCCGCGCCGAATGCGCGGCGGCGCCCCGCGCCGTGAGCTCCAGCCCCAGCACCCCCTTGGACTGGTTGGCAACCGCCAGGCCCGTGGGCTCGGCCACCACCGCAAACCGGCACTTGAACCCGAGCTTCAGGATGTGGCCCACGCCCCGTTCGCCCCCGGTCTCTTCGTCGCCCGTGATCATCAGCGCCAAAGAGGGCGGGTCCGGCCGCCGGGCCAGGTCGCGCACCAGCACCATCATCGCCGCCAGCGCGGCCTTCATGTCCGCGGCGCCCCGGCCGTAAAGCCGGTCGCCCTCCCGGCGGGGACGGAAGCCCGACGCCTGGCCCTCCACCACGTCGTAATGCCCGTTCAGGCAGACCACCGGCTCGTCGCCCGGCCCCAGCTTCACCACCAGGCTGCGCACGTCGCCCGGCTCCCAGATGGTGTAGGGAACTTGCGCGTCCTTGAAAAAATTCTCGATGTAATCCATGCAGGCCCGGCGCGGACGGGCCCGGGAGGAGGTGGAGGGAAACTTGATCAGGTCCGAGGCGATCTTGCAGATGACATTAAGCATTCAACCGGCCACTCCGGCACGCGCTGAAATCATGGCGCGCCATCAGCTTGGGCGTCCCCGCATCCCTTGCCATCGTCCATGCTCTTTTCCCGCCTCTTATAAATCGCTCGCGGCGATCACGGCCGTGTCCCGGCCGAATTAATATTTTACGTGGCGCGGCGGCGGTGTCAAATCGCGCGGGACCAAGAAAAGGGATTGACCGGGGCGGCGGCGCCGCTTATAGTGGAGGACATGAAGATCGTGTCCGCCGAATTTGTCCTCTCCGCCGCCGGTCCGGAGCAGTGGCCGCGGGAGGGGCTCGCCGAGGCCGCGTTTTCCGGCCGGTCCAACGTGGGCAAGTCGTCGCTCATCAACGCCCTCGTGCGCCGCCACAAGCTCGCGCGCACCAGCTCGACGCCCGGCCAGACCCGGTCCATCAACTTCTTCCGCGTCAACGGCAAGTACATGTTCGCGGACCTGCCCGGGTTCGGCTACGCCAAGGTGGCTAAAGAGGAGCGGCGGCGGTGGCGGCGGATGGTGGAGTCGTACCTGGCCGCAAGGGAGGAGTTGCGCGCGGTGGTCCTGATCATGGACCTGAGACGCACTCCCGGGGCCGAGGAGCGGGAGCTGATCGGGTTCCTCACCTCCCACGGCATCCCGCCGCTCCTGGTTGCGACCAAGGCCGACAAGCTGAGCAGGAACCGGCGCGTGAAGCCGCTCCGCGAGCTGGGCCAGGCACTGGGAATCGCGCCCGACCGCATCGTCATCTTCTCCGCCGTGACCGGCGAAGGGATGGAAGAGCTGTGGAAGCGGCTCCTGGAATTGCTGAGCCCGCGCTGAATCACTCTCATCCGGGTTGTGCCCAAAGCCGGCGGAGGCTACAATAATAAGTAGAGGGCTGCGGAAGTTGCAGGAACTTGGGCGTATGATCTTAACCACGGATAAACACAGATGAACACGGATTTCATTATTTTTCATTTCCGGATTTATCTGTGTCCATCTGTGTTCATCTGTGGTTAATATCCCAACCTCGGACCTCTTGCATAAGCTTTATTAATGTAGGAAAGCGGCCATGCGCGTTACTTCTGGCAACAATAAGGGCCGGCGGCTGAAGACCCGGACGGGGAACCAGACGCGTCCGACCTCGGACCGGGTGCGGGCGGCGATTTTCGACATCCTGCCGCTGGACATCTCGGGCGCGGTCGTGCTCGATCTTTATTCGGGCAGCGGGGCCATGGGGATCGAGGCGTTGTCGCGGGGCGCGGGCCAGGCCCTGTTCGTGGACTCGTCGCGCGATTCGATCCGGGTGATCCGCGAGAACCTGGAGCTGATGGGCCTTGGCGACCGTTGCCGGCTGATGAACAAGCGGGCGGCGCCTGCGCTCCGGCTGCTGGGCGCGGAGGGCTCACGCTTCGACCTGGTTTTCCTGGACCCGCCGTATCCATCGGGTGAGGCCAAGAAGGCGCTGGAACTTCTGGCCGGCCTGGACGTTCTCACGGATGAGGCCATCGTGGTGGCCGAGCACGACGTGGACCACGAGCTGGGCGCGTCCTTCGGCCCGCTGGCCCGCGTGGCCCGGCGCGAGTACGGACGCACCGTGATCTCGTTTTACGAGAAAAGGGGAAAAGCATGAAGCGTTGCATGAAGCTCCTTATTGCCCTGTGCCTGGCCATGGCGGCGGGCGGATCGCCTTGCGGGCTCCTGGCCCAGGTGACCTCATACCCGCGCGGGGCCTCCGATGCGGCCAAATACCTGGGCGACGTCCACCAGGACCAGGCCAACGGCTTCTCCATCCGCCCTCCCGCGCAATGGTGGCTGGACGCGAAGAACCCGCGCTTCGCGGTGATGTTCGCGGACCGGGGTTATCAGGCCTATGTGATCGTGGACGTGGTCAAGATTCCGGGCGATGCCAGGATGGACCGCGACTTCCTGAAATTCATCGCGGAGAAGAACAAAGAGGTCAAGGAGATGATCCCCAGCTTCTCGGTGCTGAGCAACCGGACGGCGCGGCTGGGCAGAGGGACCGCCGCCTACCGTACCGAGGCCACCTTCCAGGCCGGGCCCAACACCGTGCTCATGAACATTTATTACGTCAGCGGCAAGTCCAAGGTCTTCATGATAACCACCGTGTGCCCGGAGGCCACGGCCCGCACCTGGGAACCGCTGTTCCAGGCATGCCTCGCCACCTTCACCCCGCTCGACTGACCGGGCGGACCACGGCTCACTCATGGCCCGCGTCCTCTTTGTCCAGACCGAGTGGTTCGAGCACCTCGGCATCCTCTCCCTGGCCGCCTCCGCCCGCGCCGCCGGCCACCACGCCGGACTCCTGCTCGGACGCGGCCTTAAATCCACCGTCGCCGAGATCGTGGACGCGGCCCCCGACGTGGCCGCCTTCTCCTCGTCCACCGGCGCCCACCGCGCCGCCCTGGCCGTGGCCCGGGCGCTCCGGCCCTGGTTCCACGGCCTCATCATCATGGGCGGACCGCACCCCACCTTTTTTCCCGAGGTCATCGCCGAGCCCTGCCTCGACGCGATCTGCCGCGGCGAGGGCGAAGGTCCCCTCATCGAGCTCCTGGACCGGATTGACGCGGGCCAGGACCTCAGCGAACTGCCCGGGTTCTGGATCAAGCAACACGGCAAGGTGATCAGCAAGGGCCAGCCCGGCCTCGCCGCCGACCTTGACAGTCTGCCTTTCCCCGCCCGCGACCTCCTGGAAAAGGCCGACCCCTTCTTTAAAAACTATTCCATGCGCCGGGTCATGGCCGGCCGCGGCTGTCCCCACCAGTGCACCTATTGCTTTAACCGGGCCCTGCGCGAGATGGTCAAGGGCCAGGGCCCCTACGTCCGGCTGCGCGGCGTGGACAACGTGATGGCGGAGCTCAAGAACATTGCCGCGCACGGACGCCGCACCATCAACTTCGTGGACGACACCTTCGGCCTCAAACGGTCATGGACCCTGGAGCTGCTCGAGCGCTACCGCTCCGAGATCGCCCTGCCCTTCATCGTGAACCTCCGTCCCGAGCAGGCCGACGCCGAGCTGGTGGCCGCGCTGAAAACGGCGGGGTGTTACTGCGCGCAGGTGGGCGTGGAGAGCGCCAATCCGAGGATCCGGCGTGAGGTCCTGGGCCGCGACGTGGAAGATGAAGTGCTGGAGGGGGCCGCCGCGCGCATCAAGCAGGCCGGCATCCGGCTGCTCACCTACAACATGGTCGGACTCCCGGGCGAGAGCCTGGCCGACGCCGCCGAGACCTTTGACTGGAACGCGCGCCTGAAGGTGGACTTTCCGCGCATCTCCATTTTCCAGCCCTACCCGCGCACGGAGCTGGGCGACAGGGCCTTGCGCGCGGAGGGCGCCGAGCCTTGCCTTGACGCGATCAGCGAGAGTTATTTCCGCAGCTCGCCGCTCAAGGGCCGGGAAGCCAGGCGGATCGAGAACTTGCACAAGCTCTTCTGGCCCTATCTTAGATTGCCCGCAACGCGGCCGCTGATCCGGCAGCTCATCCGCCTTCCCGCGAACCCGCTCTACGACCTCGTGTTCCTCGCCTCCATCGGCCTCCAATACCGCCGCGCCGTCAACATGACCCTTCCCGAGACCCTCCGCCTCGGACTGCGCAACCTGGGAGCGTATTTTTCCTGAGCTCTGGAAAAGCCTTTGCCTACTTCATGGTCGCCTTGGCCCGCTGCTCCTGACTCAGCTTGGCCAGGCGCTTTACCTCGTTCAGGTCAAGGCGCAGGCCCTTGGCCACGCGCGCGCCGTAGTCCGCGTCCGCCTTGAAAAAGAGCGCGCACTGGCGGAGCTGGATGCGCTTCTTTGCGTTGCCCAAGTGGGCGACGATGTTCCCGACCAGGTGCTCGCGGTCCATGTCGTTCATGGCCTTGCGAAAGAGGTCTCCGGCCTGGACGAAATCGTCCTGGGGATAGGCGGGCTGGTGCCGCGCGGCCAGGCCGGCCACGTCAATGGGAGGCTCGGCGGCCTCCGGATCGGGCTCGGGGCCGCTCATGCTGTTCGGGTAATAGTTCGGGTAATCGTCGCCGTCAAGGTTTTGACGCATGAACCCGTCGCGCTGATAGGTCCTGGCCGGCGCGGCCTTGGGCGCGTTGACCGGGAGCTGCTCGTAATTCGGGCCCAGCCGGTGGCGGTGGGTGTCGTGGTAGGCGAAGAGCCGGCCCTGCAGCATCTTGTCCGGCGAAGGCCCGATGCCCGGCACGAAGTTCCCCGGCGAGAACGCGCTCTGCTCCACGTCGTCAAAGTAATTGTCCGGGTTCTTGTTCAGCACCATGCGGCCGACCACGATGGGAGGATAGTCCGCGTGCGGCCACACCTTGGTGATGTCGAACGGATCGAAGCGGTAGTGCTTCGCGTCCTCCGGAGGCATGATCTGAACCTCCAGCCGCCACGACGGATACTCCTTCCGCGCGATCGCCTGGAACAGGTCGCGAGTGGCGTGGTCCGGGTCCTTGCCCGCCATCTCCTGGGCCTCCTGCCGCGTGAAATTCTTGATCCCCTGCTCCGTCTTGAAATGGTACTGCACCCAGTAATGCTCGCCCTTCTTGTTGTACCACATGTAAGTGTGGCTGGAGTAGCCGTTCATGTGGCGGTGGCTCCAGGGCGTTCCCCGGTCCGAGAAGAGGATGGTGACCTGGTGGATGGACTCCGGGGTGAGCGACAGAAAGTCCCAGAACATGTCCGGGTCGGGAAGGTTGGTCTGCGGATGGCGTTTCTGGGTGTGGATGAAATCCGGGAACTTGATGGTGTCGCGGATGAAGAAGGCCGGCGTGTTGTTGCCGACCATGTCGTAGTTGCCGTCCTCGGTGTAAAACTTGAGGGCGAAGCCCCGCGGGTCGCGCGCCGAATCCGCCGAGCCCTTCTCGCCGCCCACCGTGGAAAACCGCGCGAACAGCTCCGTCTTGCTGCCCACCGGCGACAGAAACTTCGCCCGCGTGTACTTGCTGACGTCGTTGGTCACCTCGAAGTAGCCGTAGGCCCCCGCGCCCTTGGCGTGGACCACCCGCTCGGGCACCCGCTCCCGGTTGAAGTGCGCGAGCTTCTGCAGAAGATGCACGTCCTGCATCAGGATCGGGCCGCGCTCGCCCGCGGTGACGCTGTTCTGGTCGTCCGCCACCGGCGCGCCCCATGCCGTTGTCAGCCGGTCTTTTTTCCCTTTCGCCATCCTGTCCTCCTTTCAGGCATCGTTGACAAAACATAATCATTCCAACGACCGGTGACAAGAGTGTCCCCGCAACCGATCAGTTTCAGGCAGTGAGGAAAGCACCGGCCCCATGATGGTCTGTTTCGGCTTCGGGGCTGACTAGATTTACTTCTCTTCGCGGTCCTTCGCGTCGTTTTCTTTCATGGGACATTCGCCGGGTCCGGGGAATTTCCGGTTATAGGGGCATTCGCTCTCGTGGCCGCAGCCGCAATCCGGCCGCGTCAGCGACCTCCTCAGGCTGTACACCAGGTAGCCCGCCGCCGCTCCCACGATCACAATGATTATTATGGGTTGCAGCATGGCCATATTCCACCGGTGGCCGGGACACTCCTGTCCCCGGTGGGCGGGACACTCTTGTCCCGCGCCCTCACGCCAACCCGAGCAGCCTGCCTCCCCACCACGTCGCCGCCGCCAGCAGGTAAGCCACGGTGATGCTCGACCCGATCATGACGAGCGTCCACTTCCACGACCCCAGCTCCCGCCGCGCCACCGCCACCGACGCCAGGCACGGCGTGTACAGCAGCACGAACACCATCATGGCGAACGCCCGGAGCGGCGTGAAGAACGGGTCGGCGCGGAGCGCGGCCCGGAGATCGGGCGACTCCTCCGTGGCCTCCCCCAGGCTGTAGAGCGTGCCCATGGTCGAGACCACGATCTCCTTGGCCACGAACCCCGCGAACAGGCTCATCGCCACCTTCCAGTTGCCGAGGCCGGCCGGCCTAAGCGCCGGCGCCATCACGCCCCCGATCTTTCCCGCGTACGTGTGCGCGAGCCGCTCGGTCGCGGCCTTGCTTTTCAGCTCCGGCGGCAGCTTCTCCACCGACCCCGCCGTCGCCAGCGCCGCCGTGACCTCGGGGCTGTAATTCGTCCGGCTCGGGAAATTGGACAGGAACCATACGATGATGGACACCGATAAAATGATGGTCCCCGCCTTCTTCACGTACATGTACGCCCGCTCGAACATGTGCAGCATGACCGCCCGCGCCGTGGGCAGGCGGTACGGCGGCAGCTCCATCACGAACGGCGTGGACGGGCCCTTGACCACGTACACCCGTAACAGCCGCGCCATCGCCATGGCCACCGCGATCCCCAGGACGTACAGCGCGAAGATCACCGTGCCCGCCTGCCGCGCCGGGAAGAACGCACCCGCCAGCAAGACGTATACCGGCAGCCGCGCGCTGCAACTGATGTACGGAGACACCATGATCGTCGTGATCCGGTCGCGCTCGTTCTCCAGGACGCGCGCGCCCATGATGGCGGGCACGTTGCACCCGAACCCCAAAAACAGCGGGATGAAGCTCTTGCCGTGCAGGCCCACCAGGTGCATCACCCGGTCCACGATGAACGCCGCCCGCGCCATGTAGCCCGAATCCTCCATGATCGAGACCATCATGAACAAGAGCAGGATGTTCGGCAAAAACACCATCACCCCGCCCACCCCCGCGATCGCGCCGTCCACCACCAGCGACTTCAACATGCCGTCCGGCAGCAAGGCCGAGGCCTCCGCGCCCAGCCATAAAAACCCCTTGGCCACCAGGTCGCTAAGCGGCGTGCCCAGCGTGAACGTCACCGCGAACGTGGCCCACATAAAGAAGAGGAAGATGGGCAGGCCCAGCACCCGGTTGGCCAGCACCGTGTCCACCCGGTCGGTGAGCGACGGCATGTGGCCCTCGGTCAGGCTCACCGTCTCCGCCACCGCCCCGTGCACCCAGCCGTAGCGCGCGTCGGCCACCAGGATCTCCGGGTCGTCGCCCATGATGCTCCGGAGCCGCTCCTGCATCTCGCGGGCCTTGGCCACGGCCTGCAGGCCCTCCGCCTCGATCACCCACCCGATCACTTCCGGGTCGTCCTCGATGAGCTTGATGGCCAGCCAGCGCGGGTCGAACCGCCTGGCGCCCTTGCCCGCGGGCACAGCCTCCCGCACCGCCGTAATGGCCTTTTCCAACTCCGCGCCCAGCCGCGCCTCCACCGCGCTCACCCGCGCCGCTTGGGCCACCGCCAGGGCCTGGTCCAGGAGCTCCCCGATCCCCTGCTCCCGCGACCCCACCGTGGGCACGATCGGCACGCCGAGCAGCACCGACAACTGCCGGACGTCAATCTTCACGCCCCTCTTCTCGACCTCGTCCATCATGTTGAGCGCGATCACCAGCGGCGTCTTCATCTCCAGGAGCTGCACCGTGAGGTAGAGGTTGCGCTCCAGGTTCCCGGCATCCACGATCTGCACCACCACGTCCGGCCGCTCCGTGAGCAGCACCTGGCGCGCCACCTTCTCGTCCGGCGAGTGCGCGGAGAGGCTGTAGGTCCCGGGCAGGTCTATCACGTGCAGCCGCGCGCCCCGGTGGGTGGCGTCGCCCTCCTTGCGCTCCACCGTGACCCCGGGATAATTCCCCACGTGCTGCCGGGCCCCCGTGATCGCGTTGAAGATCGTGGTCTTCCCCGAGTTCGGGTTCCCCGCCAGCGCGATGATCACGCACTCCCTAATCTTCCCGTCCATTATTTCCGCCGCCGATTGTTAGCCATACCTAATTACGCGGCCAAATTTTTTAGCCGCCCAGCCTTCGCACCATGATCTCCCGGGCCTCGGCGTGGCGCAGGCTCAGATGATAGCCCATGATCAAGAGCTCGATGGGGTCGCCCAGAGGCGCCAGACGTTCCACCTTCACCCGCGCCCCCGCCACCACTCCCATCTCCAGGAGCCGCTTCTTGATCTCGCCCACCGCGCCGACCTTCACGATCTCCGCGCTGTCGCCCACCGCGAGCTCGCTCATTCTCATTATTTCCGGGGCCGCCTGCTCCATTCCCCTTTCGTCCTCTTCGCGCAACTCGGCCGCGCGGGCCATGGCCCGCCCTCTTCACAACGCCCGCTTATTCGGTTTCCTTGACCAGGATCTTGCGCGCCATGCCCTGGCCCAGACTCAACCGCGAGCCCCGGACCTCGATGATCATCGGCCCGCCGGCGTTGCACAAGACCGTGACCCGCGTCCCGGGCGTCACCCCCATGACCGCGAGCCGCTCGCCCACGGTCCGGCCGCTCACCCGGGCCACGATCAGAGCCTGCCCGGTCCGGGCGGCGCTTAAAGGGTAGGCCCCCGCGGAGATGGCCCGCAGCTTCTCGGCCCTCTCCTCCGCGCGGGAATCGAACGCGCATTCCCCGTTGACCGGTGTCTGTTTCATCATGCTGTGTTTTCACCTCTTCCTTGCCGCTTGACTTCCCGACGGCGCCGCCGGTTTGTAGCCGGTGGATCGCCGCCGCTTCCGTCGCCCGTACCTAATATAGTTAGGTAATCCTAATTGTCAAGTTAAAAAATATTGGATCCCGCCGGCCCGCTCCCTCATGCCCGATTGGCCTTGCCCGCCGCTCTGCTTTTCCCGCTCCGGCCCCGGCTCAGCCGCCGCTCGATCAGGAACCGCCGGAACGGCTCGCTCCCCAGGCCCTCCTGCCCTCTTGCCTGCCTGAACTCCTCCAGCGCGATGAACCGGTCTATGGTCTCGCGGCTCAGCGTGTGCTCCATCCGGCACCCGTCCTGCTCCGCGATCTCCGCGTCCAGGCCCAGCACCTCCTCCAAAAACCGCCTTAAAAGCTGGTGCCGCTCCCACATCTCGCAGGCCACCGCCTTGCCCATGCCCGTGAGCTCGATACCCCCGTAATGCGCGTGCACCACCAGCCCGTGCTTGACCAGGTGCTTGATCATTCCCACCACCGACGGCCGCGTCACCCGGAGCTTCCGGGCCAGGTCCGATACCCGCACCTCCGCCGCCCCCGACACTTGTGCCAGCTCGAAAACGGCCTCCAGGTAGTCCTCCATGTTCGAGGTGATCCGGGTCTTCACGCTTTGATTGCCTTGAGCCAAGCGTCTCGCTCCTGAAGGGTAATTATAGTAGGAATGCCTAACTTTGTCAAGGGCTGATCGGGTCCAGGCCAAGAGCCAATCTGATGGCGTTGTCGAGCTCCTTGACCTTTTCGGCGGGCAGCGGTCCGATCCTTTCCACCAGGCATTTCTTGGGGATGGTGGTGATGGTGTCGAGGTTGGCGACGCAGCGCTTGGGCAGCCCTTCGCTCTTTCCCAGGGCCACTTCAACGGGAATGTTGCGGATGCGGGTGGTTACCGGGGCAATGGTGACCAGCTCGCGGAACACATAGACCTCGTCCCGCGACAGCAGCACCACGGGCCTCCGTCCCGCCGGCGCCGGCATATCCGCCCACCAGATTTCCGCCCGCCTCATTCCCACGGCTCTCCCGCCAGCAATTGGGACGCCGAAGCCTCAGCCGCCGTTACTTCCTCGGCGGTCTCCGGTCTCCGGCGGTAGCCGTCCTCCCATCTGGCGATGATGGCCGCTTTCTCGCGCTGCGCCAGGGCCTGTTCGAGCGCATGCTTGATGAAAGCGCTCCGGGTCTCACCGGAGCGCTTGCGCGCGCGCTCCAACCGGCGCATCAGCTTGCCGGGAAGGCTGATCGCGATCTTTTTCACGTCCGACATGACAGCACCTCGTTCATACCAATATCATACCATTATCATACTGCCCTTCGCGATGATGGTCAACCGGGCGCCGGCGATGCCCCTAAAATCGGGTAGGAGGGGGCCTCACGGCCCCCGTCCTCCCACACCACCGGACGTACTCACCGTATCCGGCGGTTTCTTCTATCGGTTCAACTCCTGATGCCTGACGAAAAGG
>Ga0307379_10000365_pt1 | contig 77052 bp, 78 predicted proteins | sample UN2MG_FD_202237 | JGI IMG/M metagenome (GOLD analysis project Ga0307379, IMG submission 202237) | Soil microbial communities from Risofladan, Vaasa, Finland - UN-2 | ecosystem: Environmental > Terrestrial > Soil > Coastal area > Acid sulfate soil | place: Finland: Risofladan, Vaasa | collected... | reverse complement strand
GTTTGTGCGGGTCCGCCCCCCAAAAACCACGACTGTAAGAACATGTAGTCTTTGTAGCTCCCTGTCGGTCATAGCTAGTCGTCCCATATAGGACATTTTCGCAGGGCAGTTGCGTAGGACATAATCCCTGGGCTATCACACTATCTTTTCGGAATATTGATCCTTTTTTCAATCGGCGTTACACTGCCGAGCGTGAGTGCAAGATACTCAAAGCTCTGCGCAATCGCTTGTACACTCATTTTCTGCATGGGACTCTCTTTCGAAGCCCGCGCAGCGGGAGGCTCGTTGCCCGACATTAGCGAGTACGCCGACGACGGTTTCGGCTCGGACGCGTCGCTTTTGTTGCTTTCGAACTTCGCCTACAACGGCTTCGGAATCGGGGCCGGCGCCCAGTTCGCCTATCCCTTGTCTCCCTCGGGGTTCATCGGCGATCCGCGCTTCCGCGATGCGCTGCACGTCGAGGGCGGTTTGGACTTCATGCGCTGGGGATGGGATGACGCCGGCGAGTCGGTCGAGTTGATGATCTTCGCACCGCGAATAGGGCTGCGTTACGCCTTGTATTTCACGGATACCCTGGCGGCCTTCGCGGGCGCCGGGATCGGCGCCGCTTTCGCCCGGGCCGATGGAGCGGACGGCAAGACGCGCTTCTACTGGAACGCGGCCGGCGGCGTGATTTGGGATCTGAACGACGTGATCTCGTTGCGCTGCGAGTTCGGCTGGGGATACTTCAGCGACCTGCTTCGTATCGGGGTGCTCTTTCGGATTTAGTTTCCAGTGCAGACCGGATCGGAAGCCGCGCACTTGTGGCTGGTCTCGTCGCAGACGAGTCCGTAGACGCATTCCGACGAGGCCAAGCAGTCTGAAGTTTCCGCCTTTAAAGGCACGCAACTGTCCGTCGCGCAGTACAAGCTGGCTCCGCAATAGGGCTCGCCGCTGCCGCCGCAAGTGTCATTTTCGGCAAGGTAAGCCGTACAAGTCTTGGTGTTGGTGCTGCAGTAGTTGCCGGTCGCGCATTCGAGCACGTTGACGCAATCGTCGCCCGTGTTCTGCAAGCCCTGGTAGGGAACGTCGCAGTTTTCAAAGAATGATTGCGGATCGTTGGTGCCCACGCAACCCAGGTTCTGGTAAGCCTCGACGCATCCCTTGGCCTTGACGGAATCATAACTAGCCCGCCCGTCGGCGACGGCCTTACGCATCAAGGTTACCAATTGCTCGAAGCTGCCGTTGTAGAAAGTCCGACAGCCGCTCTCTCCGCTGAAAGAGTGCTTATCCTCCATCTGCGAGATCTCGTCGGGGTTGCAGCACTGGTAGGCCTTTTTGCAGTAGGCCCGGGCCATCTCGGCCGCCAGGTCATCGATGCCGATTTCGGTATCGGAGCCGCTCGCACAACCCGTAATCGAAAGGGACAGGGCAAGCGAAAGCGACCATGTCGCAAGAAATCTAATAGATGTCATCAGAACCTCCCGGCACGACTCGTTGTTCTGCATTGATGCTAACGCCATCCGGCCGGGCAGGCAAACTCAAAAATGTCAGGGGTGCGTGTTACCAAGAAGGAGTAACGAGGAGGTGCGCGATGAAATCGATTCTTCTACGACTTGACCCCTGGGAGCACTGCCCCGACTGCGGATCATTGCTGGTGACAGTCACGGGTGGAATGCTGTGCGCTTACTGCGGCTACGAGCGGGACGTGGCCGACGAGAGAAGCGACGCGCCGCTTCGAAGCATTCCCGGCCGCCGCGGAGAAGGCGCCCGTTTCCACCTGGCGGATTCCGACCCCCATGCCCTCGACCAGGCGGCCTGAGTGCCTGGCCCGGCTGTCACAGTACGGGCGAGAGGACGCGGCAGACGCTTTGGGTAAAGCGCTTCAGGCGCGGTTCGTCACGCATCTGCTGCGTCGTAATCTCATGGGCATGCTCCAGGTCACTTGCGAAAATCTCTTCCATCCTGGCAGCAAACGCCCGGCCGCTTATCAGCACGTTGACCTCGAAGTTGAGCCTGAAACTCCTGATGTCCAGGTTGGCCGACCCCACCGTCGCCCAACTGCCGTCTATGGCCATCGTCTTGGCGTGCAGGATGCCAGGGCGATGCTCGTAGAGCCTGATGCCGGCTTCCAGCAACTCTCGGTAATACGACCGCCCGGCCCACTTAACCAGTAGGAGATCCGACTTGCCCGGCAGCAGGATCCTGACGTCCACTCCGCGCCAACTTGCCACCTTGAGCGCCAACAGCATGGCGTCGTCGGGGATGAAGTAGGGAGTCGTGATGTATACATTCTTGCGGGCCGCATTTATGGCGCTGAAGAGTACGGCGCGGATTGTCTCGTAGCGCTTGTCGGGCCCGCTTTCAACGACCTGGATCATCTCCTTGCCGGGACAGGCGTCGGCCTGGAAATCCGGATAGTATTTTCTGCTCAACAGGTTCTCGTCGGCGGCGAAATGCCAGTCTTCGCAGAAGATCTCCTGCAGGCGCCAGACGGCGGGTCCCTCGATGCGCATGTGGGTATCCCTCCAGGGCGCGAACTTTTTCTTGCGTCCCTGGTACTCCTCTCCGATGTTCAGCCCCCCGCAAAAACCCACCAGTCCGTCAACCACCAGGATCTTGCGGTGGTTGCGCAGATTCGGCCGCCAGGTCGGCCTGAGCGGCATGACCGGCATGAAGCGGGCGAACTTGCCCCCGGCGTTTTCCAGTACCAGCACGAAGCTGTCGTCGAGCCCATGCGAGCCGACATCGTCGACCAGCAGGCGAACCTCCACTCCTTCGCCGGCCTTGGCCACGAGCAAGTCGCGGAAACGCCGGCCGGCTGCGTCCGGGCGAAAGATGTAGCTCGCCAGGTGCACGTGATCGCTGGCCGCCAGGATGGCTTCCTGCATGCGGTCGTAGGTCTCGTCGGCGTCGACAAAGACTTGTGCGGAGTTACCCGAAAGCACGGGCGAGCCCGTCACCCGCAGCGCGACGCGCGCAATGTCTCCGTCGAGAGACGAGTCCGGCGCCAGCGCAAAGCAGTCCGGTTCTTGGTGGGGCGGGCGATCGCCGTCACGGTGCATCAAGCCCAACGAGCGAACGCGGCGGCGTGTGCGGCGGCGAAAACGGTTTCGGCCGATGAGCAAGTACAGGAGTGCACCCAGGTAGGGCACAAAGACAATCGTCAGAATCCAGGCCAGGGTGGCGCCGGCCTCCTTGCGCTCATCGACGATCCGCCCGATCAGGGCGAAGGCGATCAGGTACCCGGCCACAGTGGTCAGCACGGTTACGATCGTGCTGGTGGGGATTTGCGCCAGTGTGCTCACCCGTCGGATCATAGCAAAGCGACAGCGGTGGATCCATCGCTATGGACAATCGGGTCGGATGATGTTGTGCTGTCCTGCGGAGGTGGCAGATGGCGTTCAATCCCAACTATGTGCCCTGGATGAGCGTACTGGGCATTCTGGGGCTGGGCATCGGGTACCTGACCGCGGGCGGAGGCGGATGCGGAGGGCCCGAGAGGATGGTGCCGGGCCTCTACGGATTGCTCATAGGCAGCCTGATCGGAGTCGTTGTTCGCATGGCGCTCAGAAGAAGGCTTACCCGCCAAAAAGAGCCCAAGGACCAGCACGGTTGATGCGCTGCGCAAGATATGCGAGAATAATCCGTCGAGCGAGATCATGATCGAGAAGAGAGCATTTCAGCTATTTGTGATTGCCGCAGGCCTTTGGGCCGTGTCAAGTTGTAGCTACGACCCGGCCTACGATGGCGCCCTTTGCGACGCCGAGGGCGAGTGTCCGCGGGGCTTCAGTTGCGTGAACGAGGGAAACCAGAGCCGTTGCCGGAGCGAGGCGATCCACGATGGGGAGCCGGTTGTCACCGATGACGGGGGAGACCAGGGGCAGGACGACGGCGGACTCGACGGATACGACAAAGATTCGGACGGCGGTCCTGACTGCGACGATCCGGACATGGACGGCGACGGTCACCTGGCGATCGCCTGCGGCGGGGATGACTGCGATGATTCCAATAATCGCGTCTATCTCGAGGCCCCCGAACTGTGCGACGGGGTCGACAACGACTGTGACGGAAAGACAGACGCCGAAGACGGCGATCTGCGCGTTACGGCCTGCGATCAGCAGGACGGTGTCTGCCGAGGTGCGGCCAGGGACGAGAGTCTGTGCCGGAACGGCGCCTGGCTTGCCTGCCGGCCGGAGGATTTCAGCGCACACGACGCCGGCTACGAGGCAGAGGAGACCCTGTGCGACGGACTGGATAACGATTGCGACGGCCTGACCGACGAGAGCCTCAGCGGGCCGGCGTGTGCGAAAACACTGGGCGTTTGCGCCGGCGTGACGCGTCCCTGCCTCGGTGAGCACGGTTTCAAGGAGATCTGCGATCCCGTGGACTACGGACAGGACTACGAGGCCACAGAGACCCGCTGCGATGGGCTGGACAACGACTGCGACGGTGTTACCGACGGCATGAGCCGCGACTGCTCAGTGGCGCATTTCGGCCCATGCGCACAGGGCACAGAAACCTGCGCCGGCGGAAGCTTTGGCGGATGCCCTGCGCCTTCAGACGAAGTGTGCGATCCCGCGGGTATTGACGAGGACTGCGACGGCTCGGTGGACGAGGGTTGCACGGGCTGCACATCCGGCAGCACCAGGAACTGCCCTCTCCAGGCGGGTGTCTGCCTGGGCGCGCAGAGCACTTGCATAGACGACGAGTGGTCCGCCTGCGACTACGGCCCGCAGCACGAACAGCCGCCCGAGACATCATGTGACGGGCTGGACAACGATTGCGACGGCACCACCGACGGAATGACACGTCCCTGTGGCCAGACCCATGTCGGCTGGTGTTCGATCGGTTCCGAAACATGCATCGGTGCGGATAGCTGGGATGGCTGCCCGCCGCCGCAGCCGGAGGTGTGCGACAATTTCGACAACGACTGCGACGACCAGATCGACGCCGCCGATCCCGATCTGGTGACAACGCCTTGCGAGATGACCACCGGCGTGTGCACGGGCGAGCACTTCCATGATTTGAACAAGTGCACGGGCGGCGTTTGGAACCCGTGTGACGCCACCGAGTACGGGCCGGACTTCTCCGGCGAGAGTTGCGGCGACGGCCTGGACAACGACTGCGACGGATTGACCGACTGCGGTCCTCCAGCCTGTGAGGGCGCCATGCGCGACTGCCAGAACGACTGCCTGGCCGGTAAGCAGATCTGCCAGGCGGGCGTCTGGGCTGAGTGCCTGCCGGCCGTCGGTCCGGAGAATATCTCAGACGGTAACTGCCTGGACGGTCTCGACAACGATTGTGACGGGCAATCCGATTGTTTCACCGCGGAATGCGACGGCTACGAGGAGGAGTGTGCAAACCAGTGCCATTCCGGCCACATGTCGTGTCAGGGTGGGGCTTTCGTCGCCTGCGACGCCGCCGCTGTGGTCGATGAGCGCGAGCGCAACGACAACTGCGGAGATAGCGTGGACAACGACTGCGACGGCAAAACCGATAGCGACGATGACCAGTGCTGCGCCACGGCGGGCATGACGGGCGCTCTGTTATTACTGTGGGCGCTGCCGTTCGTCGCCCGGCGACGCAGGCGCAAGACAGCCAGCGGGGGATCTGGAACGAACAAGTGAATACATTCGCTCAGGTACCAGAACGGATAATCAAACAGGTTAAGAAGTTCAACGAGCACCTGTTGCCCCCCGAACGCTACCGGGAATCGGTCATGCTGGGACTCAGTGCGTTCGAAGAGGTCTATTTTGTCGGCAAGAACGTAGTCGACACCTCGCTCAGCCTCTCGGGCAGCATTCTCTACGACGACGACTATCAGGCACGGCGGTTTTCCAAGTACAGGGGACAGCGCAGGCTGGTGGTGCTGGTAACCGGCTACATGCAAAGCCCTTTGAGCTTCTACCGTCTCGAGCGTCAGCTTGGTAACGAGGTGTTCGACGCCTTCACCTACATCTGGGGCGATTTCCCCTATAGCCAGGATCTGACTCTCAGCTCGGCCCAACTCGAAGCGGTTGTGCGAGAGGTCTATAGCCATACCCGGGCGGAGGAGATCTACCTGGTGGGTCACTCTCAGGGCGGCATCATCATCCGCGCCATGGTGCAGCACGGCATGGGCGCCGATCTACCCATTCGTAAGTGCCTGTTTCTTTCCTCGCCGCACCAGGGCACCTGGGCCGGACTGGCCGCCATACCTCACCGGGGAGTTTTAAGACTGGCCGGTCTGGTGCCATACATTCGCAAGGTCACCGGCGAAAGCGGACTGCAACTGTTGCCAGGCAGTGACTTTCTAAGACAACTGAACTCGAGGCAGCTGCCAGGCAACATCCAGTTCTCATCCGTATTCTACGCTCTCGACCCGATGATTTGGCCGCCGACCAACGCCATCCTCCCTTACCCCGAGGCCCGCAACCACTTCATCCGCAAGATCGGCCATGCCCAGCCGCTTTATTGCTCCCAGGCCCACCAGGTTGCAGTCAGTGAATTGTACGGCGTCAAACACCCCGGCACTTCGGACGAGGAAAACTGATGCAGCCGGCCCCCGGCGAAGCCGGCACGGAACCGCGCCGCGGTCTGCTCGTTGGCGTGGCCCTGGTGAGCGCAGCCAGCCTGATGCTCGAGTTAGTGCTGACGCGCATCTTCTCGGTTACTCTTTTTTATCATTTCGCATTCCTGGCGGTCAGCCTGGCCCTGTTTGGTATTGGAACGGCCGGGGTTGTGCTCTACGTTCGCAGAAAGTCCTTCCAAAGAGAAAAGCTTACGCGTCACCTGACCGTTTATGCCGTCCTGTTCGGCCTCAGCGCCATTTTATCGCTATGGGTGGTGCTGGCCAAGAAGCCGCCCCCGCGCTTCGGCTGGGGCTCGCTTCTCGATCTCAGCAGCCTTTACCTGGCGGGTGCGCTGCCTTTCTTCTTCAGCGGCATGTGCTTGTCACTGGCAGTGACCCTGCTTCGGGAGCATGTCAGCCGGGTATATTTCTACGATCTGAGCGGGGCGGCCCTGGGATGCCTGTTGACCATTCCGGCCTTGAATCTGCTGGGCGGCCCGGCCGCCTTCCTGGCGGCCGGAGCCTTCGGAGTCACGGCCGGGGCCTTGTTCAGCTGGGGCGGGCGGCGATTCTGGATAGTGCTGGCCTGCGCCGGAGCCTTTTGGGCCCTGGTCGGCGCAGATGTCGGGCTGGGATTGTTCCGGGTGCCGTCGGTCAAGGCGATTGACGAAAGCCGCGTGGTCTATTCCCGCTGGAACTCGTTCTCACGGGTGACGGTGTCGAAGACACCCGAGGATTTCATGTGGATGAACATCGACTCCGATGCCGCCACGCGTATCTTCTCGGCCGGCGCTCTGAGGGCCGGCGCCCACGCGAACATGCGTTTTTCCGAGACCAGACTGGCCGCGCTCGTCTACGCGCTTCAGAACAGCGGCCCTGCGCTGATCATCGGGCCGGGCGGCGGCGCCGACGTGATTGCCGCGCTGCAAAGAGGCGTCAAGCAGGTCATCGGGGTAGAGCTGAACGGGATTATCGCCGAGGACGTCATGCAGGAACGCTTCGCCGCCTATTCGGGAGATCTTTACCGGCGCCCGGATGTCAAGATCGTGGTTGCCGAGGGACGCAGTTTCGTGCGCCGGGCAGAGCGGAAATATTCATCCATCCAGGCCACGCTGGTCGATACCTGGGCGGCCACCAACGCCGGGGCTTTCACCCTTTCGGAAAACACCCTCTACACGGTCGAGGCATTCGAAGACTTCATCGAGCGTCTCGAAGACGATGGCCTGCTCAGCATGACCCGTTGGCTGCGCAGCCCGCCACGCGAGTTCGTGCGCCTGATCGGACTGGGTGTCACGGCGCTTAGACGCCGGGGAGTCAGCGACTGCTCGCGGCACTTCTTCGTGGCCGCGGATGCGCGCATGGCCAGCTTTCTGTTGAAAAAGACGCCATATACGCCGGACGAACTGGAGCTGCTTCGTTCGAGCTGCGCAAGAGATCGCCTCAGAGTGCTATACGATCCCGATCGGCCAATCGGCCGGGGAGACCTGATGGGAAGAATCATCAGAGCCTCGCAACCAGAAACAGTTTGGGCCGGCAGTTCGTTGGACATCTCACCCCCAACCGACGATCGGCCATTCTTCTTTTACACCACGAGGCCGCGCGACTTTTTTGCAAGGCTTTTCGGTTCGGCGCAAGAGAAGAACGATATCGGCGTCCAGTTGCTGGCCGGCTTGCTGGTAATTGTGGTTCTGGCGGTCTTGCTGTTCATCTTTGTTCCGTTGTTCGCCTTCAGGCGTGCGGATCTGCTGGGATCCCGGGGAAGCAAGGTTTTAGCGCTTCTGTACTTCGCCGCAATCGGTATAGGTTTCATCGCCCTCGAGATGGCCTGGATGCAGCACTTCGTTCTCTTCCTGGGTCATCCGATTTACGCGCTTGGGGTAGTACTTTTCGTGCTGCTGCTTGCGAGCGGTACGGGGAGTTTTCTCACCCGCAAGATAGGCGAGCAGCGGGCGCTAGCAAACCTGTGGCCCAGCGTATCGTTGCTGGCCCTGGTGGTAGTCATCTACGCTCTCGGGCTGGGGCGCTTGTTTCAGGTGCTGGTCTGGTTGCCCCTTTTCGCCCGGATGACAATTGCGGCGATCATACTCGCCGTTCCGGGTCTGCTGATGGGCCGGATGATGCCGCTGGGTATCAAGACTCTATCGCTGCACGCCCCCGAGATCATTCCCTGGGCATGGGGGGTCAACGGAGCCGCCAGCGTACTGGGTTCGGTAATGGCCGTGGCTGTGTCGATGAACATGGGCTACACGATCACCCAGATGATCGCCGTGGCGGTCTATCTGCTGGGAACCTGCATGTACTGGCTGGCATTCAGATCGCACAAGGGCGGGTGAGATTATCTGAGCTGAACAGGATCGACCGCTGGGGTGTGATCGTGGAGCCCCGATTGCACGCCTCCCGATGTGAGCGCCACGGGAACGCTCACGGCTGTCACTACCACGGCGCCGGCAATCGCCCATACCCACCACTGCTTGTACCAGTCGGCATACCAGGGCGATGCCGGCTGTACGGGTTCTGACTTCGCCAGATTCGCCAGATTGGCCTGGAGCTTCCGGTCATTCTCGGCCTGGACGGCCTTTTTCTTTTCCTCGGCGGCGACCGCCATGACCTCGGGAGAAAGATCACGAAAAGGGGTCAGCACGCCTTCGACGAAGTGCTTTTCTCCCGGCCGGACGGTTATATCGGTAACGAAGTCGTTGTATCCGTCCTTGACGATCATCACCTTGCGCCGGCCTACCACGACGTCGCGAATCAGGGGCGTGTTTCCCAGCATCTTATTGTCGACGTAAACCTCGGCCTGCTTGACGTTGCAGGTGAACTTGACCAGCCCGGAAAACGGCAGCAGATCGATCTGAACATCGGTTTTTCGTCGTTGTCGAATCTTGAAAGTCAACTCCATCGTGCTGTAGCCGGTCTTGGTTGCCTTTAGCTTGTGTTTACCGGGCCTCAGTCTGATGGGTTTCTTTACGGGAGTCTTGCCCTTGTACTTGCCGTCGATATAAACCCTGGCACCGTCCGTTAGCGATTCGACGACGAGTGTGCCCGTGCGCGCCTTGCGTGCCCTGGCCGCGGGAAATGCAGCCAGCACGAACAGCAGACTAATAAAGCAGATGGTTGCTCTCTTGTATCGTACATTCATAAATGCTTCGGAGAAACAGTTTGATGTCCGTAGGCAGTATAGGCCAAAAACGTGGCGGGCATCAAGACTTGTTTTTAACGTCGAGGAAATGTTTGAAGGTCTTGACGTACTCGTGTTCCGAAATGATTCCCTTTTTCAGCATCAGGTGCAAAAGCGAACGCAGCTTCACCTCCAGCCCCAGCAGATAGTCTCCGAGATCCATGCCGCTTGGCAGCGGAACCGGAGCGCTCTCGGGGGAACGCATGGCTTTGATCTCTTCGGTCAGGCGAGACATGGTAGAATGCCTGTCGGGTGGGCCGAGGCGCACGCCCGATTTACGCCTGCTATTCTTGCCGCGCGAGGCGCGGATTTTCTCGGCATCCTCGAATGTCTTGCTCTTTCCGCTGCCGTGATAGTTTTCTCTGATGGCTCTCTGGATTACCGACAGCCCGGCCAGCGCCGGGCTGATAGGGCACCCGGCGACATCCTGCATGCGCCTGATGACCGATCGGTTTAGGGGATCGCTCATGGCGATCAGCAGTTGCTGGTTCTTGCCCTTGCCTTCGAGTTGCAGCGGGATCAGGTCGAAGCGTTCGGCCAGGCGAGCCGGTATTCTGTCGAGGGCCGCACGGCTGATCTCCATACCTGCGAGATCGGCGACCGGCAGGTGAAGAGCCTTGCCAAGTGCCTCGGTCAGTTGCCACTCGGCGATGATCCTGAGAGCCACCAGGGCGGTGCCCAGCCGGTAGCCGGACTTTTCCTTATAATCGAGGGCCTCCGAAAGGTCATCTTCATCGATCAGCCCGTCCTCCATCAGGATCTCGCCGAGGCGCTTTCTGGCCATGGGGACTGCCTTTCTAGAAGGAGGATCTGATCGCTGTATACAGGGGCCGCTGGCCACTGTCAATTCGGCACCGGTAAGATTCTTGACTACTATATCCTACATGTAGTATTATGTAGTTGTATCGCACACCTTTGCCGGGAGGCGGCTTGTGAATTCCGATCGAGATCGCAGGCAGGAGCGCAGGTTCGACAAAGTTTTCGCCGTCTACATCTGTGGAGCGTGGGGCACCTCGTTCGGGATCGCGCGCAACATTTCTGAAGGGGGCATGTTCATCGAGACTCCGGACCCCTACCCGCTGAGCAGCCGTATGCGGATCACTTTTTCGCCTCTTAAGGGCAATGCCGAGATGACGGTTGTCGGCGAGGTGATCCACTTGTGTTTCCTGGACCAAACCGCCGCCACACAAAACGCGGCCAGTGCCCGTCGGCGGGTGATGGTCGGGATGGGTGTGCGCTTTTTGCAATTCGAGCAGGAGCGCGCTGCCCCGGCCGTTCAGGTGGAAAGAGCCCTGATGCAGTAGGTCCGTCTTTTCTCTTGCATCGCTTTTCCAGTTTGTTATCATGCGTCTTCGATGCGCGATTAGCTCAGTTGGATAGAGCGTTGGCCTCCGAAGCCAAAGGCCACAGGTTCGAATCCTGTATCGCGCGATTTGACAATGAGTTAATTGCTGGAGCTATCCATGGCGAAAAGAGACCGAAGACAGGGCCGGCAGGATGAGAGAGACAATCAGGCGGCGTCCGAGCGGCGAGAGCAAGAGCGCCGCCGCGGTACCCGGGTACCGATCTCCATCTGGGTTGAGGAAACCAAGGGAGAAGATCTCTATTACCAGCAGACGGGCAACCTGTCGTTGGGGGGGATTTACTTCGAGCGTACCATTCCCCATCCGGTGGGCACGCGCGTGAAACTCAGGTTCGAACTGCCCGGCAAGGAAGGTGTGGTCGAGACGACCGGGGAGGTAGTCAACGTGCCCGACAACCCGGCCGATCTCGGAGCAGGCATCAAATTCGTCGACCTGGATGCGGTGGAAGAACGCCTTATTCAGGAGTACATCGACGAACACGCCGACAAGACCTGAACATTACTGAAGCGCTGTTATTGCCAAGGTTAGTTGCATTTCACTGCCGGCCTCGATCGTGTAGAGCCCGTCGTCGCATCCATCGGCGATCGGCGTATCCGTGGCGTCGAATCCCCGGGCATAGAAACGCCAGACAGGACCCTTGTCGGGGATGTCATCGATCACTGCGGTCTGTACGTTGCTGAAGATTATCGGAACCTTCTTGTATTCCTGACCATCGTAGTCTGCAAACGTCACAGTGTTCACCAATTCGTCGCAGCGCGGCCTGTTGGTGTGAGTTTCGAACAGGTAGACGGTGACAGAGGAGAGCTGTTCGGCAAGTTGCCTGGGAACCAGCAACCCGGCCGAGACCGTCGCGGTCTCCGGCTGGCCGCCGCAGCCCGACCCGGATAGGGCCAGGACAGGCACCACCAGCAGCTTCAGAACTCGTGAGAGATTCATTCGATCACCTGGATGGTGACTAGGGCTCGGCCCCTGTCGGAGCCACCGCCCGACAGCCCGACGCCGAGCCCGACGGCCACGCCCGCCACGATCCCGCCCACCAGCGCCCAGATCCACCAGCGCGAGCCGTGATCCTTCTCGGGCTCTTTTTTCCCGGGAGGCAAAGACGCGGGATTTTCGAGCGCCGGGTTCAGCGGCGGCTTGATTTTTTCGGGTTGCGGGTGTTTCTCGATTCGCGGCGACGTCCGGCCGGCCAGCCGCGCCTTGACCTTTTCGAAAACGCGCACGATCTTGGGCGCGGTGCCCGCGGGCAGCAGGTAGTCGGCCCGCAGTTTGAGCAATCTGGCAAATACGCGTCTGGCCGCCGGGACGTCGTCTAAGGCAATGTGGCAGCAAGCCAGGTAGTAAAGCGCCCCCATGCGCCGGTTTTCGTCCAGGGTCTTGCTTGAAAGCGCCTTGACAAGCAGGTCGCGGGCCTGCGCGTAGCGCCCCTCGAGGTAGCCGCGCACGCCCAGATCGACCAGCCCCGTGGCCGAAGGCGCCTGGGCGATGACTCTGTCAGCGCTCCCGGCCGATACGGGCACACCAAACCAGACAGACTGCGCCATGCAAGCCACGCAAATGACCTTCGCAAGCAGCATGGTCTGTTTCTATCCCCAAGCCTGCGGGCTGTCAAGGTACCCTTGGGCAGGTGCGCTCCCATGAGCGGTTTTCTGCCGGGGTTGACAAAAAAACCGGGCTCCTTATACTTGGCCGGTATTTTTGCCCGCAGGGGCCTGGAGCTTGCGTGAATCTGTGGTTGAAAGAGATTGTGCCCGAAGGCTGCCAGGTGCACAGGCTGCTTGGGCAGGCTTGGCTGGAGGACGTCTTTTCCGTCGCGGACTTGGTGAATTTTCGGCCCGGCGGCGACTGCGACATAGTGCTCCAGGCGCGACGGGTGGGGTCCGACGTACTGCTGCAATCGGACTTCGGGCTTGCCCTGACAGCCGATTGCTCGGCCTGCCTGAAAGATTTTCCGTTGCAGGTCAAGGTTGGATTCTCGTTGACTCTCAGGCCGGCGCCGGCGAAAAGAAGCGCCGTTAGCGAGGACCAGGAACTTGACGCGGACGATCTGAGCGAGTTCTTTTTCGATGGCGACTTCATCGACTTGGGCGAGATCCTGCGTGAGCAGATCCTTCTGGCCCTACCGATGTACCCGCGTTGCTCCGAGGATTGCCGCGGTCTTTGCCCTGTTTGCGGAGCGGATCTCAACCAGGGCGAATGTGGTTGTGAACGAGATGATGTGGATCCCCGCTTGATCGTGTTGAAGTCGATATCCAAACGCTGAGCCGGAAGCCCCCGGGCGCCGGCCGCGAGAGACGGAGTGAATCATGGCAGTTCCCAAGAAACGAAAGTCGAAGGCCAGGCGCGACACTAGGCGAGCGCACTGGAAACTAGAGGCACCCAACGTGATCGACTGCCCCCAGTGCGCCGAACCGATGATGCCGCATCGCGTTTGTCCGAAGTGCGGCTACTACAAGGGGCGCGAAGTCGTCAAGGTGTCCTCTTGATGCAAACGGGATGAACCGCTATGAATGCGAGCCTCGTCGCCCGGCCGGAACGGCCCGGCTGCCGGGTGGCCTACCTTTTTCCCGGGCAGGGCTCGAAGCTCATGCAGGCCGGGCGCGATCTGCTCGCCGCCAGCCCCAGCGCCAGAAGAGTTTTCGAACAGGCCGCGGACGCCCTCGGCTGGTCGCTTAGCGACCTGTTCAATAACGGGCCCGAGGAAGAGATAACCCTGACACCCAGGGGGCAGTCGGCCAGGTTGACCTTCTCAGTAGCTTTATTGAGGGCCGTGGAAGAAGAGGTTCCCCAGATGCCCGCAGCCTGTCTGGGACATTCGCTGGGAGAGTACTCGGCCCTGGTGGCGGCCGGGGGCGTGAGCTTCCCGGACGCCCTCAGGTGTGTCAGCCAACGGGCCGCGTTCATGAGCGCGGCCTGCCCCGCTGGCAGCGGTGGAATGTCCGCCGTTCTGGCGCTCGAGCGCGAAAAGATAGAAGAGATTTGCGCAATTGTTGCCGGAAAAGAAGTGTTGCAGGTGGCAAATATCAACGCACCGAACCAGATCGTAATCTCGGGTCATCTGGCGGCTTTAGAACGCGCCGAACCGTTGTTGATCGAGGCGGGAGCGCGGGCGGTGATCAGACTGGGCGTCTCCGGGGCGTTTCATACCTCGCTGATGCAGCCGGCGGCAGACCGGCTGGCCGAAATGCTTTCTGAGATTGAATTCAAGGCAACGCGCTGCCCGGTACCGTCCAACGTGACCGGCGCTCCCCACGGCGAGGCCGAGAGCGTCCGCCGCTGCTTGGCCGAGCAGGTTATCCGCCCGGTACGCTGGGTGGATTGCATGAACTGGGCGATCGAGAGCGGGGTCGATCTATTCGTCGAGCTGGGCCCGGGTGGGGTGCTCACCGGCTTGGCCCGCAGTATCAAGCGCACGGCCGAGTGCTTTAGCCTGGCCGGTACGGATGCCGTCCCCAGGCTCGGTACTCGGCTTGCGGAGGTCTACCAATCATGACCATCGAAGAGAAAGTCAAGCAGGTCGTTGGCGGTGTATTGAACATCGCTCCACAGGGCGTGCGCCCGGAGGCCAGCCTGAAAGACGATCTGGGCGCCACATCGCTTGACCGTTACACGATTCTGATGGATATCGAAGAAGCCTTTTCACTCGAGCTCGATGATGTTCCCGATGAAGATCTCGAAGAGAAGATATCCACCGTGGCCGACATCGTCGCATTGCTCAAAGAGAGGCTGCCGCAGGGAGACATGACATGAGCGCGTTGAACACGCCCGAGCAACAAATGGCAATCGCCTGTGACCACGGGGGACTGGCCCTGAAAGAGTATCTGCTTCACCTGCTTTCCGGCTGGGGTTACCAGGTCGATGACCTGGGCACGAATTCCCCGGATTCGGTCGACTACCCGGACTATGCCTCGCGGCTGGCCGCGGGCATCGCTGCCGGCCGCTATTGGTGCGGAATACTTGTATGCGGAACGGGTATAGGCATGTCCATGGCCGCCAACCGTCACACAGGGGTCAGGGCGGCGGTATGCACCTCGACCTACACGGCCCGCATGGCGCGCGCCCACAACGACGCCAACGTCCTGTGCCTGGGGGGCCGGGTGCTGGGGTTGGGCGAGGCGGAGGACATCACGCGAACCTTCCTCGAGGGGCGCTTCGAAGGCGGGCGCCACCAGCGCAGAATCGAGAAGATCGATTCGGCCGCCGACAAAGAAGGATGAACCTTGGACACCAGGCCCGGCTGGAACGAATATTTCATGGAGTTTGCCAGGTTGGCAGAGCGTCGCTCGACCTGCCTGCGGCGCAAGGTCGGGGCGGTGATCGTCAAGGACAGGATGATCTTGGCCACCGGTTACAACGGTGCGCCCAAGGGAGTGGCTCATTGCTCTGTGACGGGCTGCCTGAGAGAGCGCATGGCGGTACCCTCGGGACAGCGGCACGAGTTGTGCCGCGGACTGCACGCCGAGCAGAACGCGATCGTCCAGGCCGCCTATCACGGGGTGAGCATCCGCGGGGGAATTTTGTACTGCACCTTCAGTCCATGCCTGATCTGCACCAAGATGATCATCAACGCGGGCATCGAGAAAGTTTTCTTCGAGGGCCGTTACGATGATCAACTGGCCATGTCCATGGCGCTTGAGGCCGGCCTGGATCTGATTTGCCTGGACGAAACCACGGATGAACCCGTGCCGGCGGGAGGTGGCTCGTGAAGTGCCCGTTCTGTGGACAGCTCGATAACAAGGTGATCGACTCGCGTCTCAGCAAGGAGGGCCACGCCATTCGCCGGCGGCGCGAGTGCACCGATTGCATCCGTCGTTTCACTACCTACGAGAGGGTGGAAACCACTATCCCGATGGTGGTCAAGAAAGACGAGCGCCGCGAACAGTTCGATCGCGAGAAGCTGAAAACGGGCATAATCAAGGCCTGCCAGAAGCGTAAAATCAGCGTTGACCAAATCGAGCGCTTCTGCGATGAACTGGAGCGCAAGATGCAAGAGTTGGGCGAGCGGGAGATTACCAGCGAGGAAATCGGCGGTCGGGTCATGGATTTCCTGCACGACCTCGACGACGTCGCCTATGTCCGCTTCGCCAGCGTCTACCGCTCTTTCAAGGACCTCAAAGAGTTCATGTCCGAGCTGCAGGAGATGGTCAGCGAAGACAAGCACCGCGATCGTGACCGGGGAGAGCGGTGACAGGACGCGGAAAAAATGTGCCACTCTCAGACGGCACGGCCGAAGGTTTCATGCGCCGGGCGCTTCGGCTGGCGCGCCGGGCGAGCGAGCGCACCTGGCCTAATCCCATGGTGGGGGCGGTCGTGCTCGGGCGGGGACTGGTAGTCGGCGAGGGTTATCATCGGCGGGCCGGCCTGGCCCATGCCGAGGTCGTGGCCCTGGACCGAGCGGCGGGTTCGGCCCGCGGCGGCGATCTCTTCGTCACCCTCGAACCCTGCCATCGCAGCGGCCGCACCGGACCGTGCACCGAGCGCATCCTGGCGGCCGGTATCCGGCGGGTGTTTGTGGGCACTCTGGATCCCAACCCAGCGGAGCGGGGACGCGGTATAGCCGTCCTGCGCCGGGCGGGAATCGCCGTCGAGGTCGGGATTCTCAAACGCGAGTGTCGCGAGTTGAACGAAGTCTACAATGTCTTTATCCAGGGCCGGCGGCCATTCGTCCTGGTGAAGGTGGCGGCCAGCCTGGACGGGCGCATAGCGGCCCGCTCAGGGGACTCGCGCTGGATATCCTCGGAGACGGCCCGAACTTATGCCCACCGGTTGCGGGCGCGCTCCCAGGCCGTGCTGGTCGGAGCGCGGACGGTGCGTGTCGACGACCCGCGCCTCGACGTGCGCCACGTGCGGGGCCGCAACCCGGCCGTGGCGGTACTTGATACGCGCTTGGCTCTGTCTCCGCGTGCCCGGATCTTCAAGCTGAGACGGGCTGCGCCGGTGATCGTTTATACTTCGCCGCAGGCCCCGGCCAAGGCAGAGGCGCGACTGTGTGCGGCAGGCGCCCATGTCGTGCGGGTTGCGACGCGCCGCGGCCGCCCATCGCTTCGGCCTGTTCTTGCCGATCTGCTGGCCAGGGGCGTTTTTCGCCTGCTGGTCGAGGGCGGCGCGGAGGTCATAGGCAGCCTCTTCGCCGAGCGGCTGGTGGATCGGCTGGAAGTCATCTTGGCCGGTTGTATCCTGGGTTCCTCCGGTGTTCCCCTGGTGGCCATAGCCGGGCCGACTCGGGTGGCTGGTGCGCCGCGAATGGATTCGCCGAGTTGGAAGAAGCTGGGGCGCGATATGTGTTGCAGCGGCAAGATCGACTGGCCGTCGTAAGAAAGGTCGGACATGTTCACGGGTATAGTCGAAGACGTCGGCACGATCGTTTCCGTCGAGCGGGGGGAGCAGGGCCTGGCTCTGCTTGTTCGCACCGGACTCGACAGCCAGAGTATCAAGCTGGGAGATTCCATAGCCGTAAACGGCGTCTGCCTGACTGTCGCCGGACGGGACGGGGACGTCTTGTCATTCGATGTCAGCCACGAGACTCACTCGGCCACTGCGCTGCGCTCGCTGGGTTCCGGTGATGGGGTGCACCTTGAACGCGCACTGTCATTCGGCGGCCGGCTGGGCGGGCACCTGGTCACCGGCCACGTAGACGGAGTGGGTGAGGTGACGCGGCTCGCACACAGGGGGCCGAACGTCGATCTCGAGATCCTGGCTCCCAGCCAGGCAGCGGCCTACCTGGTTCCAAAGGGCTCGGTGGCCATAGACGGCGTCAGCCTGACGGTCAACCAGCCCCGGGGGAAACGCTTCCAGGTTACGCTCGTACCCCATACGCTCGAAAAAACCCTGCTTGGCGCCCGGCGCGCGGGAGACAGGCTGAACATCGAGGCGGACATCCTGGGTAAGTACGTCAGGCATTTCAGCGGCGCATCGGGGGACGGTACAATAGACGAGGATTTTCTCAAACGGCATGGCTTCTTGTAGTTGTATTACATGCCGGCATGAGATAGTTTCGCAAGGCCATGGGAATCACGAGCGAGAAAACAGAGATTGCGGGCAGGGTCGAGAAGGCTATCGAGGAGATCCGGGCCGGTAGGATGGTCATCCTGGTCGACGACGCCGACAGGGAAAACGAGGGAGATCTGTGCATAGCGTCCGAGTTGGCGACGCCCGAGGCGGTCAACTTCATGGCCAGGCACGGCCGAGGCCTGATCTGCCTGGCTTTAACCGACGATCGCATAAGGCAGCTGCGGCTTCCCATGATGGTCGATCAACAGCAGAACGAATCCCAGTTCGGAACGGCCTTCACCGTGTCGATCGAGGCCCGCCGGGGAGTGACCACCGGTATCTCGGCCCACGATCGAGCGACGACCATCGCCGCCGCGGTGGCCGACGATGCCCGGGCGGACGACCTGGTCAGTCCCGGCCACGTCTTTCCGCTGCGGGCCAGGCGCGGCGGCGTACTGGTACGTACCGGACAGACGGAAGGCTCGGTCGACTTGGCCCGCCTGGCCGGGTTGAAGCCGTCCGGGGTGATCTGCGAGATCATGAATGACGACGGTTCGATGGCGCGCATGCCGGATCTGGAAGTGTTTTCGAGAACCCACTCGCTGTCGATCGTATCGATCGCCGATCTGATCGAGTACCGGCTGCGCAACGACACACTGGTGCGCCGGGTCGTCGAGGCCCGACTGCCTACACGTTACGGCGGTCCGTTTACGGCCATAGCCTACGAGAATGACGTCGATCCCCACACGCACCTAGCCATACTCAAGGGGGAGATCGACCCTTCCAAGCCGGTGCTGGTCAGGGTTCACTCCGAGTGCCTGACCGGTGATGTCTTCGGCTCGTTGCGTTGCGACTGCGGCAGCCAACTGGCCGGGGCACTGGCCATGATCGAGCGCGAAGGCGTGGGAGTGGTTCTTTACCTGCGCCAGGAAGGCCGCGGCATAGGCATCGTCAACAAGTTGAAGGCCTACAACCTGCAGGACGAGGGTTGCGACACGGTCGAGGCCAACCATCGGCTGGGCTTCAAGTCCGACCTGCGGGATTACGGTATCGGCGCGCAGATCCTGCGTGACGTGGGCGTGCGCAAGATGCGCCTGATGACGAACAACCCCAAGAAGATCATCGGGCTGGAAGGATACGGGTTGCAGGTCGTCGAGAGGGTGCCGATCGAGATCGCCCCCAACCGGACGAACATCGGTTACCTGCGCACCAAGAAAACGAAGATGGGACACGTTCTTACCAAGCTGGACGAAGGCGGGTCCGGCCGGCACTGACCGGAGGTGTGTGATGCCGAAGATCTACGAGGGCCAGTTTGAAGGAAAAGGACTCAAGGTGGCGGTTGTGGTCAGCCGCTTCAACAATTTCATCAGCGAACGCCTGCTGGAGGGAGCCCTCGACGCACTCGCTCGCCACGGGGTCCGGGATAGTGACATCGCGGTCTTTCGCGTGCCCGGGGCCTTCGAACTGCCGGCGGTGATCCGCAAGCTGGCTGCGGGCTCCGGTTTCGACGCCATCGTTTGTCTGGGCGCCTTGATCCGGGGAGGGACTCTCCACTTCGATCTCATCGCGGCCGAGGTTTTCAAGGGTGTGGCCGCAGTGGGCATCGAGTACCCGGCGGCCATCGGAATGGGTGTCATCACTGCCGACAACCTTGAGCAGGCCATCGAACGGGGCGGCTCGAAGATGGGCAACAAGGGGTTCGAAGCGGCCATCGCCGCGATCGAGATGGCGTCGCTTTATCGGCAGATGGGTAAGAAAAAAGCCTGAATCAGGAAGAACGGCAAGTCACGATACAATGGGTATTCGCAGGAGAGCCAGGGAAAGCGCCCTGAAGATGCTTTACGCCTGCGAGGTGAGCGGACAGCCTGCCGACTGGGTGATAGGGCGTTACTGGGAAGATTTCGAGCCCCAGCAGGAAGGGCGCGAATTCGCCGATCGGCTCGTTAGGGGTACGATCGCAAACGTCGAGCGCATAGACAAGGCGATCAAGTCGGTCAGCATCCACTGGAGAATCAGCCGCATGGCATGTATCGACCGCAACATCCTGAGAATGGCGGCCTACGAGATCTTCTTCCTCGAGGATATTCCCCGACGAGTCACGTTGAACGAGGCGATCGAAATTGCCAAGACCTTCGGGACGGAGGACTCGAGAGCCTTCATCAACGGCGTGCTCGACAAGCTTTCCGGCGAGGGTAAATGAGAGATGTGCTGGGAATTTGCTGCACCCAGGTCGGGCTGGCTGCACTGGACGACTTGCAGGTCGACGCCCTGGTGCTGATGCCTTTCAAGGATGAGCGCCCGCTGAAGGGTGCGGCAGGTTTCTGCGACTGGCGCCTGAACGGCCGTGTCAGTTCGCTGTTTCTATCGGGCTTGTACCGGGCCCAGCCGCGCGACGTCCTGATGATGGACACCTGTGGGCGTATCGGTAGCCGGTGGGTTTTTCTGTTCGGGCAAGGCAAGCGCTACGGTATGGATCTGACGATCTTCAGGCGCAACATCAGGCGCATGCTGGAGACAGTCAAGAAGGCCGACATGCAGAGTCTGGCGCTGGAGTTGCCGGGCGTCGATCCGGGGCCGCTCTCTGCCCCCGAGGCCGTGGCGGCCTTCCTGGACGAGGCGCGCGCAATCTACCGCGGGGCGAAGATCACCCTGCTGTCACCATTTCCGCGCTTTTCAGAATTCGTGCACCAGGTGGCCGCTGATTTTGACGATGTCGAAATTTAATCCACCTTCGTCTCTATCACCACGATGAAGGCCCCCTAATGAATCTCGTAATCGTCGAGTCGCCCAATAAGTGCAAGAAGATATCTTCCTACCTCGGCCCCGGCTACCGGGTAGTCGCCACGGTCGGCCACTTCCGGGATCTGCCCGCTCATGAGCTTGCGGTCGACGAGGAGACACTGGATCCGACCTATGTCGTCGATCCGAAGAAGGAGGACATCGTAAAGAGACTCAAGGCTGAGGCTTCGAAGGCCGCGGAGATCTACCTGGCTCCCGACCCGGACAGGGAAGGGGAAGCCATCGGTTGGCACGTCGCCCAGGTTCTGGGACTGGGCTCGCGGGCGAAGAGAATAGTTTTCCATGAGATCACGAAAAACGCCGTTCAGAAGGCGATGGCCGTGCCCGGGCCGATAGACATCAACCTGGTAAACGCCCAGCAGGCCCGACGGGTGCTTGATCGCCTGGTCGGCTACAAGGTCTCTCCGTTGATTCAGCGGCTCGGTCGCGGCTTGTCGGCCGGCCGGGTTCAGACGGCGACTTTGCACATCGTGGCTCAGCGGGAGCGGGACAGGCTTGCCTTCGTTCAGGAGCCTTACTTTGTTATCAAGGTCAACTACGCAAATGGTATGTTGTCGGAGTTGTCCGATGACAAGGGAAAACCGATTCGCTTGAAGAACGAGCCCGAGGCGCGGGAAGTTTTCGAATCTACAAAGACGCATCTTCATATCGTCAAGTCGATTGACCGAAAGGTCACGGATAAGAAGGCCCCGGCGCCGTTTACGACCAGCACCTTGCAGCAGGCCGCCTCGGCGCGGCTCAACTTCACGCCGGACAAGACGATGAAGGTCGCCCAGGCGCTCTTCGAGGCGGGCGCGATCTCGTACCACAGGAGCGATTCGGTAAACTTGTCAGAAGACGCCGTTCGAATGGCCCGCGACTGGATCGGGAAAAACCGCCCGGAGTCGTTGCCCGATAAGTCTCCGAGTTACAAATCCAAGGGGGGTGCCCAGGAGGCCCATGAGGCCATCAGGCCGACCTGGTTGGGCGATGTGAAACTCATGGGAGACCAGAAGGCCCTGTACGATCTTATCAGGAGCCGTTTTCTCGCCTGCCAGATGAAGCCGGCAAAGCTTGCCAGAACTGTTGTAATCACCGCCCTGGTCGGCGGCGATCATCACTACACCGCGCGGGGAACCGAGATCCTCGAGCCGCACTGGCTCGTCCTTGGCCGGGCCGACGAGGAGGAGGAAAAGAAGAAAAAGGACGAAGACGAACAGGTCCTGCCTGAAGTCCGGCGGGACGAAGAATTGCAGGTCGAGAAGGTCGATTTTCTTTCAAAGGAGACAAAGCCGCCTCCCAGGTTTACCGAGGCGGGCCTGGTGAAGGAGATGGAGAAGCTGGGAATAGGCAGACCCTCGACCTATGCGAGCACGATCGCGATTCTTTACCGCAGGAACTACGTCGAGCGTCTTACCGACGCGGAGGGCCGGGGCACAAGCCGCCGAAAGGCTATCGTTCCGACGTCCGTCGGCATGCAGGTTGACGAGCTTATGCTTGCGGGGCTCGAGTGCATCACCAGCCACGAGTACACGGCCCGGATGGAGGAGAAGCTCGACGTAATCGCCCGGGGCGATCTCGACTGGAAGGATTTTCTGAAGAAGTGGTATTTCGATTTCAAGCCGCTGCTTGCCCGGGCGGCTGCGACCTGGGCGGAGATGATTAGATGCATGAAGCGGCCCGCCGGCGGCGGAGACAAGTCTGCCGCCGATGCTGCGGGACTAGATCCCGACGCGCCTGTCTGCGACCTGTGCGGCAAGCCCATGCGGCGTCGCAAGGGCAAGAATGGCGAGTTCTGGGGCTGTTCCGGTTTTCCCGAGTGCAGGGGAACGAGGCCGTTAGCGGCCCAGGCGCCGGCGCGAAAGAAGGGGGAGAAGTCGACGGAAATCACCTGTTCCAGGTGCGGAAAGCCGATGCTGGAGAGGAAGGGCAAGAACGGTAAGTTTTTGGGTTGCTCTGGTTATCCTGATTGCAAGGGGACCGCCCCCATCGAGTTAACGAAGAAGCGGGCCAAGAAGTGCCCGGATTGCGGCCGGGTCATGGCCAAGCGCAAGGGCAGTAGCGGTGACTTCTGGGGATGTTCCGGCTATCCCGAGTGCAAACACACGGAAGACGTTAAGAAGAAGAACGTCTGAGTCCATGTATCCACCTACAGCCGAAAGCTTCTTGACACCCTGGAGTTATTAGGCGCTCGCCTTCTGAGCGCAATCCCCAAGACAAGCAGCAAGAGCCAGCCCACCGACGGCACCCGACTGCTCGAGCAGGCGCAACCTCCGGCACTTGTCTGCTCGGCAGGCCTGACGAGTTCGTTCTCGGAGCGCAATCCGGCAAAATCCTTCCGCACCTGGTCTGCGAGATGCATGTTGCCGGGCTGGATCTCATTTGAAGACCGCACAGACCGCGGCTCAATGTCGACCGATAACCTGACGGGAGTTGCGTCGAGGCTGCGATAATCGCCCGGGGTTCGCGCGCGCACGTCGATCAGGTGCTCGCCTGAAAGTAAGAGGCGCGGGTCGCGCAGGCGCAGGATGGGCCCGCGCCCGAAAGGACTCCAGAAACCGCCGTCCAGGCGGAACGAGTACTCGGCCGGCTCGCCCGAGGATGTGGATGCCTCGATGCGCAGCTCGGGGTAGAGCGGTCCCCCCGGCCGGTAGACCGACATCTGATCGATAGGCGGAACATCGACCTCGGTGATATGGGCCCGGGTGTCACGCCCCGGGGTAGGCGGGGCGGAAGCCATGATCAGGTTGGCGTACAGACCGAGGTACTCGAAATAGTCGGTTCCCGCCCGGGGCATGACGCCCTTGATGCCCTTGATATCGAGCGCGAAACCTTCAATCGGGGGTATCTCGATCGGGGCCATGGCACCGGTCAGCATGGGCAGGGCCATGCTGATCAGAGTGGGAATCAGTTCTTCCAATGCCTGCGGATCTTCTTCAAGCAGTTCATAGTTGCTGGCGGTTACGTTGTCGAGGTGGATGCTGTCCTCTCCGAAGATGGGGATGATCTTATTGTCCTGGCTCATATCGAGGCCCAGATCGATCGACATGTCTATGGTGAAGGAGAGAATGCGGGTCCAACGTTCGTCCAGGAGAACGTAGAAGTCCAACACCGTTCCCGGCATGAAGACATACAGCAACGGCTGATCGATCACCCGGTTGCCGTCGGCGTCGGTAGTGAAGGTGCCGGCCCCGACCTCCATGTAGGGCACGTGTCCTGGCTTCAGCTTGAGTTTGACCGGAACGTTGCGCCCGCCGGTCAGGTCGTTAAGTGAGGCGAGTCCCATCATCGAGATGGTCGAAGAAGTAAGCAAGTCGGTCGTCTCGGTGCCGATCGACAGGCACAGCACTCCCGACAGGTAGGCCTTGTAGATGAACCAGTCGAGAAAGGCGTCTGATACGCCGATACCGGCCATATATGTTTCGCCACTGACGGGGACGGTGGGCGTGAAGGCCAGCCTTGGAGGTGCAGTGTTCGGCGGGACCTCCGCGGGATCTGGCTGCGGTACGCAGTCATCGCGAGTGGTGTCGACCGCGCCGATCATGCGCAACTCCAGGCCGTCGTCAACGATCAGCGGATCCAGCACGGGATCCTGCTGCTGCCCGGCTGCCAGGAAAACGTCCAGCGGCTCTCCGCCGGCCCCGCCCAGTCCGCCTAGTTGCGCTGCCAGATCGACCGAGCCGGCCATGCCGAGCGGCACCAGGCGGCAGATGCCGCCTTGCTTGCAAAAGCCGTTGTCGCAGGTTGAGCCTGTCGGACAGCCGCCGGTGTAGTAATCGCAGGGCAGGCAGGTGGCGTCGGAGATGGCCTGGTCCAGGGTGTCGTTGACCTGGCTGTTGAGCTGGTTGTTTAAAGTCGGAGTCAGTAGCCCGGCGATCCAGTTGACGACGTCGTTGATCACGCCGCCCAGCCCGATGTCGCTCAGGAATCCCCAGTCGCAGATTATCTCGTAGTCGTTATCGTCTATGGATATAGATACATCGTTGACCTCGAAGGACGTCAGGTGGTCGATAATGTCGGTATAGAAGTGGACGTTGGCCAAAACGTGCTTGTTCCTGACGTCGATCGGAATATCGCAGTCGAAGGTGCCGTCGATGGTGATTGTTCCGCTCAGGTTGACAGTGGCATCCAAGGCCAGCGTGTCCGGGGCGACACGGGACATGCCGGCATTGACGATCTCGGCGGTCAGTGTGCAACCGTTATCACAGATGTGGATGTTGATTGTAATGCACACGGGACACCAGCCGAACGATTGCGAGGCGTCGGTGGCGGGCATGTCGAAGGTCAGGCCGCCCTGCATGAAGGTGCTGATGATGTCGGTCAAATTATTCTCGATGAAACCGAAGGCCTCGGGGGTCAGGCGCGCCTGGACGGCGTCGTAGATCCTGGCATCCTCGGCGACGGGGGCCTCCAGAGGCGTCAGGCAACTGCAGGTCGTTCCACCGCAGGCCAGGGAAACCAGCAAGACGACATTGGCGCAGGCCAGGCGAAAGACGTATCGGCGGGACAGTCTCATCGGCTACCTCCCAGTAGGGATCTAAGCTGAATTCACTCTAGCACACCGGGCAAAAAACGAAAAGCTCCGCGATCCTGCCGTGATCCTGCTGTTTGACAGCTTTGTAAGCTACGGGTTACCTTGGGGTGGTGGACTGGAAAAACAGACTTAAAGCGCTCGTGACCGTCGAGCGGGAAGAGTGGGGGCACCGCAAGTTCATCAATCGCGCCCGGGCCTTGTTCTATGCCCGGCTCGCTTTCTTGGCGATCGGTTTGGGTATCCTGGCGATTCCCCGCTGGTCGCACTACTTCGGAACCGAGGGCCGCGCAGCCTTCATCTGGTACTTCGTAATCATCGTTTACAGCGTCGGCAACTACCTGTTGATCGAACGGGGTTGGCTGGGAAAGGCCGCTACCTTCGTTACTCTGTCCTTCGATCTCATCATCCTGGTGTATATGATATCTTACTCGGGCGGCCTGAAAAGCCCCGTACTGCCGACGCAATTGCTCTACACGATTTTCTTCGCCTTGCTTTTTCCGAATCCCTTGTCCATAGTTCCGCCGCTTTTGGTGTTACCGATCGTGGCCAAGATTGACACCGAGATACCTACTCGGATCCTGCAACTCGAAGACGTGTTCATGCTGGTCTGGTACTCGGCGGTGAACTTCATCGTGGTGTACGTCATGGTCTATCTGAACGAACGCGAGGACAACCAGCACAACGAAGTGGTGGCGCTGCAGAATAACCTCAAGAAAATGGCCGTAATCGAGGAGCGCAACCGGCTGGCGCGCGAGATCCACGACGGCCTGGGCGCGTCGCTATCCTCTCTGATCATCCAGTCGGAGTACCTGCAGAGGCAGGCCATGGACGAGAGCCTGAAACAAGAGATAGGCGAACTGAAGTCGGTCGCCGAGGAAAGCATAGACGAACTGCGTCGTTCGATCTCGATGATGCGCTCGGATTTCGACCTGGTCCCGACGCTGGAGGACTACTGCTGCACCTTCGCGCAACGGGCCGGGTTGGAGATTGGCTTCACGGTGACCGGTGAGATTCCCCGGCTGGCCAGCAAGCTGCAACTGGCTATTTTCAGGGTGCTGCAGGAGGCTCTCAACAATGTCCGCAAGCATGCCGGGGGCAAGAAAGTCGAGGTCGAACTCGTGCACATGCACGGTGTTCTGCACCTGGTCATCACCGACGACGGTGCCGGATTCGACTTTAGGGGAGATCTGCAGGGTCACTACGGGTTGACCAACATGCGTGAGAGAGCCCGGCAGTTCCATGGGCAGATGGAGATCGAAAGCTCCCCGGGACGGGGGTGCAAGATATTCTTCACCATCCCCACGGTCAATCCCCGGACGGGGCAGTCGTGGAGCGACACCATGACCGACATCCAGGTTCTTGGCTGACGTTGATCTGTAACCGGGAGAAAGACATGAATCCGATTCGCGTTTACGTGGTTGAAGATCAGCCCAAGATTATCAAGAACTTGATGAAACTGTTGCGCGATTCGGACGAGATCGAGATCGTCGGCAAGTCCATGTCCGGCGAAGATGCACTTGAGGGCATCGAAGACACCAAGCCGGAGGTGATCCTGCTCGACCTGGGCCTGCCTCAGATGAGCGGCATCGACGTCACCCGGGAGGTCAAGAAGAAACACCCGGAGATCGAGGTCCTGATCTTCACTATCTTTGATGAGGAGGATAAGGTTCTCGAGGCAATCGGCGCGGGCGCATCCGGTTACCTGCTCAAGGGAATGGCGGCCGAGAAGATCGTCGAGGCCATTCGCGACGTTCACGATGGAGGCAGTGTGATCCAACCGAGCCTGGCCAGATCCTTGCTGCGTCACTTCCGCGCCCCGGCCGACAAGGGGAAAGAAGAACCGTACCCCCACCTTACTCCCCGGGAGGCCGAGATCCTGCAGATCATTGCCAAGGGTCTCTCCAATGCCGAGGCGGCGAAAGTGCTCGAGATCAGCCGGGCGACCATCCGCACCCACCTGGAGCACATCTACGCCAAGTTATCTGTATCGAACCGGGTGGAGGCCGTGACCGAGGGCATTCGCCAGGGGTTGATAGACGTGTGAGGCCGGGGATCGAACTGCGCTTCATTCCGAGTAGTTGTCGGAACTTTTCTCGATGCTCTCGACCAGGCTGCCGTCGAAAACGATGACCACCTCGTCCTCCTGCACACTGGTCGAGCCCTCGAAGAAGAACAGGATCCGGGTCTTCGTTTTCGAGATCGAGTAGTAACGCCAGCGTCTGCGCCGCCCCGGAAGGTTCTTTTTCTCGAAGGGATCGCCCAGAAGCTCCAGGACGTCCTTGGTCGTAGAAATATGTCTCCTGATGCCACTTGTCCGTTCGATGGGAAATTGTTTTCCCGTCGTGACCCGCGGATTCTCGTCAACACAGGCGAAGGGAAAGCCGCACAAACCCACGCTAAACGCAAGAACCGCCAAGCCGCCCATGCGGCCGGTGAAGCGGGCCGGCAACGCGCCCTTCATATTTGTTCTCCTCGGCCTATCCCTCAATGGAACGACTCACCGTTGGCTTTATTTCCGGGCGAACGTAACCCGACAGAGCCTATCACATGTGAGTGCGGGCGCAAGATCCGTGTTTGGTCTCCGTCCACGACGCGATTTTCCGACTCTCCCTGTCCGGCACCGGCTGGCACGAACACCTCGGCCAGCGGCGCGGGCGAATACCCGGGATCGCCGCGGCCGGTAATCACGACGGCCCGCGAGCCGGTGCCGAGCCACTTTGTATGACTGCCTCCGGAGAACACCTGGGAATCGAAAAGTTGCGGGTCGGCCGTTCCATTGAACAGCAGGGCAGCCTCTCCCTGCGCAAGCGAGGCCCCCGGGGGAAGCAGCAGAAAGCCCCCCTCGCTCCAGACCATGATTCCTCCCAGGTCGAGGCGATAGGGACAGGAGTTGAGAAGCTCGACGAACTGGTCGCCGTCGTCGACGAGCCCGTCGCCGCTGACATCGAATGCGCCTGCATCGACGAGGACCTCGTTGACCACCAGGTCGCCGGGCAGTGCATGGACGACGGCCTGATCGGGAACCGGCTCTGAGAGAACTTCTAAAATGTACGCACCCGGCTGTTGCCCGCGCAGTTCGACCTTGATCAGCACCTCGCCTGTGTGGCGGGCGGGGTAGGCCGGCGGCTCCGAGAGCAGGTCGGGGCCTCGATCATCGTTGAAGACCAGCACTTCGCCGTCCGCTGAGAACACTGACAGGACGGTGTCCGGCACGTGCGAATCATCTGCGGCCCAGGTTTTGGCTACAAGCTGCCATCCAGAAGCCACAGGGATTTTAAAGTAATCGACTCGATCTCCGGCCGCCGGGTCGAAGAAAGCCTGGACCCGCACGGGTTGATCCGGAAGCGCCTGGGCAGTGGATGGATCGTCGTTGGCGGCGCTCTCCTCATCCAGATTCCGGCCATCGAACGGCTCGGAGTCGATCGACACGGACATGCCGAACCCGGGACCGCCGCCACCGTACCTGTCGCCGATCAACAGATGCAGATCTTCGCTCTTGGCCGGGAGCCAGGTCAAGGTGGCTCCCTGCTCGGGGTTCGCCGACGAGCTGGCCGAGCGGGTGAGAACACTCGCGTGGGAAGGTTGTTCGAGCAGCAGGTAAGGCATGGCCGCAGAGCCGGCTAATGCTCTCGCCGAGATGACCAGGCGTTTGCCCCCAACGGCGGATATGGAAAACGCCCCCAGCGCTCCTTGGCGAGGGGGGATCCAATTGAACTCCGATTCTGCAGGTATTTCGACGTCGAGTGTTCTGGATCCCAGATCGAGGCTGAATTCCCGCTTGGGGATAGCGGTTGGAGAGCAAGGGTCATCGAGGTCGGCTCTGTCGGTTACCCGGGCGAACAGGAATTCTTCCCCGGCACTCAGCCGCTCGATGCCCGCCGAGGTCGGGTCTCCGGCCCGGCCGAGGGCGTATGACGCCGCTTTGTTCCCGCCCGTGCAGGCGAGGAGTTCCAGGGCGGGAGAGAATGCGGCGCTCGACGCGGAAATCGATACGACTTCTCCCGGCAGGTCGGGCAGGCGAAAGCCGGCCCCGCCGCCGGCAAACGGTAAACGTCCCGGTTTGGCGCCTGCGGCCTGCAGTTCTTGGCTGACTTCGATTTGCAGCGTCAGGTCGGCTTCTTTGCCGCCTAGGCCGATACCGTCGACCACCAGCACTGCGGCGCCGTTCAGGCAGGCCTCGATGCGGGCATCGGGTGAGCCGGGGCAGTCCGAGCGGTTGTCGTTGAAAGACAGCGGTTGGCCGCTGGCCGCATCGACCAGTGTCAAGGCCGGGTCAGCCAGACCCCCGCCTGTGACCGCGGCGTAAAACAGGGACCTACCCTGCGGCCTGAGCGAGAAGGCTTGCAGATGCCCAGGGAAGAGGCTGATTTCTTTCTCTTGGCTTACGAAGGGCAAGGCCCGACGCGGCAATGAGATCAGATGGGTTTCCAGGCGGTATCCATAGTCGTCGCCTCCGACCGCCTGGTTGCCGATACGATTGTTGTAGTCTGCCACCCTCAAGAAGTACTCGCCGCCCTGGTGGAAGAACACCTCGAGATAGGAGGCCGAACTCTCTCCGTCGTCGTCGTTGATCCTTCTAAACAACTGGCCGCCGCTTCCGAGATCGCCAACCTCTATGAGTGGATCGATCGGCGAGTTCTCAGGACAGGGAAATACCCTGAAAGACAGTGTCCTTCCGGCCTCGGCCCTGAAGACGAAATAGTCATCATCGGGGACGCTCCCAGGCGGACCGATGACTCCGTTAACATTGCGGCCCACTGGTAAAAGCGGGGCGCTTGCCGGATCGTCGTTTATAGGTTCGATCTCATCGAGCGCCTCGGTCTGGCAGGCGTTGACGGCCGCACCGCCGTCGTGATCGGCCTCCCGCCGCACACAGTGGTTGTCGCTGCAGGTCATACCGCCCGGACAATCGGCGGGTCCTCGGCATTCGTCGCCGACCGAGCAGGCCTGCAGGCCGCAAATTGCCACGGCCTGCAGGAAAACGAGGAATGTCTTCGTCCGCAACTTTCCACATGTAAACACCCGCATATTATATGGCTTGACTGGGATAAAAAGAAATAGTACCCGTGAATTTCCTCGCAGTTTCACCGCAGGGGGTTTGATGGAAATGTTCAAGTGTATTTTAGTGGCTGTCGATTTCTCCGATTTCAGCCAGGAAGCCGTGCGCATCGCCTCCGGGCTGGCCGAGGGCGATGACTGCCGGGTGCTGGTGCTGCACGTCTGTAACGCCCCCAAGGCCGTAGATCCTGCAATAATGGTGGCGCAGAGCCGGGCGATCAACTCGCTGATAGAGTTGCAAAAAGAGATGGCCAAGGCGGCCGAGAAAAAGCTGAAAGACTGGATCGGGAGCTACGACTGGAACGGGGCCAGGGTGAGCCACGAGGTCTTGAGCGGGGTGGACTACAAGGTGATAGCCAACCGGGCTCGCGAGATCGAGGCTGACCTGATCGTGATGGGTTCATACGGACGCTCGGGTTTCGCGCGCCGGCTGATTGGCTCGACAACCGAGAAGGTGCTGCGCAAGACGCGTTGCCCGCTTCTGGCCGTGACGATCCCGGTACTCCAGGGCTGATGAAAGAATCTTGTAACTTCAGTGTAATTTTTTAAGCAGTTCCTTGCAGTGTCCCGAATACTCGCCGCCGGTATCCAGCTTGAGGCAGTTGCCGCAGTACTCCTTGGCTTGATCGCGTCCGTCCTTCGTCTCGATATTGATGTTGCCGGCGATCATGCAGTAAGGAGCTGCGTTGGCGGCGTCGGACTTTATGGCGATCTGGAGAATGTTCAAAAACTCCTTTTGGCGGTTCTTGGAAGCGTAGATCTTGGCCAGCTTGACGCAGGTTTCGGATGCCAGGTTACCTTCGCCGCTGGTTCGCAGGCCGGGCACGGCCAGCTCGTACTGCGCTTGCGCACGATCGGCGTCGGGCTTAGCCTGTGCCATGAAAGCGTCGCCCAGCCTGAGGTGCGACAAGGCCTCGGTGTCCTCGAACCTGGTGGCTTCCTTGTAGTATTGCTTGGCTTTCTCGAAATTCTTCTCGCCCAGGTAGGCGTCGCCGATTAAAATCGACGCCTGCCCGCTCTCGGCGTCCATCTCCTGCACTCGCATCGCCCGAGATCGCGTGCCCTCGTAGTCTTTCAGAGCCAGGTAGACAGCGGCTTCTTCCAGGGCGAAATCCGGCCGCGAGCCGTCCAGGCGCAAAGCCTTCTCGATAGCCAGCTTGGCCTGCTTGAATTTTCGCTGCAGGCGTAGCTCCTTGGCCCCGACGAACATGAACAACGCATCGCTGCCGTGTTCCTTCATCAGCGTGGCGAGCTTGGAAAGGCCGGCCTTTCTCGTTTTGCGCACGCGAATCTTCAACACGGTGTCGATCAACTCTGCATATGCCTTTTCGTTGTCCGAGGCGGAAGCCTCCATCTCTTCGCGGAAATGTTTGAGCATGTCGCCGGCGACTTTCCTCCTGCCGGGCGAATCTCCCCATAGAAGCGCTAAGATACCCATGTAGAGAGTGGATCCGACATGTCCCCGGTCGGATTGCAGGGCGCGATGGAAGGCCTGGGTGGCTTCGCGGTACATGGTGCGCCGCATGGCGTACAGCCCCAGGCCGACCAGTGCCCGGATCTCCGACTGCTTGGCGCCCTCCATCAGATGACTGCGGGCCTCGGCCAACTCGCCCTTTTTCAAAAGCACGTATCCCAGCGCTGTGTGCAGCACGGCCGAGCCGGCACTGTCCTTCAAGCCGTCTTCGAGTATCTTGCGCGCCTCGTTTGTGTTGGAGCTTGCGTACATCGCCAGCAAGCCTCGGGCGGCCGTCAGCATCGAGTTGCCTTCCTTGGAGGCCATGGCCTGGTTTACGAATTTCATGCCCTCCTGGTAGAGCGTCTTGGAACCGCCGAACTCGCCGGGCAGGACGGCGCAGATGAAGGCGCCGCGCGAGAGGGCTTCGAGGTGCTTTTTATCCAGCTTGTAGATGGCGCGGTAATTTTCGAGAGCCTTGGTGTATCCAGCGTAAGTATCCTGGTTGAAAGTGATGCGTCCTTTTTCCAGGTGATCGTTGATCTTCTTTTGCTTGATTCCCGCCTGCCAGGTGTAGATGACGTAGACGATCAGGATCAAGGCCAACGCGCCGCCCATGTAAAGGGTATACTTGATGCCCTTGCGCGAAGGCTTGCGGTTGCGTTCTTCCATGTCGTTGTAAATGTCGGCGATGCGCCTCTTGGGGGGCTGGCCCGCCGCCGGCCGGGGCCGCGGCTGAATCTCGGGCCTGGGCCGAGAGGCCGGCATGGCATGCTCGGTGACTACCTCGGCGGGTGCCACCACCGGCATTTGGCGCTCGGTCGGTCTCTCCGACATTGCAGGAGTAACCAGTGACGCCGGTTGCGGCGCGGGCTGGGGGGCCGCTGTGCGCGGAGCATAGTCGATGCCGATTTTCAAAAGCGCTTCGCGAGCTGCGGTAAAGTCGGGATCGATGTCCAGCGCCTTCTTCAGGTAACCTACTCCTTGCTCCTCTTTGCCCAGCTTCAGCTGAACGTTGCCCAGCAATCGATAGGCTTCGGCGTTTTCCGGGCTCAACTTGAGCAGCTTTTCCAGTTCGTCAACGGCCTTCTGGTGCTTGGCCTGGTCGGAGTAGATGCGTGCCATGATCAGGCGGCCGGTGGGCAGATCCGGGTGGGCCTTGATGCCCTTCTTGCACACCACCATGGCTTCGACGAACCGGCCCATTCCCAGGTATGCCTCGGCCAGGGGTATGAAGGCCTCGGAATTGGGGCTGGTCGCGAACTCGTATTCAAGCTGGGCGAGGTCGTTCGACGATGTACTCACCATGTATGCAACTCCGCAGCGAATCCCACCTGACAACCGAAAAAAACGAGTACCGCAAAAAAGACGCTTGTGTCAACGGAAATTCAAATAAATGTCGATTGGGTCCGCTATGGCCTGTCGATTTATGTTGAAATGCAGCCGCCAATGTCTAAAATGAAATCCTGACGCGCTGCGCCAAGGCGTCCAGGAGAAGGAGGAAGCAGGCATGGATCGCATCGAGTTGCTCAAGAAGATGTTCAAGGAACGCCGACTGGGTTTCATGATGGACGAGGTTATGAGCGGCAGTCACCATTTCACCGGCGGCGCCGGCCCCGAGGGGGAGCATCCCATGGAGTTCAGGGTCACCTGGGGCACGCGCCACCTGAGCCCCTACCTGAATCCTTTCGGCCCCAACTTCATGTCGAACTTCCTCGAGGGCACGTTGACAGTCGGCGGGCTGGTTGAGAACGCCCCCTGCCGGGGCACGCTCGATCTGAAATACTTCAGCGAGGCCAAGATCCGCTACAGCTTCAATTTCAAGGGCCCGTCGGGCGAGCCTTTGAGTTATGTCGGCGAGAAGGTCAACATCCGCCCCTGGAACCTGCACCGCACCCACACGACCTGCTACGGCACCATCACCGACCTTAAGACAGGCAAGGATATCTCGAGGTCGATCCTTTATTTCAAGCTCGACACCATACCCGCGTTTCTGGCCAGCGTGCGGCTTGGATAAATAAGAAATAGACTGTTGAAATACATCCAGGGAACCGGTATCATCCTAGGTCGCAAACAACCCTGGAGAGAACCGTATGCCGATAAAAACAACTTTTTTGTTGCTACTTTTGCTGCTTGTCGCCGGCGGCTGTGACAAGAGCGCCGATAAACCAGTCGATCACCAGAAAGCCGCGCCGCAGCCGGCGACTCAATCGCTCGTGCTCGGCAAGGCCCTGGCCGGGGCGGAACCGGTTTCGGTTGCCGACCTGCTTGCGAATCCCCATGTCTATGACGGCAAGACCGTCCGCTTGGCAGGCAAAATAGAAGACTTCTGCCATCACAAGCGGGCCTGGTTCGGCATCAGCGCGAAACCGGGAGCGGGCATGGTGCGCGTGTTCTGCGCGCCCAGGTTCCAGGCCCCGGCCGACTGCCTGGGCAAGCAGGCCGTGGCCGAAGGCAAGGTCGAGTTGAACACCATCCCGGCCGAGCAGGTCGCCTACTACGGCAAAGAACACAAGTTTTTAGCCGGCGTAAAAGTCGAGCCCGGCCAGCCGGTAGTGCTGCCGATCGTGCGCGCCTTCGGCGCGGAAATAAATTAGGCCCAAGGGCAAAAGGGAGAGACCATGAGATACGGTGGACTTTGGATGTTATTGGCGCTGGCAGGTCTTTTGGCCGGTTGCGCGGCTTCGGGCAAGGCCGTCATCGAACAGTACAGCAACGTCACCCAGAATCGCTTCGAGGGGGCGGTGGCGGTAGTCCTGGAAAGCAGGGACACGGGCAAGGTTGACGACCAGGGCGAGTCGCTGGTGGCCGAGAGCTTCAAGCGTATCAAGCTGATGAACCGCAAGGCACTCGACTGCGGGGCGGACGATCCCAACTGCCGTCTCGAGCGGGCCGTCTGCTACAACGAGACCTGGGACGAGGTCGAGTTCATCCACGTGCGCACCATTACGCCCGAAGGCAAGGTGCTCGAGATGAACAAGGGCGACATGACCGATCGAACCTATACCAGCTGGGCGATTCCCGACCAGGACCAGCGCTGCTACGTCTACCGCGTCAATGGGGCCGCGCCGGGGGCGATCATCGAAGAGCACTACCAAATCCGCAGCAAGAAGATCCTGGGCGCGGGCGGCTTCTGGTTCCAGGACCGCGACCCGGTGCTCGAGGCCACCTATACCATCGACGCCCCGGCCGACTACAAGTACAAGTGGAAGCTCGAAAACATCGACATCAAGCCGACCGAGAAGAAAGTCGGCAAGCGTCTCGTGCGCACCTGGACGGCAAAAGATGTCTCGCCGCTGATAACCGAGTTGGGAATGGTGGCCCCCGACGACGTTGCCCAGCAGCTAAAGATCGCCAACGAGAACGTGGCCGCCTTCGGCGACTACCCGGCCTGTAAGTCGATCAAGACCTGGGAAGACATGGGACACTGCTGGCAGCAGATGATCGCCAAGGAGCAGCAGGAGACCCCGGCCATAAAGGACGTGGTCGCGAAGATCGCCAAAGAGAACAAGACCGAGACCGACAAGGTTAAAGCAGTCTGGAAGTACATGAACGAAAACGTGCGCTACGTCGGGCTGGAGCGCGGCCTGGCCGGCTTCATTCCGCTCTCCGCCGCTGTCGTCTGCTCGAAGAAGTACGGCGACTGCAAGGCCGTCGCCGGGCTGATCTCGGTGCTCTGCCGCGGGCTGGGGCTCAGGGCCGATCCGATCCTGATCGGCACCCGGCCGCAGCTCGGCGATCTCGACGTTGATCTGCCCGGCCCGTTCCACTTCAACCACTCGATCGCCCGGGTGGAAGCCGACGGCAAGGTCTACTGGCTGGACGCCACCGGGCGTTACGACAGTTTCGATACCACCCAGTCGCGCAACCAGGGCGTGCACGTGGTGGTGGGTAACCCCCAAAAGCCCTTTCTGGATTACATTCCAGTCCAGCCGCCCGAGCACAACAGTATGACCAATAGGGTGGTTTTCATCCCGGATACAAACGGTGACGTCGCCCTGGAGTTGGAGCGCACCACGACCGGTAATTCGGCCAGCTACTATCGTGGGGCGAGCTATGCCTATGACGATGTCAAGTGGAAGAAATGGATCGAGGGAAAACTGGCCGAGTCTTATCCCCAAGCGGCCATTGTCGAGCAGAGCTACAGCGGTAAGGAGGACAACAACGCGCCCTTCGGCATCAAGCTCAAGGCCAGGATACCCAAGGCCCTTCAGTCGACTGGAAATGGCCTGAGCTTCGAAGTGAAAGAGCTCTTCCCTGCGGATTTGAAATACTTCCAGCTACCAAAGCGGCATTACGCGATGGACATGGGTGGCGTGGATTTGCGCAAGGACCGCTTCGAGGTGCAGATTCCAAAGGGCATGGAAGTCAGCGGGATACCCAAGAACGTCGTATTCGACGACGAGTTCGTCAAGATCGAGCGCTTGAGCCAGATCGAAGGAGACCGGGTAGTGACGGTACTGACCTGGAACGACAAGAACCTGCGTATACCGGCCGAGAAGTACCAGCAGGCGCGCAAGTCTTTCCAAAAAGTGCTGGATGCGACATCGTTTCTGGTGATGTTCCGGCCCGAGAAAAAGAAAAATACAACGGCGGCGAAGTAATTCTCATGAAACCGAGGAGGACAATAATGAATAGGGTCGGAAGTGTTGCCTGCTTGAGTGCATTTCTTCTGGGCACCGCCTTGAGCGGCTGCGGCGGCGGCCTGGCCAGCGGCCTGGTTGTCATTCCGCCCGCCGTGGAGAAGGCCCAGGCGCCCGAGGGCAAGTGGAAGGGTATTCACGCGATCTATCTTTACGACGTCGGATACGTATCGTACGATCCGATCGACGTCGGGATAGCCGAGTACCCGTCCTATGCCTACACACACTTCGCAAAGATCAAGCTGCTCACCCGCGCCGCCACCGAGGGCTACATGTACGGCAACATTCCGATCAGGCACATGGACGAGCTTTACAAGGTCGAGGCCAAGGTGATCAAGCCCGACGGGATGGAACACAAGCTCACCAAGTCGGACTACACGACGACGATCCTGGTGAAGGACGTCGTGCCCGACCGCAACCCACCGATCGACTTCTACGAGACACAGATCATCTTCCCCGGGCTGGAACCGGGCGACATCATCCAGTACAGTTACACCGCCCGCTCGGCCAACTTGACCTGGAACTTCAACCACGTCGGCGCCCCGGTGCTGTATTCGAAGTTCATGGTTGCCCGGCCCCAACGCCGGATAGAGATCCAGCCAGTGATCTACGACCGCCACAAGCTGAATATCTTAAAGAGTGAGGACACCGGCCTGGCTACCGGAATGGCCGGTTTCCTGAGCATCGGCGGTGTAAGCCGCCAGGCCACTTACGACATCTGGACCGCCACCAACGTTCCCCCGATCGCCGACGAAGTGGCCATGCCCGCGGTGGTCGATCTGGCCAGCCGGGTGCGCGAGTGGCAGGGCGACCGGCGCTGGGACTGGTCGACCATGGGCAACACCTACTACAAGTGGTTCACCCACTATGGCCGCTATCCCGGCGCCGCTAAAAATCTGGCGGAGAAAGTGGTCAAGGGGATCGCCGATCCGCGCGAGCGTGCCAAGGCCATTCACGACTGGGTCAAGAAGACGCTCAATATCGAGCCGCTCAACCAGTTGACCTCGGTGCCGCGCACGGTCGAGATCGAGACCATCGACATCGACAAGCTGATCGAGGAAAAAAACGCTCCGCCCGAGAAGGTGGCCAACCTGATGTGGCTGATGATGCAGTCGGTCGGGGTGGACGCCACGGTAGTGCTGGCCGCCGAGAAAGACAGCCCCCCGGCTATCGAGGATCTGCCAACCATCTACCAGTTCACCCACCCCTTGCTGGCCCTCGGCGACGGGACGCTGATCGACACAACCAACCGGCTGTGCCCCTTCGGCATGGCTCCCTGGATTTTCGAGGGTCGCAAGGCCTTGTGGATCAAGGAAGGCTCGGTGGCCTTCAAGGACATCCCGGCTAGCTCCCCTGAAGCCAACCGGCGCGAGATCAAGGCCCAGGGCACGCTCGACCCCGATGGCTCGGCCAAGATCGAGGTCAGCTTCCAGATGACGGGCCAGATGGCCTATGCCTGGCGCAAATGGCTCGTTCCCATGAAACCCAAGGACCGGCAGGACTCGATCAGGGACATCGCCACCGCCACCGCCGCCAAGGCCGAGGTGGACGAGTTCACCTTCGATAATCTGGACGACATCGACAAGCCGCTCGGCCTGAAGCTGAAGTACCACGTCCCTGGCTACTCGGAAGTGCTAAATGACAAGATAGTGATGAAGGTCGGCGCCTTCATTCATTTCACTGCCTGTCCCATATTGAAAGATTCGCTGGGGGCCGACCTGTATATTTGCCCCAAGCCGATGACCGAAACCCGCGACAACCCGATCGAGTTCCCCTTCAAGCGCTACGACGAGATGAACATCAAGGTGGCTTTTCCCAAGGGTTTCCTGCTTCAGGCCCTGCCCAAGGGATTTCGCACACGCCAGATCGAGAAGGGGACCAGCCTCGGCGTGCAGACGTCGTACGGCACGGAGGGTCGCAAGGATCTCGTCGTAGTGCGCAAACTCTCGGTCAACGATCCCTTCGTCGACCTCAAGGGCTATCCCAAGCTGCGCGACATGATCCGCCGCTACGAGTCCCAAAAGGACACCCTGCTTACTCTCGAGCTACCCAAGATGGACTAGTACTCATGCGGCTCTGAGCCCGCGCTCAGAAAGATGCTCTTCGTCGCCATCCAGGAATGTCCGCAGGCTCTCGCATGCCTGGCGGTGGATCTGGCAGATTCGCGACTCGGTTACATCCAGAAGGACCGCGATCTCGCGGTAGTTGAGTTTGCCGTAGTAGTACATGGAGATTACCGTGCGCTGCCGCTCTGAAAGGAGTTCGATGGCGGCGACTAGCCTTTGGCGCAGTTCCTTGCGCTGCAGGGCGACGTCGGGTGAAGCGAACCTCCCGGCTCCTGCCGCGGCCAGGGCGCCCGCGCCCCTTTCAATCAGGTCGAGCGACAGATCGAGAGCCGCCGGGAAACTTTTGCGGCTTTCGAGGTATTCATCCATTGTCATGTCAAGCTCTTGGGCCTGTTCTTCGTCGGTCGGCGGCCGGCCGAAATCAGTCGAAAGCTTCCAGCGCACCTTTTCGAGCCGGTTATGCTTCTGACGGCTGCGCCGTGGCAGCTGGTCAAAGGCGCGCAACTCGTCCAGTATGGCCCACCTGATACGGCACCTGGCATAGGCGCCGAAAGACAGCCCGCGCCCTGGATCGAAACGCTCGAAAGCCGACAGCAGGCCGATTGTCCCTGCCGAGGCAAGGTCGTCGGAGTCGACCCAGGCCGGCAGCCTTGACCCGATGCGTCTGGCCTCGCTTGCCAGAAGCGGCAGGTGGGCTGCGATTTGGTCTTCGCGATCAGTCTGGTTTGCTTTGGGATCCGCCTGGTTGTTGTCTGCCTCGCTCAACTAATGTCTCCCAAGAAGTCAAGATCGGCTAGATACTGTCGCAACTGTCGTGCCAAGCCCGAGCACTGAGACTCTTTTGTTTTTTCGGTATATTGTCCGCCGCTGGGAATTCTCGGGATGGGTGCGCCGGGCACCCAGGGGTCACTTGTGACCCATAACTGAATATAATTATTTTATTTTTACTGGACTTCAGACCGTCATGGTGAGAGAAAAAATATAGTTGCCGTAAACAAGCAAGCGGGCGGAGATGACAACCACAATTGTTATCGTTGACGATGATGCGAATTTCTGCGAGATACTCCGTTTTCGTCTCGAGCGAGAACCCGATCTCGAGGTGGTGGCGACGGCCGAAAACGGCAGGCAGGCCATCGCGGCGGTCAGGAAGCACTTGCCCGATATCGTCATAATGGACATCAATATGCCAGAACTGGGCGGCATCGATGCGACCCGGGCTTTAATATTCGAGGCGCCGGAGGCCAAGGTGATCGCCCTGACGGCCCTCTGTGACAATGATGTCATGCAGGAGATTCTCGATGCGGGCGCCGCGGCGTTCGTCCAAAAGGGCAGTGCCGCCAATGATCTCATACCGGCTATACGCAGTGCCGCCGGAACTCTGCCCCCGGAGTGAGCGAGAGCGACTGACCCGGCCCAACAACGACCGGGACTAAAGATCGTACTCCAGCCGGTAGGCGCCCTTGGCGCCGGGGGGGGCAGCGTCGATAGGGGTGAAGCGCAGGTCGCTCTTTTCGAGCATCTCCCGGCGAACGTTCTCGGTTACCAGAATCTCCCAGGGCCCGGCCGTGTCCTCGCCCAACTTGCTGGCCGCGTTGACCTCGGCCCCGAAGACGTCCTCGTCGCCGATGCGCAGCACCGGGCCGTAGCCGATTCCCAGGCACAACAGGATCTTCTCGGTATCGGGGCGCGAGGTGTTGTACTCGGACAATTTGCGCTGCATGGCCAGAGCGCTGTCGATCGCCTTTTTCACCGAGCGAAACATCACCAGCATGCTGTCGCCTTCGAGTTTAAGCAGGACGCCGTCGTGATCTTCGATGCACGGAATAAGCAGGCGCTCTGACTCGAAAATAACTTGCAGGAAGTGGATGATGCCGAAGTCGGCCACGCTGCGCGAGAAGCCCGACAGGTCGGTGAACATGACGGCCCATTGCTCGCCGAACAGATCCCAGATACGCTGGTCGATCATTTTCTTGTCCGCTCCCGCCGCGATGCGCTCTTCGATCAACTTTTCGAGCCGGTCCATCGAGGCGCCGGCCTGGACCCGAAATGCGTATGGCATGTCGTTCTCCCTGATTTCAAGCGTATCGAGACTTTATGCGATGCGAGTTCGACCGTCAACCGCCCGGGTCTACTTCTGCCAGAGCCTCAACTGATGGGTCATTTCCTGCACGGGACCGTCTGATAAGAACAGGCGCACGCGGATGATGAAGTTGCCCCAGCCGCCCATGGATAGCGGAAAAGCCCGCGGACCATCGCCGCGCCTGCACACCAGCCTGAGCGGATTGTTGAAACTCGGGTGCAGCTTGTACTCGACGCAATCGATCCGCGAAAGCGCTTCTTCCGGACCCTTTATAAAGATCGTCCAGTTCCACCATCTGTCACGGACCTCGGCGGCTATGTTATCCGGCTTGACCGGCAACAGGTTCTCTGCATCCGGGTTGCCGCGAAAGACGTCAATCACCCGCTTGAAGGCCGTGCGGTAGAAATCGCGATCGAAATTGTAGGCATGCACTTCGCCCTCGCCGCCGACCAGCAAAATCTCTTCTCCCGGCATGACTGAGGGAGCCGTACCCAGCGCCTCGATCTTGCCCGGGAGAATCTCTTCGTAGATTGCGCGCCCATCGGGAGTCGTCAACACCAAAAGCGAACGCCGCCAAAACGATCGCAGCGGGACGGCCATGGCCATGTAGGCCGGCCGGTCGGCACGAAGTTTGACGGCCACACCTCGCACGCCGGAAGTCCAGCCGGAGTTGGCCAGCGGCAGGTCGAATTTACCGTGCGGCCTTCCATCGAAGCCCACCAGATGGGCGGCTGTCTGGTGAACGTAGAGCAGGCCGGGCTTGCCGGCCCTGGTGGGGAAGCTGCACATGGACGATCGCCGCGCGGCCATTCCAGTGTTGCGCACATTCATCTTCCGCATGTCTGCGCGACGGACCATCAGTTGCCCCTGCCGATTGATCCAGGCGATCTTGGAAAGCCCCTTGCCATCGGTGTCCAATACCCACAGACGCCGGACATCGGAGGCCGGTATTTTGTCGCTGGCCGTCTGCGAGATGCGACCTTGCTTCTGCGCCGAGTGAAAGGCACTCTTTTTCAGAAATGGTTTTCCGAATAGAACCCGAGGTCTGGTCAGCACGCCGGGAACGCGGCGCGCCTCTTTCAACCAGGCTGCGAACTTCTTGGATGCGCCCGGAGAGACCAACTTCTCGTCCGGCGGGACCGGCTCATCGGCAGGCCGGCCGTCGGGATGCCAGCAATTCCAGCGTCCGCTCTTCTCACCCTGATCATAGTCGCCTTCGCAGCGTTTTTGGCCGTTGGCGAACCAGTTGGTGAAGCGGCCCTGGCGCAGGCCGTCGCGGTAGTTTTCCTCGGTCTCGATCTTGCCGTCCTTGCGCCAGGCAAAACATTTGCCCCACAGCTTTCCGTGTCGCGCACCGCACTGGCTTTTTTTATTTCCGTTTTCGTACCAGGCGATGCTGAAGCCGTGCTGCCGGGCCACTTCGTCGAGGCATGCCTGGACGAAGCCGTCGGGCGTGTCGGATTCGACCAGGCTCGCGCCCTCGGGACACTCTTGAAGAATCGAGGTGGCGCTGATCGAGTCATTGGTCGTGGTCACATCGGTCTGCTGGGCATGAGCCACACCGTTTCCGAGAAGTAGCGCACATAGCAGAAACAGACGCTTGCACATGGTTCCTCCCTGTCGATGGGCTGACTCCCCCCAGCCTAGCACGCAGCGCTTCCAGTTGCGATAGTTGTGCGTTGCGGTTATTGGCGGAGGAGCATTGACAGGCGTCCTGGGTCATGTTTTCCTGTCCCGGTCGTTGACTGAAGATGGAGGCCTAGCGCATGGAAGATCTCAAGCCACCCTGTGTCCTTCAGGCCCGCGATCTCGACGACGCCTGGTTCACCGCGCTGTGGGCCTGTCTGGAGAAGAACGACGATGGAACATTCAGGTATTCACAGCGCTATCGCATCGACCGCGGTTCGTACGAGGGGCAGGAGCGCCTGGAGATAGACACCTTTCTGATGGACATTCTCGCCCCGGGCACAGGCCCGCTGGTGCCCCAGATGCCTACCGGCAAGGAGCACCTGGCGCCGACAGACGAGGACCAGGCGCACAACTACATGCTTTACCTGATGACCGCCGAGAAGCAGCCTACGGAGCAGTACACCTATGGCGAGCGCCTGGTCGGGCCGCACGCGTTGTTGAAAGTCGACGAGCTGCGCCGTGCGGACGGGAAGACGGTCGACGCCGCCGGGTTCGAGTTGCTGGTAGGCGGCCGGGCTTTTCCCCTGGGCGACTTGCCGCGCACGCTGGATCTGCCCTTCGGGATGAATCCCGTAGAGGAGGTCATCAGGCTCTACCGTGAAGACGGGCACAACACCAACCAGGCCGTGATGGAGATAGGCATGCCGTCCGACATCATGTTGTCCGATCCGCCCTGCCTGCGGCTGGTCGACACGCGCATCAGGAACGGCAAGCTGCACTTCATAGTCTATTTCCGCTCATGGGATCTCTACAACGGCTTCCCGGTAAACCTGGCCGGCCTGCAACAGCTCAAGAACTATATGGCCGACGAGATCGGCGTGGCGGACGGCAGCATCCGCGCCGTCAGCAAGGGTCTGCACCTGTACGACGACATGTGGGAACTGGCCTGCGCGCGCACCGGCAAGGCCGAGGCGATCGAGGCGAAAAAGCCGAGACGCGAGTAACCCGCGTACCCGGACTGGCGAGTCTCAGGGAACTACAACGGGATAGAGTTGCCGGCCGTTTTCGAACTCGGCGATCAGTTGAAACTCGTCGGCGAAGAAGTGTGAGTTGGCGAAGTGGCCGGGCGCGGTGGCCTCGACGTCGACGCCGCGTTTCTGGGTGTTCATATCGGGGATGCCGCGGCGTTCGGCCCAGGCCGGATCCTTGAAGCTGGAAAAGAGGCGCTTCATCGACGTGTCGCCGTTCGCCTCCAGCTGTTTGCGCACCTTCTCGTATACCACGCGCACGCCCACCGAGCAGACCTTGCGGCTGAGCCCGGCGTCGAAGATGGAATAGTGCAGCACGTTGTCGTAGCCCAGGGCCTGGTTGATCATGAAGTCGACTAGTTGTCCGATGTCGTACTTCATGCCGATCATGTTAGTGGCGGCTGCGAACATGACCTGAAACTCGGCGTCCGATAAAGTGCGCTTGGTGTAGCGCCAGACGGTCAGGCGCGTGTCGTAGAGATCGGCCAGCGTCCACCAGCGGCATTTGGGCGGTTCGAGGCTGTAGCAGTGATCGTCGTCGAGGTAGAGCATCGAGTGGGTGTCCCGCCAGCGGCCCATGTGTCCGAAGAGCCGCTTGTGATGACGGCGGATGCCCCAGTAGCCGATCTTGTACCAGAACTTCCACCAGGCGGCGTGCGAGTCGAAGTTGAGCACGTCCGAGCGTGTGAGAAACGGCTTGATCTTATCGACGAAGTCCTGTCTGGCCTGGTCGTCGCTGGCGCTCATCGTCGCCCCTTCTGAGCCGGTTGAAGTTCGTTGGAGAATATACCGCCGCGGCAGCGCGGGCAAATATTCGAGCCGCGCTTGTCTTGTGCCCAAAGGATGGTTATAATGTCTACAGCTCTTTGACAGTTGGGACGAAGAGAAGTTTGCAAGTCCCTAAGAAACCTGGGGGCGATCCGGTTTCGACGGGGGTGTGAACTCCGGGCCGCATGTCGGGGCTCCGCGGACCCCGTAAAAACTGCGGAAATCAAAGCTGCCAATAGCAACTTTGCACTGGCTGCTTAGACAGCCACGTCCGCCCGACCTTTTCCTGTGAGGTAGGGACCGGGCGCCATATAGCAGGATAGCCGAACCGAGTGCCCGAGCGAGGTAAGGCGAAATTTAGTCGGGATCGCGCCGAGCGAAGCCTGTCCGTGGACTACGAACGGCGTAAGATTGAGCACGGACTAAGCATGTAGTGGTACCGGTCGAATCACTTTCGGACGCGGGTTCGATTCCCGCCGCCTCCATCTATTTTTCCCTGTCATTACAGTCAGTTGCAGAGGCAGTAGACATTTTTTTACTGTCGATGCCCAATTGATGCCCAAGGGTCCCGCCATCGAGGGATGTGACAGCCTCCCTGGTCACCTCCGGTGAGAGGTGCGCGTAGCGCATGGTCATCTCGATGGTGGTGTGTCCTAAAAGTTCCTGGACGGCCTTGAGGGAAACGCCGCGCATCACCAGGTGGCTTGCGAACGTGTGACGCAGCACGTGCCAGCCTATGCGTCTCAGACCGGCATTGCGGCACGCACTCCACAGTGGCCACTTGCATTGCCCGTCGGTGTGGGGCCTCCCGTCTTCCTGGCAGAAGACGAACTCGCCCCGCAGGTGACGGTGCTTCTTGAGAGTGTCGAGGCACTGGGGGCTGAGGGGGATGGAGCGTGAGCGTCCGCCCTTGGGTGTATCGATGTGCCCCCTCCAGTTGCCCTGGTTGATCTGGATCTGTCCGCGCTTGAGATCCACGTCGTCCCACCGAAGGCCCAGGATCTCGTTCTGCCGGACGCCCGTCCTGAGAGCCAGCATGATCATCGTGTACCACTCCGGCTCGGCTGTTGCATTGGCCGCCGACAGCAGACGATCTGCTTCCTCGAAATCAAAGAAGTCGAAATCGGTCTTTGGCACCTTGAACCAGTGGATTTTTGGAACACTGTCGATGATTTTCCATTCCTTTGCCTTTGTCAGGCAGCGGCTGAGTACAGCCAGGTGGTTGTTGATCGTTTTCTTGGACAAGCCAGACTTTTTATTTTTGCTCTTGTAGCCGTCGATTTTCCTCGTGTCGATTTCATCCAGAGCAAGAAGGCCCAGCGCTGGCAACAGGTGACGCTTGAAAATCATCCGCCTGTCCTTGATGGTACTGGCCTTGCTGTTGGGGAGCACATGAAGTTCCATAAATTCATCCGAGAAATTTCGTAGAGTAGGTGGCACCTCCTTCTTCTTTGGCGGGGTTGGAATTATCAACTCCCGCAACAGGAATTTTTCGTAGGCTTCCGCTTCAGGCTTAGTCCTTCCAGGCGCAGACTTTCTGATTCTTTCCTTTGTTCCGTCTGGAAAAGTGAAGTAGAAGTCTACCATCCAACCCTTCTTTTTCTTGCGCACCGTCATCGCGTCCTCCGTGATGACACGCGCGCCTTGGACCGCATCCACTCTAGCAGGGCATCCCGCAAGATGACAACCCGCCTGCCAACCTTGCGACCGGGCATCTCCCCGGCCGCGATGGCGGCGAAGACCGTCTTCCGGTTCAGCCGGAGAAAGTCGGCAACCTCGGCGACCGAAAGCACGGGGGACAGCCCGTAAGCTTCTTCCTGCTTCAACATGCTGGCAGAAGATTCACCAGATCCTTTTACCATTTTAAGATCTCCATTTTTCAGGAATGGAGACCCGCTTGGGCCGCCGCGATGCCGGTCAAATCCGGATCGGGCGGTATTGGTCGCGGCCGGCGCCCTTGGGCGCGGTGGTCAACTTACTGACCGACCACCACCGAGGTCATCGCCTCGGTCAGATCCGCTTGCTCCCATTCTTGGCTTGGGTGAGAGCCGTAGCCCAGTACTGCTTGCCAGAGATAGTGGCGACGTTTCGTCGCCAACGCCACGCTCGGCCTGTTTCCGGGTGGCGCAGTGGCCATGTATGTCAGCATGGCTCGGGTCCTGATACTTTTGTGGCTCCAAGCGGCTGGTGCGCTTGCGGGCTGCTTGGAACCAAGGTTAATACCTCCTTTTCATTTCGAAATGTTACCTCACTGTTGGAAATCTGGCCCGAGGGCGTTCATGATCTCAAACCGATCGAGTCCATGATGGGTGATTCTGCTTACCTTAATGGCCACCGCCAGGCTAGCGATTTGGTCTTTGTATTTGCGAACGAGGTCTTCGGCTTTTTTGCGAAGCTGCACAATATAGTCGTCAATCAAAATGTTGCCAGGCCCATGCAGCTTCAAAAAACGCCTTGCAGCACTCTCGTCTCGCGTTGTGTTGGCAACCAGAGTCTTCGGCTCAAACATGCGTTGAGCAGGAAGTCCAGCAAGAAGCGAAATTGCGATGAACCTCGCGACGGTTGCACGTTCACCTTCAGGCACTGCAACAAGCTTGGGATCGGGCACCAGAAGTTTTCTGGTGCCGCGTTTTGTACGACTGATGTGCGAAACTCCAAGACCATAATGTTCTCGAATCACGATCTGGCCCGCCTCGTAGCATGCTTCCATATATTTTTGAAACTTCCGTTGCTGACGTGCGAAAGGAGATCTGCATACAAGTGGACCGCTCAGGGCCTTCCTCGTGACCAGAGTTCCATGCGAAGTCATGACCCTAGTGACTAGGCCTTCAGGTGTTGCAACAGCCCTGGTGACCAGAGGTCCACTATGAAATTGTTCCACCTTGGGCCTGGATAGCTTTTTACCAGCCTTCAATTTTCTTTTTTTCATCGATCTGTTCCTTTCAAATCCACCCGCCACCTTCTTCGTCGGCGTATTGCTCATTTTTTATCTTTTCGTTTCAACAAGCGATTTCATCTCTTCTACCACTATCATTTTCCTGCGTTTCTCGGACCTAAGATCTCCTCCCCTGAACCATCTGAAGGATTTGAATGACTTTCTTCTTTTTTTCACGTTGGTCAAAACCCACCATTATCCTTCAGATCCTTCATTTTCACCGAGCCGTATCCCGTGATAGTCGGTCAGTCCGGTGCGACTATCTCGATCACGATGGATTCCGCGGACCGTCATCATGTTGCCAAACCTCTTCTGCGTGATTGGTGCCTTACATTTTTCTTCAGCCCAAGTCTTGTAGGATTCATAGAGTTCAGCGGACCGCGTAACTGCATCAGGTTCCATCACACAGCATTCATCGAGAAATCCCCCTATGAAGTCCATTTCTCGTCGGTACTTTCTGACAGCAGTCTTGACTTCATCAGGAATACCAAGATGACCGAGTTCTTGCCACTTGAGACAACCGGAGACTGCCCATGCCAGGATTCCAGGAAGTTCGTCTCTCAACTTGTCAATTAGATGTTTGTCCTGTTCGTTCTCTGGGATCATGATGTTGAAAGGGAAGAGTATGATGCGATCCCAGATGCCTTGATCCGCACCCCGTATTATTGGCCTGTGATTCGTCGCCAGCCACAGTTTGAACTCGGGGTGGAATTCAAACCACTCGGCTGCCATATGGCGAGATACTAGCGTGTCACCTCCTGTCAGATCCTTAACAGTAGATTCATCGAGCGGCTTTCCCTCGTCCGATTCAGAGGCAGTAACGAATCTGGCCCCGCGAAGCCGCGCAATATCGTTTGGCACCATCCCTGTTCTTTTTCCCAGAAGAGTGCTGGTCGGCGTTCGTCGAGAGTAGTCGGGGCCAAGTATCGAACGACAAGTCTCAAGCACGACGGTTTTTCCGTTTCGACCCTTTCCAAGGAGGATGATCAATACCCGCTCGGAGACATCGCCTGAGAGGCTGTAGCCAGATAGTCGCTGCAAGAATCCTGTCTTTTCTTCGTTTCTATCCATGACACGCTTGAGGAAGGAAGTCCAAATGGGCGCCTCCGCATTCTTGTCGTATTCAACAGGGCAAAGCTTCGTGATCAGATCTTCCCTTCGGTGTTCGCGCAGTTCTCCGGTGCGCAGGTCTATCGTGCCATTCCGGCAGTTCAACAACATTGGATGTTGGTCGAGTTGTTTGGGGAGTACAGGAATACCTGGTTCGGATTTCGCAAGCTTGAGCATGGCCTGTATCCTGGTTGCCGCTTCTGATTTCAAGCCGTGCTCTGGATTCTCTTGCACTAATTGCCGGACTGCATCTTTGGCTCTACGCTCTGATTCTCCGGTTTGATCTTCTTGCCAGTGTCTCTTATCCCAAACAAACCAGCGTCGCAGGGGATAGCAATAATGTAGATCCTTGCCGTGAGCGTCAACAAGGAACTCAGCATTTCCGTAGTCAGTCTCGTGAAAGTCTTCTTCGTTTCTCAAATCTTCATCTGGGTATCCGATAGAAATTATTTTTGTTTCGGCCTTGTTGTTTCTATGCTGCATAAGTTCCTCTTCGATTGGGATTCTCATTAGGTATTCCCTATTAATCTAGGTTTCATCAATTGCTCCTCTGGCAGACCGACACGCGGCCTGCGGATTTGAACAACACGTTGGGATTTGGTTTCTATGTGCCAGGGCTGATGCCGGGCCGAACAACATATCGGGCACCGCCTGGAATGTGTCGGGCCAACTTCGACCGGATTCTGATCGGCGAACTTTACAACCTAACGGCCCGCCGTAGCCCCATAACCAGCCGGGGCTTGGGGTACTGCCTGCGGTTTGAAAACACCGCAAAAGGCTGGATTGGCGGCCAGCCACCGCTCTCGCCGGTTACGAGGCGACCGGTTTGCGCTCAAAGTATGCTACATCTTCTAAAATTTTTGTCAACCAGAAAATCGGGTACGCCTATAACTTGAAGTTATTTCTGAATATCCCGTCGGAAGTCATGCCTTCGACTTCGGGCCATTCTCGTCGTCATCGCCAAGACCACCGTAGATGCCGATGTAGTCGTTATAGTCATCTTCGAGCTTTTCTTCTCTAGCCAAGTCGATTAAGTCGTCGATGTGTACCCCGTTCCCGGACTCCGACCCGACCTCAAAAGATTCCTTTCTCGTTTGGCCTACTCAGTCTAGATTCACCCGGCGTCATTCCGCGCGACGTCGCTATACTGTCTTTTCTTCGCATCAGCTCCTCAACGCAGTAACTGCAAAAAAGGCTTGACAACATCATGATTCTTATGATACGTAGTGTTGTATTATGGTTACACGAGGGAAAGACCTGATGAGCCAGGAAGTATTCTGCAAGCGTGCGGGATTGCCTCTACGCCGGTTGATATACCTTTGCGAGAAGGGTGCCATCAAGCCAGCTGAGGATACTTCTGGAAGGGGGAGCCCACGTAGGTTCGGCGAGGAAAATGTCACTGAGTACCGGGTAGTAGAGCTTCTTCTCGGATTCGGTTTCGAACTTCGCAGGGTTGCTGCAATAATCGGGCTAATTCGAGGTTTCTTCGAGAGAATACGGGCATACAGTAAGGTTCCTAGTGAGTTCCCCCATTCATTTGCCGAGATATCGGCCGACAAGCCTTTCTGGCTCGTGATGTATGATCACGGCATTGTGACCATGCAGTATCGTGTTGGGAAAAAGATCCAAAACTCGGACTACGCGAAAATATTGCCCAATGGGAAAATCTCTGGAGGGCTACGTTGGGATGAGAATGTTGCGAAAGGAGCGATTTCTAAATTGGAAATCGAGCTAAGCAAATTGGCGAGGTAGATTTTTTTTACGGCGTAATACAATAATTTGTATCAATGCATACGGAGGCACAACATGCCGGAAACTAAAGAATTTCACATGGCGATCATTCGAGCTGGTCTTACACAGATGGAACTAGCGGCAAGTTTGGGTCTGCATCCTTCCACAGTGTCTCGCATCGTTTGTGGATGGCAGGTGCCGTCCGAGGAAATCCAAGAGGCCATCCGTAAGGCTCTAGGTAACGCAGGAAGGAAGATTCGGTTTGGGTACCGGATCCGGTGTTGCAATTCACAGCGTGGTTAGTCTGTGTATGAAATGGCAACTTTCAGTGCCGTAATGAACATCGCAGTTAATAAGCAAGGTCAGGACAAACCTTTCTCCACAGCAGAATGGCTGGTGCGAAGTGCAGTATTGCCTGTTTTACTGGCGATAAGTTTTTGCATTTTTACGACACCATACCTCAAAGCCGTATTGCTGAACAAGGAGGCGATTATGCCTCTCAGCCAATACAAGAACTTTGCAAGTCGTGATGTCGCAAGATACCTGTACAATCTCTTTTGGGCACGTCACGACGTATATGCAAAGAAATTCATCTATCAATCAGGTCCCCGCAAAGGCAAGAAGGGCTACGCACCCAAGTGTGTGAATTTCTGGAAAGCCGGGCTTTGCGAAAAGCTAATTGCAAGGGAGTCGGGGGCACGCACACATAAAACGTGCGAGGAATGCACTCACTCAAAGTACTCGCAATTGACTAAGAGTGTAATTCTCAGACACCTGTGTGGCCAGATTTCCATCGGAATCTATCCCCTGCTGCAGAACGACACATGTTGGTTTTGTGTCATTGATATAGACGATCACGCTGCGAAGGATCCTGAAGACTCATGCCTCATGACTGGGTCTCGTGTTGTCCAAGCTGGCGACGAGTTTGGCGTTAACGTATTCCTTGAACGTAGCGGTGGTGGGCGCGGCGCACACTGTTGGATTTTCTTCAAGCAAGCGATACCTGCCACACTTGCCAGGGAACTTTTATACGGCTTGATTGTGGCGGCAGGTTTACCGGACCCGGGCAGTATCGAGATTTTTCCGAAACAAAATGAGGCAAGGAAATTGGGCAACCTGATAGCTCTTCCTTTCCAGGGTCCAGAACGGGTGGCAAAGAATTATTCCGTGTTTGTCGATCCTGATTCGTTCGAGCCGATTAATCCATGCCACATGGCACTTCCCCCCATGGTTGAGGGGCGTCTCTCACTTGAAGATACGGAACATGTCGTCGCCAGTTTGAAGAAGGCCGGCGCATTGAAAGGGTGGCGAGGTTGGCCACGGAGATCGCAGAAATCTATATCTTCCAAAAACAAGAAGGCAAGCACTCGGAGGTTTCGTCTAGTGCCAAATCCAATCGACTCCATTTACAACAATTGCGCCGCTGTCCGTAAGATTCGTGACCGGGCTGAAGGCGAAGATGGGCTTACTCATGAAGAACGCCTTGCGTTGGCGTCGGTCATACACGACTTGCCCAAGGGGCAAGAAGAGATCCATCGGATTATCGGACTATGCCCTGATTACGATCACGAATACACCCAGCAACAGATTGAATCGTTGCAGGTTCCTCCATGGACATGTGAGGCATTTCAAACCCATCTCCTTTGCGACGGTATGTGCGAACGCATGTTGAAACGCGGCAAGCGATCCCCGGTGGCGTTTGCATTCCAGGGAAAACGGTCACACGGATCCGTAGCTTCACAAATACCTGTCGTTGAAGTTCCACCCGAGCAACCCGAAAAGCCCGCCATTGAGCGGTTCTTCGAGAGATTTGGGCGACAATCATGACTAAGAGTAAATCTACAAAAGCACACAGTTCGGAAATTGATCCCGTTGAAGTATCCGTGCCTTCGCCAACGCCATCGGCGAATCCTTCGGAGGAGCACTCTACGTCTGCTCCTGCCGACGGGACCGGCAACGCGACGCAAGTTGTTACATTAGATATCCTGAAAACTACGGCGCAGGAGGTCAAAGACGCCGCAAAACCGAGGGCCGACATCGAGCTTGTCCTCGAAACAGCGCATGAGCAGCTTCCCAAGAAGGATGTACGCGACCTTGAGCAATGGCTTCAGTCGGTCGGGTTCAAGAAGTTGCCCCAGGAAGAACTGGATAGGCTCATACTTGAGGCACAAAGGATAAAAGCCGCAAAAGATCCTGATTGCTATGCCGTGAACATAGACTGGACGCCGCACAACATGCACACCATCGTTGAGCGATGCGAGTTCATCAGTTCTCGTCTTGAGAACCTAAACACCATCCCTGCAAAAGAACGTATTGCAATCCTACAAATCCTGAATCACTTTCCGAAGTTGGAAGATTTCCTGGCCGAAAGATGCCCCGCACTCCGGCTTCCGGATGGTAGTCTAGATCCGAATTTCCTCGCAGCGTTAGCAGCCACGCAGGGTGATTACCCGTGGCGGTGTGACCGGCTCCGGAAATCAGGGTGTATGCACAAGTGTTTCGTTGAGTCTCCGGCGGAGTGGCCCAGCCGCATTCAACAACTGGGAAAGTACGACTTCGATGAGACCATAACCATCAGGCCTGCTCTTGGGTTCCCAGACGGACAAGCATATATAACACAGCCTTTCCTAGAAGAGGTCGTCGAAAAAAATAATGAGGGCAGTGACAACGAGTCCGTGAAAATCTACAAAATACAAAAGCCCAGGGTCATTACGTCTGATGGAAGGGTCCTCGAATTTTCGAAACGACAGTCAAAAGATCCGAGCGAGGTCGTCACGGTCAAAGGTACCAACTGGATGTTGGAGGGGGAACCTCCTGCCACGTCACGTCAGCGATGGTCAAAAAAGAGCATCGAGGACTTCCTCTTCAGTCGTGCACCCAAGGTGGATCCCGCACAGGTTTACATGGATACATTCAGCCTTGTTCGTCGGTTTTGCTGGATCGAGTTCGCGTCAGAGTTGCACTTGATTGTGCTCTACATTATCATGACCTATTTCCATCCCTTGTTTGCGTCTCTACTCTACCTTTTCCTCAACGGGATGTGGGGGGCTGGAAAATCGACCACGGAACGAACGATCAGCCACCTTTCCCACAACGGTCTATTTATCGTGGAACCTTCGGCAGCTGCTCTTTTCCGTACGATCCAATCCGAACAACCCACATTCGTCATCGACGAAAAAGAGAATATTACTAACCGAGAACAGGCTCGAAATTCAGACCTGGTTGCGATACTGAAAGCAGGATATCAACAAGGAGCAACCGTTCCACGATGCAACAGCGAGCGCGGAAATCGCGTGGACCAGTTCCATGTTTTTGGACCCAAGGTCATTGCCAACATTTTTGGTCTTGAGGAGGTTCTTGCAGATCGTTGCGTTACGATCCACCTGGAAGAGGCTCCAAAGTCGGTGCTTGCCTCTTTAGAGAAGGAACAGCCGGCCGAAGACGATCCGCGCTTCCAGAATCTGCGTGACCAGTACTACCTTATGGTCATGCAGTATCACCGGGGGTTCAGGCGGGTGCTCGACAGTTGCCGCGGACAGAGCTTGCCGGGAGCTTCCCACAGGAATCATGAACTGTTCTTTCCTCTATACGTTGTGGCGAAGTTCGTGGAGGCACACGGGCAACAGCCAATTGTCATTGACAGGCAAACGGTGTCTCTCACGTCAGTCCTGTCGAATCTTGTGACTTCAAAGGTCGAGCAACGGAAAGTGCAGAAGGCCGAGATGCCCGAGGTTATATTGAATTCTGCACTTCATTACTTGCTGGATATGATCGGCAGGGATATGTGCTGGTTCCACTCGCTGGAGATACTGCGGGCTTTTGACGCTTATTATTCGGAACAGCAGGCGTGGCTCAGTGATGCGATGCTCGGTAAAAAGCTCCGCCTGTTGGGCATTGGATCGGAAGAATCCGAGTTTCGTCGAAAAAGTATCAGTACTATCTCTCGGCGACCCCGGCGTGATTGGGTTGGTGAACCTGAAGCAGAAATATTAAAAGTCCGATTCTACCGCGTGGAACGTTCTCAGCTTCGAGAGCGCCCTGCCGACGACTCTACTTCCAAGGCGCCCGAGAGGGTAAATAAAATCTTAGACGCTTCGCAGAACATCACGAAAATCCGCGGCAAACTCGAGGTCGAGTACCAAAAACGAGCCAGGGCAACCACTGCAAATGCTACGGAAGCCGGCAACGGCGATGACGCCGGGGGGATCGCGGGGATCGCGGGGATCGCGGGAATCGCGGGGATCGAGGGGATCGGGGGGGAGTTGACCAGCAATCCGGGGAATTTCGATGTCTAAGAACTGGTCCATGGCCTGGTCCGCCAGATATTGCATACATATCAATGGGTTGTGTCCTTTTGGACCAGTGGACCGGTTGGACCAGTGTTTTCAGAGGGGTGGGGGTCAGGACTGGCGTATGGAAAATAAAACACCCCCAAAAAAGGTCTGGCCTAGTAGGGGGCTTTACCCGGGAAGTGCTGGTCCACTGGTCTATTATATATATTATATATATAATATATATATAATATATATACTTACGTCTGGACCAGGTGCTGGACCAGGAGCGGACCAGGACGTCTCTCCTCCTCCGCCGGTCCGGAACTCTCCGGTCCTCGCGCGTCTCCCATCCAAGTCCATGATCACACGCAAGTACGGGAAGGTGATTTAAAGTGGAACCGAGCACAACCCCGACGACTTTGAAATCGAGCATTCTCAAGGTGGAAACAAACCGTGCGAACGCTCTGAAATCCACCGGCCCCCGCACAGCCCGCGGAAAGAACCAGGTTCGCCGGAATGCCGTATCCCACGGCCTTCTGGCCAGCTCCAAAAACGTCCTCCTGCCCGGCGAAGACAAAAAGGTCTTCAACGTATTCATGCAAGGGCTACTTCGGGATCTTGCACCTGTCGGCGATATGGAAGCGCTCCTCGTCGAGCGAATCGTGTCTTCGGCCTGGCGACTCCGTAGAATCCTGCGAATCGAGCTGGGCATCCTGGCCACCGAAAATAGCGAAGCCAGAAGGGAAACCATGCTCAGTTGGAATCCGTTCAAAAGTGAGAGTCCCCTTGGTACGGGTATAGAGCCAATGGACGAGATGAAACTAATTGCAATCGGAATGGCGTTCAAGCGCGATGCAAGCGGCGGAGACGCGCTAGGTAAGTTGCGTCGCTATGAGTCAGCTATTGAAAGAAGTTTGTACCGTGCTCTTCATGAGCTGCAAAGACTTCAGGAAAAACGGTCTGGAAAAGACGTGCCGGTGCCGGCGGCTATCGATATTGATGTTTCTGTATTGTCCGGGCATGTGGAGCAATAGAAGTGCTTGTATTTGCTAAACAAAGCCAAAATAGGCTTAGCCTGTGGGAGCATCGCAATGGCTTCAGACAATGGTAGCAATGTTCAATTGGGGTTCGACGCTGTTCCACCTCCTCCGGGATACCCGGCAATTTCGCCGAGCACTGGCCAGTTCTGCACTACCTGCCCGCTGTCAGCCTGTTGCTACTACAGCGGAGCAAGGTTCATCGTTGCCAGATGTTTACACTGCCGCGTGCAAAAGTGTTTCTACGGTAACAGTTGGCATGAGTTACCCGAGTCGTGCGCGGGATTCGAAGAGTTCGCTATGTCCCTTTGTGAGGCCTGCACCGGGATGATTGAAAAAATGACAGAAGTTGAATACGTGGAAATTCTAGTTGAACGAATTCGCCGAGAGTATGTTTTCCTCCTGTCAGCCTCCGTTACGCGTGCATACGCGTTCAGCAGCCACGAGCATGTTCGGCGTGTGTTTGACTTGAAAAGAAAAAGAAACGCTATTGCAGCCTTGCAAGCCGATCTCGGAACGCTAGGCCACTGGGCTCTCGGTGTCATCGGGGCAGAACCAGCTTTCCTCAGAAGGCTCAGCTGGCCGAACAAATCCAAGCGGGTTGATCAGCTGGTTTGGGTAGCTCTCCGGCAAGCTGTCCGGACTAGTTAGGCTATATTACTTGCGGCGCGGCTGAGCGTTATATGCACCACGCCCCGCTGAGAGCAAGCCATATTTCAGCCGAATTCTTCGTCGAGGTATGCCAGGATTTCCTGCATGGCTTTGGCCTTGAATCGCCTGCCAAGCCACGTGAGGTCTGCCTCCATTACTATCATTTTATCGCCCAACTTCACCCGGCCGCTCTTGATGCCCCTGCCATCGAAAACAAATTCGTCGCCATCCCAATGCCCGGTGACTTTTATAGGCAGGCTCTTCATGAGCTTCTTGATCTTCGAACGAACGGCAGAGTTAGACAAGCTGTGGGTCTTGGATAATTTGATGTCGGGCATGTGGGATTCCTTCAAGTATTCAAGTGGAGTGATTATCGTAATGCCAGAGCCTCCCAGAGGGCTAACGTGAGCGCCTGAAACCGAAATAATTAGTCTGGACTATGGGGTTACATTCCAGCAAACAAGCTTTGGATCGATTGTGCACTCATAACCTGCTTCGTCGGCGTCCAGGCCACATCTTTTCATGCAAAATACGCAAGGTTTGAATTTCGTCTCGATACACTTAATGCATCGGGGCACCGAACGTTCATAAGAACATTCAGATGCATTTGTTATCAGCGCACAGGCCGTGGCGCAGCTTTTCATGTTTTTGTCGTACGCCAGAACATGCGGAGCCAGCAATGACAACGCCACGATACTGGACAGGAAAAAAGCTTTCATAGTAATGCCTCCTTTGGTTATAGGTGCAGTTTCTATTCACTTCTTCCACCTTTTGCTCGCTCGACTAGCTCATCTTCATCAATGGGTTCATCCCCTAGCTCTTCGAAAAACTTGTGTGCTGCCCACCCCACCGCTTCAGTGAGAGCAGCCGCGGTCGAAGCGTTGATTACATTGCCAAGCCAGGGAATCCAGCCGATCAATACCTGAGAGATCGCCCGACCGAACATTCCTGCAGCGAATGTGCCAATAAGCATTGTCGCAGTGGCGTCTTTGATCTTGCGTTTATGCACGAGAGCGATACCGACGATCATGCTTGCCTGGATCGGGGTGATGATCAGGACATCTGATGTAGGAATCTGGGCAAGACCGGCACCGACTCCTGCAGCGCTTGTTGCAGCCGTGTGTATGATGCCGTGCACCTTTGCTTTTTTTGAAATGGCCATAGTCCTACTTGTTGCCCTTCTTCTTCCCACCGCCGAACAGCCGATATACGCCGTATCCTGCGAGCCCCAAGACAGCTCCAGCCGCGACGATCGGCGCAGCCCCGACGCTAACCGCAGTGCCGCCGATGGCCAACCCAATACCTCCGATGCTTGCTGCTGTAATTCCGCCGGCTGCAGCTCCGGCCACAGTCGCGCCGCCAGCCTTCAACAGTTCTCTCTTGTCAGCCATGTTTTACCCCCTCAGCGTGGAGATGGAAGCTCTCGTTTCTTGTTTCGAGGTTCCACAACGTGCATTATCGCGTAGCCTAACCCTACTCCCACTCCCAAGATGCCTGCCGCGATTCTCAAGGCCCACAGACCGCACTCCGTCCCCGCAGATGCCTCAAGATGCCTCATGGATCACGGATCAAGCCGCATCACGAAAATGTCCCCACCTCCCGCAGATGTCAACGTGGTCTCGTTAGCTTCGCCTTGGCCAAATGTGGCTGAGCTTTGGAAGCGCCCTATGACCACAGATGACCCGTCAGATAGTGTCGAGATGCCAAAGCTGTATTCTTCATCACTACCACCAACACGGTGTGCCCATGTAAGCGCCCCGTCCGGGTTGTACTTCGCCACAAAAACGTCACAACCGCCCGCGGATGTCAACGTGGTCTCATTTGCCTCGCCTTGGCCGAACGTGGCATTGCCATTGAAATACCCTGTGACTACAGATGACCCGTCAGATAGTATAGAGATGTCTTTGCCAACATCCGAGTTACTGCCGCCGGCACGACTGGCCCAGGCAAGCGTCCCGTCATTGTTATACCTTGCCACGAACAAGTCATAGACTCCCGCCGACATGAGCGTAGTCTCATTTGCCTCGCCTTGGCCGAACGTGGCTGTGCCTTGGAAATCCCCTGTCACCACAGATGATCCGTCGGACATCGTTGATATGCCATAGCTTCCATCGTGCCCGCTGCCGCCGGCGCGTCGTGCCCAGGTAAGCGTCCCGTCCGGGTTGTACTTCGCCACGAAAATGTCACCCTCACCCGCGGATGTCAACGTGGTCTCATTGGCCTCGCCCAGGCCAAATGTGGCTGTGCCAGAGAAAGAGAAAGTCCCTGTCACCACAGACGATCCGTCGGACATTGTTGATACGCCAAAGCTTACCTCACCATACCCGCTGCCGCCGTCGCGTCGTGCCCAGGTGAGCGTCCCGTCCGGGTTGTACTTCGCTACGAAAATGTCATCAGAGCCCGCGGATGTCAACGTGGTCTCATTGGCCTCGCCCAGGCCAAATGTGGCTGCTGAGCTTTGGAATCGCCCTGTCACCACAGATGATCCGTCGGACATCGTTGATATGCCACAGCTTCCATCGTGCCCGCTGCCGCCGGCGCGTCGTGCCCAGGTAAGCGTCCCGTCCGGGTTGCACTTCGCCACGAAAATGTCACCCTCACCCGCGGATGTCAACGTGGTTTCATTGGCCTCGCCCAGGCCAAATGTGGCTGTGCCGTAGAAATACCCTGTCACCACAGACGATCCGTCAGATAGTGTCGAGATTTCAGAACCTCCATAGTTTGAGCCACCGTCATGCCGCGCCCATGCAAATGTTCCATCGGGGTTGTACCTTGCTACGAAAATGTCCTCACTTCCTGCGGATGTCAACGTGGTTTCATTGGCCTCGCCTTGGCCAAATGTAACTGTGCCTTGGATCAGCCCTGTCACCACAGACGATCCATCAGATAGAGTCGAGATGTCATTGCCAGAATCCCCGCTAATACCACCAGCGCGCTTTGCCCAAGACAGAAACCCTGTACAAACACCACAGATTTTTCCGCACCCGTCGTCCGCGCAAGAGGGTTTGCCCGTGCAATCTGGCATGCAGCATGCCCCACTGTAGCAAACCTCTCCCGCCACCTGGCATATGTTCCCACAAGTTCCACAGTTATTTGCGTCGCTAACAAAATCGGCCTCACAGCCATTAGCATCGATGCCGTCACAGTTGCCCCATAACGCATCGCAGCTTTGGATATTGCAGCTGCCCCCTAAGCACGACGCCGTTGCGTTGGCCCTGCTGCATGCACTACCGCAGGAACCGCAATCGGTCAGTGTCTCCAGGGATGTCTCGCAGCCGTCCGCATCCGTGAGGTTACAGTTGCCCCAGAGAAAATTACAGTTATCGATGTGGCAGACATCGCCGAAGCAGGAGGCTGTGGCGTTGCCCCGGATGCAGGCACTACCGCATTCGCCGCAATCGGTCAGAGAGTCCAGGGTGTTCTCACAACCGTTCATCAGGGTGCCGTCGCAGTCGCCCAACCCAGGGTCGCAGGTTGCAATGCTGCAGGAGCCCCCGGCGCAGGTGGTCGTGGCACCGGGCGCGCTGCAGGGTACGCCGCAGGAACCGCAATCGGTCGGTGTTTCCAGGGAGGTTTCGCAGCCATTGCTGTCCACAAAATCACAATCATCCCATAGCGGGTTGCAGGTATCGATGTGGCAATTGCCCCCGGCGCATGTAGCCATGGCGTTCGCGCGGCTGCAAATTGTTCCGCATGAGCCACAGTTGACGATACTTTCCAGTAATGCCTCACAACCATTGATATCAACGCCGTCGCAGTTGCCCCACGGCGAGTCGCACTGGTCTATGCTGCAGGACCCTACGATGCATTTCTCAGAAGCGTTGTCCCGCTCGCACATATAGAAACAGGAACCGCAATTGTTAAGGTCTGTGTCGGTGTTGATCTCGCACCCATTGCCCCAGTCTCCATCGCAATTGCTGAAACCGGTGTTGCAAACGCAATTTCCTGATGTGCAGTGGGCGTTCTGACCGCAGCTGTTGCTGCATATGCCACAGTGACTTGCGTTGTTGCCAAGGTCAATCTCGCAACCGTTAGAATGCATTCCGTCACAGTTGCCCCAGAGGAAATTGCAACTCTGAATGAGGCACTGCCCTGTTGAGCAGGTCTCGGCGGCGTTTGCCAAATTGCAGGCAATATCGCACGAGCCACAGTCGGAGATAGTGTTCAGGGGGGTCTCGCATCCATCCGCGTCGATCAGGTTGCAGTCACCCCAAAACTGTTCGCAAGCATTGCAGTCTTGCATTGGATCCCAGTTGCTTGGACACGTTCCGCAGTCGTCTCCATTGTCTACCCAGTGATTTTTGCAAAAAGCACAGTCTCGTGCCAGATCCCAATTGCCTGTACAAGTGCCACAATCGTCCCCGTTGTCCATCCAGTGATTTTTACACACAACACAGTCTTGTACAGGATTCCAGTTGCCAGGACATGTCCCACAGTTATTACCATCGTCAACCCAGTGGTTCATGCAAAAAGCACAGTCTTGCATTGGATACCAATGGCCCGGACACGTTCCGCAGTCGTCTCCATTGTCTACCCAGTGATTTTTGCAAAAAGCACAGTCTCGTGCCAGATCCCAATTGCCTGTACAAGTGCCACAATCGTCCCCGTTGTCCATCCAGTGATTTTTACACACAACACAGTCTTGTACAGGATTCCAGTTGCCAGGACATGTCCCGCAGTCGTCTCCATTATCTACCCAGTGATTTTTGCAAAAAGCACAGTCCTGCACTGGATTCCAATTGCCTTTGCATTCACACTCCCCTTGGGCGTTGCACTTTTCATTCTCGTTGCACGAACCACACTCATCGCTGCAGACGTAGCCAATATCACCGTCGATGTAGTAGCATTTCATTCCGAGATCTGAGCAGACTTCGAACCGGATCACCTCGCCGCTATAACAATAGGCGATGATGTCATCCTTGCAAACGTTAGGCCCCTGAATATCCTCACATGACTTGGCATCAGGACCTAACTTTTCGGTCAAAATGGAACATCCCGGCAGTAAAAGCAGGAGAAAGGGCAAAAATAGCCAGGCTAGACTTTTGGTATTAGTATTCATAGGTCACCCCCAGCAAGGCGAACGGGCCGGACAAATCGATCTTCCATTCGTTTCCATTGACATCACTATATTCGTAATTTACACCGTCCAGTTTGAACGACTTCATCTTACTGAAGTACTGGCGCCAGCCCGCTTGGAAGCTGATGGTGAAAGCCGGATGCAAGAAGACGTTGAATCCAAGGTAACCCTCCAGACCGTGGGCCAACGCGGTTGCCATGCCCTCTTCGTCCGCGGTCCCGGCCTTGATCACCGGCACCTCGGCGATTCCCAGCGTGTAGCGAATACCAACAAGGGGCGCGAATCGTCCCCAGAACCAGCGTTTCTCGAAACCCGGATCGACAGTCATCAGAACCACCGGCAGATCGAAGATAAAGTTGACGCGGTTGGTCTGGTAGAACTCGGTCAGTGGAATCCAGGGAATACGCCAGCGGATGTCCAGGCTCAGGCCTATCATCCCGATGGGGTTGGCAGAGACCGTGTCGCCGGTGGCCAGTATTACCTCGGAATGCTTGAACGGCAGCAGGCCGGTGGACAGGCCGGCCAGGATACCAACGACCGGGTACTCAAGCACCTGGATCTTATTGTCTTCGCAATCGTAGTCGGCTATCACTTCGACCTGGGAGTGATCTTTCTTGCCCTCGGCGCCACCGGGACCAACATTGCAGATGCGCCCGAACCCCTCCCAATCATCGGGACCTTTCCGGGAAAAAAGGAAAGTATCATTAAGGCGTACGCCCTCCGAGTCGCCGACGCCGATGCCAACCTCGTCGTCCTGGCGGGCTAAGACCGGGCTGCGTAGACGGAAATCCCTGTATTTGGCCACTTTCACGCCGAGCTTCTTGCCGGCCATGGTGAGGGTCTGCTTCACCTTGTAGACGTACCAGTCCTTCTGCTTGTTACCGATCTTGACAGTGCTGCCAATGCCGGTCAGATCCTTGGCCGCATCAACGGCACTATTAATCTCGCTCTTGAGGCCGGTACTATCCAGGGCCTTATCGATCGCCGCATTCTTGACATCCTCGGCAAGGAAAACGGCCTTATCCAGCCAGCCCGGCACGCTCAACTCTTCCTGGCCGTATTCCTTCCAGCTTCCGCTGCGCAGGTCCCACATCCGCAGGACGAGATCGGCATAGATGAAACGGAGCTTGCCGTCGTCACCCTTCTCTTCTCGCCAGTCCTTCAGTTCGAGAAAAAAAACGAACTCCACACCCGGCAGGTACTTGTTCTGGACATCATCCAGACCCACCTTCCCGCAGGGCACAATGTAGTCATTACGTTTCATGCGGAAGGTGTTCAGCAGTGTGCGCTCGAGGCCCTGATTGGCCAGATATGGATCTTCCATCTGGTAGTTGCCGCCCGCGCGGTGCAGGTCGAGCAATAGCACCTGGGGCCGCTTGAACACTCCGCCACCGGCCGAGCGGGCCGGGCGTTCCTCGAACAAGTTCACGCAATTCGGGGGCGGATACACGTCCTCCGGTGTGGCAAACAGCGCTGTCATGTCGATGTCCGGGTAGGGTGATCTCGTTTTCTTCTTTTCTGGTTCGGTTGTGCGCCGTAACGGTTTCCCGCGTGTTTCGATTGGTTCCTCGATCACGGGTACGGCGGCCGTAAGGCTGTCGTTGGGCTTGCCGGATTTCGAAGCCAGATAGAGTTTCCGAGATTGTTCGGCCTTTTCCTTGGCTTTCAACAGAAGTGGCTTGATTTTATTCCATGCCTTTTTCTGGATGGTTTTCCAGTTTCCGGAAAAGGTGGTTTGCGTTTTCTCCAGCGTTGCGCCGACCGGTTGAATCAAGCTGATCACCAATTCGTGGCCAGCGCCGGCACGGCGAAGCGCGAGTCCCATCAGAAAGTTGGCCTTGGTCTGCTTGAACAGACCGACCGTACAGTCTTCCTCACTGAGGCATTGCTTTTGCCACTCGGGATCGTCCGGGGAGAGAAACTCCTCGATCAGACTCGGCTTGATCCATTCCAGGTTCCTGAGTACGCCGGAACGAAGAACCACCCGCTTGGATATCTTACGAACTTCTATCCTCGATTGTGAGTCCTCACCGATTGCAACCAGACCGCCCTTAATTCCCTTTTTTTCGAAAGCGGCAACGGTCATTAACAGATCGGCGGTTTCGACCTTCTTGCGGGCGAGCTGACAGACCTTTTGGCTCAGGATGATCTCGGAGCAGTGGTTTGCAAGGCTGCGGGCTTTTTCGATTCGCCAGTTGCGTAGCAGTTCGGTCGTCAAGCCCAGGAAGGCCTGTTGCCGATCCGCCTTGAGTCTAGAAAGAGCTTTATGGTCAGGTACCAGGCGTTCAAGTCTCATCAGGGCCGGTGTCCCGGCGGCGAGGTTGTTCTTTTTGAAATGGACTTCAGCTTCGTTGGCCAGGGCATCGGCCGCACAGAGCCTGAGCTCGTCCACTCGCTGGTATATCGGTGCATTCTTCAGGATGTCCGGATATTTGTCGAAGTAGTCAAGACAACGCCGGCCGTCGTTGTCATCGGAAAGACGCGCGATCTCCTGGTTTATCTGCCTAATCTCCTCCTTTTGCCTGGCCAGTTCCTCCAGGCGTGCCCGCTCCTTGTCCTGGATGTATTTGAAATACTGATCGACCCGGACCCTGGCCATAACCTCGTCCCCCTCATAGAAGGCAATGACGGGCTCCGTCTTCTCCCTGAGCACAGCTTCTTCCCCGATCACGGAAGCGAGTTCAATCATGGCGCTACCGCTCTCGTCGGTCTCGATTTCAATCCTCTTCTTGCCGTTCTCCACGCTGATCACTTGGTGGGCCAGGGTATGTTTCTTGCATGGGACCTCAACCACAGACTGGACCTTCTCCATGCGCTCGATTTCATCGACTTCGTCGATTGCCCGGATAGAATCGATGATAGCCAAAGAGGCCGCTCCCACTCCGGCGCCCAATAAGGAACCGCCGATGGCATAGGCTCCCGTCTTGCCAACGGGATTGTCATGGAAGGGATCGTTGTCCGGGATATAGCCGGCATCCACCGTCATGGCAACACCGGCTGCCAGCAAACCCCCGGCCGCGGTCCACTCGAGCATCTTGACCCACCAGGCGGTCGATTTCTCGATCATGACGATATGCTCGAAAGCCTCGATGGTCGATTGGTCGCATCGGTCTTCCTTGGTGAATGTACAAAACAACTTCAATGGCGAGGCTTCGTTGCAGTTAGCCTGATAGGTGACATGTCCCTTGGGGCTGGAGGTTGCCTGATAGGATCCTATCGGCCTGTCGATTGCTTTCTCGATCACTTCCACGTGAGCGCAACCCGAGAGGCCAACTCCGGTCAACAAGACAAGTATGAGAAAACATTTTCTCACGTCACCACCCCCCGCGGCGCTCCGCAGTGAAGTACTCATGTAGCTGTTTTGAAACCCTTTGGTTCTCCAGTGATACCGCTCTTGCCTCGCGACTGGATCAGGTTCTTCAACCCGAATCCGATCCCCACTCCCACCGCCGCGATGCCTGCCGCGACCGCATAGGCAACAATGTGCGCGGGCTTGCCCTTGGCGTTCACAATGATCTGTCTTCCGACTTTGGCGCCTTCGCGATACCCGACTGTAATTGCATCACTCATGGTTGGCATTTGACCACTCCCGGATAGGTACGTACCTCATTTGCGCGCCTCCGCGGTCTCGTCGCATTCTTCCTGCCGCACCCCATGTGTCTGACACTGATTGTCCTCAAATCTTACTAAGTCTGACGGCACTGGTCAAGCTAGAGCCGACAGCATCTTCTTTAGTGCGACCCTCCGGGATAAAAGGAGGGTTGGAAATGGCAATCGACCGAAAATCTCTTGGAAAACGCATCCAGAAACACCGCAAGGAACTGGACCTCACCCAGGCCACACTGGCCGAGCGGGCGAAGCTGGACACGACCTACCTCAGCCAAGTCGAGCGCGGTGTAAAATCGCCATCTCTTGATGCCCTGGCCCGGATCGCCAAGGCCCTCAAGGTTGGCCTGGGTGCCTTGCTTGAAGACACCAGAGCCTCGAAGTCGGTCCCGCTGACAAAGGAAATCGCAGAAATTCTCTCGGCCTGGACGCCGAAGCAGCGAAGAGCGGTGCTCCAGGCACTTCGAACACTGGCCGAGCTGTAGCAACCCCTCCCTTTTCAAAAACCAGCCCAAATTGCGGTAAAAGGGCATGAGAATTGGGAGCCCGGTACTCTTTTCTCTTCCCGTAACCCTGTAGTCCGTCCCTGACGCCAGAATCCTCTGGCGGCCGCCATTTAGCCGAAACCAGAATCGATCGCGCGCACGAGAGATCGCTGCGCAGAAAGGAGAATTCTCGATGGACAAGAAAGTCAGAGAAATTCTCGAAGCTCCATTCCCTGATGCAGAAATCAAGCAACGCAAGGGATCCTTCGGCGTCGTTCATTACGTAGACGGAAGTAACGTGATCCAGCGACTGAACGATGTTTTCGACGCCGAATGGTCGTTCGAGATCGTCGAGCACAAGTTCCTGGAGAACGAAGTCCTGGTATTGGCCAAGCTCACCGCTGGTGGAATTGTCAAGATGGCCTTCGGTGGAAGTTCAATCACCCGTAATCGAGACACCGACGAAATCGTCAGCCTAGTTGACGACGCAAAAGCCGCCTGCATGGACGCGGTCAAGAAATCGGCGTCGTGGCTCGGGGTAGGCCTGGAACAGCTCTATACCGATTCTCGATCAACGCCGCCAAATGGTCGCAAAGATGCGCGGGTGCCGAACACACCTGGCCGAAACGACAATGGCCAAAAAAGCGCTGGCAACGGCGAGGACCGTCTCTCGCAGCGCCAGCTCTCGGCGATCTATTCCCTTGCCCGGAAGGCCGGCTACTCAAGCGACGAAATCCGCAAGCGTTCAATCGAATGCTTCAAAGTACCCGTCGAGCAACTGCGAAAGACCGATGCCAGTTCTTTGATTGGCGACCTCAGCAATGAACTCGGCGACGGCGCTATCAACGGGAAAAAGTCATGACCGCCAATGCCGCTCTCGCGGAAATGCGTGCCGAGGCGCACGTCTCATCATCCTCGTTGTCGACTTGGTTACAGTGCCCCCAAAAATGGCGCTATCGGTACCAGCTCGATGTCACTCCCGCTTTTCGATCCGGCGCACTCGCGTTTGGCTCTGCCGTCCATTCGAGCCTGGCTGTTCACTTCAACGCCTTGAAAGAAGATTCTCCGCCGCCCAGTCTCGATACGGTCTTTGCCGAGCACTGGCACCAACAACTCAACAGCAAAATCCCAGTTCTCCTCGACGACAAGTCGACGCCGGACAGCCTGCTCCAGACCGGGCAGGCCATGCTAGCGAAGTACATCAAAGAAATCCAACTCCCGGGCCACGTCGCAGAAGTTGAAATGCCATTTTCGATCGAGCTGGCCGATCCCGACACAGGCGAAATCTTGCCAGCCAGGCTTGTCGGTGCCTTGGACCTTGTCGCCCAGAGAGAAGATGGTTCGTACGTAATCTGCGAGCTGAAGACAGCCGCACGTCGATGGTCAGAATCGAGACTGACGGACGATTCCCAGATCACGGCGTACTCCTACGCAGCTCCGTGTATCGGCCTCGGCAGCGCCAGAGTCGACATTCACCTGCTCCTGAAATCGGCACGCAAGCCCGACGTCGAGGTTTACCAAACAACTCGAACCACGAGGGACCACAAGGACTTCCTCAGGATGGCAAGCGGAGTAATCCGGGCCATCGACGCCGGCATCTTCTTTCCCCGGAGGGATTGGTGGTGTCCGTGCGAATTCGCCGGACCTTGTCTCGCTGGCTGACCAGGAGTGCTCCCGTGATGCTCAAGAACATCATCAGGCGAATCATCGCCGACGCGGCATTTGTCGATGCAGTCATCTGCATCATCAAGGCCCTGGCCAAGGCACTTCGTAAGAACGTCAAGAAGTAGCCTTTCCGAATATCTCAAACATAGAAGGAGAAAAATCATGCGTAGAAAACCACGCAGGCGTCGTAGCTGTTTCAACAAACCTCTTCGCGTTTCCATCGCGGAGCGAACCGGATGGAGACCGCCGAAAGTCGATATCAAACCACGATCAACCCTGCCTGCCCCGACGGCACAGACACGCCGTATCCTCAAGGCGCTGGCGGCGTTGCCGAAGCTGGCGGCGTCAATCGGATTCGCAGTCGCAGCCCAGCCCAACGCAGCAGTCGAAGTTCTTCCCGGAGAACCGGCGGCTGTCGCTTTCACGACAGGAAACAAGCTCAAGGGCTTGTTCGTCCTGCCGGCCAGCGAACACGAAATCCGACAGGCCATCGGGTTGCCGGCAGTTGAGATCCGTGACCGCCAAGCTGACAGATTATGGGAGGAGGCTCGCCATGAAAATTACTAGACGCCCATTCTACGACGCACTGAAACAACTTTCCCGCGTCGCTGACCAAAGAGCTGCGATGCCCGTCTTGAACCATGTTCTGCTTGAAGCGAAAGACGACACGCTCAAACTGACCGCTACCGATTTGAACAAACGTCTGACCTGCCAGCTCCCGGCCGAGGGAAAGCTGACAGCCTGCCTGCCGACAAAGCTTCTTGCCAACTTGGTCAAACCAGAATCCAGGCGCGACAAAGGTGACGTAAGCCTTGAAGCGTTACCAGACAACAAGTTCAGCGTCGAAATCGCCGGCCTTGCGACGATCCTGAACGGAATCGATCCGAATGATTTTCCTATTGGCGAAGAAGCCGATTTGAAACTGCTGGCCATGTGGCCGGCCAAAGACTTAGACGCTTCGTTGGCATTCGTCCTGCCGGCATACAGCTGCGATGTGACGCGGCCAAATCTCAACTCCGTGTTCTTCAACGGGGGGACTGTCACCACCACTGACGGGCACCGACTCCACCAGTCGGCCCTCCCGGGACCACTGGACACCTCTCTCCTGGTGCCTGCGGCTGTAGCAAACACGCTGCATCACATTCTGTCCGATGGCGACCATGTGGTCATTGCCAGGGCCGGCGAGAACATCCGGTTCGGTGTCGGCATCTGGCAGCTCGATGCTCGACTCATGGACGAGCGTTTCCCGGACACCGAGCAAGTTATCCCCGAGAAAAATTCCCAGCCGACGAAACTCAAGCTGGACACTAAGGTTTTCACCAAGGCACTGACCCGGGTTGCAAAGTTATCGTCCGGGCAGGGCGTCAAGTTCACCGTCAACGGCAGCCTGGTTCTCTCATCGCAAGACGTCGATACCGGCTCAGCCGAGACCGAAGTTCCAGTATTATCCAACACGCACGCCGGACCAGACTTGGCGGCCGGATTTAACGTGGCCTTCCTGCTGGACGCGCTCAGGAAATCCGGAGACTTCGTCGAGCTCGGTTTCTCCGACGACTTAAGTCCCATGCGCATCGACCGCGAAGACGGGCGGCTTGCGATCGTCATGCCATTGAGGATCTGAGCCATAATGAAGCTTGGGGTGATTCCAAGGGGGGTTCTCATATGTAGTCATTTGTAGTATAATATCTTACAGCAGGCCTGTTGAAAGGAGGCGCCATCATGCGTATCGATAGGTGTTCGTTTCACAGCGCGCTCAAAGAACTTTCCCGCATAATTGATCAAAGCACGCCGCTGCCGATCTTGAAGTCCGTGGCCCTGGATGCGAGGCGTGGCACACTGGTCATGAAGGCAACCGACCTCAAACGATGCCTGGTCTGCCGGCTACCTGCCGATGGGAAACTCACAACTTGCCTTCCTGCTAAGTCGCTTTCGTCCCTTACCAAGCCGGAGGGGAAAAAACCATCAGGAAACCTGGAGATCGAGCAAGTGTCTGAGAACCAGGTTTCGCTGAAGGTGGACGGCCTGGAAACGAGGATCTTCTCGAGCGACCCGGCAGATTTTCCGGCCGGGATTGAGGTTCTCGTCGACCAGGATTGGCAACTTGTCGTTCTACTTCCGTCGAAAGAGTTCGGTGAGTCTCTCGACCATGTTCTGCCGGCCGCTTCCAGCGATGAAACAAGCCCGAATCTGTGCGCTGTGTTTCTAAGCGAACGAAAAATGATCGCGACAAATGGACGCCGCCTTCACATGGTAACCGACCTCCGCTACCCGGTTGCGGATCCGCTCCTGGTTCCCGCCGATTCAGCTGCGACTGTCCGTCGCCTGCTCCCGCACGGCGATCCCGTCGTTATTACACGGGCCGGCAACGTCGCGCGGTTTCGCATGGGTCCTATGTGGCAGCTTGACACCGCCCTGATAGAGTCGAAGTTCCAGAACTACCGGCAGTTTGTTCCGTCGTACCACGAGCAACCAGTCCACCTCACGGTAAACAAGCGGGCACTGATCAAGGCACTCGACCGATTGGGCTGTTTGTCAACAGGGAACACGGTCAAGATGCGTGTGAACGGAGCCATCGTTCTCAGTGTCGTAGATCCAGATTTGGGCGAGGTAGAAGTTGCCGTGTCGACTATAGCTTCCAACCACATTGGACGCGATATTGTAATGGGTTTCAACTCGGCCTACCTGAGAGATGGCTTGCGTAAAGCCGATACTACCATCGAGTTGAGTTTCGGAAGTCCTCTGGCTCCCATGAGAATGGATCTGGACGAAGTGAGGACGGCCGTGATCGCGCCGGTGCAGGTGTAAGCCATGAAATACCGAACCGAGTACCTCAAATCGGGCGGCATCTTCTGTCCGTTCTGTCACTGTGAAGACATCGAAGGTGCTTCCGTCGACATCGTTGGAAGCATCGCCAGCCAGGAGGTATCATGCCTGCGCTGCGGAGCTTCTTGGCAGAACGAGTATCGGTTGACCGATGTCGTGACCATCGACGAACCTGACTGACCCAGCCGCTTCAAAACCCGTTTACACAGTAAAGGAGGCTTCATGCCAAGTGCCGAAGTGTATGCCCTGCACCAGAACATCCTGGCCCGGGGCGCGAATAACCTCTCCGACGTCGAGCTACTCGGCGTCGTTCTAGACTCGCCAAGCCTGGCCCGGTCGCTTGCCAGGAACGTTGCAAAGTGGTGGAAATCGACCCAGGCCGAACTGTCCGCCATCCCCCGCGTCAAACAAATCCGCGTTGCCCAAATTCTCTGCATCGCCGAACTGGCGAAGCGTATCACCTCGATCCCGCTTGTCCGGGGCGAATCATTCCACTGCGCTGAGCAGGTAGCCGAGGCCTACGGCCCGCGCCTGGCCGGGCATGACCAGGAGGTTTTCTTGGCCTTGTCGTTGGACTCCATGAGTAGAGTCATCTGTGAACACGAGATAGGCCGGGGTACGATGAATTCAGTTGGAGTTGACCTTCGGGTGCTCTTTCGGAAATTGCTCGGAGACGGCGCTGCTGCGGCCATCATGATTCACAATCACCCTGGTGGCGATCCATCCCCATCGGTGGAAGATGTGCAGGTATGCGAGCGCCTGACCGAGGCAGGCAAGCTGATCGGCGTCAAACTGCTGGACTTCGTCATCGTTGCCGGCGGCAACAGGTCAGTTTCGTTCGCCGAAAGGGGGTTGATAAAATGAAGACGCCGTTTGCCTGGATCGACAACCATCCCTGGCTGGTTACGAGCTTCGACCTCGACCCCGCGGTATCGGGAATGCCCTCGCTCCGGGACATGCTCGAACGTCTCCTGGAGAACTACTCGGGCTCCGAAATCATGATACTCCGCCGGCTCAACGACGAAGAGACAAAACTGCTCGACGAGTCCATCGAGGAGCGAAACGCGGAAGCCTGGGCACAGATTTCAGCCATGGCCAAGGACACGGAGGACTGATGCCATGGCAACCTTCAGAGTCGTTTGGGAAATCGACATCGACGATGCCGACAACCCGGAAGAAGCCGCCAGGCAAACCCTGGCCATCCAGCGTAACCCAGATGCCATCGCCACCGTCTTCACGGTCATTGACGTTGACACCGGCGCCGCCTGGAAGGTTGACCTCGATGCGGAGCCCGAGAACCGGGTGACGCGGGTAATCGAGTATCCGCGGTGAGGAGGAGAAACCATGAGCCAGTACTACGAGATGTCCGTTGAAATCCGCGGATACGATCCACTCCGCGTGTCCGCCATCAAAGACGCCGCCGATGCCGAGTGGGCGTTTGACGACTGGTACGAGGCGAAGCCGCCTGCCAAGCCGTGCATCTCGGCGCACAGCCGAAGCAACCTGTGCGGCGGGGAAAGCGAAGCGGAATTCGCCCGGCGCCTCGGCAGTGCAATCTGGAAAGCCAACAACGACTACTGCGAGGTCACGGTGCATGCGACGTATCTCGAAGACCAACCATTCGAAACCTACACCAGCGACGAAGAAGACTTCGACGAGTGGGTTCGCCAAAGAAACGGAGGAACAACCGATGCTGACCAGGATTGAAGCAACGAAAGAAGGCGAGGCGCTGCTGAAGCGCATGAAGGGTAATGGTTGGAAGCTGCGAGTTCATGAAAATGGCGGTTGGCATTACAACGTCACGAACGGTCCGCTGTACGTGGCCCCCTCCGCTGCCGACGGCAAGTTCTTCTGCCTTCTGAGTGACAAACCGGACCAGCCGGGATGGGGAGCCGCAATCTGGACGACGCGACATACCGACGAAGATCCTAACTTGGCCGTGCAGCACGAACTCAAAGAGGCACGAAAGGTGGTGAAACGGATCAACGAGGTAATCCAGGTTGCCGAAGAAGCGGCGTCGTGAGGGCAGGTCGCCATGGCTGACTACTACACACAATTCAGCGGAAGCATCGACGACCTCACGGCCGAAGAAATAGCCTGGGTCAGGAAAGAGCTGACACCTCCGCTAGAACGGGAAGAATACAATCCCGGCGCGGAAGCCTTCCTGCAACAATGGCTGAAAGACCATAATCTCAATGACCCGGCCGAGCACGAGTATTGGCCCAGGTTCGACTGGTCCCTCGACGGAGACGGCCTGTGGATATACTCCGACGAGGACGGCTGCATCGATCATGTCGGCATCTTCGTCCGGCGGTTTCTCTCCCTGTGGCGCCCCGCGGCCGTGTTCTCACTGACTTGGGCGGACACGTGTTCGAAATTGCGCACCGGCGCGTTCTCCGGCGGCTGGTTGGTGGTGTCGAAAGACGAAATCGTCTACGGCAACGCCTACTGCGAAGCAGAGCAGGCGGCGCAAGCGTTGAAAACGGGAGACTTCAAGCTATGAAAACGTTTCGAGTTTGCGCCGAGGAAAGAGTCGTCCGCTACAAAGACTTCGAGGCAACTTCCAAAGAAGAAGCGCAGGAGAAAGCCGAGCAGGAAAACCCGGCAACGTGGAACTCAACCGGCGACTACGGCGAAGGAGACGAACCCGGCGGCAACCAGCGCTGGGTGGGTACGTTGAGTCGCGTCCTGGAGCACGTCGTCGAAAAAATCGAAGAAAAAGGAATCGTGTGGTGAGAACTACGCGGTTCCAAAGGAGGTAATCCATGACGGAAAACCAGAAGTTCATAAGCGGGGCCTTCGTGTTCACACGCCCCCGTCGCAACATTCAACCGAGAGACCCGGCCGAGCTGGCGCCGCTGGCGGTCAAGCATGGTCTCGAAGAGGGCATCATTCCGCCTTATGCCGGAGATCGAGCCTGCATCGGGCGGGCGATACAGCAAACGTCGAGCGGTCTATACCGCGAAGGTTTTCTGCTTCGCCCCATAAAGAGAAACGGCGGAGAGGTTCTGTACGGAATCGTGCGTGAAAAGCGCGATGAGGCTACCGAACATCTCGACCACAATCACGAAGCAACCGTCCGCTGGGGCGCCGAACCGAATCCCGCCGTCGTACAGGGGGACCATCCCATCGCCATGCGGGTGGCCGACGCCTACCGTTCCATGCGCAGCATGATCGTTGCCGAAGACTGGAGCGCAGCCATCACGCAGTTCCTGGAATCCAAGGGCGCAGTCGGTGTCCGCGGGGATGGTCGCGTTTACTGGTGCCCGCCCCAGCGAATCGAAGACGTCAGGCGTCTTCAGGCATTTCTCCAGGAAGTCGGAATCGACCTGATTCTCTGCGAACTGGAGATTGAGACGCGTAGCGTTGTCCAGGACGTCGTGGCCGAGTCGCTCGAAGAGCAACTCGACAAGTTCCAAGCCGAAGTTCACGAGTTCGACGGGACCCAGAAGCCTTCGACGTACACCCGACGGCTGGAGGAATACAAAACCCTTCGAGAGAGAGCCATTCTCTACAAGTCAGCGCTGGGTATCGGTGTCGAGCGCACCGAGCTAGTTCTGGCCGAGCTAGAAACGAAAGTCAACACCATGCTGGACTTGCGACGTACAACAGTCGTGCATCGGGACGGTTCAACAGACCAGGCGGAGCCGGCAACGCAAGCCGAGTCAACCAAGCCGGCATCGCTGCGCTTCGCCGGCGCCGAATTCACACAGGCTGCATCGGATGAACCCGGCGTGCTCCGGTTCGTGTCGGACAGTGAGTATGCCAAGTCAAGTGCGACCGCACTGGAAAACATGGGTTTGACCGGCTGGCAAAAAGTCGGCTCGGTCGAAGTCTCCATCAAGAATTCCGGCCCTCCGGGAGAAGCCGTTCAGATTCGTCTTCGAGTTCCAGATGGACTGGATGTCCAGTCCATCGCGAGACCACTCTCGTCAATCGGCATCGAACTCTGCCAGTGAGAAACCATTCAGGCCGTCCAGGGGAGTAAGTTTCTCCTGGACGGCTTTCACTTGTTGTAGACTAGGAGGAAATGCAAGTGTTCATATCAAAGACGCCAACCTACGACATCGATCTCGAGTTACCGGAAGACGAACGTTGGGCCGAGGTAATCCGAAAAGAAAAGCGGGCCGCCAGGAAGGTGGCCAACGAGGCGAGAGCAAGGACGAAAGAATTGACCGGAACTTTTGTTCTTGCGTTGATAAAGCTCGGGGCGCCGTTGTTCAAGCTGGCGTACAAGCTCTCCGGGGGCCGCTACGTGGGTGAAATCGCTGCGTGGGCGGCTGCCCTGGGAGTTTCATCGAGTGAAGCAACGCTGCTCAACTGCAGCTATGAGTTGTCGCACATAAGCCTTGGTTGCACTACCGGAGTCCGGTGGGTCAACGGTCTTGGCATGATCCACGTCCGCAACATGGATTGGCCCCTTGTCAGCATTGGCAACGCCACCCGGCTGTTTCGATTTCACTATGGGGACCGCAGTTTCGTCTCTGTCGGCATCACGGGCTTCGTTGGCGTGTTGTCAGGAATGCTTCCCGGCGCCTACTCCGCTACAATTAACTGGGCTCCCCCAATCGGCCGGCCACATTTCAACTTCGGCCCGGCTTTTCTTCTTCGGGAAGTTCTCGAAACCTGTGACAGCTATGAAGAAGCAGTCGAGATTCTTACCAACACGCCGCTGTCTACGTCGGTGTTCTTCACGGTCTGTGGCGTAAAGCGTGGCCAGGCTTGTGTCATCGAGCGCACCCGGAAAGACGCCGCTATCAGGAAGTTCCGAAGTCCAGTGCTCGTACAAGCCAATCATCACCTTGCGCGGAAGTTTGTCGGCAACAACGCTGGCATGGAAGGTATCAGCGACTCGAGAGATCGTGCCGGGTCACTCAGTAAAGACCTGCGGGCGGCGAAAGCAACAAGTCTTCGAAAGATTGCAGCAGCGTGTCTGAACGAAGTGCCGGTGTTTAACGAAGACACCGTCCAGAAGATGGCTTTCTGTCCGAAGACAGGTGACATCAGAATTTGGAGACTCGTGACGTAACCTGTAGAACGACCTCGTAGCAAACCTTCTCTGAATCCTATCTGACGAACAAAACCAATTCCAAGTTGAAAGGATATGAAATGAACAAGAACAAGACAGATCTACTTTCCAAGTTCCGGGCTCTCCGGGACGACCTGAATGCCAACTTGCTCGAACGAGAAGAGGCCGTGGATGCATCGCTGGTTGGTTTGCTCACGGCGAATCATGTCTTGCTGCTGGGGCCGCCAGGGACAGCGAAGTCGTTACTGGTTCGCAGCATCTCCGAGCGCATCGAGCAAGCGACCTGCTTCGAGCGGCTCTTGACAAAATTCAGCGTCCCCGAAGAACTGTTCGGGCCGTTGTCTTTGTCGGCCCTCGAAAACGACAGGTACCAGCGCATGACCGCCGGTACCCTCGTCGAGGCAGAGATTGGCTTTGTCGACGAAGTCTTCAAGGCCAATTCGAGCATCTTGAATTCCATGCTGGGTATCATGAACGAGCGCGTCTTTCACGAAAACGGCGTTGCTCGTCCCGTTCCACTGCTGTCCCTGTTCGGCGCCAGCAACGAGTTGCCCGAGGACGGGTCGTTGAGCGCCCTGTTCGACAGGTTCCTGATTCGCGTTACGTTGCCGAGCCTTGCCGACGATGCCAGCGTTCGGGCGCTACTTGACCACAAGACCAAGACGCCCTCGGCGACAATCACGCTCGACGATCTCAAGGCAGCCCAGAAAGAGGTCAGTCAGGTCGAACTCACCGACGACGCCCGAGAGGCCATCCTGACTATCAAGAGAGAATCGGAGTTCGAGGGGATCCAGGCATCCGACCGACGTTGGAAGGCCTGCGTTGGCTTGGTCAAGGCGCGTGCATTTTTGGAAGGGGAGGCGCAGACCAGTGCTGATCATTGCGAAATCTTGACGGCTGCGCTCTGGAGCGAGCCGGGTCAGATTCGTATCGTAGAGCGCGTGGTAAACAAGATCGCGAACCCGCTGAATCTCGAAGCCGTGGAGCTTGAGGATGCGGCCAAGGACCTCTATGACCAGCGCCCGAAGCCCGACCAAGCCAACCTCACCGAGGCCCTGGAACCGTTGCTCAGGCAGCTCTCCGACATCCACACGCGGCTGGAAAACCGCATCGCCAAGGCGCCAGAGAAACGAACTTACCGGGCGAAGCAGGCGTTGACCAAGATTGAAAACTGGCACAGGGAACTCAGCACCATGGCCCTTCGCACGGTGTCCAAGTTGCACATGGCCCCGGGGGCGGCCTAGCCATGCCCGGGATGTGCTTCAAGACGAGCAAATGGCTCGACCGGCTGTGGTCTGAACACCTGGAAGCGAGCGACGGCGCCCGCGATCTGGTCAAGGCCGGCATCGAAAAGCAGGGCGAATTCTTCGTCGGCTTCCCTGCCGACATCCATGCCCGGCTGTATCTCCCCTCCGACCCACCTGGAATCGACACAGCTCCCGACTGGGCGACGAGACTGCATAGCCTGGCCTCAGAGTTGGCCGAGTGGCAACGGCTCAGAGTCATGTGTGCCCGAAACGGATTCGCTGCCGGCATCGCCTGCGAATCAATGCTGCAACAACTTCTACCGCACGTACCGGATAGACCGGAGGCACAAGCGCAGCAGAGTCCTGATGCCAATGCAGACAATCAACAACAGACGGGACCTGGCCAACCAAGCCATGGAAGTTCTCCTGGCGACACCAGCCCCTCCGATGCTGAAATTCGCGCAGCCATAAGAAAAGCCTCCAGAGCCGCCCGCGACGCCGTCCAAGAAGCCGAGTCAAGCCTTGAAGGCTTAGCTACGCCCCTTGGTTTTTCCATGCCCGGCAACTCTGTCGTCAGGAATCCCGGCCCGGCCGACTTGAAGGCCATTCGGGATGCACACGCGAGGCTGAAGGATTCGGACCGGTTGAAAAGAATAGCCGAGCTGGCCGGGCGGTTCGAGCGCGTGGCTGCATCGAAAGCCCGTTCGAAAGTCAAACCCGGTGTCGGCGAGGTTCACGGAATCGGGCTTGGAGGGCTCGATGAGTTGGCCCGGATATTACCGTCGGAACTGGTGACTCTGCGACATCCCAAGCTTCGAACGGTACTGATGGCCAGGTTGCTGCTCCGGCAGGCGTTGGTCTACAGCATGAAAGGCCGGGAGCCACAGTCCCGTGGCCCGGTCGTAATCCTGCTGGACGAGTCAAGTTCGATGACTGACTACGGCAAGGACATCTGGAGCAAGGCTGTCTGCTTGGCCCTCCTGACCACTGCATCGCGGCAAAAACGGGCCTGGCATCTCGTTGCGTTTCAGAAAACGATCGTCCGTGAAGTTGCAATTCCCGCCGGGAAAGCAACCGCCGCCGACATCCAAAACGCACTCGACCATGGCTGCGCCGGCGGCACCGACTTCGATGAGCCATTCAAACGCGCCATCGATATCATCAAAACCTCGCCCACGATGAAGCAAGCCGACGTCGTCGTCATCACGGACGGCGAATCCCATCTCGAAGCCGAGACAGTCGAAGCGGCGAACATGCTCACCCGGGTCGAAGGCGTCTCGT
>Ga0307379_10000362_pt1 | contig 77567 bp, 56 predicted proteins | sample UN2MG_FD_202237 | JGI IMG/M metagenome (GOLD analysis project Ga0307379, IMG submission 202237) | Soil microbial communities from Risofladan, Vaasa, Finland - UN-2 | ecosystem: Environmental > Terrestrial > Soil > Coastal area > Acid sulfate soil | place: Finland: Risofladan, Vaasa | collected... | reverse complement strand
GGGGGGCAAAATTTGCGATATTATTTATCCTTATTTTTCCTCTTCATGGCCTGCTCGGCCCGGTAACTCGGCACATTCAACTCCAAGACTACGCTGTGGTGCACCAGCCGATCTATCGCCGCCGCTGAAGGTTTCCGTGATGAGTTTGCGTGACTTGAAATCGGTGATGCGCAAGACCATGCGAAGTCGGACCGGGTCATATTCGGTAATATCCGCCGAGTAGATTTTGTCCTTGCCGAGATAGACGTCAGCCCCGCTTAGGTCGCCAGCGATGTCCCGGGCACGCAGCGTATAGACGTTCGCCGTTTGCGTTCGCTTCAATTGTATGGCGCCGTCCGCCGTCCAGGATCGCCACCAGACGGCATGGCAATGCCGGTCCAATTCGGGCCACCACACAGTAGGTAATGTAATATGGCATCAGGGAAATTGAAGAACTCAAAGTCAAATACCTCAAGAAACTGTGATTATGAGCTAAAAAATGGGTATGGATTTGGTCCAGGGTTCTAACTAAAATAGACAAATCCTGATCAGGTACTTGCTATTCGCTAGTATCGAGGATTGTCATAAATGCTTCCTGCGGTATCTGAACGTTGCCAACGCTTTTCATACGCTTTTTACCTTCTTTTTGTTTTTTAAGCAGCTTCATCTTACGCGTTACATCTCCGCCATAGAGCTTTTGCGTTACGTCTTTGCGAAAACCTTTGATGGTTTCTCTTGCGATGATTTTTCCGCCAATAGCAACCTGCAGAGGAATTTCAAACTGATGTCGTGGGATCGCCCTGCGCAGCTTTGTGATCAGTTTTCGGCCTCTTGTCTCTGCTTTACTGCGATGGACGATCAAACTCAAGGCATCGACCGCAACCTTATTCACAAGAATATCAATCTTAACAAGGTCGCCGGCGACGAAACCGGTAAACTCATAATCCATCGTTGCATAACCGCGACTGATACCCTTGAGAAGATCATAAAAATCATACACGATCTCAGCAAGCGGAGCTTTATACTCAAGCATCACTCTGGTGCTACTAAGATAATCGGTATTCACCGGCTTACACCGTCTGGAATCCGCCAGCTTCATAATCCCGCCGATCGAATCAACCCCGGTTATTATTTCAAGACGAACAAAAGGCTCGCGGAGCTCTTCGATGTGACTCGGATCAGGCAATTGGCCAGGCGATTCTATCCTCTTAACGACACCATCCTTCGTCACTACCTCATAACTGACCGTCGGCGCCGTCTGAACAACCTCTATATCATTCTCGCGTTCCAAACGCTCCTGGACGATCTCCATATGCAGCAAGCCAAGAAAGCCGCACCGAAAACCGAAACCAAGCGCAGGCGAATTCTGCGGACTGAATGAGAAACTGGCATCATTAAGGGTAAGCTTATCAAAGGCGTCCCTCAGCTTTGAATAATCCGTATTATTTCCAGGATAAAAATCTGAAAAAACCATCTGCATTGGTGGTTTATAGCCCGGCAGTGCCTTCGAAGCTGGCTTAGCATAATCTGTAATTGTGTCACCTATCGTCACATCCGCCAGCTCGTGAATATTTGCGATAACATACCCAACCTCTCCGGTGCCAAGTTCGTCAACAGCGGTCATCTCAGGTTTGAATTTTCCCAGCTCGGTAATAATATAAGTTCTGCCGCTTCGCATAAAGCTGACCTTTTGCTTTACCTTCAATAAGCCGGCAAAAACTCTAACATAACATATTACTCCTCTGTACTGGTCGCAATGGCTATCAAAAATCATCGCTGCGGTCGGCTGATCGCTCTTATCCTCCGGCGCAGGAAGAAATGTCACGATCGCTTCAAGCAGCTCTTCAACACCCAATCCGCTTTTTGCGCTTACCTTGAAACATTCATTAGCACCGACCCCGATAATATGATTTATCTCTTCGGCAACCCGAGCGGGATCCGCTGCGGGCAAATCAACCTTGTTGATTACACTTAAAAGTTCAACATTGTTTTCGAACGCCAGATAAGCATTCGCCACAGTCTGTGCCTCAACGCCCTGGCTGGCGTCAACCACGAGCAGTCCACCTTCACATGCAGCCAATGCCCGTGAAACCTCATAATGAAAATCAACATGTCCGGGCGTATCTATCAGGTTCAGCATATAGGTTTTACCTTCGTGCCTGTAATCCATCGTTACCGCTGAAGCCTTGATGGTTATTCCGCGTTCACGCTCAATATCCATATTATCAAGAATCTGTTCAGCCTTTTGACGGCCGGAAATCGTGCCGGTCAACTCAATCATACGGTCGGCCAGCGTGCTCTTGCCGTGATCAATATGTGCTATGATCGAAAAATTTCGTATATATTTCGTATCCATCTCGTATATTACTAACGGTTTTTGCGTTCGTGACGCCGTCTATCCGTTTCTTTTAACTGCCTTTTGCGGCTGGTATTGAATCGGCGGCCTCTATTTTTTGGCTTTCTGATATTATTCAGTTGGGGATCGGCAGATAGCCAGACGGGGTCAATATTGTTATTTTTTATAATTGTTTTTAATATATGCAAATCATGTGTGCTGAAGAATGTAACGGCAGTGCCTTTTCTTCCCATTCTGGCGGTTCGGCCGGAACGATGCGTATATGCCAGCGGGCTGTCAGGAAAATCGTAATTAATCACATGGGTTACATGGCTAAAATCGAGACCTCTGCTTGCAATGCCGGTGGCGACAATTGTTTTGATCTGCTTTTTCTTAAATCGATTGTAAAGTGACGACCGCCTCGACTGTTCCATGCCTCCATGTATCATATCGACTGAATTAATTTCCTTTTTTAATTTATCAAACAGATTTTCGCAATTCCTTCGAGATTTACAAAATATTTTTGCCTGGGTTGGCTTTGTGTCCTTTATGTATTGAAGCAGCGAGGAAAATTTCTTGTGTCCGGTGGTCTGCTGGAACTGGTGGCAGAGACTTAGGGGTGCTACCTGATCGACATTGAGTTCAAGAGTGACAGGATTCTTGAGGTATTTTTTTGCCAGGTGTTTAATCTCTTTCGGCATTGTCGCAGCAAAGAGCAACGTCTGGTGTTCATGTATCAGGCATGAAATAATAAATTCGACATCAGTGATAAAGCCCATATTCAGCATTTCGTCCGCTTCGTCAAGTATAAAGGTCTGAACCTGCGACAGGTTCAAAGGGCTGTTACGGAGAAGATCGATAAGACGGCCGGGAGTAGCAATGAGGATATTTACACCATGGGACAGCTTTGCTTTCTGGATCTCGATGGAAAAACCGCCATAGACTGCAAAGGGAGCGATACGAGTGAATTTGGCGACATCTGAGATGGCAGTTACGTATTGTAGAGCAAGCTCACGTGTCGGTACCAAGACTAATGCCTGTATCTGGTTTTTGGCAGGATCAACCGATTGGACGATTGGTATTCCACACGCAGCAGTCTTTCCGGAACCGGTCTCTGCCAGGGCAATCATGTCTTTGCCTGCTATAATGTGTGGAAATGTTTCTTCCTGTATCGGGGTTAATTCCCTGTACCCGAGCTGCTTAAGGGCTTTTAATATCTGAGGTTTTAAGTTAAGTTCGGTGAATTTCATGTATAAAAGCAATTACTTTCTTTTTTCAAATTGTCAGAGTGAGCAATTTTCCCATTATACACAAAATGTCGTCATCAACGAAACACAAATTAAGAGCTTATCCGAATAACCGTCTCGTTATGAGGCCGAGCGAAAACTTGTCCGCCTATGGCGGAGTTCGAGGCCAAGGCGGCAGGCCAAAAATGCTCGCCAGAAGTGGTTTTCTCCACGTCGAGAACATTTTTTCACCGACAACGCAGGCATCGGGCTTTGCAGCCGGCCGCAATAGAACGGGTTATTTGGATAGGCTCTAAATCTGTTGATACTGCATCCACCGCTTTGGTGTTGACAAAAGATGCAGCTGAACGTAAATAATTTAGATGGATATTAAAGAGCGCAAAAATATCTTAGTTACCTTTGGGCCGGGGCTTAAAGAATATCTGAAGGCAGAACTTGAAGGATTAGGCTTTGAGATAGTCAGCAGTCGCCTCGGAAGTGTTGTCACACGCGGATCGTTTATCGATTGTATGAAACTGAATTTCTGTCTGCGAACCGCTTATAACGTCCTTTATCTTCTAAAAGAGTTTCGTTGCGGCAGCAGCGAATCACTCTACAAACAAATCAACAAACTGCCATGGGAAAATATCATCGACCCTGAAGAATATCTATGCGTACTCTCGCGGGTCGATACCTGGTCGATTAACAACAGCATGTATCCGAGCCTCAAGGTCAAAGACGCAATCGTCGACCGCATATACAAAAAGACCGGCTCCAGGCCTGATAGTGGCCCGGACAGAAACAAAGTCGTCGTCAATCTTTTCTGGAAGGACCACAGGGCGTGGATATATCTTAATACTTCCGGCGTAAAACTTTCTGATCGGAACTATCGTAAAATGCCGCACAAAGCACCGCTTCGCGAATCATTGGCGGCCGGGATTATCATGGCGACAGGCTATGACGGTTCACAGGATATCGTGCTGCCGATGTGCGGCAGTGGTACGCTTGCTATCGAATCTGCTCTTATAGCGATGAACAAGCCGGCTGGTAGCCTGCGCAGCAATTTTGGTTTTAAACATGTGAAAGTTTTTGATAAGCGGATATGGGAAGAAATACGAAATGATGTTCGCAAGAGTATCCGCAAGGACAGGCTGCAAAAACGTATAATCGCCACGGATATAGATGAACAGGCTATCGAAGCGGCGAGGCAGAACGCGCGAACGGCGGGAGTCGAACAGTTGATAGAATTTGATGTGTGTGACTTCGCCTATACCGAAGTGCCGGAAGGTAAGGGGATTGTGGTGATGAATCCGGATTACGGTCTGCGACTGGGCGAAATTGAACAGCTCGAAAAAGACTATAAACGCATTGGCGACTTTCTCAAACAGAAATGCGCCGGTTACACGGGCTATTTATTAACAGGCAACAAACAACTGGCGGCAAAAATTGGATTAAAAGCTTCTCGCCGTATGGTATTCTACAACGGCAAAATAGAATGCCGTCTGCTGAAGTACGAACTCTACAAAGGAACAAGGCAACCGTAAAACAGCGGACAGGACTAACCCCAACCTCGCGTTGCGGCTTACTAAGATATATCGTTGTGGTTTTACTGGTAATGGATATAATGCCGCAGTAGCTGGCACATTTGCCGGAATTAGAATGGGATGAATTAGAACAACTCGCCCCCTGCGTCAAAAAACTACACGAAGTAACAGAAAGAATCTGTAAAGAGAAGATAAATTCTTTTGATTGAAAAAATTATGGTTGTAATTTGAGGATAATCGGATTTAATTATGGCTTTTTGATAAAGAAATCAGTTCCCACAGTAAGTGAAATTAGATTAACCCACATATAAAAGGAAATATTTTATGACACCAGCAAAAACTCTAATAAAAATGCATACAGACAAGGATTGTGAAACATTTCATGCTGCATCTTTGCCTAAGTTTCTTAATCCAGATCAAATTAAAATGTTTCTATGTCCTTTCAAAGAAGATTGGATATTTGTTCATAAGGCAAGATTTTGTGATGGCTTTCTAAACATAGAGTTTAATACATTCAACCACCCATTTAAGCATCCGACAAAACATCTGACAAGAAATCACATTATTATGTTTACCACACAGGCCAGTCATTTGCTAGGTGGTTGCCTTGCTATGTATGACGATAGTTGGCCTGTTAATGAGAAACAATACGTTCAACTGCTAAAAGATGAGCAGGCTACTTTTACGGATATTAATCTTCACTTTAGACAATTCATCCCTAACAAGGACAGAATAAATATGGTTATCTGGACTGAGCGACAAAAAATGTATCGAAGAAAGCTTTTTCTTGACCTTCATTTTGCTTTTGATTCGGCGTGTTATGGCAACTTCAAGGCAATTCTTGCAACTGACGGATCGTTTGTTCCAGACATAAAATCCAATATTATAAACACGTAAATATTATCACAAAATACAGGAAAACCAGATGGTTATTTACAATTTGGAAGTAATATACGCGTTCAGGGAGCAATAGATGTCAAATAATATCAGAAATAATGCATCGAGTTTGGTTTTGGAGAGTGGATTTCGAACATTTACCGGCTTCGTATATGCTGCCATTATTTCTGCACTTTTTGGTGCCATGGTTATGGCTACCCAAAAATCCAATATGTGGATTTTTATTGTCTGCATCTTTCTTGCCATGGATTATTTCAGCCGCTCACAATCACTATTACTGATAGATAATTTAAGAAAAAATAACCATAAAGTTTTTAAGCATATATTGCTTGTGCTTGAAATCTGTGGTGTTTTATTCTTTGCAGTCGTAGCTATGGGATTGGCCGAATTTTCAGAAAAGAACAGGGAAATTACGCCTGTTATGTTTGCTGTATTTGTTTTGATTACGGCAGTTTATAATTGGATTTGTCTACACATAGATCTCCTTGAAACCGGACAGTATTTGTGCATTGTATTCGCTGGCAACATTACCATTTATGACAAGTTATGTGACAAATGGCAGAAAGGAATATTTGAATGGGCTGATAAATTAATTCTAAAACTGGAAAAAAGTGATGAAGCTGAAAGTGATGAGCCAAAGCCAGTTAGTCGTTTTTTTAAACAAATCCCATTTTATTTTTTGAAGGCATTTATGAGAATTTATTACGAGCTGTTTGCCTTGCATTTTCTCATACTTAATGCGATAGTCGGTATTTTTCTCATTATTAAGTTTTACTTGCCAAATTGCTTATGGTCATTTGGATACTACACAATAATCTTTTTTATAATCTCCTTTGGTTCGTATTTCTGGCACGCACATCAAAAAATACGAGATGATGTCAGCCAGCAAGTGATACAGCCAGATTGGGTTGATGGTATCGGAAACATTGCTTTGCTCGTGTTTGTTACAAATATATATTGCAGCTTAAGCGTAGAACATCTTGTCCGGGTATTCCTTGTACAGCAGTTGGTTATCGCATTCCTTGTGTTTTTCTTCTCGGTAACACCACAAGAAACGCAAAAAACAGTTAAATCTGATTGTCCTATCCTAATACAAAAGTCAGGCAAGGAGTGCGATGAGTGTCTTAGACATTAGTATAATAATCATATGGCTCGTTCTTATTTTAGCTGTTGGAATGTGGGCTGGTTTAAGAATTGGTATTGAAGGTTTCTGGACCAACAGACGTCTAACATCAACACCTTATCTGGTTTTTACTATTGTGGCAACACAGGTTGGTGGAGGGGCCACAATTGGCATAGTTTCTTCTTCATGCTCTGATGGTATTGGCTTTGGTCTCGTTGCGCTGGTGTCTACTTTTACAGGATTTTTGGCACTAGCATTCTTGGCCCCTAAAATTAAAAAGTTTGGAGATAATGTAAAAGCAATCACATTACCGGAAGCCATTGGTGTGAGATATGGATATTCTGCCCAATTAGCAGGGTCGTTTATTATTCTCTTCTCTTATTTTTCGCTTCTCGCGGGGCAGTTTTTGGCAACTGGTCTATTGTTCCATGTTTGGACAGGGCTTTCATTGAATGCAGCATTGGGGTTAGCAGCCTTGGGAGTGATTGCATACAGTGCTTTTGCAGGACTCAGGGGGGATATAATAACAGATGCTGTTCATTTCTGGGTAATGAGTTTTATATTCTTTGGCCTTATCTCTCCGCTGATAATTCTTAATGAGAATGTTTATGAAATTCTTAGCACACTGCCTGCATCAAAATGGTCACCTCTGACATTTGGTGGTTATCCGTATGTAATTGTAGGTCTTTTGCTTGGAGCACTTATTCCTGTTGTAAGCATGGAAATGTGGATGCGTATCTACGCTGCAGTAAATACAAAAACAGCACGTCGCACTTACATTTGGTCTGCGATATTAATTGTTCCTTTCTATCTTTTTTCCATACTTGTTGGATTGCTTGCTGTTAATCTTTATCCAGAAATATCAAACCCTGATACAATTCTCATTAATTTCATATTTGATTATCTGCCGCGAGGGCTTCTTGGTATTGGTGTCGCTGGCCTCCTAGCCGTATTTATTTCGACAGCCAATACTCTGATAGTCGTACTCGGAGCTACTGTTTATAGAGATATATTCAGAAAAGGATCTGCCAAATCCTCAGATAGCCTCGCAGTAAGCCGAATAACAACGTTAATTATAGGTATAATTGGACTTCTCCTTGCTATACTCATACCTAATCTAGTACAGCTAATGCTTAATGCTTTTTTTGTTATAGCTGCCCTTTTCCCTGCATTAATTGGAATAGTATATTGGAGACGCGCCACGCTAACAGGAGCAACATCAAGCATTATTGCCGGGGGTGTGGTCACAGTAATATCATTGCCAATAATACCAAGACAAGCTTTTCTTCCCGGACTAGTTGTTACTACTTTAACTTTTATAATAGTTTCAATGTGTACAAAACATTCAGATAGTGAATCTGAAGATATTGTAAATCTGTGAGTTCTCCTAAAAAAAAAATAAGCCAAGGATGTTAGGATAAATAGAATGGGAATTAAAAGCAAATTGCTTTTAATATTAATAATTGTTGGCCTATCGATAAGGTACTTGCCGCAGGTTTTATGTGACATCAATAACAGAAATAAAGAAATTCTTGTCTGTAGCAAGTCTATAACAAAAGCATGGCATTTTTGGGTGTTATATTCTCTAATTTTATTTGGCTGTTTATTCATACCATACAACTACATTGATTCGATATTTCTATGGTTACTTGGGCTAATCCTGTTTATATCCGGTATACTGATAGGATTGTTAGGATTATTAAGATTAAATAAGAGTGGGAACTATAGCGAAGAGATTCTTTGCTACAAAAACGGACTTTTGGTTACGGAAGGTATTTACAGATTTGTACGACACCCGATGAGAGTTGGATTATTTACCGAATTGCTAGGTATGGTGTTAATGATGAGACAGTTATTATTGATACCCCCCCTGATAATAATTTTAGTTCTACAGTATTGGAGAACTAAAGAAGAGGAAAAAATGTTAAAACAGATTTTTGGTAGTAAAGCCTGTGAATATATGTTGGTTACTCCCAAGTTTAATCTGATATTTGGGTTATATAACGTGGTGCAACAGCATTGGAAAACATCAGATATAGGCTTATTTTCTTTCTTCAAAAGCCCAAGGAAACCCCGCGCATCGGAAGAAAGCCCTCGCGGTGTTTGAGCGGCGATTTTAAAGAACCAGAGCAACGGTGTGTGATGCGGGGCTCTCTCCCCCTTATTGACGGCCCTTACCCGGTATTCGAGACGTGAGCCGGTTGGCTCATTTTTCAGGCTTAGCGGCATATTACTGAGGAGTTTTGCGTCCTTGACGCCGTCTATCCGCTTCTTTTAACAGCCTTTTGCGGATTCGAATCGTATTAGGACATATCTCAACAAGCTCATCCTCTTGAAGGTACTCCATCGCCGCTTCAAGACTCATCTTTCTTGCAGGTCTGACCTTGGCTGCATCATCTTTGCCCGCTGCCCGAATGTTGGTAAGCTGCTTGCTTCTTACAACGTTTACAGGTATGTCCTTCTCCTTGCAGTGTTCCCCGACTACTTGTCCTTCATATACTTTTTCTCCGGGCTCAACAAAGAAAATGCCGCGGTCGTATAAGGCATCAAGTGCATAAGCGGTAACTTGTCCCGTAGTGGTCGCAATCATAACTCCCGCCTTCCGCTGAGGTATCGCTCCCCGCATCAGCTCATATCTTTCAAACGTATGATGCATAATCGCTCTGCCGGCGGTCGCATTCATCATCCTGGCATTTAGGCCGAACAAACCCCGCGAAGGTATCAAAAATTCCATGTGAATAAAATCACTCGCTCCGCTTTTGGCATCCATTTTAATTATTTCACTTCTACGGTCGCCAAGAAGACTCATCACGGAATTCTGGCAATCCAACGGGCAATCCACCGCAAGTAATTCTATTGGTTCATGACGCCTCTCATCGACTATTCTCAAAATCACATTCGGCTTGCCCACACAAACCTCATACCCTTCACGCCGCATATTCTCTAACAATATCCCAAGATGCATCAGCCCTCTGCCCGAAACATTGAATTCTTCAGGACTCTGCCCCTCTTCCACCCTTAACGCAACATTCTGCTGAAGCTCCTTTTCGAGCCTATCTCCAATTTGTCTGCTTGTTACATATTTGCCGTCTCTGCCTGCGAAAGGCCCATTGTTAACTCTGAATGTCATTGTCATTATCGGCTCATCAACAGAGATAACCGCAAGCCGCGAAGGTTTATCCGCACAGGCAATCGTGTCACCGATCTCAACAGGATCAAGTCCCGATATAGCACAGATATCACCTGCCTGAACGCTTGAGGCCTGTTTTCGGCCAAGGCCAAAAAACTGATGAATGTTCATAACCTTTTGCTGAGTATGCAAACCGTCGGCGTCAATTACTGTAACTAACTGACCTTCGGTTATTGTTCCCGCGAAAACCTTGCCAATTGCTATTCGTCCAACATACTCCGAATACTCCTGGTTTGTCACCAGCATTTGCAACGGCGCGTCTTGGTCAACTGTTGGCGAGGGAATATTGTTTATTATCGCATCGAATATTACCTGGATATTATTGGGTTTATTAGCCATATCTGTTGTTGCCCAACCATCTTTGGCTGATGCGTAAACAAGTGGAAAATCGAGGGCCTCATCGTCTGCGCCGAGTGATACGAGCAGATCGAATACTTCATTTACGACATCGTCTGGCCTGCTGTTTTCGCGGTCTACTTTGTTTATGACTACTACTGGTTTTAGTTTGTGTTCGAGGGCTTTGGTCAATACAAATCTTGTTTGCGGCATTGGGCCTTCAAATGCATCTACCAGGACTAATACGCCATCTGCCATTTTTAAAACTCGTTCGACCTCGCCACCAAAATCGGCATGGCCTGGAGTGTCGATCAGATTGATCTTGTATTCGTCGCCTTTTGAGTCGGTATAGTAGATCGCGCAGTTTTTGCTTAGGATTGTTATGCCGCGTTCTTTTTCAAGGGGGTTTGAATCCATTATCAAATTGTGCTGGGCACCAGCTAATTTATCGAGATCTTCGGTTCTGAACATGCCGGATTGGTAGAGAAGCTGGTCTACCAGCGTTGTTTTGCCATGATCGACATGGGCGATTATTGCTACATTACGAATATAATCTGAATACATAACAAACTTTCAATTAGGGAATATTAAAATAAAATAATAAACAACCATTCAGGATTTGCTTGATCATCCCCATGTAAATCAATCATTTTACCCTTATTTTCAGCCCCGTCAATACAAAACCATATAATACTCCCCAAAAACTGGTTGTACCTATGCAACCGTGGTCGTAGGTTCATCACTCAGAGCCAAGGCTGATTTATACTGTTCTGGTAAAATGTGCTTTTTCCCCTAATCAGCAGGGAACTTCGTGCATTCTATTGAATTACGTTGAACCGCGCGTAACGCTGCGCATAACCGGCGTCACTGTAGCGCAGCGGAAGACACGTCCGAGTTCATGCGATGGTTATACTGAGTTTTAGCCCCGATTAGTTGTTCGTACGCGTTCACCGATTAGACGACCGATTCGCATTGCTTCTTCCCATACTTCTTTCTGATCCTCGACCCGTGAGTATGTGTAATCGGATGACCTGGCATCCGGTCCGTAACGTCTTTTTAATCCACTCATCTCACATTCATCTCCCTCGCCACAGGTCAGGCAGGGAAGGTTGCCCTTAACCATCATTTGCCCAATAAGCTCCATACGTTCCATGTCCTTTAACTCTGTGGCCAATGATTGATTGACATTATCCGCCGCATCGGGACTCAGGTAGGTTAGAACCGTTGCACACAGCTTGCCCCTAAGAAGGTTGCTCACATGTCTCAGCGACCAGAATCTCTCAAGAAGCGCTTTTGTGAAACCGTCTATCTGTTTATAGGGAATATATGCACCAATAATCAATGCCTTGGCTTTCTTGATTGTTTTTGCAAGTTCCGGAAAATCATCCTTAACTTTGCAGATGTTGTCCGGAACACACTGTTTACAGGCAAGGCAAGGTCTGATGTTAATTTGGCTCAGTTTCACAAATTCGAATTCTAACTCGGTTGCATCCAATACGGCTTGAATAAGTCGGTCCGTGTTACTGTTTTCTATAGGACTCCCGGAAATTCCCAATACTTCAATACTCATTATTATGTTCCAAAGTTATTACTACATTTCCCTTTTTCTGTCCTTTTTCGACATACCTGTGAGCCTCGGCGGTTTGTTCCAACAGATAGCGTCTATCTATGACCGATTTTATCTTACCCGCTTCAATAAGCTCTTTGAGGAAAATTAGATCTTCAGTTCTTTCTTTTAAGACCCCAAAAAATGTTTTTTTGCTGCTTGTCATTGAAAGCCATAGCACTTGAACAAGCATTGGCAGCCCAAAGGTAGCAAAAAGATAGAATCCCTTTTTATTTAGCGATCTTTTACTACGTGAAACTGAAGTCTTGCCTACCGTGTCAAAAATAATGTCATAGGTCTGGCCGTTTTTGGTAAAATCCTCTTTAGTGTAATCAATTACCCTATCGGCTCCCAGAGATTTTACCATTTCTAATTTCGGGGTACTGCAGACCCCGGTAACTTCTGCCCCAAAGTATTTGGCAAGCTGTACCGCAAAATTACCGACCCCTCCAGAAGCGCCAAAGATAAGGACTTTTTGTCCGCTCTGGATATTTCCTTTTCTAAGGAAAAACAATGCGGTTAATGCCCCTTGAAGGACGGCGGCGGCTTCCTCATAGGTCATATTGGCCGGTTTTATTGCCACCCCTTCTTCAGGCAGACATATGTACTCGGCATAAGCACCTAAACTCATCCCGGTAAATGCAAAAACCCGGTCACCTTTCTTAAATCGTCTTACATCTTTGCCTACTGATTCAATTTCCCCGGCTAACTCAGTCCCAAGTATAGGTTTCTTTGGTTTTCTGATACCTGTTGCTATTCGCATGGGGAGCCAGAACCCGGGAGGGGCTGTGCAACTTCGCACCCAACAGTCGTATGTCGTTACTGTTGTCGCAAATATTTTGATGAGTACTTCATTGTCCTTGATAGTAGGTTTTTCTACCTCTGTGAGATGAAGAACATCCGGAGGCCCGTATTTTGTGTATACAATTGCTTTCATAAATATTCCTCCATGATCGCTTTGATCCGGTCATTTTATGTGTAGTTCACCACAATCTAACCAATAAGTTTGCAAAACCTAACTATATATATATATATATATATATATATGGTTTCCGTATAAGAGCCTATCCAGATAACCGGGTCGTTATGAGGCCGAGCGAAAAGTCCGAGGCCAAGGCGGCAGGCCAAAAAGGCTCGGAGGCGTGGTTTTCTCCACGCTGAGAACGTTTTTTCACCGACAACGCAGGCATCGGGCTTTGCAGCCGGACGCAATAGAGCGGGTTATTTGGATAGGTTCTAAGACTCCTGACCTCTCCGAGCCTCAGTATAACACCCCTTTGACCGAAGTCCATAAGTAATCCCTTGAAAACGGCTTACTAATTCCGGGTACACCATACTTAATTCCAGCCGTCCTCTGCGTCCCAAAGCTCCGCAGTAATTCAGCCCAGCCGCTGTCCTCTATCAAAACCTGTCATTATCAAGAACAACTCATCGAAAAATGTAACGTACCCCTTTAATTCCCTTAGTTTTTCCATTTTTACACATTACAACCTGACCCTTTTTGTCTTTTGAAACGGACGCGGGTGATGACTGGGGTATGGCGGTTCAGGATTGGCGTTGCGAACAGTAGGGGAAACAGCCATCGCCCCACACCGCGCGGGAAGCGCCACCACCGAAGCTCTGTTACCTCGTCGAGCGTCGGCACCCAAGCTCGCAGGGTCGGAGCAATTTGGTGACGGTCGATGCCCCAGGGCATCTTCGGTGTCGTGTATTGTGCTGTCTTCTTCCAGCCGCGTCCGACGGTCTTGCGCGACAACCACCTCGGGATCGTGTCAAACGTAAACCACGCGCCCGGAAACCGCTCCGCGAAGTCCTGGAGCAGCAACCGCACCTCCCCCTCAGGCAGGTACATCAACAGTCCCTGGGCAGTAATGTAGACAGGCCTTTCTTCCGGGACCTCGTCGAACCACGCCCGGTTAAGGGCCGACAACGCCACGTGCCGGTGTTTGTCATCCGGGGCGATGAAGCGCTCCCGAATTGCAATCGCCTCCGGTAGATCAACACTTAGCCACAGCGTTTCATCACTTGCCACGCGAAAACGCTGTGTTTCGAGACCCTCTCCGAGGTTGACGATAACACCGTCTGGGTGACGGTCGAGAAACGCGCGTAGTTCGGCGTCAAACATTGCGGATTTCACGGCGTTGGTTGGCTCTGCGGGACCAAAGGCCTCTTCGAATTCGTAGTCCAGCATCTGGTAGATCCGTACGGCCTCGGGATCATGCAGGATGCCGTCATCACGAGTCGCTTCCGAGACACGATTGTGCAGCGCCCAGAGCATCGTCTCTGGCACCCCAGATAGGTTTGGTCTCAACTTACGATTAAACATGATATCCTTCTTTATATAGCTAACGCTGAACTCAGCAGTGAGCGTCAGCGAGTCTGCTGCAGGGCCTTGTTCGATTCTTCTTTCGTACTTTCTGGCAAGACTAATTCAGGGGCCACCACACTTAATCCCAGCCGCTGTTGTACTCTCCTAAAATACAAAAAAATTCTGAACAGTCAAGAAAAGATTTGACAAGCAAATAGGTGGTTTCTTTCTGACTTAGCCAATGGTCTTTCTAACCGTTTTTATCGTTATGTAAGTTGGTGTTTGTAACGTAGTTATTAAATTCTCTCTGATTCTGGTTGCGTCTGTGTTGTGTATTTGGTACAAATTGGGACAAATCTATCCGTTGAATTACGACAGGCTATCGTTGAAAAGGTGGACTGAAATTTTTGAAGGGAGAAAAATGGGCTGGAAAAAGGCGAGTGCTATATTTACCTGTTTATTATCATTATGGATTGGGGGATATTTCTTTATTTTAGGGATACAAGAATGGCCTTCAATGGGTGGGCAGATGGGTGTGTATACAGGAATTTTTTGTTTTGTAGCAGTTTGGTTGGTTTACGCAATCGTCAACTGGCTCATTAGTATGCTTCGTAATTGGTCAGCAAGAAGAAGCCAAATGATGAGCAAAAACAATAAGTAAATCACGATAGCCCGGCGGCAAGCGTTAAAATGGTGCGGTGATGGTTAGAAGAAAAAAGCTTCACCATGGTGGGTCTACGTAATCGTGTGTTCTGCTCAGGATAGAGTTACTTCAATCAACGCTCGATGTATTTCCTGCACTTGTTGTCAGGGGAACCACAAAATTAACCGGTCACTGTTTTTTTTTATCCAGCCATTTTGCTCGTCGCTGTAATCGTAGCTGTTCAAATCCTTCAAGTTATTCTCTGCCAGCGGGCCGCAGCTACCGACTAACCTGGCGTCCGACGACTGCTCCATAGCGTAAATATCACCTGTTTCAACGTGTACACTAAAGTGTTTAATCGTTTTCATCTGCATATAATCTCCCCGCAATTCTGTAAACTAAGTCGTTTGTCTGGCTTTCAATTCCTCACTGCTAAGGCCTCAATCTATAAAAAATATAAGTTATTTATGCCGAAGTGCAAAATTCTGAAGAATGTTTCTTTTTTTCGTCCATTATTATATTCCACGCCTACTTACGCCAGCTCACACAATCTCACAGAACGCTCATAAAGCCGCTCTTTTCGTTCTAATTTGCGTTAAAATCCCCCGACCCTACCCTCAGATACACTTCGGCTTGAGTTTGGCCATTGTAGTGGGTTACCGCCCACGACCAAGAGCCGTTAGAAGAGGACATGTCAAAGATTCGCATGGTCTGGACCGGCAACACCATCTTGATTGTAGTCATCGTCAGCATTTATTACACCGGTGGCTTCGTCATATTCCCAGCTACCAACATTATCACCAATGGTTCCAGTGTTATCGAGTAGACCATATATACCAGTCACATCAAACCTGTTATTGAACTGGTTTACCGGCACCTTTTGCATATATGGTCCATAGTAAAACACAGCAGTCTTTGCTGCATTTGTGTTTCCATCAATATCTGTGTACGTTGTCATTTGCGCCATGAAGTTGGCAAAAGAAGGTGGAGTATCGTTATGTTGCATCTTATACAGCTCAATTTGTGAACGCAGCGTATGTAGATCGGTGCACAGACTTGAAAACTTGGCTTCTGTACTGGCTTCCGTAAACTGAGGAATTACGATAGCTGCCAGGATACCTAAGATACAAACAACAATCAGAATTTCCACTAATGTAAAACCGCTTTTAGGTTCCATTTTTCGTACCTTTTTATCAAAAAAGTTCTACGTCCAAAACGAATAAGTCTAAATAACTATCCCCACAAAATATAAGAAATAAATCCTGTGTTACCAAATTTACAACAGTGAGAAAGCACTTCAAATACCATTTAAACGACGATCTGGTCTTGAGGAGTATCATAGGACTTATTTCCGCAAAACGCCCTTGACATCACTAACAAAAAGGTCTATAATCATATTGTCATTTGGACAATGCCCCTGCTCCCTCCTTAAAATCTCGCTTGCTCTAAAAGCAGGGTCTTTTCTATTTGGTTTGGGTGCGGTTACTTTTATTCTGAACAGCACAACGCTTTTTCCTTGGCAATTAAAGGCAATACAACGGTGTACTCAACCGTTTTAATCCTTGGATTATCACTTAATTTTGGGCAATTCGACAAACTAATTGCATCTAAGTTGCTTATCTCTGCCCGGCAAACCTAATTTAAGCGACAACCTTGAACAGCCTCACCTTCCCCTTCACCGGCACTTTAGTTCACTTTAGGCACTTTAGTTTACTTTAGCTCACTCCTCACTAACGAGAATCCGTCTTCTCACTTGATAAATCCGTGCTAATCCGCGTCTAACAAGAACCGTTCTTAGCCAGCTTCTGAAAAAGGCCGCTTCGATGGCCTTGTGGACGAAAGCAAGTCTCTGTGGCGAAAGCTCGCTTTCAGAACAGAGCTTGCCGAGAACACCAAGCTGGCTAAAACATAATCCGTGTAATCAGTGAAACTTGTCCTGAGCGAAGTCGAATGGATCCGTGGTTTAAAATAGGTAAAAATTCCCCCAGTTTTCAATCAAAAACGCTGATACCTCAGAACAAAAATCGAAATTTTTATAAAATTTTTAACTTACTTTCCCACATTGAGTTACGAGAATTACGAATCTATATTCGAGGACTTTTTTCGCATCAAAAGTGCAGGTAGCTCTAATTATAGAGGCGCTGCTTTTTTCGCCTCCGGCAAAAAGAAGCCAAACTCTAAGCTTGTCCTCGAATGTCGTAATCGGGGATCCAGATTAGTCATTAGTCAATAGTAAATAGTCAATATTCGTGAAACCCTTTAGGGGAACAACCAATGAGCCATTTAACCACTCATAAGCATCGAGAATCTCGTAGCGCAGCGCAGACGCCGCACCAATTGAGCTTAGCTCACGACTAATTGGTGCGGGGCAAATTGCCCTAATTACCCTATTTAACCAGTTAACCAATAACAAAGGAGTTACTAATGGCCACCGAAGCCCAAATCCGCGCCAACCGGCGCAACGCACAAAAATCGACTGGCCCACGCAGCAGACAAGGCAGGGCCTCCGTCTCACAGAACGCCGTCAAACACGGCCTGTTAACCCGGCAGGACGTAATCACCTCGGAAAGTCAGGCCGACTTCGACCTCTACCGAGAACGGATGCTCGCCGAGCTGGCCCCGGCCAGCCCTATGGAATCTATGCTCGCAGAACGCATTGTCGCTCTCTCATGGCGGCTAAAACGAGCTGGACGAATCCAGAACCAGACTATAGACGCATTGAACGCGAATAATATCCCCTCCCCATTAGCAAAACTCACCCAATCCATGCTTTTCAAAAACCATGACCAATCGCAGGTCGGGCCCTCCACCTCCGCTGCCCATCTAACTCTTGGCCGTTTGGCAATAAAGGATTTCGCAAATGCAAGGGTCCTCGACCGTCTCCTGATGTACGAACGGAGAATAGAGCACAGCCTCTACAAAACGCTCCTCGAGTTTCAAAGACTAAACCTCATCAAAAAACTGGCTCCCGGATTTGAAATGCCATTTAACTCATAGCGCAGCGCAGACCCCGCACCAATTGAGCTTATCTCTCGACTAATTGGTGCGGTGCAAATTGCCCTAATTAACCATATTATCTAAATTAACTTGGAGCGAAGCGCAAAATCCTTAGGAGAATTATCAATCACAACCACCGAGAATCCAACTTTAGCTCACTTTAGGCACTTTAGCTCACTCTTCACTAATTTTCCCTCTACATCTGTCGAGAACCCTCTACAAATCAGCCCTTTTTATGCAAAACAAACCCAATTACCAATATGCCCAAATGAACGTAAACTCACTAATAACAATGGATTATGAAAATATAAGCAATTGGACACTTGGTCAAAACAAACCCAATTCAAACCCAAACAAAGCCAATTTCCGAAAAGCCCAAATGAATATAAACTCTCTTATAACAAAGGATTACAGAAAAAAAGATGATTTCGCAGTCCGAAAAAACAAACCCAAAACAAATCCAATTGCCGAAAGGGCAAAAATTGATGCAAAGTGTGTATTTACAAAGGATTATGAAGAAATATGCGGCTAAGGGCTATGAAAAAACAAACCCAAAACAAACCCAATTGCCGAAATGCCAAAAAATGAACGCAAATGTCTTTACCACAAATGATTATGAGAATGAAACCACCTTCAAGCTCGAACAAAACAAACCCAATAAAACCCTATCCTGAGCGCAGTGAGTTTACCCTGAGTGTAATCGAAGGGAATGGGCCAATTTCAAACCCGGCGACGGCTTTTCTGCTTATTACACAAGATATTACCGCGGTGGATAGCGAAAAGAAAATAATTGTCGCCTGTGATCTCACTAATCAAAGCAATGACAAACAACAGTTTGAGCCCATGCTGGAGCTACAGATAAAAAGGACTGACAGTTTCTCAAGCTGTCATCCCCGCTTTTCTTATTCCACAGAGCAGTCGGTACGAGTGCACGGCCTGGTTGTAGATGCGAATATCATCAATAATACAGATTCTAAGGGATAAAACTTATGGATCGACCTGACCGATACAAAACAGATGCGTCTGGCCCCGCAAAAAGACCTGCCCTTTGCTAATGGCGGGTGAGGCATTCATTTTTTCACCGATAGCGTTTTGGGCGATACTTTCGAAGGTCGGCCCGGGTTTGATTACGGTGATTATACCATCGTCGTTAGGCATATAGATCAAGCCGTTTGCAAGGACAGGAGAAGGATATTGTTTGCCCAGATTTTCCTTCCAGAGGACAGTGCCCGTGGCGGCCTCAAAGCAATAGACCTGACCGCTGGTCATGGTAGTTAGCAGATAGTCCCCTGCGCAAATTGGTGAAGGCACATAATAGGCCCCGTCCCTGGTGCGCCAGGCAATATGCGTATCAGTGACATTGCCGTTACCGTCGGGCTTGATCGCCAGCAGGTGGCGCTGCGGCCAACTGCTGCTGACGAAAATCAGTCCGGTACGCTCATGATAGACTGGTGATGCGCAAAATTCCTCTGATGGCCCGTCAACAACCCAATAGCATTTGCCGTTGTCGGGATTATAACCGGCAACGCCTTTGTTACCGCAGAAGATCATCTGCATGCGACCGGCCAACTCCCGGAAAATGGGAGTGCTATAACTCAGGGCCGGTTTTTCATGTGGGATTTTCCAGAGGGTCTCACCGTCGGTCCGACTCAAAGCAGCAACAAAAGCGTCGCCCTTGCTGTCGCCATTGATAATGACTTTGTCTTGGTACAGAGTCGGTGAGCAACTGTAACCGTGCGGGCTGGAAAATGTGCCCGGTCGTTTAAGCCAGACCTGCTTGCCGGAGAAGTCATATGCCGCAACAACAACATCTTTTCCATCCAGAAATGAGACATATACTCTTTCTCCGTCAGTGGCCGGAGTGCCGGAGGCGTAACTGTTGTTGTCGTTTTTCTTTTCAAAGGAGGTCTTGAGCACGGTTTCCTGCCACAATATCCGACCGGTTTTTCGGTCAAAGCAAAGCAATATCTTCTCTTGTGTGTCCTTAAGAGCTGTGGCCGTAAAAATGCGGTCTTCCCAGACAATGGGCGAGGCGTGGCCAACGCCTGGAATCTGTGTTTTCCAGATGATGTTTGTATTGACACTCCAGTTAATGGGAACATTACTTTCGAGACTGGTACCGTCGCCGCGGGGACCGCGCCAGCAAGGCCAGTTTTCGGCACGAGCCTTATCGCAACTTATTATCAAGGCAACGAAGAGCAAAACCAGACGGACAAAACATGAATTCATACTACACTCCTCATCAATGGGTAATGTATCGGTAAACACTCTTTAGTATCAATCTTGTAATTAAACCATTGTAGCTAATTTTTTTCACTAAAGGTACAATTAAGTTTGAATATCTTACCTACTGTACCTACCAAAAAAAATATATGGCAAAATTAACTTTCTCTCTCTGTATCGCTTCTTACTTTTGCGCTTGTGCCAATTTGTTTATCATATATTGCCTGATGTAAATAAATCCTTTGAAAATGCAAGTTTCGTATTTTTGTACACATTCCGGTCGATAACCTGAATAAGTAGTGAGGAAACTTGAGTTATCGAGACAGTCTTGGTATCCTATTGTAGGTAAGGCTGACGTAGACTATCCGAGCATAGCAGAAAAAGGTGAAAGACAACGTGGCGTTTATTTAAGAAAGAATGATTGCGGGAATGAGGTTCATGATGCGTGAATTTATAATTAGTATTGGCTTGATAGGAATCGTGTGGTTTTTTGCAGTTTTTTCATTTCCCACATTTGGCGGGCCAGCGGTGTTGCTCGATGATGATTTCAATGGGTTGCGTCCAGGCATGTTCTCGGCGGGTGTTATCGGTGCTCATGCCGAATACCACTATGTGCATGAAACGGCACCACAGGGCAATTGGGTAGTCTCTTGTTTCACATCAGGTACGCCCGAGCAGCGAGCCTGGTGGGTAATCGAGGAAAACGGTGATGCGATGCTTTTCCAGACCATCTACAACGAGCACAAGCATTCGCATCCTATGGTGTGCACTGTGGTGCCCGGCGGCGAGTTCTGGAGGGACTACACGGTTTCGGCTTGCTTTTCCCCCCAGTCGGACAGTGGACAGAGCGGTGTGGCTTTTCGATACCGCAACGACCGGTGCTACTACTTTTTTGGCATGAAAGGACAGAAAGTGATTCTGAAGGTGGTCAAGCACGGTGTCGCTTATCGAGAACCCTACGAGAAGATACTGGCGGAGCGGAAGTTCGACTGGAGACCGGGTGAGTTCATTACGGTAACGATTTGCATCGAGAGCAATCGCATCCGGGCGAAACTCGGCAGCGGCCTCGTTCTGGAGGCGGAGGATTCGACTTTTGAACAAGGGAAGGTGGCACTGACGGCAGATGTTCCGGTGAAGTTCAGTTCGGTAAAGGTGACGGCGAGTCCCGAAGAAATTAAGAGAGTGGAAAAGTGCTTAGCTGCAAAGAAGAGGCAGGAAGTGAAACTCCAGACCGCTAATCCCAAGCCGGTAGTATGGAGGAAGTTTCCCATTGTCGAATACGGCGTGGGGCGCAACCTGCGGTTCGGTGATCTGGACGGTGACGGCGAGATCGATATTCTATTCGGTCAGGTGATCCATCACGGCCCCAAGGACCGCAACAGCGAATTGAGTTGTATTACGGCGGTTAACCTGCACGGAAAGGTGCTCTGGCAGAAGGGAAAGCCGGACCCATGGAAGAATCACCTGACGAACGACGTGGCCTTTCAGATACATGACATTGACGACGATGGAAAGAACGAAGTGGTCTACTGCATGAACCAGGAAATAATAGCGGCTGACGGCGCCACGGGTAATGTGAAGTACAGCAAGCCGACGCCGTTGAAGCCGCCGGGCGATCACGGCGAGCACAACATTTTCCCCCATATCCTGGGCGATTCGCTGTTCTTCTGCGATCTACGCGGGCTCGGCCGGGATCGCGACATAATCTTCAAAGACCGCTATAGTCAAATTTGGGCGATGAATGATAAGTTCGAGACAATGTGGACGGGAAAATGCACTACAGGGCACTATCCTTTCGCTTACGATATTGACAATGACGGCAAGGACGAGGTCGCCATCGGCTATTCCATGTTTGACGACGACGGGACAAAGCTGTGGTCGCTGGACGGAAAGATAAGAGACCACGCAGACGGCGTCGCCGTGGTAAAATTCAAGAAGGACGTAGAGCCTACCCTTTTTTGTGCGGCGAGTGATGCCGGGGCCTTCTACTCAGATCTCAAAGGTAATGTGCTCAAGCGTCACTTTTTCGGTCATGTACAGAATCCGGCAGTGGCAAACTTCCGGGACGATCTGCCCGGGCTCGAGATAGTGAGCATCAATTTCTGGGGCAACCAGGGTATCATCCACTACTTTGATTCGGATGGCAAGTTATATTATGATTTTGAGCCTGTGCAGCACGGCAGCATGTGTCTTCCGATCAACTGGACAGGAAAGAGTGAGGAGTTCTTCGTGTTATCGCCGGACGTGACCGAGGGTGGCATGTATGACGGCCGGGGACTGCGGGTAGTGCAATTCCCGGCGGATGGACATCCCTACCAGTGCAATGCAGTGCTGGATGCAACGGGTGACTGCCGCGATGAGGTGGTAGTATGGGACCCCTACGAAGTCTGGATTTACACGCAGGATGATAATCCGAAGCAGGGCCGGCTCTATAAGCCCGAGCGCAATCCACTCTACAATTATTCTAACTACCAAGCGACGGTTTCTCTTCCCAGATGGGCAGAGTGAGAGAGGTTGCGATTTGCAATTCGCGACTTGACGCCGAATGCCGGAGGAGAACTGCACCGATTGCTGGGGGAAAGATTTGTCTTAGAATATCTTCTTAGTCTTCAAGCTTATTATTTTTTATCGATATACTTTATGATTCTGCACTTTCCAAAATAAATTATTAAGCAGCCAGTTTCATTAGCTTATAAAACTGACGTACGATTTTCTGCGTTTTACGGTCATGACCAGAAGTTTCAAAAAATATTTTCTTCAAAACCTCGCAACGCAGGCCACCACGGCGATCCGCATGAGATGGCCGGCGAGCCGGGTCATCCCAAGGGCTACTGCTGCGGTTGCATATGACCGTCACCGGTTCATTCCAAGCCCACAATTCAATCATGGTATGAACCCACATGTTCAAATGAAACGCACCAACATTGGTCCAATAGCTGCGAACCTGTTGCTGGCCGGCTCCTTCGACCTGCTTAAGGTCGTGAAAGTTCTGCTCTATCGCAGAACGATCCGCCACCGCTTCAAGAATCTGCTGGGCAGTGGCCGAGAGGTTTGTGCACATAAAAGCTCGCCAAAAATCGTCAGCCTCACGAACAATCAAGACCAATATCTCTCCACCCGCTGGGCGGTATGTGGCCTTAAACATCTTAACCCATTTGGTTTCTTGCCGACCATAGAGCGTTATATTTATCGAGAACCATCCAGATTTATTAGCCGCCTTGCTTCTAAGGTCTATCCGCTGACCATATTTGCGTGGTCGGCCTGGTTTTCGCTTCTTGGGAGGCTTAATCAGAGAATGCAACGCCGCATCTTTGCGAAGGCGGGTAACAATGGTTGCTCCCATACGGATCGTAGGTTTGATAAATCCTGCCCTGGTATAGCCCCCATCGGTAACAACCCAGAGTTCCTTTTGGAGGCTCTTGCAGCACTCTGCAGCCCATTTTACCAATTCCGCCGCTTGCTGAAGCTTATTTTGAAATCCGATACCGCAGTCTTTGGGCACAGAGCTGACATCTTTAGCCCGAATATACATTCTTGCCAGCAAAGGCAGGCCAATCGTCCCCCACCAGCTGTGGCGAACCAGAGCCGAGAGTGTTACCCAGACATGGCCGTAGATGAACTTAGCGCCATCGGGGCCAACCGTTGGATTACGATGGGTTCCAGCACCTTGGACCTTAGGCCCATATCTTTTAGTTGGACCATCGTCAATTCCCATCAAGACTTTGTTGTCTTTCTTGTAAATCAGTTTTACCATAAATTCAAACAATACGGTCGCAATTATTTCAGTTTTTTTACCCATCGAACCGATGAAGTAATAGAATGCTTTATACCGCTGTGTGATACCGGCGGCCCGGAACCAACTGGTAATGGTTTTTCGGCCTTTGGCAAAGACGATTCCGGCGATGATTATGTTCAATCGCCAGGCCGAACGTTGGTGCAGAATAGTACAAATTGCTACGACCAAGACTTGCCAGTTATCCGGAAAAATCCATTTGTCGAACATGGGCTCTCCTTTGCCAATGTGTTTTATTTTGATATTTATCACATCGGCCAGGATGAGCCATTTTTATTACAATATAGGTTTTTCAAAGAGCGAAACTAAACATCTTTTTTTTGGAAAGTGCAGTTATGATTTTAAAACAGATTTAATAGCCCGTTTCAACATAGCTTCGATTTTATCGACCGCCTCCGGCACCGGGTCGGAGAGCATGGGTAAAAAAACAAGACGTTTGAATATTTCTTCAGTGACAGGGAAATCTCCTTCCCGGTACCCTTGGTAATCACCACAAAGCGGTCCCCGTTGTCGTGTAAACAGGTCAAATCCTTCGGAAAATATTTTCAAGCCATGCAACAGCCCATAGGGGCTCGTCGAAACATGAAGTCCTTCCTGTTTGAGCCTTTCGAGTAAAAGGTGTCTATCCAGTCCATGATGATGTTCCGGTTCAAGGATGATTGGGAACGCATAGTATCCTCCCCGTTCCGCCGATGGATATACTTTTACCGGTTTCAGACCGGGTATTGATTCTATGCGTGCTTCGACTGCTTCCACATATGCCTTTCGCCGGGAGTTGAGTTGTTCCAGCTTTTTCAACTGGATATGAGCGATACCTATCCCCAAAGGATGAGCCCGAAATTTCATACCCAATCCCAGAGGCTGAAGATCAGTGTATTTTTCCGTGATGACGTCAAGCCCACCCATGCGATTGACCTGGCCGGCCAGGCACGCTCGTTCGAATATTTCGGAATCATTTGTCGCCAGGACACCGCCTTCTCCCGCACTGACGGCTTTGGTCCCCTGCAAACTCCAGGCGCCCACATGGCCGATCGTCCCGACGAGTCGCCCATTCCAGGTTGCCCCATGGGCGTGCGAGCAGTCTTCCACCAAGGGAACACCCGTTTCGGAGCTGATAGCCATGAGGCGATTCATATCGCAGACGTTCCCCCATAGATGCACCGCAACTATCGCACGCGTCTTAGGAGTGATTTTCCTTCGGACATCATCCGGGTCCATTTGTAGCGTCTCAGGATCACTCTCGACAAACACCGGGCGAGCCCCCAGAAAGAGAGCCGGCGCAATGGTACAAATCCAGGTGTACGTGGGACAGATAACTTCATCACCAGGACCCACACCGAGACCAAAATAGGCGCAATAAAGGGCAGCGCTTCCGTTACAGGTAGTAATGGCATGCTTTAATTGTGTCCATTCACGCCATGCCTTTTCAAATTCCCGTACCGTTGGAGTTCCCCCCGAAAGTTCATTACGTAAAGTCATATCATATGCGAGTTTTGCTTCCTTTTCAGTCACTTGGTGCCAACGGTCCAGTTCCGGCTGCTCCGGAAAAGCGGTCTGTACAAAAATAGGAATTGATTTATTTGAATTTCGTGTAGACATCAAATTATCTCTTATTCGGGTGTTATTTTTTGTTTTATACGCCGAAAGTCATTCCCTACGAATTTAATTTCATTCATCCCGCCGTCCGTCACTTTGATAAAGTCAGATATTTCCTCAGACGGCATACAGCGACAGATCATAGCTTTCTTAACCCCTTGGAATCGAATTACAGATTCGGCGCCTTTGGATTGATGCGCATCAAAGGAATCGATGAGCACTCGTGAAACATCATCACAAATGAGCGCATGCCGGTAATCAGGAGATATCAATGTCAGGTTAATGTTCTGTAATTTCAATCCTTCAATATGGCGACAAAACAATCCATAGGAGGGCAATGTACCGAACATCGTAGCTTCGGGATATTTGCTTTCATGTTCCGGCACTTGAATGTTTGTTTGCTCCGGAGTTCCCCCACCGACACAGGTAATTTGGATATTGTTTAAAGTAATATTCTCGAGGTCATGATCCGGAAGACCTACTATGGGACAAGCTTGCCTTGCTCCAGTCGCCACAATATTACTGATTAATATATTTCGGAGTTTTCCCGGAATGGGTTTATCCATATCCCGGCCGCGGTTACCAAGACGTAAAAAGATCGGCGTTCGGACGTTCATCATGGAAATATTGGAAATTGTCACCCCGTCGATATCCCCGCCGTCCACGGATTCTATGGCAATCCCGGAAACAGGTGGCCGTCCCGTAGCCCGGTTATACATAACACAGTTGCTCACCGTTATATATTTAAATCCACCGCCAGATTCAGTACCCAATTTAAACGCATTACAATTCGTGGCCAGGATACAGTTGGTCACCGTCAGATATTCGACGGCTCGACGAACGCCCAGAGAAAAACTCGCTTTGGGCACAATCGCATCGTCCCAGGTTTCGATCTGGCAATTAGCAATACGAACATTTCGGCAAGAATCAGGGTCAATACCATCGCAATAGCCATTGAAGATATTAACACCATCAATATTGACATAATCCGTGCCCAACATGCTAATGGCATAATTCGGGGCATTGCGAATAGTGATGTCTTTAATCGTCACATGCTTGCACCTCTTCAAAGCAATTGGTTTGGGGCCACCGCGCTTAGTGCGATTGCCATCGATCGTACCTGTTCCAAGAATTGCCACATGTTCGACATTCTCCCCCCAAATCAGCGAATAATGGAAAAAACTTGTTTCATGGTCCGCATCGTTTTTAAAACCGAGTTCTTCATATGGGTCAAAATCATCTTTAATTGTACTTGCTTTAATGATGGCCCCATGGTCGAGGTACAAGGCTACGCGACTTTTTAAATGCAAACTGCCGGTTAGATACGTTCCGGGGGGGAAATACACAGTGCCCCCGCCATTTTCAGAGCAGGTTTCAATGGTTTTTTGAATGGCTGATGTGTCCTTTGTTTTTTCATCCCCTTTAGCTCCGAAATCAGCCACGTTATATGTAGCCGGTATGGTCTGGGGCACCTTTGCTGATGCCGCAACATAAAATAGAAATAGATTTCCCGCTATGACGAACATGAATAGACAAATTTGAGTATGTTGAACTTTCATTTCTTTCCCTTATATATTTTACTGAAATTTCCCAATTCATAATTACAATGACAATTTACGACAACATATCCCTCCAGATAACAATAGAAGGCTATCGATGTTGCCCAAATGCGCGGCTATTTCTTCTTGTTAATCGACTTTGGGCACCGACCAGATAGTCGCAGCGATGTAGCGCTCGGTGCGTGGTTCGTCCAGCCAGTAATAGACGGTAACGAGTTTGCCGTCCGGCCGTTGCACGGTCCGCGTATAGCCAATATCCGGTTCACCCGCGCCGTGGCGCAGAACATATTCCCGTCCCCAGGTGGTACCGTCATCACTACTGAACACCGCACGGATGGTGCGCGGTTCGTTGCGATTGGCATAGGTGACGCAGAGGCGTCCATCGGCGAGGTGGACCAGGGAGGGCGGATTGCCGCTGTGTTCGCCGTTTTCTTTAACGGGATTGGCCAGCCATTGCCAGTTCAGGCCGCCGTCCCGCGAGCGGAACAGTTCGATGAAATTGTGCTGTGCGGGGTTATTGTCACGACGGCGCAGGGCTACAAGGAAATCGCCGTTAGGCAGGCGAATCGAAGACGGCATAATCGAGTAGCCGCTGGATGGTTCCGGCCCGATCCAGGCAAACTGGTTCCAGTATTTGCCGCCGGTCCGCGTGCGTGCGCAAAATGGCCGGCCCTCTCGATCATTCGTTTTTTGCGCAGTGAGAAAGAGTATCAGGTCTTTTGGCCCGAGCACTTGATAATCGGTGCGCGCACGTAGATGCAAGTCGGCAAAGGGCAGGCGCACGGGTCCGTTCCAGGTTCGGCCTCTGTCGAGCGAAATAAAGGCCGTATCACCGCGGGCGTTCAGAGCAAAACCCGACGCATCGAACGCAATGTCCGTGGGGAATGGTTTAAGTTCGCCATCGGGATAGCCGGCTTCGGAGACCGACCAGGTTTCGCCGCCATCCAGGCTTCGCGCAAGCATGCTGCTCCGCGGGCGTGCAGGATCGATCTGGTGCAAACCTTGTTTCTCCGGCGGCGCGAGATAGCCAAGGTTGAAGCCCACCAGGATTTCATTACCCCACTGCCAGATGCCGTTGTTGGCCGGCCATCCCGCAAACCGGCTCTCCTCGTAAAACACCTTCAAGTGCCGGGCATCTTCGATGACAACTGCTTCGTCTTTTGCCGACGAAACAACTGGATACGTTACCGCTATCGTCAAGGCAACACCGAGCCATTTTTGTCTGAGACTGTTGGTCATAAGTCTGCAATTCCTTTCTCCCAAATGTTAATCTTTACCACAGATAGCTTGTCGGATGACATCACCAAACACAACCACGTCATTTATTCCAACACTATCGTAAGCGATATAGGAACAAAAAAACTCTACCAATAGTTGCCTAATCTTTCAAGAGCTAACACATAATAGCTTTCTCTTCAGTACCTTCTTATACCGGCCCCACTAACCGATCACAGCGCACGAGCCACTCCCCAAACACCTCGAAATGGCCCCATTTTCGCGCGTTGACCACTACAACTCACCTACAACCCAACAATCCGTTATCACTAAATTCGAAAAAAAATCTATTTCACAAGTCCCGTATTGCTAAGGCGTTACAAAAATATCAAAAAATGTAAACGTTTTCAATGTACGGTGCGATTTCTTGCGCGATACTTAAGCTCTCTTCGCGAAGTCTGACGAACAGGGTATAAAAGAAGGTCTGCTCTTATTGAGCCATTCTGAGTCCATACTGGCTTTAGAAAACAGTTTTCCTTCATTATTCTACTTTCCCATAATCTTACCTGGTTTCGTCTGGGGTCAGCCACTTATACCGAGACTAATCAGGCCTGCTCAGCATGAGCTATGTACTCGTCGCCTTGATAATACCCCAGATAAATGTTATTGTTAAAATAATGGCTATAATCAGATAGACGACCAGGTACTTTCTTTTCGCCTTTTCCAGCCGGTGACTCCCTTCCAGGGCATCGTTTTGAAGATCTGACAGATAGACTCTGATCTGCCTAACTGCTATGAACTGAGCGATCTTTTGAACCCCGTAAATAAAGAAAATGACCAACAGGCAAATCACCGCGAAGAAGACCGGGCGATTGATGCGAAACGTTCCCTGGTCGTTGTCAATCAGTGTGTTTAGGGCAAAGCTCAAGAACAACGACGAAACAGCCCCTATCCACATCCAGGCTTCATAATGTCTCCGGTACGCCTTTAATTTCCTGTTAATGGCAGTGACAAGATCGAAGTCGCCGCGATTGAATTGCCAAATGTAGCTCAGCAAAAACACTCCATAGCTAAAAAAGAATGAACAAACGATGAACATAGGGATCAGCACCTTCAACATGACCGGATTAGACCGGTATCCATATAGGTCAAATCCGATAAGAACCATTGCCGCCAGTTGAACTGCCATATAGACAAAAATATTCAAGTTCAAGGAGAGGGTTGCTTTACTTACCTTCGGTTTCAAGAAGGCTTCTAATTCGGACCGTTCAAATCTCCTATCCTTAAGAATTTCCTGATTTCCTTCATTCCAGATCCTTATGAGATCACCGTTTTCCATGTTCAAATCCTCATGCAAGTAGTTCTTTAAGCTTTTTCTTTATCCGAACCAGTCTCACACTAACGTTGGATTCTGAGATTCCGATGAATTCGGAGATTTCCTTGTAGGTGAACTGCTCCAGATACAGTAATATGATCGCACGATCGAGTGCTCGTAGTTGGTTTATGGCCTCATATAGTCTGCTTATCCTTCCATGTTTCTCCTGGGCGGCAACCTCAACAAGGATATCTCCGTGATGCTCTTTAAGGCTCTCGGTTCGCACCCTACACTGGTTCCGTCGTGAGTTGAGCAGGGCTGTATTGAGGGCCACCTTGTACATCCAGGTGGTGAATTTGGAATCGCCCCTAAACGATTGATAGGATTTCCATAGCTGACAGACGATCTCCTGACTCAGGTCCCTGCGATCATCCGTGTTTCTCGCGTACAGACCGCAGATCTTGTGGACGATGTCCTGGTTCTGCTCGATGAGCTCCAGAAACCTGCTTTTTCTGGCTATATCAACCATTTGTTATTGCTCCCAATTCATATTATTAGTTGCAGAACTGGTGTCAAAACTACAATTTTTGTGAAGATTTTTTTACTTTGTCTATGGATACTGAAATTACCGTGCATTGTAAACAGTATCGGTACCCAAAAAATCAACTCGACATTTGATTTTACCTGGCAAAGCTATTAAATTGACAGATCGTAAATACTGCTCGACAAATCTGGATAAATCATGATCTGCGCCTTCAAATTACAACTTAAACGCCTCAGAGGCCATATTAAAAGATGCACTCGACTTGAGGGGTAAGGTGAAGGTGAGATAAAGCCTCTATTTTCGTTCTAATTTGCCTTAAAATCCCCCGACTGTAGAATGCTAAAACAACCGGGGCCTATACCAAATCAGTATAAGCCCCGCGTTAATACAAATCTGTAATATCAACTATGCAATCTTAGCTGCCGTTTCCGGTTTAAGGCGCATACAGACGAATATCGTCAAAGTACATCGTACCTGCACCGCCGGCTGCCGGATTATTCCTATTGCCAAGGCCAAGAGTAATCAAATTGACATTGGCAAGGTTCACACCCTGGTCAGCAAAAGCCTGCAAGTCGATATTCCATTGGGTCCAGGAAGCTGTCTGTGCTGCATCGGGATTATCGTGATTGACCACCGCGCTGCCATTGAGGGCAACATACAACGTCTCAGCAGCGTTAGCCGAATCGCCCCTGAACCAAATCGTTAATGTGGTCACACCATCCTCGGTCCAGTCACGCGGATAGGTCAGCGTATTATCCACCTCTGAATACTTGAGGATGCTGTTGTCGTACCAGAATGGCATCGATTGGTTGCCTCCGTGAACGATAGTCTCCTCGGTAAAAGAAGCAGTGCTTTCGTCGCCAACGGCCGAGCCGGTCCCGTTGCCGGGAGAGTAGGGATCAGTACCCGGCGTACCATAGCCAAGCCCGTCTTTCCAGGTGTACCATATCTGGTTGTCCCCGGAATCGTAGTCCTCGAAATCGTCCACGACAAGGAAGTTGGCTGTCGTAAAGCTCCAGAGGATGCCCGGCCACGGACTATCCGGATTGGCACTATTGACCTCATCAATACGCCAATAGTAGGTGACACCCAGTTCGAGTTTTCCCGGGTCATAGGTCTCAGTACCAAGGTCCCTGGTGCCTTTATACTCCGGTGAGCCGGTATCGGCATTTTTCACTGTATCTTTATCAGTGCCGAAATAAACCTCATGCGAAGCAGCATAGACATTGGGCGACCAGGTAATAATCTGTGTCCGCTTTACATCCACAGCGCCATTAGACGGGTCCAGGCTCCCAACGGCTCCTTGAGTACTAAAGCTCCAGACGTCGCCTTTATACGTGTCGATGGCATCAAACTCATCGACCCGCCAGTAGTAAGTCTGAGCCAATTTAAGTGGGCCGGGAGTATAGGCCAATGTTCCTTGAGGAAGACCTCCGGTGGCATTGTTCACATCGTCAAAATTATCGCCGAAATATATAGTGTGTAGTTTCGAACCAAAACCTTCCGTCCAGCTAAGCTCAACATTGGGATTCACAGACTCGGCACCATCAGCCGGGTTGGGAAAGTATGCAGTTTTGGGAGGAATACTAAAGCTCCAGACGTCACCTTTCCAGGGGCTATTCGGATCAGCGTCATTTACCTCGTCAATACGCCAATAGTAGGTCGTGCCCGGAACAAGACCGTCCGGAAAAGCGAATCCGGGAAAACCAACAACAACAAATGTCGCGTTCTGATTACCCACGAACGTACCTTCGGCGACATTGTTCACATCGTTTAAATTATCACCGAAGTACACATCATGTGAGACTGCATGAACTCCCGGTTTCCAGGAAAGATTCACCCATGTATCGGGATGTATAGTACCATCAGCCGGATTCGGAGAAGTAGCCTTTACTTTGGGCGATGCTCCCGGTTCAATTCCGGCAACATACTCTCCTTCATAGATATAAAGAAAATCCAACCAGTGTGGAACTTCAGAGCCGGCATCCAAGAACTCAAGCTTTACATCGGTGTGCAAGACTTCTGAGGTATAATGATACTCAGCCCATTCAGTCGTCAATTCAAAGTCTGTTGCTCCCCAGGCATCAACAGAGTTGTCCGCTGCTTTCATCTGTACGGTCAGGGGACGTGGTTCTTCCGCTTTGGCCCAGAAACTGGCGGTATAGTTTTTATTAAGATCGGCCGGGAAGGATATATACACCACAATGAAATGCCAGTTCTCAGGTCCTTTGGGATCAACCCTAAGGCTTCTGGTGCCGTCAATAAACTCAGTATCGACTACCGTGACGCTACTACCAGCACCCTCATCTGGGTTCCAAGTACACCATTGTTCCCAGTCCGGGTCATCTAAGATAACCTCGTCCTCTTCAAAACTTGGATTTAGCGCTAAGTTTTCCACTTGTGCATGAGTTACTAATGGGAAAGCAACCAGCACCAAAACAAAGCAAGTCAAATAGATTAGTCTTTTACACATAATAATCCTCCTTCAAAAAATAAATATAGGTTTCAATTGAAATATTAAAATATCTTTACGGCAAAGCACAAAATCTCCATTACAACTCTGTGCTTCGCATAATACACAATAATTCCTCCTCTATGAAAAACTACAGGAGTTATGCACACTGGAAGACCAAAAGTCACAGATGCCCAACTGCGCAGACACAAGCTTCACTATATTACCTATACCAAATTAGCCATCTCCCGTCAAGGATAATCCCTCGATATGAGGGCTAATTTTGTCTGCGTTAGTTTATCCATCTCCGTGTATGGCTCCTGCATCCTCATCCCTCTGCATCTTACTGCTAACCCCTTCGAGTGTCCCGGCTCGTTGGGACTCGCCGGGTATTACCCCGACTACGCCTCTGATATGGAACGGTCCGACTGCCATGCCGCCATACCCCCACCTTGCCTCTTCAGCTTGCTGGAAGCTTCCTTTGGGAACGATATGGTTCTCCCAAGTTCCGCTGTGAATCGTCGAATGACCCGCCATGGACTCCGACCCCGGCACGTCGCTGACACACCCGCCATTATCATGTGTAGCGCTACTGGCTTCCAAATGGAGAAACCCTTGGCCCAATGCAATAAGACATATTTCGGGGCTGAACACCTTCACTTGCGTTATGGCTGACCATTCACCTTTCCTTAAGCCTTGCATATCTCGTTACCTCGATATACATTAAGTTCCGTTCTGGCCCGGTGGCTAACCTTTGACCAGGCTGGATTGTCCAGCTGACTCACAACAGCTTACCTTGGCACACTCTGGATTTTGTCACCGGTGGTCTTGTATTGGCAGCTACGCTCGACCAGGCGACTTGAGGTACTTCTTCGATTTCTTAAGCCCTATCCTGGATGCTTTCTTTTTCACTGTATCGGTTGACCGTCCTAACCTGTCAGCTACTTTGACGGTGGCGTTATTCGGGAAAAGTTTTCTGAGCAAACTAACTTACCGATGCATTCTGGGAAGCTGGTCTGATGGTGTAGCGGATCATTAGGCTTGCTTTGGCCCGGTCAATGCTTATCTCTTGGCGGCTCGCTGCCTTCGTAAAGACCTTTGACCTCCGCGGCTGTCAGAGCGTAGCTGTAGATTCGGACGTCGTCGATGCGGCCTTTCCAGGCGCGTTCATTGCGGTGCGAGTCGGAACCGATCCATACGTTGTAGCTGTTTGCAGTGATTGACCCCGCTACTGCGGCCGACACGTCGCGCTGTCCGTCAATGTACAACGTCGCCGTCCGGCCATCGTACACTCCCGTGACATGATGCCAACGGCCATCATTGATGTTCTTCTTGCCACGGATTCCGCTGTCCACCCCGATGTCACCGGGTACGTTCACGCCGCATACGAACTTCAGGGTGTTTGGCCAGCTTTGCAGCTTCCAGCCGTTTCCCTTGGAGATAATCGTGCGCCAAAGCCCAGCAGGTCCGTTTACCTTGATCCAGCTCGAGATGGTAATCTCTTCGGTAATTCCGAAAAGTGAATCATTCCCGCAATCCACCCAGTCACCATCTCCGTCCAGTTCAAGCACCTTCCCTCTTACCGGGTCGTCAACAATCCGTGCATCGCCGAAGAGCGTAGCGTCTATTTTATTTCCGGACGAATCGGGTACCGTATTCCCGCTAATGTCGTCAAAGCTGTACCATGCTATGAGTTTGCCGGTAAGCAAATATTGTCCGTGATACGCTTGGCCTTGCTGGTATAGTTGCAGCTTCGCTTCATATTGCGCTCGCGAGCCGGGCCGTACATCTGCGGGTAGCTTTGTTATGGCCTGGCTCTGCCATTTCACTGCTTGCTCGAACTGGCCCGCCTGGGCACAAGCCGCCGCCAGCGTATCGATGTAGTTGTAATTGTCCCAATTACTCAACCCGCACGCCTTCGTGGCGTTCTCGACCGCCTTGGCCCCATCACGAAACTTCGCCTCAGAACATGTTGCCTGGAACAGGGCCAGCAGATTCAACATCTCGGCGTGCCACGGAGTGGCCGCGGCCGCCGATTCAAACTCGTTGGCGGCTCTGCCGTATTCGCTCCGCTGCTCATACCCTTGCCCCCGCGCGGCAAACCGCAGGGCCAGTTGTCTCTGCGCACTCATCGTGTCTGCATCGACTTCAGAGTCAGATGGCTTCACCGATTCTCTTGCTGCGATCAGGAGTTCCAAGGCCTTATCCAGATACCCAAGCTCAATATGGTCCCACACAGTCGGGAGCAGCCGGTTCTCCTCCGTAAAAACCTTCTCGGCTTTTACCAAAGGCTGGAAGTCATCGTGACTGGTGTTGTGCAGGAACATGGCGCGAAGTCTTTCGAGAGCATCTTCAGCTTCCTGCCTGCGACCTAAGCGGTTTAACGTCATCGCAGTATATGCCACCTGGTCGGGGTACAGGTCGGCACCGCTTTGTCCCCGCAACTGCTCGGCGTGTTCCAGGTGGGCCATGGCATCTTCGTAAGCCCCGGCCCGATAGTGTGCCATGCCTGCCAAGACCTCGCCCGCCCATGAATCCTGCGCAAGTTCAGCCACCTTGGCGGCCAGGCTAAGTGCTGCGTTCCCATCATCAGTTCCTGGGTCGTAACAGTCGAGTACACAATTGGCCATCTGCCAGTACGTTGGTGGCTGCGTTTCCGGCCATGTGGATAGGCTCCTGAGCCATTTATCGAGGCCTTTTACAGCCTCGTCCTCATGCCCGAGACCGGCGTGGCAGAAGGCCGCTATACGCCCTGACAGCGTAGCACGCGTTCCTTTCGGCCAATCCACGAGCCAGTCCTCCATCTCGGCGATCATGTCACGACAGTGCTCTTGTTTTGCCATGCCGGGCCCCAATGATTCAACTGTCGGCCGGTTTGGGTTGATATCCGTCTCCCAGATTTCCCACATGGGACTTCCAAGGACCAACAACATTTTTGTCCCTTCCCTCGACCATCGCCCCCATATGACCGCTCCTGGGAAAACCCGAGAAGCCGTCCCGGTATCTAAATTGTAAATCCAAAAGCCAAAAGCCGTGAGTTCCGAACCAATGCTAAGCTCGCGTCCTGTCGGCGACCATTCAATAGGGATCGGTTCATAGTCGGTCGGCATCGGCCGCCTCCATGCTGCCTCGTAGTAAACCGGAAGAATCGGCAGCCTCCAGGTCGCGACCGTTTCTCGAGTCTCCACATCCGTGATCAGAACTTCGCCTCTGTGCTCATAAGCGATGTATTTTTCGTCCGGTGATATAGCGGGAAAATAGGAGGGGCTGTAGATGATCCGTTCAGGCTCGGCCTGGGGGTCGTCGAAAGCCTTCTTGTAAATAAACCAGTCCTCAAGGTAACGATGGTAATACACATGCTTTGAATCCCTCGACCAGCCCAGAAGCACTCCTTTGCCGAGGTTCCAGGGCTTACCACCGGCTGCCGGTACGATGTATATATGCTCGAAAGCCGACCGGAACGAAAAAGGTGACTTGACAAAGGCAATGTACTTGCCGTCCGGCGACCACCTGGGAAAATGGCCAAAGCTCACCAGCGACCGAATCGTGCCCTGTTCCAAATCCTTGATAATGTCTATTCCCTTTGATCCGGGCTTTAAAGGATGGCTTAGGGGAGTTTCGTGTTGCCATATCTTTTCAGGATTAAATCGGGCATAGATCAATTTCTGCCCATCCGGCGAGTAATCCGCTGCTGCACCATTCGGAACCAGTCTGCGAGCCTTTGAGTAGAGCTGTTCATAGTCACGGTGGATCCATCGCATGAGCCTGACCGTGGGGCCGCTCTCAGTGCGGTCCGGTAGTGGGATTTCTCGGCGGGATTCGAGACAATCGGCTACATACTTTGCCAACCGTGGGACAAAGTTATACATGAGTACCCCGGGTGGTGTAGCACTTTCTGCGTCAGCCTCACTATACCTGCCCAATGCAATCAGGGCAACAAGAAGTCCACATTTATAGTTGCCTGCATCCGGCCGCCTTTCGACACACTCTTTCGCATCGGCCAGCGCCTGTTCATAATTGCCCATACGAAAATAGGTCTTGCGCCGCTGATCGTAAAGTTCTGTTATATCGGGATAAGTGTCGCCCGCCAGTTCGATGGCGCGATTGTGATTCTCAATCGCTTCACTGTAACGCCCCATCTGGCGAAGCGCGACGGCCCGCAGAGCGTAGCCCGAAGGATTCTCCGGTTGCACAAAAGTCATCTTGTCGGCGTCCCTCTCCATATTCTCGTAGTCACCAAGCGCAAAATAAGTCAAAGCACGCGCCTTTCGCGATGCATAGTGCTGGCGGTCCAGATTCAGGGCCTCCGATAACATTCCGACCATGTCATCAAGTGTCTCGGCCATCCGAGCCCGCACTATGAATGCTTCGGCAGTCTTGGGTGGGTATTTCTCTGCCAACGTACGATACCTCGTGGCAATTGCCTCATTACCAAGCTCGACGTACAACATTGCCAGAAGCTCGTACACGGCCCCTTCTTCAGGATGCTCGGCTTCAAGTCGTTCGAGTATTTGAAATGCCTCTTCCTTTCTGCCCATATCGGTCAGAATACGAGCCGCAAGCAATCGACCGTTGAGCTGATCAGGCACAAGCTCAAGCAGCAATGCGGTTTGCTCAAGAGCCTGTTCGTACTGTCCTTCGCCATAGTACGCCTCGGCAGAAGATAAAATTGTCTCGGCCTTCTGAAACGCAAGATTACGTTTTTCCTCGGCAAGCTTCCTTTTGCCGGCCATATTCTGTTTGTACAGCTTGACGCTCAACAGACCCATCAAAACGACAACCACAACGCACGCCCCGGCAATAACCTGCGTTCGGTTCCGGCGGACGAATTTCCTTAGACGGTATATTATTGTGGGTGAGCCTGCCGTAACGGGCTCATGATTGAGATGTCGCCGAATGTCTTCCGCCAGGGCGTGGGCGGTAGGATAACGCCGGTTCGGATCCTTTTCCATCGCTTTAAGCGTGATCCAGTCCAGGTCACCATGCAGCTTTTGCCTGAGCGTCCGAACATCTATCCGGCGGAGCTGCGCCAACTTCGTTGACTCTTCTCCGGTGACAGTGCGCAGCCGGGTGCTCGGGGTCTTGGGCTCTTCCTCACGGATCACACGGCGTATATGCTCAATACCGCCTTCCCTCAGTGTCTTGGCATCAAACGGAAGCACACCAGTCAGTAACTTGTATAAGACAACACCAAGTGAGTAGATATCCGTGCGCGTATCCACAGCCTCGGAGGTCATCTTCGCTTGTTCAGGACTCATATACTCCGGCGTCCCCACGAGCTCTCCCTGCTCGGTACAAAGAGTTCGTTCGGTCAGTGGGTCTGTCAATGCCTTGGCAATGCCGAAATCGATGATCTTGGGTACCGCATTGTCATCCCCCGGCGAAATCAGAATATTGGATGGCTTGATATCACGATGAATGATTCCCTTCTGATGTGCATGTTGCACAGAGTCACAAGCCAGTAAGAACAGTTCAAGCCTTTCTTCGATCGTCAGCTTATGCTGGTCGCAGTAATCGGTAATGGATACTCCCGTAACGAGCTCCATCACAAAATACGGCCTGCCTCCTTCGGTCGTTCCCGCATCATAGACATGTGCAATACTTGGATGATTTAGAAGTGCCAGGGCCTGCCGCTCGCTCTCGAAGCGGGCGATCACCCGTTTACTGTCCATGCCGGGCTTGACGACCTTGAGGGCTACTTGGCGCTTCATGGGCTGTTCTTGCTCGGCCAGGTATACGACTCCCATGCCCCCTTCACCCAGGATATTGAGAAGCTTGTAGCGACCGATCCAGGTCCCTGGTTGTTCCAGGAGGGGTGTTCCGGAGCAGGGCAGGTTATCTGATCCAGGTGTCCCATCTGACCTGCCACTTTGCTCTTTCGATTCTATTTGTCTGATGGCCTGGTCGTCGGATCCGTCAAAAGCAGAGTCGTCCTTGTCGGTGATAGTGGCGAACAGGCGGCCCAACTGTTTCCTGTTAAGGCGAGATATCGGCTTTCTTTTCATGATTTAACGAAAAAATGAGCATCCCGAAGAAAACACTTCTGTTATCTATCTTCGTTTTTGTCTTATGATTCAGATTGACCGGAACCGGGTTCTGCTCGGACTAAGCGAGCAATTCCGCTGATTCATTAAATAAATACAGGAACTATTTGAAATTTTGCGCTATTTCCGGGAAAAAACGCGCCATTTCCTGTAATTCGTCACTTACCTCTTCGGGCGATGTAACTAACTTTCGAATGTGCTTTTCCAAAGTTGATCGGATCCGCCTCTTTGTCGTGATTATCATGTTGGCAAGTTTGTGTCCGTCCGGAATACCATATTTGGAGCAAACTTCTTTCACGGAGGGCGGATCGGTCTGGTCCATTATCGGCTGCAAGACCCGCTCTTCGAATAGTTTCCAATAAACGGTCTTGCCGTCCTGGTGGCAGGTGTTCTCAACTTCTTCAAAAACCCGCTCCAGCAATGAAGACACCCAGGCGCAATTGAAACAATCATCCGGAGAAAGATCTTCGGAGACTGCGGCTAAAGCGTCCGGATCGACCACGTCCAAAGCGATAAGTTTGCCTTTGGGAACACATTTGCGAGCAGTCTCTTTATGTTTTACGTTGATAAGGTACCGGCGTAAAGCTGTCAGCAGGAACGATCTAAAGCGTCCTTTGCGCCGGTCGGCCTGCTGTACCAGCTCATTACCGAGTACGATTTCGTGAAAAAAGGCCTGAGTAAGATCTTTGGCTTCTTCATTTTGGTACCCGTGGCGACGCAAATAGCAATATACCGGCTTCCAGTAATCCTTCAGCAGTGAACCAATAAGGGCATGGCTGCTGTCCGCTTCGGTGCGTATGCTTTCGATCAGAGACCAATGTGTGGTCAGAAACGTCTGTCCATCTCCGCCAATATCTGTTTGGTCATCATTTTTCATAGTTGGTGCTCTGCGAAATCATGCTTATGCCCATTTAGTATACCCCAACGGTTGCGAACATTAATACTCATAGCACCTTCTCTCGCTCGCTTCCAACAAAATATTATACATAATAAAGGCTCGCCCTGCAACAATTTTTATGCCCGGATCGCCATCTCTCACTATTTTGAAGAAAAAATCGCGAAAAAACGATCAAGCGCGCAAATTCGGAATCTCTTGCTGTATTTAAAGGTGGAAGCCTGGATCGTTCAAAGCTCAGCCATCGAATCAGCAGGGCTTTCAGGGAATTGATAAACGAGTTTAACGAATGCTGCGATACTTTTAACTCGTTGTATTGAGCGGCTCTTTGGCACGATGAACAGAGCGGAAAGGAGATAGGATATGAAAACATAACTTGCAATTAAGCCAACGTGGCAAAACTAAGTTAAAAGAAACACTCTTAAAACGTATAATTGAATACGAGAAAGTGAGATGACATTATGAAACGCATAAGTACATTTTTAGCAGTGGCAAGAAAATACGGCCTGCTGTTTTCAATTCTGGCAGTTCCTTTACTGATTGCAGCAGAGAATGGTTTCCTAACCTGGGAAGACTATAACGCCCAAGCAGATTCCATTGCAGGCTGCTGGGTCGCCAGCCAGCAGAATGAGCCGGAGGATAACCCGTGGATCTGGACGGAGACCGTCACTCCTCTGGATAGCGCTGGCACACGATATGCCTACGAGGCGTGGAGTCCCAATCCGGAAGCGAATTGGAGCGGGATCGGCCTGACGGGGGTTCGTGTTCATGGACATGCGTTGGGAGAACTGGTCCAGACCGGAGACAACGAGTACTACTTCACCATCCTATGCCATGCCGCCAAGGCCATACCGGAAGGAGATCTGCACGCTGAGCTCCAGTGGCTCTGGTGGTGGGTGGGAACGGCACACCTCAGTGACGAGGGTACTTTGGTAAAGGACGGACAGTGGCAGTTGTATAATTCCGTTGACGTACTTGAAGGGAGCATTGCGGACAAAGATGCCGACGACGATGGCTTCCCGGATGAAGGCGTCGTGCCTTTGTTGTGCGGCCCGTGGCCGATGGAATCGAAACGTGTGCTATTGCAGCCGCAAGCCGTAAAAGAAGACGCAGATTTTTATTATTAATACAAATCTTCCAGTAATTATCCGGAAAGGAGAAAGAAAATGAAAAATCAAGCAACAATACGATACCTGCTGAGCATTACGGTATCCCTGCTGGTCCTTTGTGCCAATGCCGAGGCAGGCCTCTACTTCTTCGATGATTTTAGCGACGGGGATCCTGCGGATGGCTCACCGGTGAACTGGTTGTCCGCCGGTGACGAACACCACACGGGGTACACTTTGACGCCGGAGGGACTCCAAGTCGGCAGTGCCACGGCGGCGGACCGGGACGGCACGCCCTACATTTATCGTGATGTATCCGTCAGGGTGCAGATCAAGAGAACATCAAACCATACCAATGGTGAGTGGGAATCGGGATTAGTCTGCCGATGGAATGATGGAGGACCCGGTGGCTATTGGATAGAAGTCAGGCCTCCCAACCGGTTCTGGCTCGGGCACAGGGACCGCGGGCGCCTGAAGAGTGCGGTTCTCCCATTCAATGTCGATGAGCGGGAACTGATCATCCGCGTGGATGCCATCGGCGATCAGTTCAAATGCTGGTGCTGGCCGGCCGATGAGCCCATGCCCGACGAGCCGCAGATCACCCTCGTTGAGGATGTGGTGCCTGACGGGACGTTCGCACTTTATGCCGGGACTCAGGGGGGGCAAGCCATTTATCGCTGGGCGGAAGCGGTTTCGGTGGAGGCGCCGAGCGTTGACTTAAATGGCGACGGGAAAGTGGATATCAGCGATCTTCTCAGACTCATTGAATCCTGGTGGCAAGACGACCCCATGTGTGACATTGCCCCTCCGCCGTTCTGCGATGGTATTGTGGATGTCCTGGACCTGGAGCTTCTGATGAGCCACTGGGGACAACCTGTTGATGATCCCACACTGGTGGCGCACTGGGCATTGGACGAAACAGAAGGCAGTAATGCTCATGATAGCATCAGTGGTAACGACGACTTGGTCATGGGTAGTGCTCTCTGGCAGCCGGCCGGTGGTATGGTTGATGGTGCACTTGAATTGGATGGGGTGGACGATTGTCTCATCACTGCCTTCGGCCCCAATCCGGCAGATGGGCCGTTCAGTGTTATTGCCTGGGTCAGAGGCGGTGCCGCGGGACAAGCTGCGATATCCGAGCCAGGTGGCGCAAATTGGTTGTGCACAGACCCTTCAACTGGTGAACTGATAACGGAGATTGAAGGTTCCGGCGGGTCTGGCGGTCCCTTACTGTCCCAGGCGGGCGTCACCGATGGCGAATGGCACCGGATAGGTCTCGTGTGGGATGGTTTGCACAGAACGCTCTATGTCGATGATGCTGTAGTAGCCGAGGACGTGCAGGATGGTTTGGAAGGCTCAGGCAACGGCCTCTACATCGGCACCGGCAAGGCTATGGAACCGGGGTCCTTCTGGTCCGGCCTGATTGACGACATCCGCATCTACAACCGAGCGGTGAAACCATAGTAGGTAATTTCTGGAGTAAGAAAGGCTCAAGGGCTGACAGCGTGAGAAACTGTCAGCTCTTTTCTATGTGTGGCGCCAAGCTCGGTCACCTATGAAGAACTCGAAGTCAAATACTAAAATCTCTGTTGCCACAAATTTTTTTTGAGGCATCCTCGTTACGACATTTCAGCCAACGTTCACAATTTACAGACAGTCACCAAGCGGAAAAGGACATTGAAAACGTTACCAATTTTTATGGTTCTTATAAACATGTGACTTATAAAATTAATATTTTTGCGAATTTGAAGATGACGGGTTGTTGAGTTGTACAGAGGTTGTAGGCGCAAACTCGCGAAAATGGGGCCATTTTGGAGTGAACTGTACGCAGCCATACTTGCCGTGACAACCATAGAGAAAATGCTGTCCAAAACAGTAAAGATACCAACACCAAAGACCTCAAAACTGGTGAGGAAGACTATGGGAGTCAGGAGACTTGCAGAGTAAGCGTCCGTGAATCTCCGGGCAAGGAAAAAGAGCATTAAGGCTGACAATCCAACCGCCACGGCTGACGGAAAACGTACGGCAAATGTGTTTTCACCGAACAGAGCGATGGCAATAGCATTAAGAAGCCAGTGGCCGAGAACCGGTTTTTCGAAATACCGTAGATGAGGGACAACCTAATTTCCTGTTTCCACTATTTCTCTGGAGATTTCAGCGTATCGGAATTAATCAGGGATAATCATTGGTCGGACACTAAGCGGCAGAATATAAACCAACAGGAAAAAAACTATTATTAGGGAGCAACACTTCTTCATAGTTCAGATTTATCTTGTACCTATACGTCAGGCTGTTTGTGCCTGGCATGAAACCCATCCTTCACGACCGGGAATTTCTTTTGCAACGATGACAGCAGGGTCACTTTGTGCGTATTCTCCGAGCAAGATTCCCAGAGGAACAAATGAGGCGCCTTTCGAAAGGGCGGTCTTGACGAATTGCCTGAACATCTCCAGGCAGACAATACCTTCGACCTCGGCGTGGATGGTAAGGACGTTGAGTTTGTCCGGGCTGCACAAGGCAAGCAGGTGGTCATTGTAGTTGTCCTCAGTTATGCCTTTCTGTCCCATGATTTCATCGTAAGTTGGAAGCGTAACAGGAATCTGGGGTTGGTCCAAATTTCTTCCTTGCACTGCGGGGTGAAATATACTCTCCCCCCTGCAATCACTATTGAATTCGAATGGAAACTTTTCCTTCTCTCTCAGCACGATATCATTACATTTCCATCCCGGGACCGCAGAACATTTCGGTGGATGGCCAAGAATGCGCGTGAGCATTTCGAAGCTCTGATTCAAGGAGTGGTGAATAGAGACAGCGTCCATTGTGTCGATATTCGCCTGCCATCTGTGGTGGTCCCATGCATGCAGGCCGACTTCATGGCCGGCATCCGCCGTGAAACGAATAATATCCTCAAGTTTCTCCCCGATAACCGGACCGGGCCAAAAAGTACCTTTGAAAAGAATGTCCCAGCCATAAAGACGGGCGGCCTTGGTTCTGAGCATTTTCCAGAGAAACGCCGGCCGGAGTAATCGCCATAGATGCCGGCCCATATTGTCCGGACCAACCGAAAAAAAGAACGATGCGTTTATTGAATAGTCGGCAAGAAGCCTGCACAGGTTCGGCACACCAATCTTTGTTCCCCGAAAGGTATCCACATCAATTCTTAGACCTATTTTCATTAACGTTCAACCCTTCCAGTGACTTTTTATCACCACCGTAGGACACAGGCACTATATCATATGGGACTGACGGTCTCGACTGTGAATGCTGTAACAACTCTCCTGACTCTATACCTTCCTTCAGGAAAAACTCGAGTGTTTGTTCCACGGATTTCTCCATGTTTACAACGGGCGTCCAGTCAAGCAGTTTCTTTGCATTCCGGATGCTTGGTTTTCTGTATTGGACATCCTGGTAACCGCTGCCGTAGTAGGAGCTGCTCTCAACCACTCGAAAACCAGCAAAAGGAGGAAACTCCGGCCGCAGAGGATGCTGCTCGAATTTGGCTAAGAGCATCTCTGCAAGCCTCCTTATGCTGACCTCGTTATCGGGATTACCGATATTGATTATCTTCCCGTCACAGACACCGTTTTTGTTCTCGATTATTCGATACAGGCATTCCACACCATCTGATACATCCGTGAAACAGCGTTTCTGCCTTCCTCCGTCAATGAGCAGAATCGGTGTACCTTCCACAAGATTAAGAATCAACTGTGTGATGGCACGCGAGCTGCCGATTCGCGCAGAGGTCAGGCTGTCAAGTTTCGGCCCGATCCAGTTGAACGGCCTAAATAGAGTAAACCGGAGTCCCTCTGTCTGTCCGTAGGCCCAGATGACCCTGTCGAGTAATTGCTTGCAGCAGGAATATATCCACCTCTGCATCCGGATCGGCCCAAGAACCAGTCTGGAATTATCCTCATCAAATTCTTTTTCATCACACATTCCATATACTTCAGAGGTTGATGGGAAAACGACCCGCTTATTGTACTTGACACAATAACGGACCACGTTAAGATTTTCTTCGAAATCCAGTTCGAAAACACCTATCGGATTGCGGGTATATTCGATCGGCGTTGCTATAGCTACCAGTGGAATCACAATATCGCATTTTTTGACATGGTATTCGGTCCAGTCGCGATGTATGGATATGTCGCCTTCTTCAAAGTGGAACGCGGGTTTTTTGATAAGGTGTTGGACGTAATTCGATCGAATGTCCATTCCGTGCACTTCATATTTCCCGCTCTGAAGCAGCCTTTGGCTCAATGCGTTACCGATAAAGCCGTTGACGCCGAGGATGAGAACATGCTCTTTTTTCATTATCTCGATTCGACTGTTTGAACTTTGACCGAATCTCATACCTTCGACCAGGTTAAATTCACGAGCCAGTTGTGCGCCATTCATATAGAGACCCTTTTCATCCTGGCCGAAATCCACACGCACCGCACCCTCGCCGCACATAATCACGAGAGGATCTGTGCAAATGACAGTACCGGGGCTCAGTTCCTCTCCCTGGTAAGGTGCTTCAGATACCATCCAGAACACAAATTTTTCGTTGGCGATATAACTGAAAGCGCCCGGGTATGGAAGGGTTACAGCACGGACCAGATTCCTTACTTGCTTTGCACTTGCGGCCCAGTCAATTTCACCATCAGCCGGGCGGCGGCCACCGTAATACGTCGACTTTGAATGGTCCTGAGGTTTACCCGATACAGTGCCATTCTTTATTTGCGGCAGTAACTCATCAAGCATAACAGAAGCTGCTTGGGCTGCTTTATCATGTAAAGACCTGGCCGTATCATCGTCTGTGATTAGGATTTTTTTCTGACTGACAATGTCGCCGTCATCAGGCCTGGGTGTCATATAATGCAGTGTGATACCCGTCTCTTTCTCCCCGTTGACCAGCACCCAGTTAATCGGGCATCGTCCTCGATATTTGGGCAGAAGCGAACCGTGCAGATTCAAACACCCTTTGGGCGGAATATCCAGAATAGGCTGCTTGATTATATTTCTATAGTAGAAGGAGAAAATAATGTCCGGGGCAAGTTCTTTGATCCTTTTTACCCACAAAGGATGATTGATATCATCGGGAGCGAAGACCGGAATTCCCCGAGATGCAGCAAGTTCCGCCACGGAATCAAACCAGACATTCTCCTGCGGGTTGTCCTTGTGGGTATAGACCGCGTGGATCTGGAAGCCGTTTCGCAGCAGGGCTTCGATGCCGACACAGCCGATATTATGATAGGCCAAAACGATTGATTTCATATCATAACCTCCGATTATATTTGAGTACGCCTCACGTTTTCCTTTTCTTCACCCCTTCCAACAACTTTGTGTACAAAGTAGCGGGGTCTGGCTCTGACATCATGGTAGATTCGACCGATGTATTCCCCGAGCAGCCCCATTGCCACGAATTGAGCACCAACGAAGATAAATAGGATTGCGAACAGTGTAAAGATGCCCTCAGCAGCCCAATCGGATCCGTAGATTAATCTCATAATCAGAAGAAAGATGCCGAATCCCACACCCGCCATCGATATCATAGCGCCCAGAACACTCAAGACCCGCAGTGGGATCGTTGTCATGCTGGTCAGCAGGTCAAACTGGAGATTAATCAGCTTCCAAAGCCCGTATTTAGAATCTCCGTCGGTTCGCTCGGCATGGTTGACCTCGATTTCTACGGCTTTCCTGGCAAAGCTGTTAGCCAGAATGGGAATGAAGGTGCTTCGTTCGTGACATTGCAGCATGGCGTCCACTACATGCCGACCGTAAGCCCGCAGCATACAGCCATAATCATGCATGACCACTCCTGTGGCTTTTTGAGCGGCTTTGTTGACTATACGGGATGCCGCTCTTCGGAAAAGTGTATCATGCCTTGGAACTCTCACTGTGCCGATGACATCGAAACCTTCGCCCATCTTACGGATTAATTTCGGAATTTCTTCAGGCGGATTCTGCAGATCAGCGTCGAGCGTAACAATTATATCACCCCTTGCCTCGGCAAAGCCCGCCATAATCGCAGCATGCTGGCCGTAATTTCTGTTCAGAAGTACACCCACAACTTTGCCGCTGTTATGTTCAGCCGCCTCTGTTATTATCCTCGGTGAGGAATCTGTACTGCCGTCATCCACAAGTATCAACTCGAATGATTGTCCAAAATCTATACATGTTTTAAGACAACGCTGGATAAGCGCATCAATGTTTGCTTGCTCATTGTAGACCGGAATAACCAACGAGATGGCTGGATTGCCAACAGACTTATGGTTTTCTTCATAGTCACAAATTGACTGGGTGTTGTTGTTCCGCACAGAAATCATCTCTAACCTGTTTGCCATGGGACGAGGTTTATCAGATATCTTCACATCTCTTACACTGCTGATCGGTACATTTTTAGACGAATCTGATTTAGCTTGAGTTTGTTTCAGTTTACCGTCCATTGTTTTTTCCTTACATTGGCTGGAAATCCTTTATCCGTTATGGTCCTTGGCCCTATTAATTAACCATGCCTGGTATATCTTTTTGTTTTTTTCCCAAGGGTATACTTTCTCTTGCAAAATTGGGTTGCTAAATATCTCTTGGGATAATACGGTAGCTATTTCTTCAGAATTTTCACTGCGTGAAACCAAAACCCATTTGTCATCCTTTGAATTCAGAAGTGATCCAAGTTCAGTGACGTTTCGTAACACCGACGGGGGTTTTGGAACTTCCATGTAAAACAGTATTTTAGGTTTAAGAATTTTAAAAAAAACTATATTGTCTGATCCAAGAGTGTCCGCATAGTCTTTTAATTCAAGAATGAAAGCTTTCTCGGTTTCAAAGGTTTCAAGACTATTTTGTTGCCAGGCAAAAAACCCCCCGACGATAATGATGCAAATCGCAATTAGTCGAGCCAGCCTTTGTTCTGTTCCAAGCAGCCTGGACAATAAGCTGGCCCGGAAAATATTCGGAATAAAACATATTAACGCCAACAGCCCCAGAATGAAAGTGGCTAACCTAAGTTCTCCAGGCGCCTCAAAGCCTATACTCTTTTGCAATACAGGCCAAAGTAAGGGACTGAGAATTTCCAAGGCCATAATAACGACAAATATCCACGTCTGAATGCCCAGTATAATCCGCTTACTCTTCTCTTTTTTCTCCACAACTAAGTATTGTGAAACCATCAGAGCACAAAAAGGCAGTATGGGAAGGATATAATACGAACGTCTTGAGCCGGACAGAGTGAAAAAGAGAAAAATAAGTCCAGTTGAGATTGCGAGCCATTTGGCCGGCCATCGAAGTTGCCGAAAATTGCCGCAGAAAGCCCAAGCTGCACCAACAAAGAGGACTATCCAGGGAAATAGTAGTCTGGGCAGATGATAAAAGAAGATATAGAACGGCTCTTTGTGGTCAAACGGTCGGAAGTAACGTACGATATTTTCCCTGAACGCCAAACCGAGACCGCTAGTCTTATATCCGGTTCTGGTCATTTCCGAATAGAGGAAAGGAGCCAGATACAGCGAGAGTCCCAAAGCCAGGGCCAGGAAATGAGAAACAGACAGATACGACTTCCAACGTTTTTCCCAAATCAAATCCGGCAATACTACAAGAATCGGCACAGCAATGGTCGCCATCCCTTTTGTATGGGCTCCCATAAAACAGATAAGGTAAAAGACTATATAGCTGAAAAATCCGGGTCGATCGCGTCGAGCCCAATACCATGCAACGGCCAGAATGATAGCAGCAAGATTTTCCATGTCCGCCTCACCTAATCTGGCCCAGAATACAAAACCGTATGTACCAAGAAGAACCCAGCCGGCTGTCATGGCCTGTTGTTTTGAGAAAAGCCTTTTCCCTAAATTTATAGTTCCAAACAGGACCAACAGACCGGCAATTGCGCTTGGTAACCGTAAAACCATTTCGTCAAGCCGACCGGTAATTGCCGATGCCAGAGCAATCAGCCAATAACTCAGAAGTGGTTTATCAAAGTAGGGCTTGCCGTTAATACTTGGATGAAAATAGTCTCCTGTTATTTGCATCTGCCTAACGATTTCGGCCCATCGGTCTTCCGACCCAAAAATCTCTTTTGCACCGAGATAGGCAAATAAAAGAAATATTGCCAGAAACCAAAAAAGGATGTCAGAAAAAACAATTCGTCTCTTTCCGGTGTCATCCATTTTAGGAAGCGGTTGTTCAGCAAAGAGATTGATATCTTTAGATTTGTTTTTCATAATAAATCCTTAATCGCATTTACAACATCATCAACATCATCCATAGTCATATCCGGAAACAAAGGCAGGGAGAATATCCGATCTGAATTCCACTCGGTATTGGGTAATATTCCGCGGCGCATACCCATTGATTCTGAGTAATACTTCTGAAGGTGCACGGCTTTAAAGTGAAGTCCCGTTCCAATGTTCCTCTGTTTCAGCTCACGCATGAAATCATTCCGGCTTATACCGGCCTTGTCGGTATCAAGCCTGACAATAAATAAGTGCCATGCGTGTTCAACCGGATATGGTACATCGCCGAGAGGCAGTATCTCTTCGACTGAAGCGAGAAGTTCTTTGTATCTCATCGCAAGGGCCGTGCGTTTTGCATTGAACTGTCCTATTCTTTCGAGCTGCTTGATTCCAAGCGCGGCCGATATGTCTGTCATATTATACTTGTAACCAGGTTCAAGCACCTCCGCCTGCGGAACGCGTCCCTGAGTTTGTCGATCAAAAGCATTGACACCCAGGCCATGGAACTTAAGGCATCTGATATGATTCAGGAACTCTTCGTTGTCCGAACAGACCATGCCACCTTCGCCCGTTGTAATATTTTTGATGGGATGAAAAGAGAAAATTGAAGTGCCGTTTCTGCCAATGGGTTTGCCATTGTACTGCGTGCCGACAGCATGTGCGGCATCCTGGATAACAGGAATACCCTTCTCGTCGGCAATTCTCATAATACCGTCCATATCAACCGCGGAGCCGGCAAAATGGACGGGGATAATAAGCTTTGTTTTATTTGTTATGCATTTACGCAGAGACTCAGGAGTCACCATAAGCGTTTCGCGGTCGATATCGGCGAACACCGGCGTAGCGCCTGCCAGAACAATTAGGTTTACTGTTGAGACCCATGTCATAGAGGGGGTTATAATTTCATCTCCTTTGCCGATGCCAAGTGCTTTGAGAACAAGATGCATTCCGGCAGTCGCCGAGGACAGCGCGACGGCCCAGGTGCATCTTATATAGTCACAGAACGCCTGTTCGAACTCCGCTGTCTTTGGACCTGTGGTAAGCCAGCCGGAACGAAGAACCTCCGCAACAGCGGCAATCGCCTCTTCACTTATAGAGGGCCTGGAAAAGGGAAGAAAGTCACTTCGCACTGCTCGCCTCCTCACTCTCCATTGCTATCAGTGAACGATCCGGATTAATAAGCCATGCCTTCAGTTTTTTTTGGTGCTTCTCAGGTGATACCCACGTGCGTCTGTCTTCCATATACGTTGGCTGCGTGGGCAACAATGCCGCTGCCGCTTCTTTAATATTCGTTCCCTGGGAGATTACCAAGCCGGGCTGGTCGCTTTCGAGGAATGCCCGCAAGGCATTTTCATCGGTCAAGATTGTAACGTTTGGATCCAGTCCCATATAGAAAATAACTTGTCTTTGCACTGATGCCAGAATGCCACTCACTCGTGCGGCAAAGACTCAACTTGCGATTTCATCCGGAGAGCAAAAGGCCGCTCCGTACGGCATGATTCCATAATGTTGTATACCCCTACCATTGTCAAGACAAAAACTTGGGGTTTTTAAGGTGGACTCATCACCATGTGTTGAAGCAGTTGGAACGGAGGGAGCCCGGAGTGCCAACTGCTACGCCGTACACCTCGGCTGGGGTGCGGTAGCCCAAAGCCTGGTGTAATCGCTGATTATTATAAAGTTCAAAATACCGGCCAAGGCTATACCTTGCCTCAGTCACCGTCTGATAGTCCCGCAGATAAACCTCCTCTACTTTTACTGTTCGCCATAAACGCTCTGAAAAAATATTATCAAATACTCGGCCTTTGCCATCCATACTGATTTGAACACTTGCATTCAACAATATCTTTGTGAAATCTATCGAGGTGAACTGGCTGCCCTGGTCCGTGTTGAATATCTCCGGTCTGCCAAAGCTCAAAGCCTGCTCCAGGGCCGAAACACAAAAATGCTGCTACAAGAAAAAGGAACTCTATCCAACGAGCATCTTCCCTTACTGTAGCACTTGGCTCAAATAATTTGTCTCCGTCAAGCAAAATAATTTTTAAAAATCCCCCATACACACAGTAAAGCTCAACAATGCTTCAAGTGTGAATTAAAGATAATTACGAATATCCAACTCTTTCCAAAAATGACTATTAGTTAGAATTTGTATATCAATCCCGCGTAAAATCAGTAAGCCAGGTAGTCATCTACTGACCCCGTCAGGCCTGAGTTGCGATCTTTGACGTCCCAGCCCCCAATGTGGTATTGAGCACGAATCCCAAACTCAGCCTCAAGACTCTTGCTAAACGTGTGTAGAAGCCCTGCGTCTACGAAGGGGATGATTTCAGTTCCGCCATCCGTGCTAATATCGTAAGTGCCACCTCCTGATACATCCCCCCGCACCTCATCAATGTCAGTAATACCAAATCCTATTCCTGCCAGCCAAAAGGGTTTCCACGCTTTAGAATCTTGACCAAAATCATGCTTAAGCCATGCGCTGATAATCGTATTAGATGCAGAAGCATCATTCACTAATCCAAGTTCACGGGGGTGTGGGTGTGGATTTTCTGTAGAAGGCGAGGGCAGGAAGATGTGTTTTTTCCGGCTGCCGAACCAGTTCCCGACGAGTGGGCCAGCCTGTACATTGATGGACATTCGGACATTGTGGAACACGGCATCCGTCATAACTGAGAAAGGACCTCTCTGATGATCTGTCAATCAGGACGCGAGTACTCGTTTAGATTGCGCGACGCTTTGCAGCTTTCCGATATGGCCTACGGGCAGCACGCAGCTTCCTGCCCGCAGTCCGACGTGGGCTCATATGCCGCACTGATTTGGATTTGTCTGCGGGCTGTGGCTGTAAGGAATCAGATTTCGTGTAGGCAAAGCCTTCACATTTTTCCGATTTAAGTTCGCGCCCTATGAAGCTCTCGATCTTGCGAAGGTACTTCTGCTCATCGTACGAGACAAACGTGATTGCGTCGCCCAAAGCCGTGGCCCGTCCCGTACGGCCAATGCGATGAACGTAGTCTTCCGCATAGGCCGGCACATCATAGTTGATCACATGCGAGATCCCCTCAATATTGATCCCGCGAGCGGCGATATCGGTTGCGACCATCACCTGGTACGTGCCTCTCTTAAAGCCATCCATTGCAAGCAGACGCTGTCCCTGTGTGCGGCCGGAGTGGATCGCTATCGATACAACGCCGGCCCGCTTGAGTCGCCGGTTGATCTTGTCCGCTCCGCGCTTGGTCCGGGAGAAGACCAGTACGCTGTACATCTGCGAGTCGCTGAGCATGTGTACCAGAAGGTCCATTTTCTGTTCCTTCCGAACCGGATAAATATGTTGTGTAATCGTCTCGATGGGGTTGCGAGGCCGCCCGATCTGGATCATTTCCGGAGACTTCTGCATCTCGGCGGCCAGCGATTTTACCTCCTGCGAGATGGTGGCTGAAAAAAGCATTGTCTGGCGTTTCCCGGGCAAGACGCTCACAATTCTTTGAACGTCGTTGATGAAGCCCATATCCAGCATTCGGTCGGCTTCATCAAGCACGAGTACTTCAATATGCTTGAGGTCTATCGTGCCCCGCTCCATGTGATCCATCAGTCGTCCGGGCGTGGCCACAACAATGTCAACGCCGCGCTTGAGCGCATTGAGTTGACCCTTGATATTGACGCCGCCGTAAACCGCCAGAGTACGAATATCCACGAATCGCCCATAGCCCCGTATTGCCTTTTCAATCTGCAGCGCCAGCTCGCGCGTCGGCGTGAGGACGAGCGCCTTGACAACTCGCTTTTTCGCCGCAGGTTCGTGGCTGAGCCGATCTAAAATGGGCAGGACAAAAGCTGCGGTTTTGCCCGTTCCCGTCTGTGCGCAGCCGATAACGTCCCGGCCTCTGATCGCGGCGGGAATCGCTTGTGATTGAATTTCAGTGGGAGCGCTGTAGCCGGTCGCGAGAATACCCCGCACCAGCGGGTCTGAAAGACCAAAAGTCGTAAATGGCATTAAATAATCCTAAAAGATACTATATTCAAACTGACTCAAACATAGAGATTAATCGGAATCGCCATGCATGAACCTCTCTTTCAAGAGCACAGGTAAAAAAAGTGAAATGATGCGAAAAGTAGGTCTTGATCCGGATTCAGGATTACGCAGAGTGATTTTGCTTCAAGGCTTCGCCACGCGATCATTACAATTCAATATATTTCTGACAGCTATTATATGGCTCTCTACTGCGGAGGCAAACATAATGTTCTCCCATCGCAAAAAAAACTCTCCGCCGCTCCACATTGACAACCGAGGCACGCTATGCGAGATTCTTTGCGCCCGTTTTGGGCATGGCTTTTCCTTGAAAATTGCCCGGCCATACCGTATGCTTGCTGTTTGTACGGCGAGTTCACGTGGGATTTTCGGCTTAGCTGTGCTGCGCTCGCAGTAGGCGCTGCCTCACCGGACAAACGACCGGGACGGGTATCCTCGGCCGCAAACCGGGAAAAAGCGGCTCGCAGATTTGTGGTTAAGAAAGGAAAACAACAAAACCTGCAACGTCCCTGCACACTCTGGTTACTTCTCTTCTTGCTTGTCTTCCTCGGGCTCGGAGGCCTGTACGGCGGCATTTCCATGCTGACCGACACCACTGGCGGCTCGCTCCAATTGACCGAGGTACTGCCCCTTTTACCCCCCGGCATTGTCGGGGGTTTTCATTCCTGCGAAGCATTGTCCCCGAACGTAGGGGCGGTTCGCGAACCGCCTTTACCTGAACCATATATACCCGAACCACTCCTAAATTTCTAAATCTTGCCTTTTAACCAATCCTCTAATTCTCTAATCCCCTGTAGTTTATCCCCGAGAACTACCCCCTTGACTTACTAGTCTACCCCCGATGTGAGCTTCCTTGCTTTTCTGTCGGGGGCAGGGGACAAGAAATGCTTTCTTCTTCCCTATAGACCACTGGCTCTGCCGGTGGTAGTATTTAGCCCGGTCCTCTGGGCCGGGGTGCAAACGTGAGGAATGCTTTTATATAGCCCCCACCCCTGTGGTGGGGGGACAATCATCTTTCTGTCGTTTTATATAGCCCCCACCCCGCGCGGTGGGGGTTACCCAAAATTCGCCTCCGGCGGCAGAGCGTCCTCCTGCCCCTCGCAACAAACCGCCAGCATAACGTCGCAAAATATCAACCTTACAATATTCGCTGGCAACCACTCCTCAGTTGCGCCCTCTCCTCCAACCGGTCGCATTCGCCTGAGAAAGCTGGGACGGCGAACATGGATACACCGGCGTCACCGATCGTATCCGCAGCGCGGGATCAAATCGGTAAGACAACGATTTATGCACCCTCTTACGTACGTCTGGAGTATCCCGGCGTTGATGTCGCTATCGAGAAAGGCGTCTGTATGGATGTTGTGATTCGAGCCCTGCGTGACTCGGTCAATATGGACTTGCAGAAACTGGTTCATGAAGACATGACTTCCGCTTTCTCAGAGTGTTCACAATATCGCAGCCGAATCGTGGCGGAAACTCAAGTTTAGCGTTTGGGTCCGCTTATCGCTCAGCGTTTTTAATTGACTGTATCATCCGCCTTCACGCCGGCCATCGCCTCGCCCCTGCCGATAAGCTGGATGTTGGGGCGCGGTGGCGGCGCCATCCCGTTACCAAGGAAGAAATCCGGGTGCGGTGGCTTGTTATAGACCACGTTTTGCCAGGCAATCGCCAAGCGGTATTGCGGGTCATGCATCAGCGTGTAGATGCGGTGTTCAGTCGGAATCGTCGTGGTGTAGAGTCGCAGGGCCCTACCATCGGGGGCGGTCATCAGCAGTTCCTCTCGCCAGTCGCCGATGAAGTCACCCATAATGTTGGGACCGCGTCCGCCACCCCGAACTCCGGTCGCGAAGAGCCTTTGTTCGGCGCCCGTTTCCCAGTTCCATTTGTTGACGGTGGAACGGGAGAGCAGCTCGCGCAGCAGATCGCCGTCCCACCAGATTACAAAACCGCTTGAGCGCGGATTGGGACCTATCTCGTTACCGCGTGAGTCGCGCAGACCTCCCGGCCCACCCCACGCCTCGTAGCCGCGGTGGCGAGGATCGATGTCGGCGGCCATCCCCCCAACAACATCGATGCCGGGGCTGTGGCTCCAAAGTATTTCACCCGTGCGGGCGTCGCGCATCGCCGCACCGGGAGTCTTGAACCGGACGGTTTCATCCTCGTTTTCGTGGATTGTGAAGACCTCCAGGCCGGGACGGTCGGGGTACATGTCGCTGATGTGCATCGAGTCACCGTGTCGCAGCCCGCTGGAGTAAAGCCCCTGGCCGTTGTCATCAATAACCATTGCGTGGTAAACTATCTCGTCCTTTCCGTCCTCATCCACGTCGGCCACCGACAGCGAGTGGCCACCCATACCAGAGTAGGGCGAGGCATCCGCGAAGGGTGGGTAGCTGATACCCGAGTCGAAGACCCAGCGGCTGGTCAGCTCGCCGTCGCGCCAGTCCCAGGCGGCCATGACAATGCGACCGTAGACACCGCGGCACATCACCACGCTCGGGCGCTCACCGTCCAGGTAGGCAACACAGGCCAGGAATCGGTCGCAGCGGTTGCCGTAGCTATCGTTGCCGCCGTTTCCGCCGATACCGCCCCAGCCGTTGATCGGATAGCGGTTAGGTATATAATCGACCGTTTTTAACGCCTTGCCGGTCTGGCCGTCGAAGATAGTGAAATACTCCGGGCCATCGAGGATACGGCCATGAGTCCGGTCGCCTTCCTTGTAGGTACGCCAGTCCTTGTCCTTATCGCCGATGACCTTCCCCGTCCCGTCCGTTGTGCCGTCAGCAGTCTTGCAAGCCATCTCGGCCCTGCCGTCGCCGTCCAGGTCATAGACCATAAACTGCGTGTAGTGCTCGCCGTCGCGGATGTTGATTCCCAGGTTGATGCGCCACATCTGCGTGCCGTCCAGCTCATAGGCGTCAAAGATGGGCGTCCCCGTGATGCCGGCAAATGCGTTGTCCCGGCCGTGCGATATCTGGTGCAGAACGATCTCGTATTCGCCATCGCCGTCCAAATCGGCGATCGAGGCATCGCCGGGCCGGTATTCGGAGATACCTTGGATCGGGATTTCGAGGTAGTTGTTGTCCCAGACGCGCACCGGCTTGGAGGCCGCCAGTTCCTTGCCGTTCAACACCGGCCGGACAAAGTACTGGAGTGCCTGACTGGTGTCGGCACCGCGATCAACATAGTTTGTTGCGCCTGCGATCGGCGTTTCATTGACCTTGACCGGTGTACCGCCGGCGACGCGATAGAGATTGAAGGCGACTGTCTCAGGATCAGTTCCGAAAAGTCGCCAGCCGACATAAACACCGCCGTCAGGCTGTTTGACGGCCACAATCCCACGAGTGAGGTTTTCCATCTGCCGTTGCGCCGGGGCGACCGCGGCCAGACCCAGCAGCAGGCCAATGGCGATCCGGATCGAACAGTGAATCATGATAACCACTCCTATGAACAAGTTGCGCCGTAAGGCATTCTTTCTGCTTTCACTTCGTTTCCAGCCCGTACTATCCAGATATTCTCACTGGGCACCACGAAGATAAGCCTCTATCATTATTGGCTCGCAGCAACTGCCGCTTGTGCCGTTCACCAGCCATCTTGAAGGAACTGAAACGCCGTCTCCGTACGAATTTACGGAAGCTCGCCTGTAACACGGGCCAGCTCGTCGGATCGCGCGACGTCTTTACCATCGGCAAAGACGTGAAGGCCTTTTCCCTTACCGTATTTCTCGCCACTTCGGTCCCACAAGATAGTGAGTGTTCGCCCATGATAACGCACATTGTCAAGACAGAACCAGTCCCACGTATCCGCTGGTATCAAAGGATCAACTATCACCGCATCATATTCCTGAGGTATAAGTCCCACAAGTCCGCTAATTACCAGATCACAAAAGGTCGAGTGATTGTAGTATCGGCTCCGGTCTGAATCCGGCTTCAGCCACTTGCCGTTTATCTCATCAAGATACTCCCCGATATATGGCTTGCCTTTATACCGGTGAGACCGGGCGTATGTCAGAAGGGCGTCAAAGTAGTCCGCCTTGCTCACGTACTTCTGCTCATAGTTGCGAATCACATTTGCCAGTCCCACGAGCGTCTGGCTCGTTGCATACGGCCAAACTGCGCCGTCCCACTCACACGTCCCTACACCATGACTTCTGAACTCAGGATGTCTCCGTTCAGCAGTCGTAATCCCCATCGGTGCCTTGAATCCTTCCTGGTCAGTGAGCTGTTGCCATGCCTGCTCATACCCCTGCTCCGGCAGGTTAAAATACCACGGGATAAAACCGATTTCCTCCCGCACGTCTGCCAGTTCCCCGTTCGGATGTCGTACTTTGAAGAACTTCGCCGCTTCGTCCCACATCAGCTCGTGCATGAGCGACTTTAGCCTGGCAGCCTTTTGAGCGTATTCTCTGGAAATAGTCTTTTTGCCCGCCAGTTCTGCTACTTTTGATATCGCCACCGCGTTGGCATACATGTAGCTATTCAACGGAGGTCGGGCGTTTTTCACTTTGCGTGAACCGCTGATCGACTCCTCCATCCCGTCACGCACATCGTATTGCCAGAGCAGACCATTCTCAAGGCCCTGTTCCTTCGTCCACGCTTGGTAATCGCGTATAAAAGCGTCCAGCAGTCTCACCACAAATGCCTTGTCCTGGTTCACTAAATACCTGCGGTAGAGTGCCCATGTCCCCCAGTTGCTGTACCGATGAAAATGCGGCTGCAGATCACCCTCGTTACCCACGTACCAGAAACGGGCGTAATCGTCAATATACCGCTTGTCACGCAGCCATGTGCCTTCATAAATATGATGCCCCAGCGCACAGCTTATCGTATTGTACTTGCCGCTGTGACTGACCTTGTCGAGAAACTCCGTGAAAACAAAACCGTCCGGCGTCTTCTTCAAATGCCTGCGAAATGTCCACCATCTAAAATAATATATCTGCTCGAAATTCTTGTCAGGACACTCAAAGAACGGAATATTCATAGTCATCCATGCCCACGACTGCTGATTTGAGATGTGATTGACGATGTTTTCCGGCTCCATCGTGTTGAAAAAATCAACGTGATGCTTAAAGGTGCCTGCATCGAGGACGAACATCAAATCACAGTCTCTCTGTGCCCCACATGCACTCGTGGTTCCAGATACGACAATGCCCATCACCAAGAAGATTAATCTCTTGAACACAGAGGCCTCCGGGTGTTTACCTGTATTCTACCCTTACTATGCAAAAACTCATGCAGACAGCTCGACAATATTGGATTGTACTCAAAATACTTGAAATGAAAAGGATTTTAGTTAGACTGTCTTCATAGAAAGACTCTGTGACGAAAAGGAATTCAAGAGTTAAATCGGGTCGCTAAGAGTTGCCACAGTTGCAGGACTTATTTATCGGGAGTTGACTGTCCGCAGAAGGGCAGTACACCGAAGAATATCGGATGCAGCCATGGCCGCCTCGGAAAGAGATCTTATGAGAACTGCAAGCCGAGAAATCATACTTGGAGTATGGGTGTGCTGTGCTTTGGGTTCTGCTGTAATCGCAAAGAATACCCCACAGTCCGCTGCCCAACGAGCTCGCGTCCCGGTTAACCCGTCGAAGGTTGACTCTAAGGTTCCTTCAATGCGTCCCATAGATCGCCGGGCACTGGTCAGGCGACACAATGTCACCCTGAGCACCGCCGACTCGCTGACACCGCTCAGCGTCGGAAACGGTGAGTTCGCCTTTACAGCCGATATCACGGGACTTCAGACATATCCAGAATACCATCAGCAGGGCATGGCTTTGGGTACACAGTCTCAATGGGGCTGGCATACGATGCCAAATCCAAATGGGTACAAGCTGGCGGATATTCTTGACGACTATGTGGTGGCAGGGCGCAAGGTCCCCTATGCCTCAGACAAAGACTACTCCGGCACGTATTCTCCGGCTGCATCCTGGCTGCGTGTTAATCCGCACCGTTTAGACCTTGGACAAATCGGATTGCGAATTACTAAAGCCGATGGCTCATTAGTAGGCATAGATGAGCTGACACACACTCTACAGACTCTGGATTTGTGGACGGGATTGCTGAGAAGCCGATTCGAAACCGAGGGCCGACCAGTAGAGGTTGAGACGGTGTGTCATCCGGAGCGTGACCTGCTGGCAGTCCGCATTGAATCACCGCTGCTGCGACAAGAACGCTTGCTGGTCTCTCTGGCGTTTCCGTATGGGAAAGCCGATTGGGGCGATGCAGCGGATTGGAATAATCCGCAAAGCCATACAACGCGACATCGGATCGAGCGCAGAGGGGCTGATTTTGTCCGGATACTTGACGACGACCATTACTATGTACATGTTTGCTGGTCATCGGGAGGCAATATCCGAATCGAATCACAGCATAAATATGATATCTTGAGTGAGGACGGTCAACCTCTGGAGATTGTATTTGCCTTTTCTCCAATAGAGATTGCCGAACCACTACCCGATTTTCAGACAGTTTGTGCAGAGGCCGGCCGTCACTGGAGGCAGTTCTGGATGAGCGGCGGTGCGATTGATTTCTCAGGATGCACAGATTCGCGCGCTGCGGAACTTGAGCGCAGGGTAGTGCTCTCGCAGTATCTGACCGCTATCCAATGCTCGGGCTCTCGTCCGCCGCAAGAGACCGGGCTCGTTTGCAACAGTTGGTACGGCAAGTTTCACCTGGAAATGCACTGGTGGCACGCAGTGCATTTCGCCTTGTGGGATCGGCTGGAGCTGCTGGAGCGCAGCCTGCCCTGGTACCAGTCGATTCTCCCTATGGCGAAAGCCACTTCGAAACTCCAGGGATATGGAGGTGCCCGCTGGCCGAAAATGGTTTCACCGGACGGACGTGACAGTCCGAGCACGGTCGGAGTATTTCTTATCTGGCAGCAGCCGCATCCGATTTACTATGCCGAGTTGTGTCACCGTGCTCACAGAGATCGCGAAACCCTGGAGCGATACCGGCAGATTGTCTTTGAGACGGCGGAGTTTATGGCTTCGTATCCGGTCTGGGATGAAAGCGGCCAACGTTTTTCGCTGGGCCCGGCGTTGATCCCGGCGCAGGAAAGCTACGGACGTGACCGCGCACGAAACCTTAATCCCACCTTCGAACTCGCTTACTGGTATTGGGGACTGGAAATCGCACAAAGGTGGCGGCAGCGGCTTGGCCTGGAACGTGACGTCAAATGGGATCGGGTGATGCGGCTATTGTCACGTCCGACTATCCGTGACGGAGTCTATACGGGAATCGAGACCCCGCCTTATACAATCTACCGCGACCATCCTTCCATGGTGGCGGCACTCGGATTCGTTCCTCAAACTCCGCTGATCGATCCGAACACAATGAAACGAACGTTCGACAATGTAATGCGAACGTGGGACTGGAAGAGCACATGGGGCTGGGATTATCCGATGCTGGCGATGACCGCGGCTCGTCTGGGCGAACCGGAAAAGGCCGTAGATGCGCTGTTCATCGAATCGCAAAAGAACCGGTACCTGGCCAATGGACACAACTTCCAGTCATCCCGGCTGCCTCTGTATTTGCCGGGAAACGGCGGCTTACTCACTGCTGTTGCGATGATGGCGGCAGGCTGGGACGGCTGTCCCGACCGTCCGTCGCCCGGGTTTCCGGACAATGGAAAATGGAATATACGTTGGGAGGGACTTAAGCGCATGCCCTAAGCAGAATAAAACAGAGGTTTTGTGCCGCAATTGTCTTTCCGCTTGCCGGCGCCTGGGTGGTATCATAAAGCTATAACGGCTGCTAAAGCCATGATAGGACTGAAGGAGTTGAAGAAAATGAAGACCACACACACTGCATTGAGGAGCGGTTTTTTCCCACAATCTACAGAACCAACTATCTTGATGCAGAGCGTCTTGCTGAGGAGGCGTTTCGTAACTGCCCTTTGCTTTTACTTGTTGATTTCGTTGCTCAGTAGTGTCACGCCTCTGTGGTCGGTCGAGACACCGTTGCGCTTAGTAATCATTGGCGACTCGACGGTTTGTGAATATCCCCCGGAACATGCCTGCCGCGGCTGGGGACAATATATCCAGGACTATTTCAAGGATACAGTAAACGTGGTCAATCTCGCCAAGAGCGGAAGGAGCACGAAAACGTTCATCAATGAAGGGCTTTGGGCGAAGACGCTGGAGGCCAAACCTGACATTCTGCTGATTCAGTTCGGCCATAATGATTCGCATGATCCGGGCAAACCGGAGTCGACTGATGCCGCCACGGATTTTCAGGACTATTTGCGGCGCTATATTGACGAGACTCGGGCGATTGGTGCGACGCCTATCCTCGTGACTCCGGTGCAACGGCGGACGTATAGCTCGAGCGGCAAGTTGAACAACAGTCTGCTTCCCTATGCAAATGCGATGAAAGCAGTCGCAGCGGAGAAGAAAGTGGACGTGATTGACCTGAACGCTTCGAGCGGCAGGCTCTACGAACAACTCGGCACAGCCGCCAACGACGTCGTGGCAAACGCGCCACAGGATCGTACACACTTCAACGAAAAAGGCGCCCGCATGATGGCGCATCTGGTTATGCAGGAGCTGATGCAGATCGAACCGCGTCTAACAAAAGAGCTGGCACCGGAAGGGCCGATGATGCTGGGCAAGCTCGCAGCCAAGCCGCTGTTTCGAGACCCCGTGCATGATGGAGCAGCCGATCCTGTGCTTTGTTGGAATCATGCTGAGGGCAAGTGGTTTATGTTTTACACCAATCGCCGTGCAAATGTACCTAACACACCAGGCGTGACCTGGGTCCATGGTACACACATCGGCATCGCGGAGTCCTCGGACGACGGTGCTACCTGGAAATACAGGGGTACGGCAAATATTAACTACGGCCAGGACGAATACAGCTATTGGGCACCGGAGGTTATTGAGCACGGTGGTACTTACCATATGTACCTGACTTTTGTGCCGGGGATTTTCACCGATTGGTCGCACCCGCGCGATATCATACACCTGACGAGCAAGGATCTACTGAACTGGAAATATGAGTCCACGCTGAAGCTTTCTTCCAACAGGTCTATCGATGCCTGCGTCATTCGGCTGCCAAACGGCACATGGCGAATGTGGTACAACAACGAGGTCGATCATAAATCGATCTACTATGCCGACAGTCCCGACCTGTACAAGTGGGAGGACCGCGGTAAGGCGATGGGCGAACGCCCGGGCGAGGGGCCAAAGGTCTTCCGCTGGAAAGGTTGTTACTGGATGGTTGTTGACGTTTGGAAAGGCCTCGGCGTTTATAAATCGGATGACTGTCTGAAGTGGACGCGACAGGCAAAGAATCTGCTCGAAGAGCCTGGAAAAGGCCCCGATGACAAAGTCAAGGGCGGCCATCCGGATGTGGTGGTAAGCCGCAACCGTGCATTCCTTTTCTATTTTACGCATCCGGGCAGACAGAATAATACTCCGAAAAACGACCTTTACGGACAGCGGCGCAGCTCGATTCAGGTCGTTGAGCTCGAATATAAGGATGGCCAGCTTACCTGCGACCGCGACAAACCAACGTACATCCAACTGCAACCGATTATTAAGAAAAAATGAAGCAGTAAGATTCTCATGTTCTAACCGGTTAATAATACACCATGTGTAGTCGGTTGCCTTTACAGGAGATTCTTTTGCAGCGCTATTGAACCACCGGAATGTGAAACCTCGATATGGAGCGATAGGAAAACACGGGTCCATCGCTGTTGAACGCTGGAACCGACCCTGTCTTATCCATAGCGACTCATTGTTTGATTATCCAGAAGAAGGAGCCGATTAACATCGCTACTGCAACCCAACCGGCAATAAAACCAACAACGCCGATAAGGCTCGGTTTGGAGATTTCAAAATCAGGGTGCTTAAACCAGGATCGGCGTGGGGCCGGTACGATACCGTCAGGAAGGGTAAAAGGCACGGTTTCCGGTTCGTCTGGAGCAATAGGAGTCCGCAGGCATTCATAGAAGCGGTCCAGTTTTTTCTTCTCAATCGGTTTGGTGAACAGACTGACCACAATGGCTGTGATAAAGCCCGCGGATATGTATAGGATCATTTGCCAGGGCAGGTAAAGCTTGCCTTCGAACAACATGAAGGTCGGCAGTTTGCCTGCCAGTGACGCGTTGAAGTCCCACAAGATATTGCCGAATATCTCGAGCCTGCTGGTAAACAAAAGCACCGCAAAGCTTAACAGAGTCGATATCCAGGCGGCTGTCGATGTAGAACGCCGCCAGAAAAGACCCAGCCAGAACGGGATGGCCATCATTGCCGAGACTTTCCAGAATATTTCAAGGCCTTGCACAACACTTTCCAGGCTGAACGCAAAGAAGACACCGGCTATAACAACAACTCCTGCGACAATACGTCCGACAATAGTGTAATGTCTGTCAGTCTTATTTTTCACTAAGATGGATCGATAAATGTTTTCGGTAAATAGTGCCGACGAAGCGACCATAAAAGCATCGCAGGAGCTCATTACAGCAGCCAGCATTGAAGCGATGAACAAACCAATAAGTCCCGGTGCTATCTGAGGCAGCAGACTATGGGCCATAAGGCCGTACACATGGTCGACATCCACATCCCTACCGGCATATAGTCCCACTGCACAGAGTCCCGTAAGCACCCATGCAATAGTGCACACCCGTTTGAACAGGATGCCGCACATCACACCTACACGACCTTCCATTTCGGTTTTGCCCGCAGCGGCCAAGCCCATGCTGTGAGGCTGGGTTACCCAGCCAAGCAAGCCATTGAACGCGATGACCGCAATATAAAACGCCGTGATTTCGTCCGGGGCAACAATCTTGAACATATCCGGATTCTGTATGCTCTCGCGCAGGCCTGCCATCCCCCCTACGGCCGAAAGGGCGAAAGGCAGAATCAAGAATGAAAGGACAATGGTAAGTATCCCCTGAACAAAATCCGTCAGTATGGCGGCGCTTAGGCCGCCCGCGATACCGTAGATAATAAAAACGACCGTCATTGCACAAATGGCGATGCTCGGATTGATTTGTCCGCCCGATACGGCTGTGATCATTGCACTGCTGCCTTTGAGCATCACGCCGATATTAACCATCAACTGCAGCATCCCCATCACGGCATACAGGCCGGCAACACCGCGGTCATATCTGGCAAAGAAATAGTCTCCAATGGTAACAGCTCGCATTCGCCTGAATATCGGAGCCAGCAGCCAATAGAATGGCGTTGAAAACAACCACAGCCATTGGTACCAGATACCCGAAGCACCGGAGCGATACGTTTTCGCGGCGACACTAACAGCCTGGTCGGAATGGGTGCCGGTGCCAAACGTGAAGAACATCATCATCACTTTGCCAAACTTTCGGTCACCGATGAAGAAACTGGCGGTGTTGCGTACACGCTTGGCGGCTGATACCCCTATTACCGCAATTACTGCAAGATAGAAAACCAGTACCAACCAGTCAATCCAACCGACTCCAAACATGATTTCCTAATCCTTTCCCAATTCGTTGCCGTGCCCGCATTTTCAGACGAAACTATCCTTTAGGGTAATTGTCTTCAGCACTCAAACATGCCCGCACTTTTTCCGTGCGCGATAGATAAGTATATCGGATTTGACATCGACTGCAACGAAACAGTGACCTGTGTTGTCGAAAAAGGCAAAAAAGACAGGTTCACAACCTTGCGAACGGATATTGACCGGATGAAGGAACCCTATGGCACTTGACAAGCGCGTGCAGCGTTGTAAGATCAGGTCACGTGAGTGAATCTTTGGAAACAGGACGGCTTAAGATATTGTAGTAATAGAGTAATTTATGCCGGTAATTTGGCTGAGAATCCGATTAACATTCTTCAGATGATTGGAGTGGATATGAAATACTCATTACAGAATATGTTCTTTGTGCTATGTATTGTGGTTTCAGTTTGTCCGATAGCGAGTGCTGATGATGGCTACGACCTCTGGATGTCTTACAGAAAGCTGGATGATGCAACGATATTGAATGAATACCAACAGGCTTTTTCTTCTATTGTAATTCAGGGCGATTCTGAAACGCTTCGCATTATTCGAGAGGAAGTAAAAAAAGGACTGGACGGACTTTTAGGAGTCGATTTGCCTATACACAGCACACTTGTTACAAGTAAAGCTCTTGTTATTGGCACACCGAAACAGTCTGTCCTCATACAAGAATTAAACTTGTCCAAAGAGCTGGCGACTTTAGGGCATGAAGGATATTTGATTCGGTCTATCACTATCAAAGGCATTCCATCAATATTAATCACTGCAAACGAGGATATAGGTCTTTTGTACGGTTCTTTTCATTTATTGAGGCTCATGCAAAACGGGCAATCCCTCACGGATGCAAACATCTGCTCCAAACCGAAAATTCAATACCGGCTCTTGAACCACTGGGACAATATGGACGGATCGATAGAGCGGGGTTACGCAGGTAAGTCGCTGTGGAAATGGAATGAACTGCCGGAGACTACAGACCCGCGATATAAAGATTATGCACGTGCTAATGCTTCTCTTGGCATCAATGGGACGGTGGTTAATAGCGTAAATGCCAATCCAATTATCTTGACACCCGAATATATTTCCAAACTCAAAGTACTGGCCGATGTGTTCAGGCCTTACGGCATAAAGCTGTTTCTCTCTATTCGCTTTTCATCTCCACTTCGGCCGAGTTCCGATAGGTATAGTCGAAGGGGCGGCATTGGCACTTTGGAAACGGCCGACCCTTTGGATCCTGATGTCCGAGATTGGTGGAAAGACAAAGTCAAAGAAATCTATCAATCTATTCCCGATTTTGGCGGATTTCTGGTAAAGGCCAATTCAGAGGGTATGCCCGGCCCGCAGGATTACAAAAGGTCCCACGCCGATGGCGCTAATATGCTGGCCGAGGCCTTGGCTCCCTATGGCGGCATAGTCACGTGGCGGGCCTTTGTATATGATGCCGAAGTCGATGCCGACCGTGCTAAACGGGCTTACAAGGAGTTTGTCCCTCTGGATGGACGGTTCCGTGCCAATGTCTTTGTCCAGACCAAGAATGGCCCGATTGACTTTCAGCCCCGCGAGCCGGTTCACCCATTGTTTGGGGCTATGCCAAAGACGCCTCTAATGCTGGAATTGCAGATTACCCAGGAGTACTTAGGACATTCAAAGCATCTGGTTTTTTTAGCACCCATGTGGAAGGAATACCTGGAATTTGACACTTACGCCAAGGGTCGAGGCTCGTATGTTTCCGGGATCATGGATGGTTCTTTGCACGATTACCCTATGACCGGTATTGCGGGTGTGGCCAATACCGGCTCGGACCGTAATTGGTGCGGGCATCTCTTTGGCCAGGCCAACTGGTATGCCTTTGGCCGCCTTGCCTGGGACCACAACCTTTCCAGTGAAGAAATCGCTGAAGAATGGATTTGCATGACCCTGAGCCGGAATAGTGACGTTGTCAGGACAATCAAATCAACGATGATGGGATCGTGGGAGGCGTGCATCAACTATATGACTCCGTTAGGACTCCATCATATTATGCAGGCGGGTTTTCATTACGGGCCACAACCAGGTTATGCAAGGTCATCACGATTAGACTGGACTTCCGTTTATTATCATCGTGCCGACAGTGCAGGCCTGGGATTTGACCGAAGTTCCTCTGGGAGCAATGCGACAAGTCAATATTTCCCGCCCTGGAGGGAGCGGTTCGATAATATAGAGACATGTCCCGAAAAATACCTGCTTTGGTTCCACCATGTTCCCTGGGACCGCAAAATGGAATCGGGCAGGGCTTTGTGGGAGGAACTGTGCTATAGATACCATACGGGAGTTAATTACGTAAAAGCGATGAGACGGAAGTGGGTTGCCCTGGAAAAGCATATTGACAAGGAAATATACCTGCACGTTCAGGAAAAACTGGCCACACAGGAAAAGGACGCCATCATCTGGCGAGATACATGTGTCGGTTATTTTCAGAAATTCAGTAAAAGGCCGGTGCCGGCCTTCTCTGACAAATTCATTATTGAGTAAAGAACAATCGTGCGGTACATACCGATGAAGCGTTAATGTCACCTTCTGCTGAGAATATGTACACGTTTCAATTGTTGAAGCCGTATCAATAGACGCACTTTGTGGCATAAAAAATGCTGATACCCAATGGCATCGAACTCATGGCCTCGATATCATGTCACTTGTACATCTGTGGCAGGTCCTCCATAAACAATGTGAGCGTATCTGCTTCAAAGGCCTTGAAGTTCTCGACAGTCGCTGCACCGGAGAACGCGGCGTAATTCTGACGCTTGTCTGCGTTTCGCCAAACCAGAACCCAGGCAATCTTTTTGGTCGAGGGGCTGGACTTGAGGACTTCGAGCAATACGTCGGTCCACCACGTCGCATTGGCAGCACGCTGACCGACGCCGGTTTCGGTAAAGGCGGCGATCTTGTTCCGCTCCTCAGCCAATGAGACTACAATCTCTAATGCCTGTACGGCCTGGTCTTTTGTCTTGATCGACCTGAAGTCGCCGTAGTTGTCGTGGCCGATGATATCAATATAGTCGTCGCCGGGATAACGTTCGAGATACTCTTCGCGGTCTTTGAAGCGGTCGGGGGAGTAGGCCGTAATAATGTTGTGCAGACCTTTCGTCTTTCTCAGATAATCCACAGTAAAGCGCCAAATCTGTTTGTATTCGTCCGGCGTGCACCACTTCGCACCCCACCAGAACCAGTCGCCGTTGTGCTCATGGAAAGGCCGAAAGATGATGGGGACCGGTTCGCCACCGGGACCTTTCAAATCGGCGAGAAATGCCGCTATCTGATCCAGCTTGACCAGATAGGCCTTGTGCATGTCCCCATCGGGCAAAAGGCTGCTCACGACCTTTTTCTGAGTCCAGGAGCTTTGTTTTGTTCCGGGAATGCGGGCGTGCCAGCTTATCGTATTAATCCCTCCTTTTTCATAGCCTTTCGCTATCCAGACCTTCATATACTCAAACGGGACGCCATCAATGTTCGCATCTGTACCGATATGGCCGAGATCCCAGCCGAAAACCGCAGGAAACTTGCCGCAGACCCTGTGAACGTCGCTATCAAAATCGTTCTCAGTAGACTTCCATCCCACGCCATAGGCCAGCGTATCCTCATGACCGAAGAGGATACCTTCCTGCGCCACCTTATGCAGGTTTCGATAGAGGGCCTTCGTCTCAGGCGTTGCCAAGGGGTCGGTTAGCTTGAGCGTCGTATTAGAACCGCTCCCAGCTCCGAGAGCGACACCCAACGTCAGTAGGGCAGCCCAGCAAATAATTGACCTTTTCATCTAATGTCTCCTTTCTTCACAATTGTTCTTGTTTGCAGAACGTCTCTACATAAGTGACTTCCACGAGGTATTGGTTAGATTTTTCTTAATCAATTCACATCGCTGTTCAACGCAACGGCTCGAGCGCATCCCGTCCGGCGGCGTGTTAGTGGCATAGTCCAACAGCCTGTCCACCGTACTGGTCGCGACATGGGTTCGCGTGTCGGACGACCCGTAGTAGATAAACACCTCACCATTATCGCGGGCGACCCAGCCATTGGAAAAGAGCACATTGGAGACATCGCCGACTCTCTCATCCCCCTGTGGCGCCATAAAATACCCGCCCGGTTTGGCAATCACCTTCCACGGCTCGTTCAAATCGGTCAGGAACATATACAACACATATCGGTACCCCGCCGCCGTGTCACGCACACCGTGGGCCAGATGGAGCCAGCCTTTTTTTGTCTTTATTGGAGTCGGGCCCTGGCCGTTCTTGCCTTCGGTGATTGTATGATAAACGCAGCGGTCTATAATCACTTCCTCGGAAATCCTGGCCTGCCCGATATCATCGCACAAACCCCAGCCAATCCCCTCACCGGTTCCGGTTGATTTGAAGTCGGCCATGGGCCGTGTGTAAAAGGCGTACTTGCCGTCGACGAGCTCGGGGTGCAGTACGCAGTTGCGCTGTTGGGCCGATGGGGTTTTTAGGTCGGGCAGTCGCTGCCACGATTTTAAGTCCTTAGTGCGCGCTATACCACAACGAGCGACGGCGGCCGAAGGGTCTTCGGGGTGAACCGGGTCATGAAGCTCGGCACAAAACGCCCCGTAGATCCAGCCGTCCTCGTGTTTGGTCAGGCGTATGTCATAGACGTTGGTCTCCTCAGCATCTGCAGGCGGCATCTCGACAGGGTAGTCCCGGAATCGAAAGCGGTCGATACCGGTGCGGCTCTCGGCGACGGCGAAGAACGACTTGCGATCGGCTCCTTCGACCCTCGCCACCAGATAAATCTGGTCGTTTAATTCTATGGCACCGACGTTGAAGGTGCTGTTGATTCCCATGCGTTCGCAGAGGAATGGGTTTGTGGCGGGGTCGAGATCATATCGCCAGAAAACGGGGGTGTGTGCCGCTGTAAGCACGGGGTACCGATAACGCTCGACGACACCGTTTGTGTCCCTTGTCTTTTCGTTAGGCCGCTCAATCAGGGCCTCATAGCCGGTCAAGAGATGTTTGACTCGTTCGTTGTATTCATTTTCCTTCATTGATTCGGTTCTCCTGCCATGTTATACCGGTTTTAGCTCGCCAAAGTTATCTGTGCCAGTCTTCTGATTACCTCCAAACATGCTCGCACGCTATGATACGGCCCCTTCCACTGCGATACCTTCGGCTCATTCGGGTCTGGACGGCCGGTCGGGTCGATTCGCCAGAACCAATCCCCATGCTCCTTGTCAACAAAGTATTTTTCAATAAAGGCCCACGCCTTTTGGGCCGCTTCTAAGAACGACCGGTCGCCTGACAGCTCGCATGCGTTCAGAAAGCCCACAACGCTCTCGGCCTGCGGCCACCATTCTCTGTTCCGGTCCATAACCTGCCCGTCCTGTCCTTCGTAGCACAGACCTCCATCGTCTTCGAGCCCCTCGGACAGCGTGACCTGGGCCAGTCGCAGAGCCAAACGCTGAGCTCGCGATGTCACATTCGGGTCACTTAGGACTTCGGCGGCCTCGCACAATAGCCAACTGGCCTCGATATCATGGCCGAACGTGTAGTTAGCCGACCTGGGTTGCCACGATTCATCAAAAAAGTGATTCAGGTGACCGGTGTCCCTGTCCGCAATCCGCTGATCGAATATGTTGACGAGTTCTATCAAACAGTCACGTAGCCGGGTATCCGGCCGGATGCAATAAAGATTCGTATAAGCCTCCAGCAGGTGCAGGTGATTGTTCATGGACTTCTTCTCATCCATGTCTTTGTCACTAAGCCGCAAATCCTCAGCAACAGACCAGTCCCGGTTGCAGACCTCGACATACCCCCCATAAGCCTTATCCCGACTGTGTGTCTCGATCAGTTCGAACAACTCCTCGGTGTGTTGGATCGCTGAGGGGTCTTGAAAGGCCTGGTAGTATTCGGCCAATGCATAGATATAGAAAGCCTGGCCGTATATCTTCTTCTTGCCGTCCAGGAGGTGCCCCTGAAAGTCCACTTGCCAAAAAGCCCCGCCATGTGAAGAATCTCTAAAGCAGGTATCAAGATAATCGTAAGCACGCTCGGCCATATTGCGACACCGGGATTCTTTATTAAATCGATACAGGGCTGAAAAGGTCCAAAGTAATCTGGCGTTCAGGATTAAACCCTTAGGGGCTTTGTGGTCAATCCTTCCGTCATTGGACATCTGGCCGATAAATCCGCCGTATTCATTATCAACAACTCTTTCAAGCCAGAATGGAACAAGGTTGTCCTCCAGCTCGCGCCTTACAGACTCACCGAATTGTCGCATTGTTTCATGTGACATTATTATCCCGCATGAGCCGGGGCTTCATTATTTTTCACTGGGAAGGCGGTCAAACCAGCTCTTCTTTAAAATCGCTGTTGTTGCGGCCAAAACAAGCAATGCGCCAAGAATGCCCTGAGGCCGCTGAATAACCACATAAATGGGCAAGGCCACCAGGGAGGTCTGCCAGATGATGCCTACAATTACATTGAACCAGTGACGGCCACAATCAGTATTAGGCGCAAAGCCGGGCTGCTCGGCCTTTATCTTGTCTGCGATCGGCTTCCAGAATCCCCAGGGACGAACAGTCATATAAAAGTTTTTGAGGATTTCTTCGTCCTCCGGCTTAGTCAGAAGTGTGCCGAGGAAACACCCCAGCGCCGAAAACAGAAAGATGGCAGGAAAGGCGTAAAGTGTATTGGTACCGGGCCAGAGGTAGTCCACTATGGGAGGGACTACCAGGGCCCCGAGGGTCCCGATGATCATACCCCAGAAAAAGCCGAATCCGTTGAATCGCCACCAGTGCCATTTCAGCACATTGGCTGCTACATACCCTCCATACAGTCCGCCTACAATCCAGAGCGTGATTTCAGTGATTGTTTCTGTCAGAAATCCGAAGACAATACCCACTGCCACCACCAATATAGTTATAAGATAACTCATTCGTACCTGTGCCTTGTTGGAGGCCGTCGGGTTGATAAAGCGTTTATAAATATCATTCACAATATAGGCTGGTCCGGCGTTAACCGTCGCCGCAAATGTGGACATAAACGCTGCCAGCAATCCAGCCAGCAAAAGTCCGGTCAGGCCTACCGGAATGATAGCGCTTTGTATGACAACTGGAAGGATCTGTTCGAAATCAGGCTGTGCACCGTTTTGAATGGCGGTTGTCCACATGCCTTGAAGCGTTTCACGCAGTGGACCCAGGGCTAACACGGTCAAACCCGCTACTAACATATAGCGAGGAAAATACAGGACTACGTTGACTGTGGCACTCATTAAAGATGCTTCCCTGGGATTTCGTGTAGCCAGGACACGTTGCATATCGTAGTTGGGTGCCGGACCGGCTATGCTGGCCAAAATCCCCTTGAACAGCATGAGCATCATGATAACGGTAAATAGAGAGAAGCCGTCCTTTGTGATACTGGACTGGACCATGTCAAACGCGCCGGACCAGTTTAAGTCGAGTTTCCAACCAAAAAAGAGGTTTTGCCATCCAGCCGGCACAGCGGCATCTATCATCTCGGGTCTGACATGATAGATGGCAATAACACCTACGGCTATGGAGGCGATAGTCATAATAGCAAATTGCAGGACTTCGGTCAGAACAACACTGAACATACCTCCCTTAACTACATAGAGAGTTGTGATGGTTAGGATTATAAGCGCATAGGTATTTTGGTTCAGCCCCCACGGCAGAAGGATCTGAGCGAATTTGCCGATACCTTTGAAGGAATAAGCAATCATGCCAATCACATTTATCAGGGCAAAGAGGACCACACTGATATGGGCCAGATTGGCACCGGTGCCCCGGCCAAACCGGGTTTGTATCCACTCGGCGCCGGTCAGTACATTAGAACGCCTCAACCACATGCCCACATAGACCATCAGAAAAATCTGGTTGAATGTCGGCCAGACCCAGGGAATCCATACGCTCTTCAGCCCATAGATGAAGCACAAATACACTAACCACATGGTCCCTGTGATGTCAAACTGACCCGATGCATTCGAGACGCCGAGAATATACCACGGCAGGCTTTTCCCCCCGAGAAAATAAGAATTCAGGTCCTTGGAGGCTCGCCTGGAGACCCAAAAGCCTATCACAACTGTTATTACCAGATAGGCAAAGATGATGACAATGTCAATACTATGTAAATCCATGTGTTATCTTCGCACAAGTATAAATAATCAGTCGTATTATGACAACATAGTAATGAAAAGAGTAATGAGTTTATCATCTTCGACGGCATTTGCATAGAGAGAACTGATTATACCTTCGAAATACTGTGCATTGTGTCCCCTATGGGTGAAAGATATTTTAAATTAAGAGCTTTGGCTGTCAGAGGGAATTGTCAGTTTATTGGCTCTGTGCCTCGGATTTGCGGTTTTTTGTAACGAGAGATGCTAAGAAAAATCTCTTGATTTTGAGCCGCTAAAACGTTATAAGTAGTTTATGTGTCATCGATTTTCGTATAATCAGGATGCGAGGCTATTATGAACAGACGAATCGGATTCACGTTAATCGAGCTTCTCGTGGTCATCGCCATTATCGCCCTGTTGATGGCTATCTTGATGCCCGCCTTGAATCAGGTCAAGAAACAGGCCCGCACCACCGCCTGCCAGGGCCAGCTCAAACAATGGGCCCTCATCCTTGCAATGTACACCAACGACAACGAGGGCTATTTCCATGACAGGCCTTTCGGGACCGATTATTCAAGGATGTGGCCGCAATTCTATCAACCATACTATGACGATCCAATGATGCGATGCTGCCCGGCGGCCAAGAATCCCGACGTTCACTTTGGACCGTACGGCACCTGGGGCCGGAAGGAGGGGCCGGCCGACCCGGACTGGGGCTGGGGCGGCTCATGGGTGCCGAAAGAAGGTTTCTTCGGCAGTTATGCCATGAACCGCTACATTCTCAACAAGTCCGGCCCGGAGTATTGGAGGAAGATCGGCGTTAAAGGTGCAGATAACGTCCCGGTATTTGTGGATTGTATGTATGTGGCGATCAACCCGGCTCCTACAGACGCACCTCCCGCTTATGACGGTGACCGCTCAAATCAAATGCAATTCTCGTGCATGAATCGGCACGTGGGGCATATCAATGGCCTTTTCTTAGATTGGTCCGCCCCAAAAATCGGCCTCAAGCAGTTATGGACCCTAAAGTGGCATCGGCAGTTCGACACGGCCGGCCCCTGGACCATAGCGGGCAGTGCCCAGACTCAAGACTGGCCGAACTGGATGAGCAATTTCAAAGATTATTAGAGCGAATGGAAGAGGATGAACTACGGAGGACAGAACCTGAAGCGTCAGATAGGGGCAATTCCGGGCAGACGGAATGCCCAAGACAGTCCATACGCTGAACGCTACCTGCAACCCGTTATTCCAAGCGCAGCAAGCAGGGAGCAGGAATCCAGTTGAAAGATGCTTTTACAAGGAAATATGGATTTGACCAACACTTAATCTTATTTCGATATTATCCTTTACAAAAGGTAGCCATTTTTATATATTTAGAGGAGGTAAAGTCTGTGGATATTTGGCTTTCTGGCAAGTGAAAGTGCTGTACTTTTCGTGTAAATTAGCTTAGCCGGAAGGTTTGTTAGTAAAGTATAGAGTTCTTCGTAAGAATTTTGTACTTTAACGTGAACATTTTACATTTCATTTAACGGCTCAATTCATATTGGGTTTTTGCTTGTCACGGCGTGGCCGAGCCACGATGGGAAGGAAGGAGGTTGTGTCAAATCGTAGCAAATTATTCTTATCCTGGGGAGGTACTGGACTTAGTTGCGGTGTAAGTCTTTTCGTTGTTTTGTTGAAAACACCGCGTGTTTTGGTGTGTGGCCAAAGCATAAATTCACAATTATTTTAAATTTTTTTAGAGGAGAACTATTATGTGTAGGAAATTGTTTCTTTTAACTTCTTTTGTTGTGGTGCTTGGGCTAACCGGCAGCGCTTCAGCACAGTTGATTGCGTATGAGCCCTTTGATTACCCTGCCAACGGCCTAAGCGGTAACGATGGTGGCAGCGGTTGGAACGGCGCTTGGGATGGAGGTGATCAACAAGTAACGGCTCCCGGTTTGGCTTTTTCGCCTCTATTGGTTAAGGGCAATAAAGCGACCGTTGTGGGTAATGAAACCGAATCGTTCCGTGACCTGCCGGAACCCATGGGTGATAATGAAACCCAGCTCTGGATTAGCTTTGTCGGTCAGGCCGACCAGCAACCCGGTGCTGCTATGTGGGGTGGTGTCTCTTTCCACGAACCCGACGAGAGTCTCTTTCTGGGAGTTCCGTGGCAGGATGGTGAAGGCGACAAAGTCTGGGGCCTTGACACCAAGGGAGATGAAAATCGATTCACGGAGATCCCCATAACCGAGAAGATTATCTTTGTTGCCCGTGTAGACTTCAACACGGACGGAGACAACGATACCGTGACGGCCTGGGCCAAGTCCATAAACGACACGGACCCATTGGACCTTACTGACGAAACTGCTTTTGCCCAATATACAACCAGGAATATCGAGTTCTCCAGAGTACGTATCGCCGGCAACCAGCCGGTTAACATTGATGAGATACGTCTCAGCATGACCCCTCCAATTGAGCCGGTTGATATGGAAATCGGTTTTGCCGCGCAGCCTCCTGTGCTTGATGGGGAGGTCGATGAAATCTGGGCGGACGCATCAACGCAGTATTTCGTCCCTCTGGATGATCCGGCCAATGCCTCCGGTAGCTGGATGGCGTTGTATGATTCTGAGAATCTCTATGTGATCGTAGACATGACCGACGACAGTCTGCAAAATGATTCGGCCAGTTCCTGGCAGGACGACAGCGTGGAGGTATATTTCGACGGTGGTAACACTAAGGTAAACACCCCGCTGTCCGGAGACGACCACCAGTATACGTTTGGGTGGACAACGGACGACATACAGGGAAACAACTTTGAAGGATATATCGAAGGTATGGAACACGCTCAGGTAACCACCGACACAGGCTGGCGTATCGAGATAAAGATGCCCTGGCTGTCGATACAGGGCGCAGCGCCCCAGGCTGGTGACTTGATTGGTATTGACTGTTACTACAATGACGACGACGACGGCGGTGATTCGCGTGAAAATAAGCTTCTCTCATTTTCCGCCGTAGAAGGCTGGAATGATGCCTCTCAGTGGGGTACGGCCATATTGGCAGCCGAGCCCGAGGCGGAAGGGCCGAATATCATCTGGGTCTCCTTCCATGGAGCTGATGACGCGCCCTCAGGTCCTGCTGCCGATGTCGGCTTCACCGAGGCGTCCGATAAGGGGTACACCGACCTGCTCACTGCCAACGGCTACAACGTGACGCGCTATATCACGTCAAGCACTCCCGATCCGGAGGTTCTCAATGCAGCGGATCTGGTGATCATCAGTCGCGCGGTCGCCAGTGGCGGTTATTCGAACGATGGAGCCACGGCGTGGAACAACATTTCCGCTCCCATGATCATCATGGGTGGTTACGTCCTGCGGTCCAGCCGCATGGGTTACACCACCGGCACGAATATGCCGGACACCACCGGGGACATCACGCTGACCGTCAGCGACCCGACCCACCCGATCTTTGCGGGGATCCCGCTGACCGACGGCACCATGGTCAATCCGTATGCCGGCGGCGCGGTCGTGCTTCCCACCGACGGGACAACCGTGTCGCGGGGTATCTCCATCAATAACGACCCCGCCGATGATGAAGGGACGATCCTGGCCACGATCGCGGAAGCATCAGCGGACACAGGTCCTGTTGGTGGCATGGTTATCGCCGAATGGCCCGCTGGAGCGACATTGACACATGCTGGCGGGGCCGAAACAGACGTGCTGGCCGGTCATCGGCTGGTGTTCCTGAGCGGCAGTCGCGAGCCCAGTGGCGTAACGGGTGGAGATGCGGCGGGTCTGTATGATCTGTTCCCAGATGGCGAACAGATGTTCCTCAACGCGGTCAAGTATATGCTCCCTATTGAACCGATTGTTCCTGTTACCGATGGTCTGGTTGCATACTATGCACTGGAGAACGATGTGCTGGATGGTTCCGGCAATGGTAACGATGGTACAATAGTCGGCGCCCCGACCTATGTGGAAGGGCCGGCCGACTACGGCACGGCGATGGAGTTCCATGGCTTGGTCGGGGTCTATGGCGGCGGGGACTACATCGATTGCGGCAATGACGCCAGCCTGGACATCACCGGTCCAATCTCCATAGCCCTCTGGATAAAACCTGGTGCCGATGACCCGGAGGGACAGGGCACCGAGACGGCGCCGATGGCCAAGGCGATGAGTGGTGTGGGTTGGAGCTGGCAGGTTCGATATGGGTGGGGCAGCCCTCAGCCCTACATGGCGTTCACGTTCAATTCGTCGCCCAGGGCCTGGGCCTACGTCGGCAGGAACCTGGAGCGCGACGAGTGGTGCCATATCGCGTGCTCGCATGACGGCACGACGCTGAAATGTTATCTCAATGGAGAGCAGACCGATTCGACCCCAATGGGCCAAATTGCCAGCAGCGAGGCACCTGTCCTCATCGGCTCGGACGGGTGGGGATGCGACTGGATTGGCGCAATTGATGAGGTCGCGATATACAACCGGGCTTTGTCTGATAGTGAGATTATGTACCTTGCAGGTAACTAATATTGCTGTTTTCGGTTGAGTAAATCTTTAATTAATCAGGGGCCTATACCGATTGATTCGGTATAGGCCCATTGGTTCCGTCAAGAAACAGAGGCTGGGTTTCGGTCGAAAGCAACGTGTGTCTTGATGTGTAGCTAAAGCATAACTCAAAATTCTATTAACTCTTGTTGAAGGATGAATATTATCACTACTGTCCGGTTGTTTGATTTGGAAAACATTATAACGATTTTAATAACATTAGGTTACAAGAAAAAATGACTGTAATCGATTTGAAATCACTTTTAGACTCAGGCCATTTCAATTTGAAAAA